>WNFJ01532174.1_pt2 | contig 15202 bp, 14 predicted proteins | sample 5400461 | NCBI WGS metagenome assembly WNFJ01 (sample SAMN13153349, study PRJNA577476) | soil metagenome | isolation source: 115 cm saprolite on Douglas fir-dominated hillslope | place: USA:California | collected 2013-09-17 | reverse complement strand
TGCCGGCGCCGCTCACTTGCAGATAGAGCCCGCCGCCATCGCCGTACATGCCCGGCCTTTTGGCGCGAGCAACGTTCAAAGCCTTGAGCTTCCCTGTCGGCATGATCACCCCTTTTTGTGGCCCATGGGCGCGCTACCCACGATTTACCCACATCAAGATGACGACTTATAGGGAATGACGGCGAACGTGTAAAGACAGAAAGGCCGATGAAAAGCCACTATTTTCGCTGGTTTAGGGATCATCGCGAACGGCCAGGAATGAAGGGCTGGCGGAGACGCAGGGATTCGAACCCTGGATACGGCTTTAGACCGTATAACGGTTTAGCAAACCGCCGCCTTCAGCCACTCGGCCACGTCTCCCGCGTCCCGCATCCGTACCGACCATGGGAAGTCCGGTCAAGGCGCTCGGACCTCAGCCGGCGCTGATGGAAGGCAGGCCAGATCGGCCGGATCAATGCGCCTTGAACCAGGCGCGGGCGGCGCGCTGGGCTGCGGCGATCTCGGCCTCCGACATCTGGTCGGCAATCTCGCGGCGCAGGCGAATGGCATCTTCGTTGCCGCGCATGGCCGCCAGATTGAACCACTTGTGCGCCGTGACAAAGTCGACCGGAACGCTGCGTCCGATCGAATACATCATGCCGAGCTCGTAGAAAGTATCGGCGACAGGCGCTTGCCCCAACGCCGCCGTATTCATATCCCCGAAGTCAATGCGTGCCATGTCGGCCTCCCCTCCCCGCGCTCGTCCATCGGATCGTGAACGTCACGCGGGATTTACGCCCAGCCCCCGGCCGAGCGCGCGGATCATGGGAGGAAAAATTTGAAGGGTGTTTTAAAGTTCGCGATGAATCGAAGATGAATGGATTCCCGCGCATGACCGGTCCGGCCCATGCTACGAATTGTTAAGCACGCAGCTGTCGCCCCGGAAATGGACACTCTATTCTGGCGCGAGGAGGCGTCCCAAAACCATGGCAGGGTTGGCAATGGACCAGCGCAGTCCGAAAGTGGCCGCAATATCACCGCCTTCTTGCCGAAGCTGCCCATCGCGACCGCGCGAAGCTCGGTGGTCTGCCAGTGCAGACGGAACCGCGTTATGTTGCTCGTCTCATTCGCGGCCGGGGCCGCATGAACCAAAGGGGAAACCGATGAAATTTCTGCGTACCGCAACGATCGCAGCCGCCCTGCTCGGGGTGTCGCTCGGCACCGGGCTTGCCGCCGATCCGCTGGGGACCTGGCGTACCGAAGAGGGCAAGGCCACCGTGCGCATCGCCGCTTGCGGTCCTGCCCTGTGCGGCACCATCGTTGCGCTCAAGGAAGCCAATGATCCGGATACCGGCAAGCCGAAGACCGACAAGAACAATGCGGACGCAGGCTTGCGCAACAGGCCGATGATCGGAGTGCTGATCGTGCTCAACATGAAACCGAGCGGCACGGCCAACAAATGGTCCGGGGAGGTCTACAACGCCGAGGACGGCAAGACCTATTCGGGAAGTCTCACATTGCAGGATGCGAACACGATCAAGCTCGAAGGCTGCGTTCTGGGCGGTCTCGTCTGCAAAGCCGCAACCTGGACCAGGGCCAGCTGACAACCGCGTGGCTTGCCGGCTCGTGCACGCGAACACCTGCGCACGCCACACCGAAAAAAGCCGAGGGCGTCGGCGAGATACCTGAAACTCGAGCCCGGCGGCAATTGGTCCTGCCGACGGTGAGAGCCGGATCTTATCCGTCGCTCAACTTCAAGGCCCCTGGCCTTGCGGCGCGGGATACCGTGAAGCTCAAATTCCCTGTCTCGCCGACGCCCTTGCCGTCGATCGGAGCCGGCGTGTCGAATGCGATCGCATTGCGCGGTTCGCTGCTCGACGTCCGCCGGCCCGTTAGACGCAGTCATCGACATCCTTGGAGGTCGAAGACTGTGAGGCGGCGCTGGACTACTTCTTCTTCCTGCGCTTGGTCTTCTTCGCCGTCTTCTTGGCTGCTGTCTTCGTCTTCGTCTTTCGCTTCTTCGCCATGCTGCCCTCCTAGCTAATGAGTGAGTGGCGATGTCGGTCAGTGCTCACGGGGATCGCAAGCACTGCTCTTCGATTACTACAGCGGGACGAAAAAAACACCTTTTCCACTTAACGAAGCGTATACGCGACCCCTTTGACACTACCTATTGTGCGCGCGCGATCGGCGGCGCGAAGTCGCGCGCGTTTTCCAACGCATCGCGCGCGCAACATCGCGCAATATTTTCCAAATGCTCAAAACCGCGATTCCATAAGGGGTTCTGCGACTTCATCAATTGCATGACGACGTCTCTTCAAGCGGCGGCGAGACGCGCGATCGGCACTGCAATCGCTTTGCCGAGGTGCTCGGAAGGCACGGAATCGCCTGTGAAAAAAATTTTGGAAAATGCCCGCCCGCGAGCACCTCCATTACCCGGATTCGATCCGAATCGAGCGAATCGCCTGTAAGTGATTCGCGGCCGGCCTCGCTTGCGATGACGTTTTGGAGACATTACGGCGAGGCGGCAACGACATTTTTTGGCAAATCGGACGACCGCGGATGGGCAAAATCGGACGCACGCAGCGCAGTCGGCGCGCCGATCTCGCCGCCGCGGCTCGACCGACGTCGTTCCCTGCGTCACAGCTCGAGCTTGCGCCTGACGAGCTCGTTGACCGCGCTCGGGTTGGCCTTGCCGCCCGACGCCTTCATCACTTGGCCGACCAACCAGCCGACCAACGCCGGCTTGGCCTTGGCTTGAGCGACCTTGTCGGGGTTCCTGGCTATGATTTCGTCGACGATCGCGGATATCGCCGAGAGGTCGGTCACCTGCACCATGCCCCGCGTCTCGACGAGTGCGCGCGGATCTCCCCCTTCGCTCCAGACGATCTCAAAGACGTCCTTGGCAATCTTGCCGGAAATCGTCCGCGCTGCGATCAGATCGAGGATCGACCCAAGCTGCGAAGCCGACACCGGCGATGAGGCGATGCCTATTCCCTCCTTGTTGAGGCGCCCGGCGAGCTCGTTGATCACCCAATTGGCGGCCGCCTTGGCGTCGCGGCCGCTCGCCACCTGCTCGAAGAAATCGGCCGTGTCGCGCTCGGCGCTGAGAACGTCGGCGTCATAGACCGACAGGGCGTAGTCGCGCACCAGCCGCGCCTTTTTTTCGTCAGGCAATTCCGGCAGCCGCGCCCTCAAATCGTCGACGAAGGCTTGGGTGAATTCGAGCGGCAACAGGTCCGGATCGGGGAAATAGCGATAGTCATGCGCCTCCTCCTTGTTGCGCATGGGCCGGGTCTCACCCCTGTCGGGATCGAACAACCGCGTCTCCTGCTCGATCCTGCCGCCGTCCTCCAGGGCGGCGATCTGCCGGCGCGCCTCGTGCTCGATCGCCTGTCCGATGAAGCGGATGGAGTTCACGTTCTTGATCTCGCAGCGGGTGCCGAGCGGCTCGCCGGGCCGGCGCACCGAGACATTCACGTCGGCGCGCAGGCTGCCCTTCTCCATGTCCCCGTCGCAGGTGCCGAGATAGCGCAGAAGCGTGCGCAGCTTGCCGACATAGGCCTTGGCCTCCTCGGCCGAGCGCAAATCGGGCTTGGAGACGATCTCCATCAAGGCGACGCCCGAACGGTTGAGATCGACCAACGACATGTCGTGACGCTGATCGTGCAGCGACTTGCCGGCGTCCTGCTCGAGGTGCAGTCGCTCGATGCCGATCTTGACCGTTTCGCCGTCCGGGGTGGCCACCGCCACCTCGCCCTCGCCCACGATCGGTGATTTGTACTGGCTGATCTGGTAGCCCTGCGGCAGATCGGGATAGAAATAATTCTTCCGGTCGAACACCGATTTGAGATTGATCTTGGCGTTGAGCCCGAGCCCGGTGCGCACCGCTTGCCTGATGCATTCCCGGTTGATGACCGGCAGCATGCCGGGCATGGCCGCGTCGACCAGCGAGACATGGGAATTGGGCGCGCCGCCGAACTCGGTCGAGGCGCCCGAGAACAGCTTGGATTGCGATGTCACCTGGGCATGGACCTCAAGCCCGATCACGACCTCCCAGCCTCCGGTCGCGCCGTTGATGAGCTTCGATTTTTTCACAGGAGCGGTCATTCGGATCATATGGTGACGGTGCCGGTCATTTCGAAGGCGGCGCCGCCAGCAGCGCCACCACGATGCTGTCCCGTTCGGCGCGCAACCGCCCGGTCGGCGGCGCCTTGCCGGCCTGACCGTACCAGTAGCGCGCATTGCCGAGGTCGCCTTCGACGCGATGCAGGTAGGCGTGGACCCACGCGCAATCCTTGCCGCTTTCGTCCATGACCAGGGCATGGGCGCGATTCCAGTCGCCTTTGGCCTCCCACCACAGCCCAGCAAGCGCGGGCTTAAGGCCCGGCGGCGGCCTCGTCTTCGATACGCTGCGTTTGAATTCGGCGAGCGTCATGACGAAACGTGCGTTCAGCAGATTTAGGCGATCGCGAGCCAGATCGCTACACCCTTATCCGACAGCAGCGGAGTCAGGTCTCGCCGACCCCGCCCCAATCCGGATCGGCCGGAGCGGTCAGATCCGTCCCGGGAGCGATGCGAACGAGCCCCTTCAACGCTCCAAACATCGGATGACGCTTGGAAACCGCCGCGCGCTCCACTTTGCCCTCAGTATCCGCGGAGGGACGACCCGGCGCTTGCGGTTCGATTTTGTGAGACATCGTATTTTTCCCTGCAAATGGATACGGAATTCAAGCGATTCGCCGGATTACCACCATTTCGCCGGCGTGAACCGGCCGGCAGCGTCTTCGATCACCTGCGCCAGCGAGAACAGGGTTTCCTCGTCGAACGCCCGGCCGATGAGCTGCAGCCCGAGCGGCAGGCCCTCCGCCGACAAGCCTCCGGGCACCGAAATGCCGGGCAGCCCGGCCATGTTCACGGTCACCGTGAACACATCGTTGAGGTACATTTCCACCGGATCGCTTTCGCCCTTTTCGCCGATGCCGAAGGCGGCCGAGGGCGTCGCCGGGGTCAGGATCGCATTGATGCCGTTGGCGAAGCAATCCTCGAAGTCCTTCTTGATCAGGGTCCGCACCTTTTGGGCGCGCACGTAATAGGCGTCGTAATAGCCGGCCGAGAGCATATAGGTGCCGATCATGATGCGCCGGCGCACTTCCCGGCCAAATCCTTCGGCGCGGGTCTTCTGGTACATGTCGATGATGTCGCGCCCGGGCACGCGCAGCCCGTACCGCACGCCGTCATAACGCGCGAGGTTCGAGGAGGCTTCCGGCGCCACGATATAATAGGCCGGCAGCGCATATTTGGTGTGCGGCAGCGAGACCTCGACCATCTCGGCCCCGGCGGCTTGCAACCATCGGGCCCCACGCTGCCACAACTGTTCCACGTCGGCCGCCATGCCGTCGAGGCGATACTCCTTGGGGATGCCGATCTTCATGCCCTTGATCGAATTGCCGACCGCCGCTTCGTAGTTGGGCACCGGGCGATCGATGGAGGTGGAGTCTTTGGGATCGTGACCGGCCATCGAGGTCAGCAGGATCGCCGTATCCCGGACGGTGCGGGCGAACGGCCCGGCTTGATCGAGCGAGGACGCGAATGCCACGATCCCCCAGCGCGAGCAGCGCCCATAGGTCGGCTTCAGTCCGACGGTGCCGGTGAATGCCGCGGGCTGGCGGATCGAGCCGCCGGTGTCGCCGGTATCGGTGCCGACCGCGCCCACGCACAGCATCGCCGCCACCGCCGCCGCCGAACCGCCCGAGGAGCCGCCCGGCACCAGCGGCGTATTCGATCCTCGGCGCCGCCAAGGCGAGATGACGGGGCCGAAGGCCGAGGTCTCGTTCGACGAGCCCATGGCGAACTCATCGTGATTGAGCTTGCCAAGCAGCACCGCGCCATCGCGCCAGAGATTGGCGGTGATGCTCGATTCGTAGGTCGGCACGAAATTGTCGAGGATATGCGAGCAGGCGGTGGTGCGCACATCGCGCGTGGCGAACAGGTCCTTGATGCCGAGCGGGAGGCCTTCAAGCGGCCGCGCCTCGCCCGTCCTGAGCCGTGCATCCGCCGCCTTTGCCATGGCACGCGCCTCGTCCGGGGTCTCCAGCACAAAGGCATTGAGGTCGCCAGCGCGCTCGATCGCCTCCAGATGCGCTTGCGTGAGCTCGGTCGCGCTGAAGCTTTTGCTGCATAACCCGTCGCGCGCTTGCGCCAGTGTGAGGGTGGTCAGATCGCTCATCGATTACCGGCCGCCGGACCGTGGTTACCTCCCCCTGCAAGGGTGTGCAATCGGAGTGCCTGTTCCGCATTCGATTCGGTTTCGTTCTTGCTCCGATTCCATCTCCAAGCCAACGACAACGCCATATGCGATCGCCCTGCCCTTGCAGGGGGAGGGTTTCGGCACGAGCGCGCCAATCAACGAAATTTAAATGCGATTGCCCTGGAGCTCGGGACCGGACCGCAGTAGCACCGAACCCGACCCTCACTCGACCACCTTTGGGACCAGAAAAAAATGGTTCTCGGTCGCGGGCGCGTTCCGCACGATGTCATCGGCGATATCCCCATCGGTGACCTTGTCCTCACGCTGTTTCGGATCCATTGGCGTGATCGAGGTCATCGGCTCGACGCCCTCGATATCGACCTCCGACAGCTGCTCCACAAAGGCCAGCATGGCATTGAGCTCGGTCTGCAGGTTCGCGACCTCTGCCTCGGCAATCGCAATGCGCGCCAGATGCGCGATGCGGCGGACGGTCTTGGCGTCGACGGGCATGGAGTCCTCTTGGCGTGGTGCCGGCCTGGCCGCCGGTCGCCCGCCGCCCTATAGCAGGCCGAGGAATTGCCGGGCAACTCGTGCCGCTATGCTCGCACGGCGGACCGGTTCGGCACGGCGCTTGGCTTGGCCCTTTTCTGCAACGCTACGATACCGGTCCGCGGGCCCGAACAATCCCGTCGGCTCGCCGCCGTCAGGCAACCCGACCCGGGTCAGGAAAGGAAGACAATGCCGTCGATGAGAACCATCGGGGTCGCTGGCGCTTGCTGCTGGGCGATGGCCTCCATCTCGCCTTCGCAGCTCCATGCGCAGGAATGGCCGACGAGACCCGTCAAGATCGTCGTTGCCTTCTCGCCCGGCGGCAGCGCCGATCAGCTCGGACGGCTTCTCGCAGCCGCGCTCTCGACGGCGTTCCGGCAGCAATTCTACGTGGAGAACAAGCCCGGCAACAGCGGCAGCATCGGATCGGCCCAGATCGCGCGCGCGGAGCCCGACGGCTACAGCTTGCTGGTGGCCGGCTCCGGACCGCATCTGACCGGGCCCGCCATCAACCCGAATATCGGATACGATCCGCTCAAGGATTTCACCCATATCGCCATGATTGCGGCCGACAGCTTCGTGCTTGCGGCCAATCCTGCGCTGGGCGCCGGCTCGATCGCCGAGCTTGTCGAGCTGGCCCGTGCCAAGCCGCTGACGTCATCGTCGCCGGGGGCGGGCTCGCTCGGTCATCTCATCCTGGAGCAGTTCAAGCGCCGGGCCGGGGTCGACATCCAACACGTCCCAGCCCCGAATTCGGGCATGCTCGACGTGCTCGGCAACCATATTTCCATGTCGCTCACGACACTCCTGACCGCCGGCGAGCATATTCGATCCGGCGGCATGGTCGCCCTGGCGGTCACGTCGAGCGAGCGCAACCCGGTGTACCGGACCATCCCGACCTTCGCCGAACAGGGCTATCCCGATGTGCGGGGAGAAACCTGGTTCTGGCTTGCGGGACCTAGCAATCTTCCGGCCAGCATCGTCAACAAGCTCAATGAGGAGGTCCGCCGCATCGTCAAGGCGCCCAAGACGCAGGCCTATATCGGGCAGATGGCGCTCATGACCCGAGATCTCGATCCGGCCGCAGTCACCGGCTTTGTCCGCGAAGAATTTGCATTCTGGGCGCCGCTGGCCAAGGAGGTTGGCCTCAGGGTCCAATAGGACCGCTCATGGTCGCGCACGGCGCTCATGGGCCCCTCATGATGCTCATGGGTTCGATGCCTCCAGCGCAGCCCGCACCCGGGCGGCAAGCTCGGCGGGCGTGCGGGCAAGCTTTGCGACCAAGGCCTGCACCTCTTCCCCGGTCGCGGGGCTCAATTCCAGCTGCAGCTGCGCGGCGTCGGCAATGAAGTCTGGATCTTTCATGGTGGCATCGAAAGCGCGCCGCAGCGCTTCGACCCGCGCGGCCGGCACGTCGGGCGGCGCGAAATAGGGCCGGCCGTATTCGGTGCGCGCGAACATCATAGTCAGCGCCTGGCGGTCGGCATCCGTCTTCGCCAGCTCGAGCATCGTGGGTGCCTGCGCCAGCTCGGGATCCCGATGCAGACCATATTGGGCAATGACCGTGATCTTTTTTTCGGCGATCCATTGCGGGATCTGGGTCTTGACGGATTGCCAGCCGATGCCGCCGATGCCTTCGACCTCGCCGCGCTCGATCGCGACATTGATTTGCGGCGTGCTGTCATAGCCGCGCACGATCTTGAACCTGGTTCCCAGGAACTTATTGGTCACGAGGGGAAAATCGACCAGTGTGGTGCCCCCCGCCGTTGCGCCCACGATCAATTCCTTTTGCATCAGGTCGGCGAGGCTGCGCACGCCCGCCGCGTGCCAGGCGTAGGCCACATAGGTTTCGCGGTTGGTGCTGCCGATCCAGTTGAGCTTGGCGGCGTCGAAGCGGGCAGCCGCGGGCTCCAGCAGCGGCGCGGTCGGGATGCCGTTGACGGGGGCGGCGATGACGGTGCCGTCCTTGGGCCCGAGGCTGTAGAGCTGATTGACCATCACCAGCCCGGCCGCGGTGGCCTGATTCTGCACGATGACGGTCGGATTGCCCGGAATATGATTGCCGATGTGGCGCGCGACCGCACGCGCGAACAAATCGTAGCCGCCGCCGGGGCCGGTGCCCACCACCAGGCGCAACTGCTTGCCCCGATAGAACGCAGCGACGTCTTCCTGCGGGCGCGCCGGCGCGGCCATCCAAAGGCACATCGAAATCCAAAGGCATGGGGAAAGGAGCACGCCGAGGGAGGATTTCATCGCTTCACCTCGATGGCATGGATATTCGACGGCTGGACATTCGATGCCGTGAACGGCGGCGCCGGCCCCCTAGTGCGCCGGCGCGGCGGTCTTGCCGAATTCGAACAGTCGTCCGGGACAACTGCCGCGATCCGGCCAGCCGAGCCGAGAGACGCAATCCCACACAACGGCCTGGTTGCTGGTGACAACCGGGCGATCGAGCTCATGTTCCAGCTCCTCGATCACGCTGAATACCGAGATATTCGCGCAACTTACGAAATAGACATCGGCGTCGGGACGGGCGGCCTCGAGCACGCGGTCTCGCCAATAGGTCGGCGGCGTGGCGCAATAGGCGTCGCTGCCGTTGAGCGCGAAGCCGGCCGCGTGGAGCACCTTGTAGCCCGACTCATGCAGGAACTCCGCCTCGTGATCGGTCGTCCGCTGATCGTAGGGCGTGATGAGAACGACGCTACGGGCGCCGAGGGCGTCGAACGCCCGGCGGATCGCGGTCGCGGTGGTGGTCGCATGCGGCACACCCGCCGCGGTCATGGCGGCAAGAATTCGTTCCTCGCCGCCGCGCCCCTCTTCCATGGAATTGGCCGTGCAATGAAAGGCTACCACCGCGCAGCGTGCGTCGGTCAGCGCGCGGGTCGCCTCCACGATGCGGGGCAGGACGCTCGCCAGCGGAGCACGATTGGGGCCGGTCATGCGCAGGCGCGTCACATGCGCGTGCACGCCCGCTGGAAACGCCCCGATCATCTCCTGTTCCACCATCCGGTTGGAGGACGGAATGATGCAGCCCGCGCGCACCGTCATTGTCCGGTCCGGCTTTCGCGAACGCCCATGTGGGCGAGGCGCGGCAGCACCTCGTCGCAAAAGAACGGCAGCTCTTGCGTATAATTGACGAGCGAGACGCCGACCCCGGTCAATCCTGCTTGGCTGAGATCGGCAAGCTGCTTGGCCACGAAATCGGGATCGCCCACGATCGGCAAGCCGCCCATGCCCTGGGCGTATTGGTTCCGCTTGATCACGTATTCCTGCATCGGAACCGTCTGCGGGCTGATGTTCTTGAGCGCCAGAATTCCATCGACAGCCGCCCAATCGGCGTGCTCGACGACGCTGTAGTGGTAATAATCCTCCGCCTCCTTCCGGGTCGGGCGGCAGGTGATGACGCCGACTGTATAGCAGCCGATATTGCGACCGCTTTCCTTCGCCAGGTGCTGCACCCCGGCGACACGCTTGGCGGTTTCATCGAGCGAGACCCGCGACGCCTGAAGGAAAAACGCGTCGCAATTTCGGATGGCGAAGGCTTGGCCGGTGGCCGAGGAACCGGCATTCATCATCAACGGTCGGGTGCCGCCGAAAGGCTTGGGCTTGCCGCGGACGCCCTTCATGTTGAAGTATTTCCGCTGGAAATCGAAATCCTCCTGGTCCGACCAGATCAGCTTGATGGCGTCGATCCATTCTTGCGCATAGTCGTAGCGGTCCTCGTGCTCGCGCTGGTCGACCCCGAACATCTCAAATTCGCCTTCGTTCCAGCCGACCACGATGTTCAAACCGAAACGGCCCTCGCCGATATGGTCGGCGGTCACCATCTCCTTGGCCGCAATCACCGGATTGAAGAGCGGCGCGTGCACGGTGCCGAAAACGGTGATGCGCTTGGTCAAGGCCAAGAGGCCGGCCGCCCAGGTGATCGTCTCGAGCGTCGCTCCCTGGTAATCGGTGTCGCCGCCATAACCCTTCCAGCGGCCGATCGGGAGCAGGAAATCGATCCCGGCCTCGTCGGCCATGCGTGCCAGCCGCAGATTGTCGGGCCAGCTCCCGGTCCACCGCTCGGGAACCTTGGTGACCGCCCGTCCGGACGAGCAATTCGACCCGAACAAGCCGATCTTGAGCTTGTTGGTGTTGTACATCGAGTAGCGGTCGCGCGTGAGTGCATTGCGAGCGAGCACGATTCCTTCCTTTTCCTGCATTGGTCGCCGAGGGCAGGGCATCTTAGCGCAATGCAGAGGCTGATTGAAATGGCGACCGGTGGTCCGTAACCTGCCCAGGCGGGAGAATGCCACCATGCGCTCAAGACGCCGGTCCCCCTTCGTGGCGCTGACGCTTCTGGCCATGCTTCCCGTCTTGCCGGCAGCCGCCGAGGAGGCAGCCGATGCCGCCAAGGCGTTTCCCAGCCGGCCCATCCGTATCGTCGTGCCGTTTCCTGCCGGCGGACCGACCGACATCCTCTCGCGCGTGATTGCACGGCGCATGAGCGAAGACTGGGGGCAGCCGGTCGTGATCGAGAACCGCCCCGGCGCCAATACGGTGATCGGAGCCCAGCAGGTCGCGCGCGCCGCGCCCGACGGCTACACCCTCTTGGCCGCGATGGACACCACCTTGGTGATGAACCCGGCCGCCATCAAGAATCTGCCCTATGATCCATTCCGGGACTTTGCTTCCGTCACGCTGGCCGCCAAGAACACGTCGCTCCTGACGGTGCGGGCCGACGACGGGCCAAAGACGATCGGGGAGCTGATCGCCGGCGCCAAGATCAATTCCGGCAAGCTGAACTATGGCGCCGGCATCATCACGACCAGGCTTGCGGGCTATTTGTTCAACCGGGAAGCCGGCATTGACGTCCAGCTCGTCCCCTACAAGGGCAGCGCGGAGGTCGTGCAGGGCCTCTTGACCGGTGCGGTCGATTATATCATCGACGGTGTGGCTTCCAGCCTGCCGCTGATCCAATCCGGAAAGTTCCGCGCTTTGGCCAAGCTCAACAGCCGGCCGCTCCCTGCGCTTCCCGACGTGCAGCCGCTCTCGCTGGCCGCTGGAATGCCCGCGCTCGACGACATCTCAAGCTGGATCGCCATTGTGGCGCCCGCTCGCACGCCGCGCGCCATCGTCGACAAGATTCAACAGGAAGTGACGAAGATGTATGCCGATCCGGCGCTTTTCGAAAGGCTGCAAAAATCCGGCATCAATGCGGTCAGCAGCACGCCGGAGGAATTCGATGCCTTCTTGCGCAAGGAAGCCGTGCGTTGGGAGAAGGCCTTCAGGGAAAGCGGCATCCAGCTTGAATGACCGCTGCGATCTGCGCCGCGTCAATCCCGCCACCAAGACCCATGGCACGACATCCGTCACGGAGCACCCATGTCCAAACCGAGAATCCTCGTCTTCGCCCCGCGGGAAGAACCGCCGGAGACCATCGCCGCTCTCGAAGGCACTGGTTGTGAGCTCGTCTTCGGCAATCGCGATTGGCAATTGCCGCGCCTCGCCCACGAAGATGCCGTCGTCGAAGCGGCACGCGATGCCGTTGCCCTGATGGGCACATCCATGCGCCACACGCCGATCAGCCGGCGGATCATGCAGGCGTCGCAACGGCTGCGCATCGTCGCCAAATATACCGTCGGTGTCGACGACATCGACACCGACGCGGCGACCGATCTCGGCGTCATGGTCTGCCACGCGCCGACCGAATCTAATTGCTTTGGCGTCGCCGAGACCACGGTGACCTTCATGCTGGCTTTGTTCAAGAAGATCCGCGAGCGCGATGCCGACGTGCGCGACGGCAAATGGCGCGAGCTGAACAGCTTCGCCTATTATGTCGGCAGCCGCCAGACCGACAATTTCCCGGGCCAGACGATCGGCCTCGTCGGCTTCGGACGCATCGGCACTCGCGTGGCCCAATTGCTGGCCCCCTGGCGCGCCCGCATCATCGCCTGCGACCCCTATGTGCCGCCCGCCCATTTCCTGACCCATGGGGTCAGGGCGGTCGACTATGACACACTGCTGCGGGAATCCGATGTCGTGTCGTTTCACGTCGTGCTGAACAAGGAGACCCGCTATATGTTCGGCGAGCGCGAGCTCGCTTTGATGAAACCGTCGGCGGTCGTCATCAATACGGCACGCGGCAAGGTCGTGGACGAGAAGGCGCTGGCGAAGGCGATTGCAGCCGGACGCATCCGGGGGGCTGCCATCGACGCCTTCGAGGAGGAGCCGTTGCCGGCGGATTCGGCCCTGCGCCGTCTCGGCGACAAGGTGCTGTTGTCGCCCCATTCGGCGTCCTATACCGAGGGCGGCGAGCTGCGCCAGGGCGTTGCCTGGGCCACCCGCTCGGTTCTGACCGCACTGGCCGGCAAGATACCGGACAACGTCTACAACCGAGACGTCATCCCGCGCTGGAAGGAGCGCTTCGGCGGGACGAGCCTATCCAATTGATATTCGGCCGATCTGGAGCATTTTCAGGAAAAGCTTGTCCTCGCCAACGGGTCCGGCCGAAGGCCGGCCCGATGATAAACTCCGGCGGAGGTGGAATCCGGTTTTCCGTCCGAAATGCGACCATGCAACAATGCTAGGATTGCCGCTGCCCGTGCCTGGGCCTAGTTTCGCGCCATGAGCCTGCGGTCGACGGCACCCATTCACATCATCGGCGGCGGCCTCGCCGGCTGCGAGGCGGCTTGGCAAATCGTCGGGTGCAGCGTGCCAGTGGTGCTGCACGAGATGCGCCCGTTGCGTGGGACAGCCGCGCATCGAACCTCCGGGCTGGCGGAGCTCGTGTGCTCCAATTCGTTCCGCTCGGACGACCCGGAGCACAACGCGGTCGGGTTGCTGCACGAGGAGATGCGCAAGCTTAATTCGCTGGTGATGCGTTCGGCCGATGCCAATCAAGTCCCCGCCGGCGGCGCGCTGGCGGTTGATCGCGACGGATTTTCGGCCGCCATCACGGCCACCCTGGAGGCGCATCCCCTGGTCACGCTTTGCCGCGAGGAGATCGTGGATCTTCCGCCCGCCGGCTGGGACAATGTGATCGTGGCGACCGGCCCCCTCACCTCCGCGGCCCTTGCGGATGGGATCGCGAAGCTGGTGGGCGAGCAGGCGCTCGCGTTCTTCGACGCGATCGCCCCGATCGTTCATCGCAATTCCATCGACATGTCGGTGGCCTGGCTGCAGTCGCGCTACGACAAAGCGGGCCCGGGCGGATCGGGGGCCGATTACATCAATTGTCCGCTCTCGCGCGCCCGCTACGAGGGCTTCATCGATGCGCTTCTGGCCGGCGACAAGGTGGGCTTTCACGACTGGGAGACCACAACGCCCTATTTCGATGGCTGCCTGCCGATCGAGGTCATGGCCGAGCGCGGCCGCGAAACCCTGCGACATGGTCCGATGAAGCCCTTCGGGCTGACCAATCCCAAGGCCCCGCACGTCAAGCCCTATGCGGTCGTCCAGCTGCGCCAGGACAACCGGTTGGGCACCTTGTTCAACATGGTGGGCTTCCAGACCAAGCTCACCCATGGCGAACAGGTGCGCATCTTCCGCACCATACCGGGCCTTGAGGGCGCCGAGTTCGCCCGGCTCGGCGGTTTGCACCGCAACACATTCCTCAATGCTCCGAAGCTCATCGACGGGACGCTACGTCTCAAGGCTGCGCCCCGCCTGCGCTTCGCGGGCCAGATCACCGGCTGCGAGGGCTACGTGGAATCGGCCGCGATGGGGCTCATGGCGGGCCGTTTCGCGGCCGCCGAGCGTCTTGCGAAGCCGTTGACACCGCCACCGCCGACGACGGCCCATGGGGCGCTTCTTGGTCACATCACCGGGGGTCATTTGGAGACGATCGATGCGGGTCCGCGCTCCTACCAGCCGATGAACATCAATTTTGGTCTTTTCCCGCCGCTGGCCCAGTCTCCGAGCAGGGCTGCGGACGGCACGAGACTGCGCGGAACCGCCAAGACAATGGCCAAGAAGCGCGCCATCAGCCGCCGCGCCCTGGGCGATCTTGCGCTTTGGATCGCCGGCGGCGATCACGCCCTTGCGGCGGAATAACAGCCCTCTGATTCCAGGCTCACGAGAAGATCCGCGACGGCCGCCGTGCCGCCCGCCATAACCGCCATTGCCGCCGCCATTGCGGCGTCTCTACCGGCACGAACGGATCGTACCCTTTGCCTTCCATGCGATCGAGCACGGAGCGCACGAGCGCGACCGGAAGCAGCGCTGGCAGACCCGCGACCGGGATGCCGTCGGCCAATCGACCGGCCTGCGTGAGGTGCTCGCGGGCCTGCAGCCGCAGCTCGGCCAAGGCGGCGCGCAATTCCAGCGTCGCTTGTTTCGCCACGAAGTCCTGCCGCTGCACGCCGTGCCGATCCAGAACCTCGACCGGCAGAAAGAGCTGGCCGCGCGCCGCATGAATGGGAAAAGCCTGGAGCAGCCCGG
>WNFJ01301532.1_pt3 | contig 15202 bp, 14 predicted proteins | sample 5400461 | NCBI WGS metagenome assembly WNFJ01 (sample SAMN13153349, study PRJNA577476) | soil metagenome | isolation source: 115 cm saprolite on Douglas fir-dominated hillslope | place: USA:California | collected 2013-09-17 | reverse complement strand
TGAAACGTGTATGCTGACCGTACTCGCGCGCTTTCCATGTCAGATAGAACGGGTCGATTGGGATGCAATGACCGCCCCATCCCGGCCCCAGATAGAACGGCATGAATCCAAAGGGTTTCGTTTTCGCCGCTTCAATGACCTCCCAAATATCGATCCCCATCGCTCCGTAAACGACCTTTAGTTCATTGACGAGCGCGATATTGACGCTCCGGAAAATGTTTTCAAGTAGCTTTGTCGCTTCCGCGGCACGGCAGGAAGAGATCGGTACAAGTCTATCAATTGCCAGGCCATAAAGCGCCATCGCCCGCTCGAGACAATCTTTGGTATAACCTCCAACAACTTTTGGGATACTTTTAACCTTAATCTGTGGATTGCCGGGATCCTCACGTTCTGGCGAGAAAGCCAAATGAAAATCCGTTCCCGCTTTCATCCCTGAGCCTTCTTCCAGGACAGCGCGCAAATCTTCGTCGGTGGTTCCCGGATAAGTCGTGGACTCAAGTACCACCAGCGTCCCTGGCTGGAGGTGTGGGGCAATTGACCGGCCGGTCTGCAACACATAGGAGAGATCAGGCTCCCGATTCTTATTGAGCGGCGTTGGCACGCAGATAATCACCGCTTCGACTTCCTTGATCTGGCCAAAATCGGTGGAAGCGTAAAATTTGCCGGTGGCTACCAGCTCCGCGATGTCCGCCGACTCGATGTGCTTGATGTAGCTCTGACCATCATTGAGCAGCTCGACTTTCTTTGGATCGGCATCGAGTCCCAAGACGCTCACGCACGAGCGCGCGAATTGCAGCGATAGCGGCAGTCCCACGTAACCGAGACCTACGACGGCGATGGCGACGGAGTCGCTCATCGCAGTTGAAGAAACAAGTTCAAGTTAAAGTTCAAAGAATTACCTGTTCACGCTCTCTCGCAGAGACCTAAACTTATCGCCTACAAGTCAGTTCAGCTCATCGAACATATTAATCCCCAAAGCATCCGCGATAACTCGCGACACTCATCCGCCATTCGGCTCGTCTGACCCGCCGTTAAGTACTGAAGATCCCCTGCAATCAAAACCTGCGTCCGAAGTTCTCCCGCCGAACCTTTCGCGTATCCGAGAAATTGCCGAAACTCAGCGCGACCCGGCCTTTCCGCTCCTTCGCTTATGTTCGATGGAACCCAAATCGCGCTGCGTGTGATCTGATCGCGAAAGCCGAAGTCACGAGAGTCACGAAAAGCGATGCAGATCTCGACTGCCAGAGCTTTCGACCGTTGCCAGACTTCCAAGTCTTCGAAACTGCCACTTTCACCCATAAGACTCAAACTTAAACTTGCTCCTTAAACTCCGTTAAACTCCGTTATTTGCGCATTCCATCTTCGATCGCTGACTTCTGATCTCTGATGCCCGACCTCTGGTCGTCATCAGGCGACGGTTCCGACTGATAAGAGAAGACCTTGGCGTAAGTATAAGCAATTCCCTCGCCAATGACTTCTCGAACACCTTCACTATAACGCCACCAGTGCTTTGCATCATAATCCGGATTAGGAATCGATATTATACCGACCCTAACGTCATTGCCTAAGGCCTTCTGAAAGAGAAGACGGGTCCGGCGCGCGTGCGCATCTACCGTCACTACGTTGATACTCCGCAAGGGCATATTGCGCTCGAGAAGCCACCTCCGGAGGGCGATTGCGGAGCTATACGTGCGGTCCCGGCCGATTACGTGTGATGGGACCATTAGCACGGATTCTTCGGCCACCCCAGCTGCTTTCAGTCTTCGAGCTCCTATACTGGCGAAAGTGTTATAGTCGTTAGTGTAGCCACCACTTCCTGGTACGGGCCCACCGGTTGTAATGATGTGCTCATAATCGCCGGTTTTAAACTCGTCCGCGCCTGCGCGAATCGCGTATTCATCTATCCATCCTTCGACTACGAGAATCTTCGCGTTCGCGCGATGGGTCACCGCCAAAAAAGGATGAACATTCAAGACCACAGCGTAAATGGCCAATAGCATTACTGAGATAACAAACAGCCGAGCGTGCCATGACAATCCCCAGCGTTGCTTTAGCCTAATGATTCCACCGAGCTTTTGCGAGCGGTTCCCCGAAGAAGTCATACGACGGCACGCAACTGTTCGGGTATCCGATTGACTCAACACGCCCGCGCGAATTGCACCGATAGCGGTAGTTCCACCCATCCAAGGCCGCCGTTTGCGATTTTGCATTGCTTCCTGGATGCCAGATGCTGGAAAGGCAAAGAATACGATCGTTTTGCCGAGATCTCTCGAATTCGACATCGACGGCATTGCGCTAAAGAGACGAAGTCAAGATGCGAACCGGCAGCGACGGCATTTCACAGCTGTAGAGCTCCTTCGCATACAGCTGGATGTGATGAATTGGCCACGTACCACCGCAACGCATCATCCAAACCATCATCGATCCGATGAGTAGGCTCGTAGCCGAGGAGCTTCCGGGCCTTCGATATATCAGCGTGAGAATGGGGAACATCACCGCGTCGAAAGTCGCCATAAAACGGTTTGAATTCCCTAAGATGCGGGAACTGCGGCAACAGACGTTGCCTAAGCATCTCGAAAAGTTGGTTCAAGGTGGTGCGCTCACCAATTGCCACGTTAAAACATTGATCGATCGCAGCCGGGTTCTCCGTGGTTGCAGCAAGCAGGTTGGCCTGAATGACGTTCGCCACGTAACAGAAGTCCCGGCTAGTCTCCCCATCTCCGTTGATATGCACTGGCTCATTTTGGATCATTGCTGCGATCCATTTTGGAATGACCGCTGCATACGGTCCGTCCGGATCTTGTCGCGAACCAAATACGTTGAAGTAGCGTAGGCCGATACAGGGCAGTCCATAACAGCGGGCGAAAACGGACGCGTAAAGCTCGTTTGCGACCTTGGTGGCTGCGTACGGCGAAAGGCAGCGTCCCGTCTTCTCTTCCGATTTTGGAAGCGTGGGGGAATCGCCGTAAACCGCGCTACTTGAAGCATAGATGAAACGTTTGACTCCGGCATCGCGAGCGGCTACCAACAAATTCAAAAATCCAGTCACGTTACTGGCGTGGGAGGCGATCGGATTCTCCAGGGAGCGAGGCACAGAACCGAGAGCGGCCTGATGCAGGACGAAATCCACACCCGCGCAAGCCGTATGGCAGGTTACGGGATCAGAGATGTCACCATTCATGAACCGGAAGCGTTGCCATTGCGCGGCAGAGACGGCTGCCTCGACTTGGTCGAGGTTGCGGCGGTGGCCCGTGGAAAAGTCATCTACTCCCGTGACCGCCTGTTCTGTTTTGAGTAGTGCTTCCAGGAGGTTTGATCCAATGAAGCCGGCAACCCCGGTAACAAGCCACCGCTTCCTGACGCCGTTAGTAATAAACATGAATTGTTCCTAGTTCTACCGCATGACTGTTTTCCGGGGAGACCAGTTGCTCCCCAAAAGGCTAACTCGATAGGCATAATTATCGCGTAGTTCACAAAGACGGCGGCGAGCAAAAACCTTCGCGCGATACCAGGTCGAACCGAATCTTAGCCCCCCATTAAGCGCCTCTTCAGGGGCACCCAATTCGATCGCCACCTGTTCTCCTGGCTGTAACGTCCGCTCGAAGCAAAATTCGCTATCTGCTGTTACCGTCGTCACGCAGTCGCCATTAGCAGCCACTGCCGGTGGTTTCAATTGATCTTGATCAAGCGATTTCGAGAATTTAAAGCAGCGCGACGTAGGCGAGTCATTTGTGACAACAGACTGATCGCAAAACAGTCGCACATGAACGATTCCGGCAGCGTCAGTCTTACAGAGATAGGAGTTCCGAGCAATCTCTTCAAGACCGCACCAATAAATAGTATCGCTGAGATGATTTATTTCCGCGGCAAAGGCTTCAAGTTGCTGATATCCGTCTCGGAAGTATTCGTGATGTTCTACCATCAGCGCCGGCTTGCCGAGGAACAAATCCAAAGCAAACTCTGCGACGTGCCTGGGATAACGCCGGATAAACAGCGGTAGGCTTGAATGACGCGTCACAGCGGGAGACAACAGGTCACGCACCCGCAGCTTCTCTGGGGGATCATCCACGGGAAACGGCGTGCTATTTACTGCTGCCAGAAAGCCGGCCTGCTTCGTGGCTCTTAAGGCGGCAGTGGAAAAGACACCGTGTGGGAATACCATGACGTTATCGCAAAGAACTCCTGTCACCTCTCGGTGTTTAGCCATCCGCGCCCTCGATGTGCGGGCTTTGGAGAGGAGCGGAGCCGCTGCCGTATCCCCAAACTCTCCTTTGGTATGATCGCAACCGTGGATGCTCAAGGACAATCGCCGGGGATGTGTCCGGAAAAGCTCTGCGACGCGCGGACGACTACGCCGATAATTCCAAGGTATGAACGCCAGGTTCATCGCAAAGTCTTCTTGCTCCATGGCTGCGACGAGAGTGTCATACTCAAGAAAACCATGTCGGTCATGCAACAATGGATCGTCCACGATGAAACAGGCCAGTTTCTTTGCCGGCTGCCAGCAACGATCTCCAAACGCGTAGCGCAGGAACATCAGAGCCGGCATAAGCCGGGAGAACCAGTCCAAGGGACACACACCAGGGGCTACAGTCGCATCAATGTCCAGGATTTGCCGAGCGCCCGATAGTACGATAAAACTCGCGCCGTTTTGAACACCGGCGAGAAACGTGTCCCCGCCTATGCGGATGATATCCACAGTTCTCTCGTCGGTCTTGCTTCTCTGAAATACCGAGTCGTTTCCACGATCGGCAGTTCCGAATGTCAAGCCACAGAACTCCTGACAAAATGATCTCGGTCTCCTGCTGACGCAGTAGGGATTGGTCCGTGCCCCCTAAAGGCACCGCCGCTAAGGTCTCGAATTAGCTCGGAGTCACTCGCGCCATGACGAAATCCATAAACAAACAACTTCATTGCCGACTCTACCGCCATACTTTGAAGCATATCGAGCAACGATGACCGGCTGAGGCATTGACGCAAGGTGCTCGCGCTCACCGCCACGCACCCGCCGCGCCGCATAACCTGCAGAATTTCCCTTCCTTGCCCATCTGCAGTCGGAGATAAAGACACGCCACGGACCGGGACACCCATGAAAGCAGCCAGTTTGATGAGATGGAGGTCCGAAGGCTCCGGGTCACACTCGTGAACGACTACCAATTCATTCGGCGGCATTTAATACTTTCCGAGATCTGAATTTTCAGCCCTGAGATCCTTGGGTATCAACAGCAGCTATACCTTCGGATGAGCGTCGGCTTCTGACAACTCGAGCAAGGAGCTCATGCAATTCCCCGACAGTGCTGAGCCCCTTCCCATCCATCATTACTTCGTCTGCTATGGTGGCCGTGATTCCGAGCTGCTTTTCCAACTCTTCCTCCAAAGCCACAAGAAGATTCACAAAACCCATGGAATCGAGCCAACCACCGCGACCTAGTAAGATTGTTGTTCTCTCTTTAGGTAGCGAGTGAGCGGTCGGCAAAAGCTCATTCAAGCGATCAATCGCGCAACTAACAATACCCTGAATTTTGTCTTTCATATTGGGATTTTGCGCCTCTCTGAGTGAGAAATAATGAAGCATCTTTCACCGGGAAGCCTCTGTGAGCAAAACGAGATTTTGATTTAGTCTCTCTTGGACCTACACTTCAATGGCGCCAGGCCCTTGATAAAGTCCTCCAACCGATCCGCCTTTGATAATGGTAGCCGGACCTCTGCAATCGCTTTGCCAAACTCGCCCATTACAAAGGTATGAGCTTCGACGTCCTTCGTGATCACACAGCCAGCGCCAACTACGGCGCCTTCGCCAATTCTCAGAACCTTTCCCTCCGACGTGACTACCAACACATGCGGCCCGATATAGGCATTCTTTTCAAGAACAACCCTGCCAGGGCCTCTTGTGTGTGCAAGGATTGTGGCTCTGACGCTTATCTGCACACCATCGTGAATCTCAACTCGTTCCGGGTATTCGTTTTCCAGGTAAACTTCGTCCCCAATGAAGACATCTTTGCCGATTTGGACTCCTCTCAATCTGTGAACAAATGGCCGAAAGCTGGTCGCTCCGGGTGCAAACCGAGCCAGCAAGTGTAGAGTTCTACCGTAGAACTTCATCAAAACTCCTTTAGCCACGGCTCATCGTCTCCAGCAGACTCATGCGGTCAGTTCGCAGCGTCACTTTGGCCTTGCGATGCAAATGTAGTTCCCCTTCTTAAATAACTCTGCTCGCTTACTCTCCGAGAATGGGAGAATCACAACCGGCGCCAATATCTCTTGGACAATCTCAAAACCACATTCCAAGACCTCTGTTCGGGCCTGTTCGGCCGATCGGTACAAGTAGACATGATCTTCCTGTGCAATATTAACAGCCATCGTGCAGAAGAGTAAGCCCTCCGGATGAAGGACATTTCGCATCGCCCGCAATGCTGCTTTTGGATCATCTAAATGTTCCAATAGTTCACAGAGAATCACTTTGCCAAAACTCTCGCGGTCCGCTACGACTCCATCGCGGCATTCGAAGGAAAAAACATCCTGATGCAGACAGTCTATTGGATGGCCGAAGAAGCGGAGTAATTCCGACGCGTATTCATAACTCTCAGGCGAGCTATCAAACGCCGCGATTCGCCATCCCGGTGCCTCATCGAACGCTAACTTAAGTTCATAGCCCGTGCCGTAGCCGACAGACAGTAATTCCCTCGGCGCTCGGCAACGCATCCGCAAAAAGCTCACCAGCGATCGGAGGATATCGAAGCGATGGCTTGTGCAAATGAACGAGATTAACAAAGCCAGCTTGTATTGCTCGCCATCAATGGGTTGCACCCGTTTTGAACTCGCTGCGATGTATCGGCCTGTTTCCTCGAATTCAGACTGAAGGCACCTCAATCGATCAAGCCGTGCCACATACTTTTCGAAAGCATTGGCTCTACCTCGATGGCTTAGGAAGCTCAAGATATCATTCGCGTAAGGCCTTATAGTTTCGCCGTACATTCTTTGGACTGCAGTTAGCCCATAATAGGAAGGAGCGTCGCTCTTTCTGAAATACTCTGCTAAAGCTTCGTAGCTCAGAGTATCGTTAACACAGCCCGGGTTGATTTTAGAATCTGATATCACAATTTTATTTGCGGCGCACCTTCTTGGGAAGAATCAAAGAAGACCAAGTGTGTTGCAGCTGGTTTGGGGTATGCTTCTCGTAAATGAAGTGTGAACACCTTGTCGTCACCATTTGAAACGAGACCAGCATTTTCAAAGAATCGCAAACATGGCTGGTTCTTCGGTGTTGGAAGGTACGTGATATGCAAGCCTGTTGCTCCCTCCGACCTGGCGCATGCCGACATGACATGCAGCATAGTCTCTTCTACTTTCCGCCCCATTGCCCGGCAACTCAAAATGAAATCGACCACGTTCGCGTTTCCATCTCGCAAGACAAAGCTGGCCATTCCGACCAACCCATAGTCGCCAAACTTGTCAGAAACCCGAAAGATGAGGACCGTGTTCTCTGGCTGCTGATTCCAGTTCCGCAGCTCCTCTTTAATCATCCGTCTTGTGCTGAGATTCATCTGGTTGGTTTTGTTTAAAAGTTGCGTAGCGCGCTCCAGGATGGCCTCCGTGAGGGGCGTGGCGGTCACTTGGATGTCGAGCGATTGGAGCCACGCATCCAGTGACGTGGCCGTGGAACGGACCTGCTGGCGTTTTCGCTCGGAAACGTACATCTCCGTGCGGTTTCGGTCTTCGGAACTGATGAACGGGGTGTCGAAGCAGCGCAACCGTTCCAGTGCCACTTTGTACAGCATCGGGTCCTCTGGCCACTCTGGAACGAACACTTCGGGAAGGGCTTCCCGCACGCGAGCGCGTTCGACCGGGCTGTTGTCGATGAAAACGACCGATTGCAGGCCAAGGTTCAGTTCGGCGGCCAGATCAACGATGTTTTGCGCCTTATCCTCCCAATTGATACGACAACCGGCAAAGTCATCTTGCTGCAACACCATCTCTGGATGTGAACGGATCGCTTCCAATGCCGTGCTTTCCTCATTCTTACTAACTATACCCAGCAGCACGCCGCGCCGTTTGAGGGACTTTAGTGCGAGCTGAAAATCTCGAAACGCCTCCCCGACAGGATCGTGACCGCCCAGCCGCAGGTTCTGCCACCCGACATCCCCCACGACACCGCCCCACAAGGTATCATCGAGATCCAGAAGCAGGAGTTTCCTGGCCTGGCCTCTCAGCGCTTGCAGAGCTGCCTTGATGTCGACGGCCGCGGTCTTGAACAAGTCCACACTGTATGGGCTCTTAGACATGTACCAGAGTCGCGGACTGAATGACTTCTCGCCGTGAAAGGCAATCCACCGGGCTGCGTCGAGCAGGCATACTCGTGGCTCTGTTCGCAAGTTCTCAGCCAGCCGCAAGTTCATGCGCATCAGGGCGAGCGATAATCCGAGGCTGGGGTGCAAGTCCAGAAGCCCGCGCGCTCCGTCACAATGCCAGGCTGACCACGTTGGCACGATGATGTGCTTAACGTGTCCTCGGACCGCCTTTATCGCCTCGCAAAACTGGTCGACCTCGCTAAGGATCTCCGCGGGGCTGACATCCTCTCCGTTGAGCAGCCGCTTGTAGCCCATGCTTATGGCCTCCGGAGCCGTCCATACCAGGGCGCTAACAACCTCTTTCGTCCACAGTTCCGGGTCTCCGCGCAATAGCGCCTGCATCGGTTGGCCGAAGGGCGCGGGGACCGCATGCGTCACGGGGTCGCTCGGATCCTTGGAGAGAATCGCAGCGAGGTTAGCTGCGTTGAAGCTGGTCACCAGCACCAATGTTGGATCGTCGGCTTGCATTATCGCGCACTGATCGTGGGAGCCGTTTTACCTTCCTCATCTTTTCCGCCGGGCTGGTGCGATCCGCTGCTGTCCCTCGTGATGCCGAACCAGCTCGTAAGTGAGCAATACTCCAATTTAGCGGCGTTCAGACAAGGGCGCGAGTGTCCAAAATCGATAATGAGCACCTGCTGCCCGTCATAGATCACATTCCGGGGATCCGCACTCCCGTGCAGGACGCCGATCCCGTGCAGTTGAGCGTAGCTGGCTCTAATCGACTCCTTCAGCGCCAGCGCATTGATCTCCTGAGATTCCCTGAACCGTTTGAAAGCCAAAGCGATCTGCGGATCGGTTTCAAGACCATGAAAGCTTTGGTATCTTCCGAGTTGGATTCCCTCGTCGCCATATCGCTGCAACACCCATTCCAACAAACGCTGCCCTTCGAGGTACGAGAGGCAAAGCTCGAGTTTCCGCGGGCTGAACTCTAACACACGGGGCGCTATCGCCAAGCGCCCGCTCACGTACTTGAGCATAAAATAGTCGCGGAGCATCGTGCCTATGAAGTGCGGCCGGTATCGTTTAACGATAAGCTTCTTGCCATCTCGGTTCGCGAGTAAGAACACGTCAGCCCTGCCCCCGTTTGTCCAGGAGCTTACTTCGCGCATTTCCCAACGCTTGCTCCACCAGGCGGGCCCATTGCGGCTTGGCAAAGCAGGCCGGCGGATGTCTGCCGAAGTCTGTTTGGCGGCTGCAGCTTGAGCACGGTAGATGAGGCGATCCTTCTTCTCTGTGCATTTCTCGTTGTGGTCCCAGGCTCCAATACACTGTGTCTCTGCAAATCCGGCACGACCCAATTCCGCATTGAAGCAATGGAAGTCCACCGCTGCCCGTTCAGAAGGGTCCTCATACTCGTAAGGAATTTCTATAACACATACGCCGCCAGGAGCTGTTAAGGCCTTGAGGGCCTTGAGCTGTTTTCGAAGTGCTGCCAGTTCGCCGGCGTACCGGTCGTGCACCAAGACCTTCCACAGATTCTTCTGAGATACCGAGTGATGCAGGACTGACAGGCAGAACACATAGTCGAACTTATTGCGGAGGTCGGTATTGGGAAAGATATCCATCCGGTAATCGATATTGAGACGGTCTTTTAGAGCGGCGAAGCGAGCTCGCATCAGCCGTCCGAGCGCACTGTCAATGCCTAGGACGTGCTGTGCTCCTCTTTGCGCACAGAGTTCGCAAAAGAAGCCATCGGCACAGCCGATGTCGAGAACAGATTTTCCGTGCAGATTTGCCGGCATTTGCATCGCATTCCACTTGTTCATGCTCAAGCCCTGAGAATCGGCGAGCTGTGAATCTTCGAACGTCTGATAACACGGCTTTCTTTGGAGAAAGCGATTCCTGACCGAATAGGGGGCGTATTTCGCCGATGCCAGCGCGATATTTCCCAGGGAAATCCTTATCGGTCCCGGAAGCCTGTAATCGCCGGATTTCGTGCACCGGGAAAGCGGATCGGCCGCTTGCTCCATCAGGGCCGTGACACGGCGCATCACGTTCCTGGGAAGCACGACAACGGAGGCAATCATATCTGGCGTGAAGACGCGCAATGCGACAAGGGACAGGGCGAGTCCGAAAGCCCCCGCGCACGAGGGAAACAGTATTGCCACCGCTTTAACGGCGAATCCTTGGTTATGACTAGACGGCAGGCACTGACTGGTCAGCCAAATGAATAACGCCATCACTATGGAGGCCACACAAACTCTTATTGAGACATCCCGCACCGCTCCGAAGCCGATTTTTCCCATGCGGCGCTGCAACAAATAGAGCAAAAACCAGGCCCCCACGACGTAAGCAAACGATCGTCCAAGTGGTACGCCGTACACGCCTGCAGCGTGTACGAGAAAGAAACTGGTTGCCACAAAGAGTACCGCGCTTACCATCGCGGCCAGTAAAGGGGTCCTGGTGTCTTGTTCGGCAAAGAACGGCAGCTCCAACAAACTGCGAAAACGACCGAAGAACACGTAAGGAATCATTAGTAACAAGATATTTGCCACCAGAGTGGTGTCTGCAGCCGAGAAGTTGGCCCGCTCGTAGAGCAAGGCGACCAATGGCCGGTTCATCATCCCGAGCCAGACGGAAAACGGGATCGTTACGAGCAGCAGCAGGTAAAGTCCATGCTGAAGATGCTTCCGAGTTGCTTTCGGGTCCCGGTTTGCCACGCTGGCGGCCACCATTGGTATGGCGGCAGTAACGATGCTGCCGGCCAGAAGGCCTGCGAACGACTCAATGATCCGGGTTGCCAGGCGCAGAGCCGTCACGTTTCCAGGTCCGAGCATAGAGCCCAGAGTGTTTGTCAGGGATTCCACGCCCACGGCACAGGCCTGTCCTGCGAGTGGAAAAATCATCAGGCCGTAAGCTTGAATTATATCAGGATGTTTGAAGCGCCACACCGAATGAAAACGAAACCCCCTGTGTCTTAACACCAGATAAAACACAAGGATCTCAAACAGCGTTCCGGCCAGCGTTCCCAAAACCAGGGCCTCGACACCCAGCTTGCGTCCTAGCGACAGAAGCAGAAGAATCTTAAAGCAGCTTTCAAAAAATTTCATGCCGCCGGTCAGGGCAAAAATGCCGAGGCTTTGCAGGGCAGCTTGCATCACGACTACAGGAAAACTCAAGGGCAAGATGAGAAACAGATACATGCTCAGCCGTGTCGCCAGTAGCACCTCATCGTTAGGTGAACCGGCTGCTTGCAACCGCATGAGCAGCGGGGAGAGGAGCACTCCGACAGCAGAGAACGCAACCACGATGGCGGTACCGCCAGTCATGATGCGGTTGAGATAATTCCAGCCTTCGGGCTCTCCCTGGGTCTGTCGCTTGTTGATAAACAGGGGTTGCACCACCCGGGTAGCCTGCAGCATCATGAGGGTGATAATCACGAGTGGAATGGTCACGGCGATGAAGTAGGCGTCAGTGTGCCAACTCATACCGAACAGAGCGACCACCATCACGTCTAATAGTACTCCCATAACGATCCCAAAGGAGCCGGATGCCACCGTCGAAAACGCATGGCGCCCCATCCTGGATTCTCCCTTAAAACTCACAAACATATCGTTGAGTGAATTACACCGCTGCTCGTCCGAGTGGATTGCAAACTACGCGAGACGTCCAGGTAGAGAACTTCTCGTAGGGACTCTTTTTCCAGCGTGAGACATCGTTCTATCCCCCTCGCAACTTTTTCGACGCCGGAATGCGAAACGACTTTGAGTTCCTTGTAATAAGCGAAGAAAACCCCAGAGACCTGAAGTTTTGACAAGGAGTTCGCTTACAGACGCGTAATCTGTCAGGGGGACTCGCCTCAATCGAAACGGGTCGGTATTTTTGTCGTTGAAACCGCAATCCAGAGTTAACGCGCAGTTATATCCGGCGTTCTGCGCCAGGTTGACTTCGCGTTCTGTATAATCGCCGTTTGGAAAAGCAAGCGCCTGAACATTGAAACCATAGTCTCGTTCCAGCTCAGCTTTGCAATCCCCAATCTCACGTTCCGCTTTTTCATCCGAACATGCCGGCAAGATCGGATGCGTTATCGTATGTGCCTGGAAGTCAACCCAGGGCTTGAGCGCATCAATTTCGCTGCGGGAGAGGGCTTGTCGATCCGGATAGTCCCTATCGGGTTGATAACCTCTCTTGGATAAGAAAGTTAGTCGCTTCGCGTCGGGCATTCTCTTGCACGCGGCCGATTCGCGCCCGCTACGAGTGTGAAACCACCAATAATGGCGATGCGTGCCCACTATCCCGCTGCAAAGGAAGATTGTAATGGGAACTCGCAGCTCTTCCAGGAGTTGCCTGAGTTCAAAGTTATTGCGATGACCGTCGTCGAACGTGATGATGAGCGATTTGGACGGCAGCCGCCACACCGTACCCTCCGCCCGGGCGCGCAGATAATCAGCAAGCGCAATGATATGGTAGCGCGCTTGCATAGCCTGAAAATGATCCCTGGCACGCCCCTCGGGAAGGGCATGATAAACCAAAATGGTAATCCTCCGCCGTTGCACTAATTCGCGCAGCACGAAAGGTATTCCGGAATAGCGAAGTAGTGTGAAAATACTGTCCCGAAGAAACTCAGGCATTATGGGCATTTGAAGACTCCTGCACTCACTCGACGGCTTACCGAGCCTGCGCCACAGCTCCAGTCCGTCGCTCAATTACGCGGCGATAGACCCGCAAAATCGCCTGCACCATTTTCGGCTGGCTGTAACGTTCCATAGCCGTGCGACCGTTGAACACGAAACCCGCAGGCGGATGAAGCACCCGCTTAAGGGCTCCAGCTAAAGAAGCTGCGGTTTGTTCAGTTAGCTGTACACCGGCAATTCCTTGCGTAATCTCTGTTACGTCACCAACATTCGTGCTCACGACCGGCAGATTACACGCCAGGGCCTCTTTCACCGCTGTCGGTGAACCTTCTGAGTTCGAACAGAGAATCATCACATCCGACGCGCTGTAATACCAGGGCATCTCGCGGTTGGGGATTTTTGAAACCGTGAGCAACTCTATGTCCACGCCTTCACCTGCCAGTTTTGCCACCGCCCCGCTAGCTAGGTCGAAGCGCTTGATACTCCGGGCTCGAGCTTAAGCCGCTGGCGCGCCTCAGCTTTCGGTTTCGGTTCGAACACGGCCAAATCGACCCCACAAGGTATAACGTCGCCCGGAATGCGCCGGGCAATCTTGCTGCTGGCGACGATCGTTGCATCAGCGAATTTGCAAGCGATCCGGCTAAGCAAAGGCTCGTGCCATCCCACAAGCGCGTCGCTGCCGTGCAGCGAAATAACAAGTGGCGTTGAGCTCCGGAAAAGTGCAGGCAAACCTGTCAATCCGTAATGGGCATGCACAACGGAATAACGCTTGTGACGGGTCCGGCGAAATACCTCGACCGCAGCCTTGAGATATTCAAGCTTCGAACGATCCCCTCTAAAATCGAGCACATCAACCGTATGGCCAAGTGCGCGTAACTGTTCAACCTGGTGCATCACGAAAGCTCCAGAATCTTCGTTGCCGGGCCGGGGGTACATGGCCGTGACCACCAAGACTTTTAAACTCATCCCAATCTGGCACTCGCCTAGGTCGCTTATTGCTTCGCTGCAACGGACGGTTCGTTCAGGCGCAACATCTCGCAAAATCATTTCCAGCCCGCCATCCGAATCTCAAGGAGTTGCCGCGCAGGAATCCTGCGGCCAATGTTGGCGCGAATGCGGAATGGCATCGTGTCCAATAAACTTTCCAAGGCGATCAGGAACCATTGGGGAATGGCAAAATAGTGGCCCTTGGCTCCTGCATAAGACCTGATCCTCCGGAATCCACTGCGTTGCAACAGCAAGGCCAACTCGGCGGTCGTGTATTCCTTCATGTGAAAGCCAGTGGCCACTTCGTCAAAGTGCCGGGAAATGTCGTGCGGCCCACTGATACGGTTCGGCACAATACAAACATAAGCGCCCCCGGGGACAAGGGAACGGTGAATCGACCGGAGTTGCTCAAAAGCGTCGTCTGGATGTATATGCTCCATGACTTGGTGGCTGTAGGCGATGTCCACCGTTCCCGCCTGCACAGGCACTTCAACACCGTCGAAAATTCTGAGTTCTACATTCGACGGCACGTCATCCCGCCGCGTGATCTCCTCGGACACGTCCACCGCAATCACCCGTTTGACTTTCTTCGCAATTTCCATCGATACCAGGCAGGACCCAGCACCAATCTCAAGGAATACCGAACCTGGCTTAACGAAGCGACATAGGAAGCGCAACTGACTCCGGATTCCCTGATGACGTTGGAGTTGTTCGGCAGAAAGCGCTTTGCGCTGAAGCAATGGATGGTCGCTGACCTGTGAGTATAACTCGTTGTACACCTGGCCGTACATTCGGCGTCGGTCCTCACGTTTGGTTTCGCGCAATCGAGTAGCTAATTTTTTCTCCACCTCATAGTGGAAACGAAGCTGATCGATCGTCCGTCCGGTTGGATTTTTTGCTTTGATAGCTTGCGAATTACGTCGAGTTCTAGCTCAACTAACAGCTCAAATGAACAGATGGCGTGCGGCGATGCTGTACATGTGGGCAACCACCGTTCAACACCTCTTGATACATTCGTAGGTTATGCTCTACCAGTTGCTCTAACGAAAATTGCTTCTCTAGTCTCCGACGCCCCGCAACTCCCATCTCTTGAGCCTTCTCTGCATCGCCGAGTAGCAACTCTACCTTCTCAGCTACGGCGGTTGGATTTGACGACGGGACGAGGAATCCCGTCTCGCCGTCTGCAACTAATTCGGAGCTTCCCCCGCCATCGGTCACTACGACCGGCTTTCCGGCCGCCATATACTCCATTACGGAATTCGATATGCCTTCGGTGAAAGTGCAGAGAAC
>WNFJ01583679.1_pt1 | contig 15205 bp, 12 predicted proteins | sample 5400461 | NCBI WGS metagenome assembly WNFJ01 (sample SAMN13153349, study PRJNA577476) | soil metagenome | isolation source: 115 cm saprolite on Douglas fir-dominated hillslope | place: USA:California | collected 2013-09-17 | reverse complement strand
AATCGTAAAGCAACACGCCGCCCTCTTTCAGAAAATCGATGTGGTCCTGGTAACTGTGTTGATAGAACGCGACGAGGAAGTCGGCTTCGTCGCCCGCCGATAGCACTTCGCCCGTGCCCATGCGGACCTGAAAGATCGACGGTCCACCGGAGATCGTGGACGGGATCGTCATGTAAGTCATGACATCGTGATCGCTGCGCCCGGCGAGGCGTGCGAGAAATGCGCCCGCGGTTTGGATTCCATCCTGCGAATTGCCCGCCAGACGAATTACGGCGTCATTGATGTTTTCAGGACGCAAATCGGCGCGGTCCGCAGCCGACGCAGCGGCGGCTGGAGCGCTGTTCGCAGCGTCGGATTCGGTCACAACAGGAGTTGAAGTATTTTCTGGCAAAACTGGAAAACCTCGGGTCAGTAATCTCGGGCAAGTTGCCGATTTTTCCAGAGGAAAGTCCGAGCCAGAGTGGCGGCAAGATCGAGAACCATAGCCGCGGTCACATTTGAGGTGAATCGGCCGTTCCATCGGGCGATGCTAAATAAGTTTCGGCTTTTCCGCTGTAGTGGCGGGCGTGCCGCCCGCGATTTGGTTGGTTCCGCAACCGGCACGGCCGGCGCTACAGAAGACGAGAACCGCAGCCACCGGCAGCGGCTACAGAATTGGTCGCCTCTATCCGGTCGGAAACCAGGCGTGTTCGTGCCAGAAGAGTTGTAACGCGACGCTGTCGCCGCGGAAAATATTCCGCTCGGCCTTGCTGATATTGGCCACTCTCGTTGGATAAGCCAAGCGCGGAAGATCGCACTTACCATCGCCCGTGTATTGCCAAAGGTGCCAATAATCCCATGGCGCCGTGTTGCGCGGCTGGAAATGGTAATTCGCGATCCAGAGCCAGCAGTTCGCGAGCGCTCGCCGCTGCGCCGCAGTCACAGCCGAACCGTAAAGCATCTGCCGGAGACGATATTCGCTGCAATACAAACCGGGATACTTGCCAGTGCGTTCACGGATTCGCTCCACGAAAGCGACTGCTTTGGCGACTGTCATCGTGCCGCCCGGATAGTGGCCGTTCCTTTCGAAATCCAGCACGAGCAATACTCCGGGGCGACGTTTTTCCGGTCCGATCGGCGCTCCCACTGACGCTGCGACCACGCTGAGGAAATGATCGGCCTGGCGGACGGGATCGGTCGCATCACCGAAATGATATGCGCCCCAAAGCAAACCGGCTTGCAGGGCGGCCATTTGCCGGTCGCGATATTTCGAATCGAGATCGAACCGCGGATAAGTGGCCTCGTGAATCACACCCACGATGCCTTCACTCTTCATCCCGATAAAGTCCGGACGCACCAGGTCGTAATGCGACAGATTCACCACGTTGTTGCTGGCGAACGCGCAGACCGGCAACGCCTGGAGCAATAGCAGAACGCGAAGAATGGGAAACTTCATCCGGACAACAGACAGCTGGCGAGCATGAGCAAGAAAGCACAGTTGAAACACGCTGAAAAGCACGTTTTACGCCGCGATTCCGTCGAACGCTACCAGGTACGCCTGAGCGGATGGGCTTCCGTGTTGAAAACGATCTTGTCGAAATCCAACGTGCCCGGCGGCGCGAAGAGCACATAGAAATATTTGAATGTCTCGGCCAGCGTGAAGCTCTCCATTTCGTCGCGCTGTTGTTTGGTGACGACGTCGGCGAGCGCAGCGTAGCCGGCATCAGTGCGGCAGTATTTCACGAAATCATTGAAAATTTTCTCGCCCATCTGCCGGTACTGCGTGTCCCGCGTGTAGTGATAAAGGTAGTAAGTTGATTCGACAATCTCCGGACGCAGATGATAGGCGCCGACCACGACCCGCATCGTTTTGTAATCGAGAATTTCAGGTTCAACCCCGTACAGGTTCCACATCTTGAATGACGACGCTTGCAGGCGACGCGCACGGCCCAAATCGCCCGAAAGCGCTAAAAGGGCCGGGAAGAAAGCATCAAGCGCGCCGTACGTCGTTTCCGTGCGCTTACCCGTCTGCATGTCGGCGTGTCCGTACCATAATTCGCCGCGGGTTTCGTCCGCGAGACACTTGTTAACAGCCGGGATGCTTGCGTTCCACATGTCGCGGCATTCCGTGTCACCGAACAAAAGCCAGCATTTCCAGAGATACTCGTAGTAAGAATCGATGCCGCCGCTGATATGGCTATCGCTGTTCGTCCAGGCGCCTGTCTCAACGTTTATGCTCTCCCCGACGAGTCCGAGCGGCGAGCGGCGCCTGTAGGTCTCGACCAGTGCACGTTTGGCCTTATCGTAGTACTCGGCTCTGCCGGTCAGCCTACTTAGCATGCCAAATTCGAGAAGCAGCGTGCCCGTTTCGGCCGGGTTCGTTACCGGCTCGCGCACCTGGCCCGTGTGCAGGTTGACATACACATAAGGCAGTCCGGTTGGCGAATTGAAAGCGGGCAACAGCCTGGTCCCCAAATCTTCGGCCAATTGCAAGAGGCGTTTGTCGCCGGTCAATTGGTAGCTGGAGAGCAATCCGCCGAGCAGGCGAATAGTGATCTCAAAGTTTTTAACATAGATGTCGCGATCGAATGAGAGATCGTTGACGATGAGCGCCTTGGCCTTTGCGGCATCGACATCAAGCTTCATCAAAACGAGTGTGTCGAGCGCATCGACCGGCGTCATTAAAAGCGGCTGTCCGTACCAATCGTGCGGAGTTTTACTTAACGGACGCAAGGCGTCATGTCCCCAGGCGTAACGCTCGTAGTTGCGCCACGCGTGCAGAAACTCGGTTTTCACACGCCCGGCGAGTCGCCGCGCGTGTGCGTCCTCGCGAGACTTCGTGCACGATTGCGTCGCAAATGCGGCCAAAATTGCGAACAAAAGTCCGAGCGCGACCGTTACCCCTTTGGTCTTGGTTGGAGACATGGCGATTTCCCCGTGGAATGGATATAGAAGAAGCCGGCCCCGGTGACGAGCAACTGAAGTAGAATGATGCCGATGCGTTGCATAATGGAATCTCAGCCCGTCCTGCCGCCCCCACGCGCCGCGCTTAGGCATAATCGCGGTTCAACCTCTGAACCAATCTGCTTTTCCTCCGGTATTCGATATGCCGATTGACTACGACGGAGTTGTTGTTGGATCCGGACCAAACGGCCTGGCTGGCGGGATCGCCCTCGCCCAGGCTGGATGTTCTGTGCTCGTGCTGGAAACCAACGCGACCATTGGCGGCGGCGCGCGCTCGGCCGAGCTGACCCTGCCTGGTTTTGTGCATGATGTATGTTCGGCGGTTCATCCACTTGCCGCAGGCTCACCATTTTTCAAAACGCTTCCGCTCGAGCGATTTGGTCTTACCTGGATTCAGCCGGAGATTCCGCTCGCTCATCCGCTCGATGATGGCACCGCGGCGTGTCTTTACCGCGGTGTCGATGAAACAGCGGAAAGATTAGGTACTGATGCAAGGAATTATCGCCGATTGATGCGACCGCTCGTACGCAATTGGGAAAAACTCGCCACCGAGTTTCTGCAACCGATGCTGCATTTTCCGAGACATCCGCTGGCGCTGGCATGCTTCGGAATCCCGGCGCTTTTTCCGGCAACTTTCCTGGCTAAAACTGCGTTCAGACATGAACCGGCCCGCGCGCTTTTCGGGGGAATCGCGGCGCACTCCTTCCTGCCGCTCGAATCAGTTGTTTCATCCGCGTTTGGATTTGTGCTCGGAATTGCCGGACACGCCGTCGGGTGGCCGATTCCACGCGGCGGTTCCCAGACAATCACGAATGCGCTGGCGAATTATTTGCGAGAACTTGGGGGCAAGATCGACATCGGCCATCGCGTGGAAAGTTTGGATGATTTGCCAAAGTCGCGCGTCGTCTTGCTTGACATATCGGCCTGGCAATTTGTCCGCATCGCTGGTGAACGGTTGCCCAAAGTTTATCGCGATCGCCTTGCAAAATTTCGCCACGCCCCCGGCATTTTCAAAATCGACTGCGCGCTAAGCAGCCCGATTCCGTGGAAGGTTGAAGCGTGCAAACGCGCGGGCACAATTCATCTCGGCGGCACAATCGATGAAATCGCGACGGCGGAACGCGACGTCTCCCACGGAAAAATCCCCGAGCGCCCGTTTACACTCGTGGCACAGCAGAGTCTTTTCGATGACACACGTGCGCCGCGGGATCAGCACACACTTTGGGCCTACTGCCACGTTCCATTCGGCTGCAAGATCGACATGGCCGAGCGCGTCGAATCACAAATCGAACGCTTCGCGCCCGGTTTTCGCGATTGCATTCTGAGCGCCGTCGCTCTTGAAAAATCGAATCCGAATTTGGCTGGCGGCGACATCAACGGCGGCGCGGCGAATCTGGCGCAATTGATTGCACGCCCAATCCTCAGTCCAACTCCCTATCGCACACCGTTGCGCGGATTTTATTTGTGCTCCGCTTCAACTCCACCGGGCGGGGGCGTTCACGGCATGTGCGGTTACCACGCGGCACGGGTAGCTCTCAAGGATGTATTTGGCCGCTAGGACGCAACTCGATCAAGTCCTAGAACAGAGCGCGGTTCTCGAGCAAACTTAAGGCCCGCGAGTGATGCAACAGCATCGACATTCTTTCCGAGCGCCAGAATTTGGAAGTTTCTCCCAAGCATTTCTGGATGCAGGAACGTTTGCAGCGCGCGCTTCGCTTTTGCATCGGCATCGTCTTGCGCGATGTCGTGGGCCAGCTCGGAAATTATCCCGGTAATAGAATGATGTTGATCGGTGAAGCCTTTGACTTCGAAACCGCACGCCTCCGCACGCTCGACAATACTCGTCCATTCGACATGTGCGGTGATATCGGCGTGGCCGATCTCATCGAATGGTGACTGCAGCAGACGATGCTGCGCGCGGACTTGCAATGTCCCCGCCGATCGATGCGGTGCGAAAAATTCGTCACGGGGATGGCCGTAATCAATCGTGAGCACGTAACCACGATCGAGTTTGCGCGATACGTTGTCGATCCAGTCGAGTGCTGCGAGGTTTACTTCGGTTTGGTAATCCTCGGGGCGCACGGGCAATTTCTGCAAATGATCGCGCAGCGTTTGATCCGTAATCGGTTGATCGACAAATCCGAACATGTCCCCGTCAAGGGTGACAAATTTTTCGAGCCATGCGCAGTCCGTCGGAGCGCTAAGCCCGCTCCCGCATTGCGAGACGATCAGGTGCACCGGCATGGCGTCGAGGAGCTCGTTCGAGAAATGCAGTCCGATAAACGGATCGAGCGCATCCATTGAATCTCGCCATTCGACTTTGTCTTCAAATCCCGTCAGCGTTTGCAATTGTCGATCTTGCAAGACCGGAAACGGTTCGATGATTCGATAGCGCACCGTCGCAAAAAAATCCGGCCAGCGTTTGCGCGCGGATACAAGCACGTCGCGCGCAAATTCGCCATGGTGCGCGCCTTGCTCGACCAGGACGAATTTATCGATCTTGCCAAGCCGTTCCCAGATTTCCGCGAATTGCGCAGCCAGCAGCCGGCCGAAGAGCGGGCCGACGCTGACATTTGTGAAATAATCTCCGCAGCGTCCAATCGCGCACCGGCCAGAGGAATAATATCCATCCTTGGGATGATAAAGCGCCTGTTGCATGAACCGGGCGAAGGAAATCGAGCCGCGGGTTTTGATTTCGGCACGAATACGTTCGATCAAAGCGTGATTGCCGATGCTCACCTCGTTATATCGTTAAGTCGTTGAATCGTTAAATGACTGACCCTAAGTTTCGCGACTCGGACCACATTTTCATCCCGCCCATTTAGAATGCCAGTTACGTACCTCAAACCGCCGCCGGGCTATCGCTTTCGGCCTCCCTGGTACTCCAGGCCGCAATTCTATATTCCGGTCGGCATGGTTGTCGTGCTCGCTGTTGCCGTTGCAGTTTACATTGCCATTCTCGCCTCTGATCTCAACAGCCAGGCAGCGACGTTCGATCTGAGCAAACTCGAACAAATGGAATCGGCGAGTGTGATTCTCGATCGCAACGGCAAGATCTTCGGCCAAATCTACGTGGAGAATCGCGAAACAGTGCCGTACGATCAGCTGCCCCGCGACCTCGTCAACGCAGTCGTGGCGGTTGAGGATGCAAAATTTTATCAACACGGCGGCTACGATTTCTTCGGAATCGTCCGGGCAGCGTTGAAAAATTTGACCGCTGGTCACGTGCGGCAGGGCGGGAGCACGATTACGCAGCAACTGGCGCGCAACAGTTTTGCGCTCAAGCAAAAAACACTTCGTCGCAAGGTTCTGGAAATTTTCCTGGCACGCCGGATCGAGGAGCATTTCGGCAAACAAAAAATCATGGAGCTTTATCTGAACCGGATTTATTTCGGCGGCGGGCTCTATGGAGCGGAAGCAGCGGCGCGAGGATATTTTGGCAAATCGGCGCGTGAAATGTCGCTGGCGGAATGCGCCACTCTGGCCGGCCTGATTAAGAGCCCAAACAGATTATCGCCGTGGTCAGATCGGACGGCGTCGCTGGAGGCGCGCAATTATGCGCTCGATCGCATGCGCGATCTTGATTTCATCAGCCGCGAACGATGCGCCAGTGCGCGAGGGGAAGAGGTTGTCATTGGCAGCCGGCAGAACGCTCAGGGGCAAACTTACGCAGTCGATTACATCCGCCAGCAAGTGATCGCAGCGGTCGGCTGGGACCGCGCGATGAACGAGGGTTTTCGCATTCACACCACCATCGACGTCGATCTTCAGACGGTCGCTGAGCATTCTATTCGCTCGAATCTTGAGCGGGCCGAACAACATCCCGATTACAAGCACCAGACTTATGCGGAGTACGCGGCGAATTTTCGCAAAGCCAAAGCCAATGGCACGATGTCGGATCAGCCGGCGCCCGAGTATCTCCAAGGCGCGGTGATTGGACTTGATAATCAAACCGGCGACATCCTGGTGCTCGTCGGCGGTCGCGATTTCGAGCACAACCAATATGATCGCGCGTTGCAAGCGAAGCGGCCAGCCGGAACCGCGATGCTGCCGTTTGTTTATGCGGCTGCATTTGAAAAAGGAATGTTCCCGGGATCGCTGGTGGAAGATTCGCCGCTCGATAATCGCGCGGTCATGATTGGCGGCACAACCGGCATTCTCGGTGAATGGGGACCGGAAAGCGGGGAGAACCGCTACGAAGGTGCAATGACAGCGCGGCAGGCGCTGGCCAAATCAAAGAATGGCGCAACTATCCGAATTGGCATGAACGCGGGTGTCGATTCAGTTTTGCAGCTTTGTTCGGCGGCCGGCGTTCGTTCCTCCCTGCGTCCGTATCCGGCCACATTTCTCGGCAGCAGCGAAATCACGATCGCCGAGCTCGCGCTTGCTTACACTATATTTCCAAACGGCGGCTGGCGTCCGGGCACGCCGCACATTTTGGAACGTATCGAAGAGAAAGACGGAAGCGTGGTATGGGATGCAAAGAGCGCGCGCACCCGGCAAACCGTCATCAAATCCGAAACGGCTTATGAAGTGCATTCCTGTCTGGTCGATGCGCTCGAGTCAGGAACGGGAAAAGCTGCACGCACACAATTCGGCCTGAAGAAAATGCCGGCAGCGGGGAAAACTGGTACCGTCTACGATTTCACCGACGCACTTTTTGCCGGTTACGATTCAAACTTTACCTGCGCGGTTTGGATGGGCTTCGACAAGCCGCAAAAGATTTATCGTGGCGCGTTTGGGCGTGAGCTGGCGTTGCCGGTTTGGGTCGACATCATGAACGCGGCGGCTGATCGTTATCCGCCGCGGGAAATTACGCACCGGCCAGATTTGAAGGAGGTGGAGATTTGCTCGAGGTCGGGCTTGCTAGCCACTGATAAATGTTACGATGCCGTGAAAAGCACGAGCGGTGACACCGTGCAGCGCCGCACGACATACATGGAAATCGCCACCTCGGCACAGATGCCGAGCGAACCATGCAACGTCCACGGCGAACCGCGCGCGCGGCTTGTCCGCGATCTTCCTTCGAGCGATTTGCCGCGCGCTGAGCTCGCTGTCGATCTTAGCGAAGTCACACCGGTCATCATAAAAAGCCCAACACTGCTGGCCGACAAAGATCCTTACAATTCGCTCAAACCAACTTTGAGACCAGAGCCGGAACCGGAGGCGGTAAAGGAAACGACCGAAACTGCAAAGATTGAAAATGCCGCTGCGGAGAATCCAGCGACACCGGCGAAGCCCGAAAAAGTCCACGAGCCGGAAGGCGATTCAAACAAGCAAACACCGGAGCCCGCAGTGCCGATCAGGAAAGCGATACCGGTCGAACCGCAGGAGAAAAAAGAACCAGCCGAGATTCGGCGCGCAAAACCGGTAAAACCGCTCGATCAAGAGAACGACGAAGAGACGCTCTTAAAGTCGGCGACGCCGCCCCCGAGCGGTCTCAACGAATAAGCAATGGGATCGCAGAGCGCGGACGATTTCCGGTTAACCGTTCTCAACCCGAGCGGTCGTGACCCGGAACAGCACTTTCACGACACAATCGATCCAAGCGCGGGAGAACACCCACCCATCAATTTTCACGGATATGCGGCGTGCACGCGCGGAGCTTTTCATTACGATACGCGGCGCGCGATCACCGAGGAAACGCCCATTCTTCTCCTTTTGCGCGGCGATTTCCGAAATTCAGAGGGCGCGTTAGGCGAACTGAAAAAGCACGGACGGAAGATCGCTGTCTCGCTAAAAGAGACCGGGCTGCACCAGATCGCGCAACAGTTATGCGATCGCGCGAAGTTATCGCGCTTCATTACGATTCTGGCACAAGCCGACGGATGCATCGCCACCACACCGGAGGCTGCGGAAATCTACCAAAGAGCGCGTTGGAAACACGATCCCAGCACAGTTGCCTTTATTCCAACGCCTTATCCGCTCGAAGATCGGCAATGGAACTTTTCTGTCCCGCCTGACAAACACACCGGAATTTTTCTCGGCACACGCGAATGGGATGTACCTTCGCGCAATCATTTCGCGGCGCTATTGGTCGCGCGGCAGCTGTGTGAAGCCACGAGCGAGCCGGTCAGTGTCGTCAATCTGGATGGATACAAGGCGCGACGATTGCTTTGGGAGTTAAAATTTCCAGATGGGAAATTCCGCGTGATTGAGGAAGAAAAAGCGTATCCGGATTACCTGCGAATGGTGGCCGGCCATAAAATAGTTTTACAACTCGATCGCAGCCACGTGCCGGGCCAGGTCGCAGGCGACGCACTTCTCTGCCGGACCGTTTGCGTCGGCGGAGATGGCGCGACTGAGAGAATCGCTTTCCCAAAAACTTGTGGCGAAGGCCGGACGATCAGCGAAATCTCTTCCCTTGCGCTTGACCTGTTGAAGAATGCCGATGCGCGTGCCGCGATTATTGGCGAATCGCAAAAGCGCGCACTCGAACGGCTTTCTTTTCAAGCGGTGCGCTCGCAACTGGCAAATTTCTTCGGGCAGTTCGTGTCGTAGCATGGAGGGACGCCCTCTGTGGCGTCCTTCCCTGTGTTCAGAGCGATGCATCCGAGGCGTCAGAAAGAATTGCCAGCTAACACGCCAAAGGACGCGAAGACTGTAGCGGCGGTCTCTTACCGCCGAATTCTGCGCATTAGTTAGCGTTTTTCGTGTGATTCGTGGGCGATCAGGTTGCCGAGCATGGTTTGCGCTTTCGCCGGCCCCAAAAGCTTTCGGGGTTAGCCCACCACCGGACGGAGGCTATCCCGGCCAAAACACGGCTGAGGATACTGACGCTCTCTTTAGCTCCACTAGCGGCAGCGCCTGAGTGCGCGGCGGCGTTTTGTGCCTACCACCGAAAACGGGAAGATAGCCTTCCAGGCTGTCTTGGCCGACGAGCATCCTGCTCGTCGAAGGCGATCGAGAACGCGACAGGCTTGTAGCCTGTCGGCCAGTTAGGCAGGATGCCTAACCTCCATTGCCCGCAAATAAATATCTTCCAAACGCTGCACTTGGATGCGTTGATCAAACTTCTGCGCGACCGCATCCGCACCTGCGCGCGCGATCCGTGAAAGAAAATGTCGATCCTCCACCGCGTTGAGCAACGCCCACGCTAGTTCCTCATGGTCGCGCTCCGCCACGAGCACACCGCTCACGCCGCTTTCGATCGCTTCGGGAATCCCGCCATGCTGAGTCGCGAAGACGGACAGCCCGCTCGCCATCGCTTCCAGCATTGAATTTGGTATCCCCTCCTGATTTCCGTCGGGACCGGTTTCGCTCGGATGCAGGAAAATGTGCGACGCATAAAAAATGTCGCGCAGTTCCGCCTGCGAAATAAAACCGGTAAACGAAACGTGATTGTCGATCTTCAGTTCGCGCGTCAGACCTTGAAGTTCACCGAGCAGCGAGCCTTCACCAGCGATCGTTAGCGTCGCATTTGGATATTGCCTCAGAAAACTCGCGAAAGCGCGGAGCGTGACCGGCAGGCCTTTCTTCTCGATCAAGCGGCCAGCTTGGATGAATCGCCATTCGCCCCCGCGACCGCGGGGCGGAAAGCTGCGTTCGCGGAATGGCAATTCGTCGAGCGGAATCCCGGTTCGCTGAAGCTCGATTTTGCTTTGGTCGCAGCCGAGATGAATCACTGCGCGCCGCAACGATTCCGACCGAACGAGGACGAGTTTTACCGCGTCCAGCATTTGCTGTGTGGTACTTCGATAGGCCGGTTTATTCATGTCCACCATCACATCTGCGCCATGAAAGGAAACAATCGACGGTTTGTTCCATGCGCGAATAAGCGGCAACAGATGCACAGCGATGTGACCGAAGTAAATATGCAGGAGACGCGCGTCGGTTTTCGTTAAAATGTCCACTAATGAGCGAAGCTCAGCGCGGGCAATTTGCCACGGCTTGTCGCGCAGCTGTCTAAACCAGAAGCGGCGCAGGAAATGTGTGGCCGGCTTGGCGACAATGTGGATCGCTTCAAATGGATAGCGGTCAGTTTGCTCGCGCTTCTGCGCGATCACCACCGGCCGGCATCGCTTCAGGGAAGTTATCTGCCGGTAGATGTGCAACATCTCCGGTTTAAGAAATGTCGCGCAATAAGATGCGACGACCGGATGCGAATCAGAGAATTGAACGTCCAACGTTCGACGCTCAACCTTCACCGCTCAACGTTCAATGAAAATAAGCGTGAGGACCAGACAGGCTACAAGCCTATCTGCCAAGACAGCCAAGATGGCTATCTTCCAAATTCAGAAGATGATCTCGAAGAGCTTAATGCCCTTCCATTTGCCGGGAATATTGGGGTCGAACGACGTGCTTTCCACCCATGTGCCGTATCGGGCTGGCGCGTTCGGATTGAGCATCTGGAGCGGGTTCCCGCCACGAAATCCTCGCGGAACCACTCCCTGGACGTCGGGGCGTTGTAAGAAGGGCGGCGGCGTGGGCATTGCTCGGACCGGTTCTTGCGGCCCGATTGGCGCCCGGAAACTTTGTGCAAAAGCGCTCGTCACCAGCACGGCCAGGATCGAGACGATTAATGTTTTCATAATTTTTTCCTTTCCGGCGAGACGTGCAAGTTCTTGCCCGTAACAACGCCTGCCCACATTATATAGCTCGATGGACTACCTTGAAAAGGCTGCACGTGTCCTGGATATCGAAATTTTTGAGCTCCAGCGGCTCCGCGATCGACTGGCCGAAAATTTCTCCCGCGCGGTCGAGCTGATCAGGGAAACGGTCGATGCCCGAGGGAAAGTTGTCGTTCTCGGTGTTGGGAAATCCGGACACATCGGCGCGAAAATCGCCGCCACTCTCACGAGCACGGGTTCGCCTGCCGTCGTGCTCGATTCCTCCAATGCACTGCACGGCGATCTGGGCATGGTTGCCGACGGCGACGTGGTCCTGGCGTTAAGCGCGAGCGGCGAGACGGAGGAATTACTCCGGATTTTGCCGGCGATCGGGCGGTTTCAAGTGCGAATCATTGCCTTTTGCGGCGATCCGAAGTCAACCCTGGCGCAAAACGCGCATGTGTTTCTCGATGTTAATATCGAGCAGGAAGCGTGTCCGCTTAACCTCGCGCCGACTTCGAGCACGACGGTGATGCTAGCGCTGGGTGACGCGCTCGCAATGGTGCTGCTCGAGGCGCGCGGATTTAACAAGGAAGATTTCGCCAAGTTTCATCCCGCCGGACTGATTGGACGCAGCCTCCTCATGCGTGTGCATCAAATCATGCGCCCGCGTGAAGCCATGGCCATCGTTTCTACAAATACGCCGATACGCGATGTGCTCAAAGCGATGACGAATGTTCGTGCCGGAGCAGCAGTCGTCGCGGGCGAAGATCGACAACTGCTCGGAATTTTCACCAATCCGACTCCAAGATTGGTGAACGGCTGGTCGCGGACCTGATGACGTTGAATCCGGTCACGGTGCACAAAGACAAACTCGCCGTCGAAGTGCTGAACTTACTCGAGCGCCATCGCATCGACGATCTTGTCGTTATCGATGATGACAGCGTGCCAGTCGGCATCGTCGATTCGCAGGACCTCACGCGCTTGAAGTTACTCTGAGCGCGTGTAACGTCCGCGCTCCGTTTTAACGATTCAACGCTTTAACGATTTAACGTTTCTCCCATGGCCGCGGCAAACGATCTTCGCAAAGGAATGGCAATTAAGTACAACGGCAATCCTGCCATTGTGCTCGAAGTCCATCACCGTACACCCGGAAATTTGCGCGCATTCGTCCAGGCGATCATCCGCTACATCAATACCGGCAAAAGCGCCGACGTCCGCTTCGGCTCGACTGACAAAGTGGAATTGGTTGAGATCGAGCGAAAGAACCTCGAGTTCAGCTACAAGGATCGCAATGGGTATCATTTCATGGACCCGGAGACCTACGACACGGTCACGTTGCAAGAGAATCTGATTGGCGATGCCAAAGATTATCTCGTGGAAAATCTTTCCGTGCAGGTTCTCTATGCCGAAGGCAAACCGGTGCAGGTTGAATTGCCCGCCTCCGTCAGTCTCAAGGTCGTGGAGTCCCCCCAAGGGCTGCGGGGCGACACCGCAAGCAATGTGACTAAACCGGCTGTGCTCGAGACCGGGAAAACAATCAACGTCCCGCTCTTTATCAAAGAGGGCGAAGCCATTAAGATTGACACTCGCACCGGCGTCTACATGGGACGGGCGTAAACAACCTGCGTAGGAAACACCCAACGCCCAGCATCCAACATCCAATCTCGAACTCGGATTCCGAATTGGGCGTTGGGATTCGACTTTCGCTCACCACGGCGTCTGCGTAATTTGGGGACAACCTTGGCTGCAACGAAGCGAAGATCGACAACCAATCGAGCAAAGCGTAAGCCCGACCGCGGCCGAAAAATTGTCCGCAATGTCGCGCGCGCGACACGATTCGTTCCCGCGTCTGATCCATTCGTGGTCCCTACGCGCTGGGTGAAGTTTGTTTTCGCGATTTTTTTGCTCCCGGCCTGTGCAATTTTCAGTCAGACGTTTTTCACCGTCTTTGCGCGCGCGACCGTGACACAACGGCTCTGGGCCGGTGAAGAATTTTGGTTCTTTTCACTGGGCGCGGTCCTCTGGCTGATTGCTTTTGCCGGCTTGCCCCGCCCCATTGTGATCTATGTCTTCGGCCATGAACTCACCCATGCGCTCTGGGTTTTGCTGATGGGCGGACGCGTCAGCCGGTTTCGAGTCGGACGCGACGGTGGACATGTTGTGACAGACCGAAACAACTTCTGGATCGCGCTCGCGCCTTATTTTTTCCCGCTCTACAGCATTCTTGCGATCGCCACTTATGGCGTGCTCAGCCTGTTTCTAGACATGCAACCATACGGACGCCTGCTTTACGCCGTGATCGGCGCGACCTGGGCGTTCCATTTCACGTTTACCTGCTGGATGATTCCAAAAAATCAGACCGATCTGAGCGATCAAGGAACTTTTTTCTCGCTCGTCGTGATCTATCTCATGAATTTAATCCTCCTGAGCGTGATGCTGGTGCTCGCCTCACCGCAAATCACGTTTGCAGGATTCGGCGCCGATCTATTGACGAATATCGGCAACTTCTCGCATTGGGTTGTCGATCTTTTTAATCGCTTCAACCAGGGACTGCACCTGTAACTACCGCCCTGTCGGCGGTCCTTTCCTGTAATATTGATGACGGCGCACAGCGCCGTGGCTACAGGTTTGTGTAAAGTGCAAACGGCAAGATCGACATCGCATCGGCGAGACCAAATCGTCGATCATTGATTTGCAACTCTCGACAAGTAAAAAGATTGTGTGCATTCTCGAGCGAAAGAGTTTCGGGAAATTCGAGCGCGGTATCTTTCCAGCGCTCGCCAATTGGCGGAAAATCGATGCGCGAAGCGAGCCGCGGCGCGATTACAACGATCCATTGATTGCCGAGCCGTCTCGCAAAACTGACACAGCACTCCGCAAATGTTCCGCTCGCAGCGAGCGGCAAATATTCACCACGGTGGAAAAGATCGACATGTTCGCGTCGAAATTGCAGCACTCGTTGCGTCAAAAACATTTTGATCCGGCCATCAGGCCAATTCTGCATCAGTTCATCGGGAGTCGCCGCAGGCAACCCTTCCAGCATTTCGCGACGCCGCTGGTAATCGACCGGGCGCCGGTTGTCGGGATCGACCAGACTGTAATCCCAAATCTCGTTGCCTTGATAAATGTCGGGCACTCCCGGCGAAGTCAACTTGAGCAGCGTCTGGGTGAGCGAGTTAATCGCTCCGAGGCGCGCGATCTCCTGAACGACCGGAAGAAAACTGGAAAGGAACTTGTTCCGCGGCGAGGAATCCAAAATTCCCCGAACGAAATCGTGCATGGCCGCGTCCCATTCTTCGTTCGGTTGGATCCAGCTCGTGTTGAGCTTTGCTTCGTGGAGAGCCTTACCCATGTACGCCTGAATGCGCCCAATATATTCGGCCGTTGCCGCTTCTTCCGGGACGCCGGAAAGCTCAACCGGCCAGGTTCCAAGTAACGTTTGGTAGAGCAGATATTCCTCGTTTCCGTCGGGCGCTTCGAGGTCGTCGATAGTGCGTTTCCAGCGGCGATTAGCGACACGCCAGCGTTGCAACGATCGCCGCCAAAGCTCCGGCATTTCGGAAATCGCAACCATCCTGGCGCGCACATCTTCGCTGCGCTTTGTGTCGTGTGTCGAGGTCGCGAGCAATGTGGCCGGCCAATTGCGTTGTCGATCCAGATTGCGCTCGTGAAATGCCTCAATGCTTAGCCCAAACTGCTGCGGCTCGCCG
>WNFJ01602325.1_pt1 | contig 15207 bp, 15 predicted proteins | sample 5400461 | NCBI WGS metagenome assembly WNFJ01 (sample SAMN13153349, study PRJNA577476) | soil metagenome | isolation source: 115 cm saprolite on Douglas fir-dominated hillslope | place: USA:California | collected 2013-09-17 | reverse complement strand
CAACATCGGCAACAGCATGGTCACGCAAAACTTTGACAGCAAGGTGTGGCAGGGCGACGATTCGATCACTTGGATCCGTGGGCGGCACACCTTCAAGTTCGGCTTCGAGTATATGTATGACAAGATTACGGCGTTTTACTCCGGGAATAGCGGTTCCTTAGGTGGCATGACCTTTGGTCCCAACTTCACGGCATCACGATCCCAATGCGGCAACGCGACTACTGCCCAAACGTGCGCGGCTACAGGTCCGATTGGCGGCGAAGGAATGGCCGACTTCTTCCTCGGCTTACCCACTGCGTTTGGACGCGGCCTCAGCACCGGCGGCTGGGTACAGACCTCAAGCATCCTTTCTGGATATGGGCAAGATACGTGGCGCGTATCGGACCATCTAACCCTCACCCTTGGCTTGCGTTATGAAGCGCACACACCCTGGGTTGAATCGAAGAACCAGCAGGTGAACTACAACATCCAGAGCGGAACGCTTCAGTTCGCTGATCAGAATGGCGCCAGCCGAGCCCTTTATAACGGCGTATATGGCGGCAGGGACTTCGAGCCGCGCCTAGGGTTCGCCTGGACACCAGGGCGGTTTAATGGCCATACGGTTGTTCGTGGCGCTTTCACCGTCTCGGAATATCTGGAAGGAACAGGCACCAACCTGCGGCTCCCCCTCAATCCCCCGTTTGATGGAGGATCACCGGGCAGCCCCGAATTCCAGACGCAATATCTACTTCAGCCCGTGCCTGGCACAACGGCGTCGAATGGGATCATCGCACCGCCAAATACGGGGACTTCCTGTCCAAATTTCACTTGCTTCAATGGAACCGTTTTCCGGCTATGGGACAAGAATGTGCAACCGGCCATCGACGATCAGTGGAACTTGACGGTCCAACACCAGTTGAACCCGACGACGACGGTCCAGGTAGGATATGTGGGGCAGGTGGCTTATCACCTGATGGTACCCTTCTATTACGGCCAAGCCGTGGCGCAACCCAGCAGCGCTTGTAGTAAGCCTCCCTGCACCGCGCCGAGCCCGTTCTTTGCGAATGGTCAAGGGCCGGCTTTGCTCGCCGCCATTAACAACGGTGGTGGCACAGTCTCCGGTACACAGTCGAACGGCAGAATGATGTACAACGCGCTGCAGGCCGTGTTCCAGAAGACACAGGGTCACGGATTGCAGTACCAGGTGTCCTACACGTTCGCCAAGTGCATGTCCAACAATACCGGCTACTACGGTACTTGGTCCGGTGCGAAAGCATCCTCGACCGCTTCCCCGTATTGGCAGAATATTTACGATGCCAAGGCGGAATGGGCGCCCTGTTATTACGATGAAACTCACAACCTCACCGGGTATGCCGTTTATGAATTGCCGTTTGGGAAGGGCAAACAATTCGGCGGTGACCTGAACAAGGTTGCCAACGCGGCTGTGAGCGGTTGGACCGTCAGCCCAATCGTCACTCTCCACACCGGCTTCCCCTTGGCCCTATATAACAATGGCAACGACCAAACGGGCACCGCATCTCGAGGGTTGCGCCCCGATTGCAACGGGACCAACACTGTATTTGGGCGGCAAAACGCTACAGCAGTTCAAGGTGGCGGCTTCGCCTGGTTTGATCCCAATAACTATTCCAATGCGGCTGCCTTCGGGACCTGTGCGCCGCAACTCGGTGGATTACGCGGGCCTGGATATTACAACTGGGATCTCAGCTTGCAGAAAAACTTCCAGCTAACAGAACGATTCAGATTGCAATTCCGCTCTGATATGCTGAATACGTTTAACCGGGTCAACCTCGCGGCACCCAACACGACGGTGGCTGCTAGTACCACCGGCGTGATTCAGACTTCGCAACCTGCGAGAAACATCCAGTTTGCCCTGAAGCTCTACTACTAAAGACGGAGTACGTATAATGGGGCAGGCGACCATCCCGCCTGCCCCATTTTGATTTTATGAAGCGGATTCGAGACCTAATTTCATTCACTCTCTTTGCGCTGATCGCAATCAGCCCGGCCGTGGCCCAAGCTCCGCAGAAGGCACCCGCAGTCGATCGGCTGGCAGCCACGAAGCAGAGTCTTTTCCTCGCCGAGCACGGGAAATGCAAGGAAGCTCTGCAACTTCTGAAAAAGAGTACCCCGCGTCTCGCAGATAAAGAGCTCAAGCTCAAAGCGGGTGTCGCCACAATACATTGCGCGCTCAACCTCGAACAAACCGATACGGCTGTCGAAGCTATTCAGATGCTCAATCGGGAATTTCCACACGATCCGGAAGTTCTTTACATTACGACGCACGCTTACTCGGACCTTTCGACTCGAACTTCCGTGGAGTTGGCAACAACGGCGCCAGATTCTCCCCAAGCCCACGAGATGAACGCCGAGGCTCTCGAGCTGCAGGGGAAGTGGGACGATGCTGAGAAGGAATACCAGTCCATTCTGGACAAAAACCCAAGCTTGCCGGGAATTCATTTCCGTTTGGGCCGTCTGCTGCTTTCAAGGCCAAATCCGCCCGCAGATGCAGGTGAGAAGGCCAAGGAGCAGTTCAGGAAAGAACTGGAAATCGACCCGCACAATGCCGGCGCAGAGTATGTTTTGGGCGAACTAGCGCGGCAGGAAAGCCAGTGGAACGAGGCAATTGAACATTTTACGAAGGTGACCAAGCTCGACGCCGGATTGACCGAAGCTTTCCTGAGTCTTGGCATGTCGTTCGTCGCAGAAGGGAAGCCGGTCGACGCGATACTGCCGCTTGAGACGTACGTGAGGCTACAGCCCGCGAATCCCGCGGGGCATTATCAGTTGGCGATGGCGTACAGCCGCGCAGGCCGCAAGGAAGATGCTAAGAGGGAAGCTGCAAAGCAGCGCGAGACCGCTCAGAAAATCGAGAGTCAAAAGGCAGCGAATGCCCCCAAGCCCACAGGCTCAGCAGAACACCCGGAGCCGCCGAAGTAATGGGGCAGCAATCCGCGAAAATGCGGCACGCAGAGACCCTGAAGCCAATCGAGATAAGGCAGGTGCCTCAGCGTGGCGACACTCGATTTGCGTCCAAGCTTAGGGGCAGATCAACCTTGCTCGTGCTAGTTTTTGCGGTTCCAGGATTCGTGATGACCGCGACGTTTGCAGGACCTCGTTCACGACGTAATCTTGACGGGCAAGCGATTCAACCCACTCTCACACAGTTCACGAACGTCACGGCAAGAGCCGGAATTAAGTTCGTCCATTTCCGGGGCAACGAGGGAATTCCGATCAACCGCGAAATATTTGGTCCTGGCGTATGCGTAGCGGACTTCAATGGTGACGGATACCCGGACATTTATTTCGTGAACGGCCGTGATCTTTATAATCGCGGTATCGCTGCGCGGAACGCTCTTTACCAAAATAATGGCGACGGCACGTTTCAAGACGTCACGCAAACCGCTGGAGTTCCTGGTACGGGTTATGGGCTCGGCTGCGTGTGGGGAGATTACGATAACGATGGATTCCCGGATCTCTATGTCACGCAGTATGGCCGCAACGTTTTGTACCACAACAACGGGAATGGCACATTCACGGACGCCACGGACAAGGCGGGAGTGGCGGGCCTCGAATTTGGCGCGCAATTTCATTCCGGCGCTACGTTCTTTGATTATGACCGCGATGGCCGCCTGGATCTTTACGTCGGCAGCTATGTCGCTCTCGGTTCGGACGCGCCGCGCTATTGTACGGTCAGCGGCGTAAAAACGAGTTGCCCTCCCAGCGCATACAAAGGCACGCCGGCGATCCTTTATCACAACAATGGTGACGGAACTTTCACAAACGTAACCAGGGCAGCGGGGATTTACCAACCGCATGGCAAGAATTTAGCCGTGGGTGCCGCAGACTACGACAATGACGGGTGGCCAGATCTGTTCGTAGCCAACGATGGGGTCAACGCATATCTCTACCACAACGAGCACAACGGCACTTTCGATGAAATAGGCCTGCTAACTGGCATGGCTTTGGCATCGCGAGGCAATGTGATGGCGGCCATGTGCATCTGGATCTGTTCATCACGGACTTCCAGAACAACTCTGATCACCTTTGGCACAACGATGGAAAGGGCTCGTTTGATGAGGTCAGCGATCGGGCGGGGATTACCGGACCCACCCGTGGAGTGCTTAGTTTCGGCGGCGGCTTCTTCGATTACGATAACGATGGTTGGCTGGACCTATTCATTGCGAATGGCCATGTCTATCCAGAAATAGAACAGGCGTCGCCGGAGGTTCACTTCAAGCAGCTGAATTCTTTGTTTCACAACGAAGGCAATGGCAAATTCCTCGAGACAACGAAATCGGCAGGCCCCGGGTTTCAAACGCCTTACGTGGGCCGTGGTGTAGCATTCGCAGATTTCAATAACACCGGCCATGTGGATGTGGTGGTGGCAAACAATGGAGACCCACCGGTGCTCCTGCACAATGGCAGCGGCGGCGGCAATCACTTTCTCAACTTTAAGCTGCTCGGCAACAAAAGTAATCGCGATGCGATGGGGGCAAGGGTACGTGTGGTGACGGGGAGTCTCGCGCAAATCCGGGAAATCGCCGGCGGTGGCAGCTATCTTTCGCAGAGCGATTTGCGTGCCCACTTCGGCATCGGCAAGGCTACACACGCCGAGCGCGTTGAAGTAAGGTGGCCAAGCGGCCAGACGCAGGTATTTCACGATGTCGAGGTTGATAAATTCTACTTAATCGAAGAGGGTCGCGATCAGATAGGTCTGCAGCATTTTTTGCGTTGGGACAAAGCTGCTGGCGGGCACATAAGTAACGATTATCTAGGGTCATATAAAGCAACGGGAGCGCATGTTCAGTGCGAAAGACGAGAAAAATTCGCTCGGTGCCACGCTGTGGTTCAACATCGCGCACTATGCGATGCGCTCCTGGCCGTGGATTGTCATCGCTGTTTATCTGGCGCTGAACCTGCTGATCAGCCTGTACTACCGCAGACGCTCTTCGGGCAGCACCGAGGAATTTTTCGTTTCAGGGAGAAATGTGTCGTGGTGGCTGGCGGGCACGTCGATGGTGGCCACCACGTTCGCGGCAGACACGCCGTTGCTGGTCACAGGACTCGTCGCGAAGAATGGAATTTCGGGGAACTGGCTGTGGTGGTCGCAGTGCCTTTCGGGGATGATGACCGTTTTTTTCTTCGCGCGTTACTGGCGGCGTTCGGAAATCTTAACAGACGTCGAGTTTGTAGAACTGCGCTATGCAGGAAAACCCGCCGCTTTTCTCCGAGGTTTTCGCGCCCTCTATCTGGGGGCGCTGATGAATTGCCTGATCCTCGGCTGGGTGATCAAGGCAATGATCAGCATCACCACGGTGTTGCTTGGCGATGCCATCGCGCAGGGTCGCGTACTGGAAGCGGCGGTTGGCGGGCATGTGCTGATGCACTACACGCTCGGAGATCCTGCACACACGGCGCTGCTGATTTGCGTGCTGGTATTGGTTCCGTTCACCGGCATATATACGTTCATCGGCGGGCTCTGGGGCGTTTTGGTCACGGATTTATTCCAGTTCATCCTGAAGATGACCATGATCATCGTGCTCGCGTGGGTTGCGGTCGCAAAGATCGGCGGAATGACACTGCTGAAGATTCAGTTGTCGCACGTTAACGACGCGGTGCGACAGAGCGGCCAGCCCACGGGTTCGGTGCTCTCTTTCTTTCCTTCGTTTCACTTGGGCTGGACCACGGATGCGATTTGGACGCTGCCGGTTATTACCTTCGTGCTGTATTTGGCGATGCAGTGGTGGGCGAGTTGGTATCCCGGCGCAGAGCCGGGCGGCGGCGGCTACGTGGCGCAGCGCATGTTCAGTGCGAAAGACGAGAAAAATTCGCTCGGTGCCACGCTGTGGTTCAACATCGCGCACTATGCGATGCGCTCCTGGCCGTGGATTGTCACCGGCCTCGTCGCAGTGGCTGTGTACTCGCCCATAGGTGGATTGCACCCCAGCCGGGAGTTTGCCGCCGAACCGGAAAAGGGCTATGTGATGGTGCTGCGTGACTTTCTGCCGCCGGCGCTACGCGGCTTGATGGTGGCGGCCTTTCTCGCGGCATTCATGTCTACCGTGGGCACGCAGCTCAACTGGGGCACGTCTTACCTCATCAATGATTTCTACCGCCGCTTTGTGGTGCGCAAAGGCAGTGAAAAGCACTACGTTCTCGCGAGCAAGTTATTTATCGTGTTTTTGGTCATTTTGAGCGGCTACACCGCGGCGCACATCAGCTCGATTCAATCCGCCTGGCAGCTTTTGCTCGGCATGGGCGCCGGAACGGGCGGAGTGCTGCTGTTGCGCTGGTACTGGTGGCGTATCAACGCGTGGAGCGAAATTTCTTCAATGATTGCCGCGTTTATCGTGTCGATGTCGCTGCAGTGGGTGCATTTTTCGGGGAACAGTTCGGTAGTATTCGCCAAGAGCACGATGATTACGGTTGTCGTCACTACTGTAGTGTGGTTGACTACCACGCTTCTGACACAACCGGAGAGCGACGAGCGCTTGGCGAAATTTTACAGGCGCGTGCAACCGACAATTCACGGGTGGAAGCGAATCGCAGCGCTCGCGCCGGAAATCGCACCCGTTCGCGATTTTGCGGCGAACACCTTTGATTGGGTAATGGGCTGCACTTTGGTCTACTGCGCCATGTTCGGCATCGGCGAGTTAGTGCTGCAAGCGTGGCTCGCCGGATTGATCTTATTGGCTTGCGCTGGGATAGCAGGTTATCTGATCTATTGGAGCCTCTCACGCCGTGGTTGGCAGACATTGTCTGGAAATATTGAGAAACCTGTTGCGGCTCCGGCGTCGGAGGTTGGGCTGCAACACACGGACTAGCGACAGGATCGATTTGACGCTTAAAAAAAGAGCGGAGATTTCTCTCCGCTCTTTGCTAATACGAAGCCCGCTCAGGTGTTATGACTTCACGTGCGGGGACGCCTTCTGCAGAACTTCGACCAGCGGGCGTGCCTCGGGAGGAGCTTGAAACCTGGATTCAGTGATGACCTGCTCCGCATTTACGTCGCGGCCGTAGAGGCGCCGGTTAGCTTCGTTATCGGGGTGAACCGTGGAGCCTTCCAGCGAAACGCCAGCAAATACGCCACGCGCACGCGAGTAGCTCAACATTTCGGCGCGAAACGTAACATCTGTGGCGGCTTGCGCATCGCGGCCCTTCGGACCAGCCGCAATCGAAGCATCAGCACCCAGCTTCACTTTATCGTGGAGCAGACTCTCTGCGCCGCGGGCATTCATTACTAAGATGACGAAGTCGGTTGCTTGGCCGCCGATTTGAAAGCCTACGCTTCCGGCTTCCAGAGCCATCATCACTGGCGCGCCCCAGGGGCCTGAAAAGTCCTTGCCCGAACGGCACACCATCACGCCGCGCCCGTAGCTGCCGCCAACAATGAACGCGGCCTTGACGACCGAGGGAAAGACCATGACGCAGCGCGCTTTGTCGAGCAAATCCTGCGGAATGTCGTCCGGTATATCCAGAATCTCTTTGAGAACCGTTGCCGCATTTTGTATGCGGTCGATTTCCTTTACGTCTTTGTCCTTCGCCGAGGAAATCGACGCCCACGACAAGGGGATCAGTGCCATCAGACCAGCCATCAGCACTGTCAATCGCTTCTTATTCATCACAACTGCCTCCTTTTGAAATCAACCTCGACCAGGAAATGAAAGGCACCCCTAGGGTGCACGTCGATCGGACGCGAGAATCACGACTCCGCCGATCAACGCCAGGACTCCGAGAATGGGCGGAATGGGAATCGTGTTGTGCTCTTCTTTGGTAGCTTGAATCGGTCCGATATCCAAAACTTTCTTGTGCGTTGTATACGTGATGCCTTGATAGGCCAGCGCGAGAATCCCAATCACGATGAGCACAATGCCAATAATTTTCATCACACTTTGTTCCGTCAAGACCTACGCAGCAAATGTCCCATCAACGTAACCAGGAACAAAATCAGGAAGAGATAAAAAAGAATCTTGGCGATTCCCGCCGCGGCCACGGAGATGCCCGTGAATCCCAACAACGCAGCGATCAGCGCGACAATAAAAAATCCAAGTGCCCAGCGCAGCATGTACCCTCCTGTACTGTTTACCGTTTAAATGAGGTGCCCAATATCGGAATCGGGCTGTGGAACGGCCCGCAGGGATGTGGGCCACGGTTCTGCGCTTAGGGTCGCACAAAGGCTGAGCTTAGCTCCATACGGAGTACGCCCTAGCAAATGCCAAAGCATCATGTAGATTCTGGAGCCGCAATTCCTCGGATAGAGACGGACGGAGCCTTCCGTGCGGAAACGGGCAATCGGGCATGCGGTAAAGACTGCATTCTGCGACGCGTTAAAATGTAAAATCTTCAGCGGGTCGCCGGTTCGGCGAACCTCGTACTAGAACTTCCTGTGGCGCGTAAATCTGGGGATTGCAGGCTTTTGGCGAATTTTCGCATAGCGGTCGCGAGTGGCCGACAGAATGCTCCAGCTGGCGTGTAGTTGTAAGTGTGTAAAAACGTAGCTCGCCGCTGCATGAATCGCGTGCCACTTGCTGGAGGTAAATCATGGAATCTTTGCGTTTATTAGTAGCGGACGACCACGAGATTGTGCGGAAGGGGCTGCGATCGCTTCTCGAAGCGCAACCCGGGTGGCAGGTTACCGGTGAGGCCAGCGATGGCCGTGAAGCGGTGGAAAAAGCCAAAGAATTGAAGCCGGACGTCACCGTGCTCGATATCGGTATGCCGTCGCTGAACGGGCTGGAGGCTACGCGCCAGATGCTCAAGAATGATTCGCGCGCAAAGATCCTCATTCTGACTATGCACGAATCTGATCCACTGATACGAGACGTGCTGGATGCGGGTGCGCGCGGGTATGTGCTCAAGACCGACGCGAGCCGAGACTTGGTGACGGCGGTAAACGCGGTACGTAGTAACAAGACATTTTTCACTGCCAAGGTGGCGCAGATGGTGCTCGATGGCTATTTGGACCAAGGGCCGAAGAAAGAGAAGCCACCAACCGAGTCTCCCAAGACGCGGCTCACGCCACGCCAGAGGGAGATTGTGCAACTGCTTGCAGAGGGCAAAAGCAGCAAGGAAGTGGCAGTGCAATTGGGCTTGAGCGTGAAGACTGCGGAAACGCATCGTGCCAATATCATGCGACGCCTCGATTGCCACTCGGTCAGCGAATTGGTGCGCTACGCCGTTCGCAATAACATCATCGAAGCTTAATCCTTCACCTATAGGTAGGCCACAAAACACTCTATAGCGACGCCGGCCCTCAGGTGTTCTCCATGCTCTGCCGTATTTCCTCGCTTCTGGCTCCGTGTTTCTCTAAGCGAGGATAAAACCTAACAGGAGGTTTCCATGAACTGGGACCAAATCGAAGGCAAATGGAAGCAAGCGGTCGGAAAGGTCAAGGAGAAGTGGGCCAAACTCACGGATGATGACCTTCAGCTGATTCGCGGGAAGCGCGACCAACTCGTAGGCAAGATCCAAGAGCGCTACGGAATTGCGAAGGACGAAGCGGAGCGCCAGGTGGACGAGTTTTCGCGGACGTACGATACCGACGAAACGACCACTCGTGAAAAAATCCGCAGCGCAGGACGATAGCCAGACCGAGAAGAAACGAAGTACCTTCCTGAGCCGGGGCGCAATCGTGCTCCGGCTCTTTCTTTAATTGCGGCAAACCCTTTAGTGGTTAGCGGAGGGCTCCGATCGGGTGGTCGTATCCGGTCATCTCTAAGTACCCGACGCCGTCGATTCGCGACCGGCCTTTACTTCCCGTCAAGACGACCGCGCCCTCCCAGTAGGCAGGCACGAACCCCGCCGGTGACGCCAGTTCCTGCGAAGGCAATAACGTTGAGCTCTCCAATGCCATGCCGAGTTTTGGGATTGCGATTTTCCAATGTGTCGGATAGGCGGCGCGCGTAGCAGGGCTGACCCACACAGCACCCTCAGATTCCAATGTGAATTCGTCTCTGCGCAGATGTGTGGTGTTGCCATGCGCATCCACGAACGTTCCCGCAGAATAGGGATCGATCGAACCGTCTTTGCGGCGAATGTGGAACAGCATCAGTTCGCTGTGGTCTTGGAGTTGGATGCTCATCCAGTCCCATCCCACCTGATCGGCCTCGAGCTGGTGCGTGAAAAATTCATGGTCCATCCAAGCCGTGCCAGTCACTTCGAAGGTGTTGCCGGCAAGCTGGACTTCCCCGCTTGTGTTCAGTCGTGTCAACGATATGTAGTGCGACGCGCGGCCCGGCCCATCGGCCTTTTGGCTGACGCCGTTCGCCCCATGAATCACCGGCGGCTTTGCGGACTCGAGGGTGAAGTCAAGCGCAAAGCGCTCGTCGACGGCTTGCAAGATTTGCGCGTCGCCGCGCCATGCGACCTGCCAATTGCCGTTCCAGATTCGACGGTCCGCATCACTCACGCCGGCGAGCCCGGGGCCTGCGCGGTTGGTGCGTTCCGAATGAAGGAATTTACTGCCGTCCAAATCGCTTAGAGCAAGGTGCGCAAGATACAGGTCACGCATGTCCCAGGTGCCGGTTGGTCTGGGGTCGCGATCTGTGCCCTGCCGAAAGAACGTCAACTCAAATCCAAAACGATGCCCGTCAGCCGACTTGACGTTGCCGGTGTAATACCACCACTCCGTCTGAAAGTCTGGGTGATTGAAATGGTCACGAGGAAATTCGTAACGATAATTGGGAAGAGCGTTTCTGTATTGGGCCACTCCCGTAGCCGCGAAAAAGAATAATGTGGCGACGCACAGCCACCTATTCCTCATGGACGACCTCAACCGGATTGAGCCGCACAGCCACTCGTGCGGGATATAAGCCCACCAAAACGGTCGCCGCATAAACAGCGGTCAACCCTCCCAGGAGCACCGCGACCGGCCAATGGAAGCGAATCGTCCAGCCGAACGACTGCTTATTGATGACGTAAATGAGAATGAGAGAAAGAGCGAGGCCCAGCGGGATGCCGGCAAAATTGGCGAGCAAGCCGATCAACCCCGCTTCGATCACAATGAGCTTGCGAATTTGCCCGCTCGCGGCGCCCAAAAAGCGAAGCAGCCCCAGCTCGCGCCGCCGGTCGATCACCAAAGCCAGCAGAGCGCCGGCCACACCCATTACAGCAATGAGGACCGCGATTGCTTCCAGGGCATACGTGATGGCAAACGTGCGGTCGAAGATGCGCAGCGCCTCGCCGCGCAGGTCGCGATTGGTGAACATCAACACGCGGTGCCCGGCGGCTGCCGCTTCGATTTCCGCGTGAACTTCTTCGATGCGCGCGGCAGGAGCTACGTAGATGGCCAGATTCGATGCCGCGGGGTCCGGCAAATAGCGCAGCATCACATTGCGATCCATCAGAACGCTGCCTCGTTCGCTGGAATAGTCATAGTAGACATCGGCGACCCGAAACGAAGCTCGGTTCTCGCCAAGCGATAGCGTGATCGAATCGCTAGCGCGCAGGTGATGCTTATTGGCAAACGGTTCGCTCACCAGAACAGCGTTGGAATCGCGCAACTCGGCTAAGACTTCGTTGTTCCCGCGCCCGGACAGAAAGTCCGCGTTGTGAAAGGAGCGCAGCACGTTCAACTCGATGGATCCAAGTCCCGCAGGCATGCCTTCGTAGCTGATCTCGTATTCGCGAAGACGGTCAATTGCGGCAACGCCTGGCAGCCGTGCGATTTCCCCCGTAAGCTCCACGGAAATTGTCGGATGCCGATCCGCAGCGGGAGTTCCTGCCGGACGTATGTACAAGTCCGCAGGCAACTGGTCGCCCATCCAAAGCAGGACCGTCTCGCGAAAGCTGCCGACCATGATGCCCACGGCGGTCATCATGGCAATCGCGGTGGAAAGTGCGCCAACCAGCACCGAAGTGCGCCGTAGCGAAGATGAAAGGCTCCGCGACGCAAGCACAGCCTCAACCCCCAAGATTCTCTTCAGCATTCGCGAAGCAAGCGTCGTAATCGCGTCGACCAAGGCGGGCATTGCAAACGCGGAACCGCAGATCAATAAAAGTGACGCGAAATAACCAAACAGTGGTGTGCCGCCGATCGCCGGGGCACGCGATGCCGCCGCAGCCGCCACTCCCACCGCAAGAGCAATCCACACGTCCCGCGTTTTATGAACGCGCGTCGCGTACTCCCGCCGTCCGTGAGCCATGGCCTCGATGGGGGGAACGAAAGAAGCTTCGCGGGCCGGAGAGTATGCCGAAACCACGGCCACCCCGACGCCAACGAGCAACGCGAGCAAAACCGAGGCTGGTGTCAACGCAATTGCACCTGGCCGGCTGCTCACGTACAACGCTTCCACCGTCGCGCCCATTAATTGCACCGCCCCACTAGCCATGAGCCGGCCCAAGAGAATGCCGATCAGCGCGCCGAGGAAACCGAAGCACGCCGCTTCTGCCACAAACGCCGCCAGTACCAGGGCGCGGCTGCTGCCCAGTGCTCGAACGATTCCGATTTCAGCCCGACGCCTGACCACCGAAACGGAAATTGTGTTGTAAATCAAAAACGCGCCCACAATCAGCGCGATGTAACTCAGCAATCGCAGGTTCCACCGAAACGCCGCGAGCATGCGGCGATTCTCGTTCGTTCCAGCGCCGGCTGCGCGCACTTGCACGCCATCCGGAAGCGCCTGTTGAAGTCGCTGCTGCCACACCTCCAGACCCGGAGATTGCGGAACTTGGATCAAAATCCGGTCGACGCGGCCGAAACGTCTGAGGGCAGATTGCGCCGCGGAAATATCCATCACGATGGCGGACGTGTTGCCCTTCGAGTCCGGAAAAACGCCTCGCACCGTGTAAGCCGCAGCTTGATCATTGACGATCAACACAACGGTCTCGCCGCTCTTTCGCCCGAAGCTCTCCCCAACCCAAATGCTGTCCTTCGCGGATAGATATTTCCAGGTGTCATCGCCGCCGGCGAAACTGAAAGAACTTCTGCCCCGAGTAGCTTCCGCCACAAGATCCAATCCGATCAACGGAAGCGTTTTCTTGGTTTCTGCGATGACCGCATAATCCTCGATCCGCGGCGTAACGCGCAGCGGATACGGCAGCGCTTCCAGCGTTCCTACCAAATTCTCCGGCACGCCGCCCGTCGTCATGATTTCGAGATCATTTTCCCCCGCCACGGTCTCCAAGGAAGAGTGGAACGAACCTGCCGCAGCGGTGCCGGCCAAATCGATGGCCAGCACTACCGCCACCCCCAAGGCGATCGCCAGCATCGTCAGCAAAGCCCGCGCCGGCTCGCGAACCAGTGGGCGAACAATCAAGCGGTAAAAGAGAAGTAGTCGTGCCATTCCTAGCGCCGGTTCATTTCCAAGATTTGGCCGTCCCGCAGCCTCACCACAACATCCGCGAAGGTCGCGGCCTCCACGCTGTGTGTGGCCATGATCGTTGCGGTCTTTTGCTGGCGCGTGAGGCGTTGCAGCAACTCAAGAATCACGTTTCCCGTTGAGGTGTCCAGGTTGCCGGTCGGCTCATCCGCCAGCAGGATGGCAGGATTTTGCACTAGGGCTCGTGCAATCGCCACCCGCTGCATCTGCCCGCCGGAGAGCTGATGTGGGTATCGCGCGCCAAGTTCAGCTACGTCCACCCATGAAAGCCTCTCTCGCGCGGTCTCCCGAGCGCTTCTCTTGCCTGCCAGCAACAGCGGCAGCTCGACATTTTCGAATACCGTCAGCGTGTGAATAAGTTGAAAGGACTGAAAAATGAAGCCGACTTTTTCCCGGCGAACGCTCGCCAGCGAATGTTCTCGTAGCGATGTTGTCGCCACGCCATCCACAAGCACGACGCCAGAAGTGGGGAAGTCCATTGCGCCGGCCAGGCTCAGCAATGTCGATTTGCCACAACCGCTGCGTCCCACCAGCGCAACGAACTCACCCCGCGAAACATCCAGCGACAAATTGTTGAGCGCCCGGACCGGCTGCTCGTCCGTGAAATAATCCTTGGTGACGTTCTGGAGGGCGAGAATCGGCATGAGGGGAAATGATGGCCTAAACGATTGTGGCGCAGCAACCACTGCTGCGCCATGAAAAATGCGAAACAATCCAAAATCGCAGCGATGCGTGTGTTAGTGCTTCAGCGAGGCCAGCGCCTTTTCGATTGCCCCCGTGACTTCCGGCGAGTCGGGAGTGACCGCAGGCTCGAAGCGCGTGATGATCTGACCGTCTGGTCCGACCAAGAATTTCGTGAAGTTCCACTTTATGTCACCGCCGGTCTTCGGATTGGAAGACTTCTCCGTCAAATACTGATAGAGCGGTGTTTTATCGTCACCCTTCACGGAAACCTTGGACATCATAGGAAAGGTCACGTTGTATTTCGACTGGCAGAAGGTTTTGATCTCCTGATTCGTTCCCGGCTCCTGGGCGCCAAAATTGTTGGCCGGAATGCCGATGATCACAAAGCCGCGCTCCTTGTACTTCTCATAAATCGCTTCGAGCGCCGTATATTGCGGGGTGAAACCGCAACGGCTGGCCACGTTCACCAGCATCACGATTTTGCCTTTATACGCGGAGAGCGGCGCGGGCTGGCCGTCGATTGTGCTCAGTGTGTAATCGAAAATGCTTTTCTCGCTGCCAATGACTCCCACAGCGCAGAAGAGCAGGCAAAACATCGCCGCAACGAATAGCTTGGTCATTTTCCCTCCGTCATCCTTTTACATGGAATTGGCGCCGGCTGCAAATTGGACACGCCCTCATCCTGCCCATTGAGCCTGCAACCTCACTGTTATAGACTTCGCGCGCGTCAGTTTCCGGAATTCTAGCAAACGCAAGAGAACCGGTTCTCCCGCGCCGTTCACTCAAGGCGCCATCGAGCCTCGGCGCACGCCAAGCGAAGTGGCAAGCTTCAGAGGAGGTGTAGATGATGCTGTATGCGCCTGAGGTGGCCGTCGCGCACCGCAACCTGGCAACGGTCGACCTCATCATCATCGGGGTCTATTTCGCCATCGTATTTGGCATCGGCATGTACTTCGCGCGGAAGGAACGCACCTCCGAAGACTACTTCCTTGCGGGCCGCGATATTGGATGGTTCTTTATCGGTGCCTCCTTATTCGTTTCGAATATTTCCACCGAACACTTCATAGGTCTCTCAGGCACAGGCGCGTCTTCCGGCTTGGCTGTCGGTCATTTCGAGTGGCTGGCCTGCTTGATCTTGCTGATTCTCGGGTGGGTTTTCGTGCCCTTCTACCTGCGCAGCAATGTCTTCACGATGCCTGAATTC
>WNFJ01270244.1_pt1 | contig 15208 bp, 15 predicted proteins | sample 5400461 | NCBI WGS metagenome assembly WNFJ01 (sample SAMN13153349, study PRJNA577476) | soil metagenome | isolation source: 115 cm saprolite on Douglas fir-dominated hillslope | place: USA:California | collected 2013-09-17 | reverse complement strand
CCGCCACGGACGATCGCACCGTCGTGATCCTCAGGGTGTGAGCCCCGGCGCACGGCTGGGGCAGCACTTCCTCACCAACCTCCACATTCTCGAGCGGATCGTCGCGGCGCTCGAGCCCGCGGCGACGGACATCGTGCTGGAGATCGGGGCGGGGACGGGGAGCCTCACGGCCGCGCTCGCAGCCCGCGTGGGGCGGGTCATCGCGATCGAGCGCGATCGCCGGCTGGCCGCCGCGCTCGCCGCCGCCACCGCCCCGCAGGGCGGTGCGATCGAGGTAGTGGCGGGTGACGCGTTGCGGCTCGATTGGCACCGCTTGGTCGCGGCTCCCGGCGCGCGAGTCCCGAGCTTCAAGATCATCGGCAACATTCCCTACCAGATCACCTCGCCCCTGATCGCGAAGGCGTTGACCCCGCCGCTGCCCGAGCGCGTGGTGTTTCTCGTGCAGGCCGAAGTGGCCGCGCGCCTCGCGGCCGCCCCGGGCTCGAAGACCTACGGGGCGCTGTCGGTCGGCGTCCAGGCGTTGTGTCGCGTGGAGCGTTTGTTCGCGGTGCGGGCCGCGGCGTTCCACCCGCCGCCCCGGGTCGCGAGCGCGGTGGTGCGGCTCGCCCCGCTTGCCGCGCCGCTCGTCGCGCTCGAGGAGGTGAGTCGATTCCGCAGCTTCGTCGCGGCGTGCTTCAGCCAGCGGCGCAAGCAGCTCCACAACGTCGTGAGCGCGGTGACGGGGCGGCCTGGGGCGGTCGTCCGCGAGGCGCTCTCGGCGCTGGAGCTCGATCCTCGGGCGCGTCCTGAGCGGCTCGCTCCGCCGGCCTTTGCACGGCTCTGGCGCTGGAGCGCCCGATCGTGAGCCGCGAGCGGATGGCTGCACCCGCGCAACCCCGGGGAGTGGGTCGAGCGGCGGGCGCGATGTTCACTTGCTCCGAGCCGATGCTATCAGCCGGGCAACAGAACCGGGTGGGGCTGGCTTGAAACGACGCAGCGACCCGCTCGGATCGGATCAGCCGGGCGTGACCCGAGTCACAGTAGCTCGACCTATCTTCAAGGGCTGACTGGGCTTCGCGTCTGGCTCGTCGAGGGCACCAGTCTTGCTCTGTCCCGGTGCCGGACCTGAACTCTTGGAACACATGATCCTGATTGTCTCACGGCCGAGGCGTGTCGCCGGGGCCGTCGCTCTTTCCATGACGGGCGGTTGTCGGCATCGCCTCCCGACACGCTGGCGAGCGTGAACCACGCAACGGCCATCGCGGCGCGCACAGCGAATGGCGACCCGTCTCGATGGGTGACCATCTTCGAACACTAGCAGGACCCGTAGCGCACCAGGCATCACAGCGTCAACGGTAGCGCCGACGAGCGCCGGCGCGACGGGGAATTAGACGACCAAGGTCGTGGTCAGGAAGTGCCGCGCGACGGGCCATGTCCGCGCGCAAGAGGTCGAGTCGGAGGCACGCTGGGCTGTAGCTGTTCACTCCGCTGAGTGTGGGCGTCTTCATCTGGGAGGGACCGTCGTTGCGTCTTAATCTTTGGGTACCCGGCAGCTCCATCGTGCTGGCGCTCAGCGTCATCGCGGCACCGGGCGTTGGGCAGGTGCAGGCCCCCGAGCCCGCTCCGGCCGCGAGGCCCGACAAGACATGGCACGCCATTGGTTCGCTGCACGCCACCGAGTGGGCTGACAACAACGTCTTCCTACTGAGCGACACCAGGATCAGCCAGCTGGACACGCTCACGGCGCCTGCGCCCCCGACGACCCGGTTTGCAGATATGCAGAGTGCGAGTGACTTCATCACCGCGGTGCGAGCCGATGTGGGCACCGCCGGTCCGGGGCTCTTCGGCCGGTCGCTATCGCTGCGCTTCGGCGCCGGATACGACTTCTATGCCCGCAATGACAAACGCCGGCACGTGGCGTTGCGGTTCTCGATCGCCCAGGCCTTCCCCCATCACGGGCGGCTGCGGCTCCGTGGCAGGCTCACGCCGAGCTACTTCTTCCGCAACTTTCTCGCCGATGCGATCGATCGTAACGCCGATGGCATGATTGAGAGCAACGAGCGCATTTACGCCGCCGGCACCTATCGCGACAGTCGCATCCTGCTCGGCTATCGCCAGGAGCTGGTCCGGGCGCGGCGCAGCCATCCGTTTGGAGCCGCGGTCGAAGTCGAGTTCGGGCATATCGACCGCAGCTACGACGCGCCCCTCCACTATCGCAGTTACAACGGACCGGTGGTACGCGCAGCCCTCGCCCTGGACTTCAGCCGCTCGGTCGCGTTGGATGTGGGATACACCCATGCGTCGCTCAACTCGCGGCCGGACAGCGCCGTGCTGGTGCTCAACGAGCCGGATTTCAATCGCGATTTCAACGGCGACGGCACGGCGACTGATGTGCGCGTCCGTACCGTTCAGCTGGTCGACTTTTCGCGCACCGAGCAGGACGTCAACGTCCGGCTCCGCGTGGGGAGGGCGGAAGGAATACGGGTGGCAGCCCACTATCGCCACCGCTGGCGCTCGTTTCCCTCGACCCAGCCCTTCGACGTGTACAACAACACGCGGCGCGACCGGCGCAACTTCGTCAGTCTGGAGCTCACCGTTCCCACTGGGCCCCGGGCGGCCTTCGTTGTGGGTGGCGACACGGAGACGCAGATCGTGGCGCGCTCGCTCGTTCCCAACTTGACGGCCGAGGTGACCGATTACTCGCGCAGGCGGCTGTTTGCAGGCTGGCGGTATCATTTCTAGACTGCCTAGTGCCCGCTCGAGGGGGGCACGCCGCCGAGCCCTGAGCACCACCGTTCGCCGACCGATCCGCGGGATCGCGCGCCGCCGCTCGGCTTTCCACATTCGAGGGGGAAGTACCATGCTCGCAGCACGGGGAACGAGAAGGACCGGACCATGAACCCCCCTCTGACGGAGAAGCTCGAGGTCGGCAAACCGCTGCCCGACGCCATCCGCAACGCCATCCGCGTCTCGTACGCGCTGCGGCGGGTGCCCGCGTCGAGCTTGCACGGTCTCTTGCCGCCTCCGGAGGCCCCCAAGGTGGGGGACATCGTGCTGGCGCAGGTCGAGGGGATGGGCAAGAACGCCGCGTTGGATATCGTGAACGGGCGGCACTGTGGGCTGCACAAAGACGACTTCGTCGCCGTGGTGTTCGGCAATCGCTATGCCACGTTGCAGTTCGAAGGCTACGCCCGGGCCGACGGCGACAGTTGCCACCTGCTGTCCGCGGGTGGCCTGTGCGGACTGGTGGAAAGCAAGCATGACAGCATGCCGGAGCCGACGAAGCTCCGGGTCGTGGGGGCGCTCGGAGACAAGGATGGTGTTCCCTTGCGGCTCCAGGACTTCGCCGTCGCCCGAACGACTGCCGGGAAGCGGGCACGGCCGCGGGTCGTTGTGGTGGTGGGGACGGCGATGAACGTGGGCAAGACCTACACCGCGCGCAGCGTGATCTTGGGCCTCGAGCGCCATGGCGTTCGTGTCGCGGGCGTCAAACTCACGGGCACCGTCGCGGGACGCGACACCTTCACCATGCTCGACGCCGGAGCCTGCGTCGCGTTGGATTTCGTGGACGGGGGACTCCCCTCCACATACCTGTGCTCCTTGACCGAGCTCCTCAAGCTCTACGAGCTGCTCATCAGTCACGCCGCCTCGCACGGGGCCACGTGGGTCGTGGTGGAGATTGCGGACGGGATCGTCCAGGGCGAGACGGCCGCTTTGCTGGCGAGCACCCGCTTTGCGACGACCGTGGACGCCTGGCTGTTGGCGGCCGCTGATGCGCTGGGGGCGGTCGGCGCCGTCGCGCTGCTCCGCAAGATGGGGATCACGCCGCTCGCGGTCTCGGGCGTCGTTTCGCGGAGCACGCTGGGCCGGCGCGAAGTCGCCGCCGCCATGAAGATCCCTTGTCTCGCGGCGGCCGAGCTCGAGGCGGGCGCCCTGAACGCCTCGCTGCAGAGCGCGGCGCCCCCTGCGGGCCTGACGGTCTTGTCGGGCGAACACCCGGCGTTCACCTGAGGATGAGCCGTGGGCGGGTGTACGTGTGGCAGGCGGACCCGCAGCGCCGGGGCGGCGGCTCCGTGACCCTCGCGGTCGTGCCGCTCCCCCGCTTATTCGAAGAGGGCCACGGCGCGAAGGTTCGCCTGCGAGGGCGCTTTGTGATCGTGCGCAACGGCGGAGCGGTGAACGAGCCCGATCCGGATTCCGGGGGGGCCCGCGCGATGCTCTTGGGGGACGCCGAGCCCGACGCCCAGGGCGACTTCTGCTTCGAGCCCGGCCGGGGCGGCGGACGCATGGACAAGGTCGTGCTCGCGGCGCCCGACTTCCGCTGGCGCTATATCCAGGCCGCGCGATTTGGGGAAGTCAACACGTACTTCCACCTCGACGCGATTGCCGCGTACGTCGACGGACTGCTGCAAGAACTCGGGGCCCCGTCGCTCCCGGCGGTCACCGCCGTCGGCCCACCCCGCCACGACCGAGCGGGACGGCGTGCGCGACGGGGTCAGGCGGCCAAGCGGTCGCTGGTTCCCGTTGCAGGGCGGGCACTACCGGCTGCCGGGCCCCACCCACACCGTCGCGGAGCCGCTCCCGGTCTCTCCGCACGGCGAGATTCATCTCGGCCCGGGGTGGATGCTCCTTCAGCACGGGGCCCTCGTCGAGGCCGCAGGCGGACCGTATCGCGCCAACGCTTCCCACAACGCGGGCATCATCTTTCACGAGTACGGCCACCACATCACCCATCACACCGCCGACTTCGAGGCGAACGCGCTGCGGCGTCTGGATCGCCAGCGCAACCGCAAGAGCGCAATCGATGAGGGCACGTGCGACTACTGGGTGGCGACGCTGCTGGACACGCCGCACGTCTGGGCGTGGCACCGCCGCCACGACGCTGAGGTCCCGCACCGGCGCTGTCTGACTTCTGCAAAGACGATGGCGGCCTACGATCCCCGCCCTGGGGCCGATCCGCACGCGAATGGGACGATTTGGGGCGCGGCGCTGTGGGATCTACGGGCGCAACTGCGGGCGCGCGACCCAGCGGGAGTGCGACGTACCGACAAGTTGGTGCTGAAGACCCTCCTCCTGCTCGGGCAACTGTCACCGCAACAGCACGATCGGGCGGCCACCGGACTGGCGCAGCTCCGCAGCAGCTTCCCGCTCGCCCTGGCCGCCTTGCTCCATGCCGACGCAGTGTTGTATGGCAGCAGGGATCGCGCGGCGATCCTGAGTGCGTTTGCGGCGCGCGGCATTCATCCCGATCCCGCTGCGCCCCCGGCGTTCGGGAGCGCCCCGCCCGGCAGCCCCGGGCCCGGCGGACAGCAGGCCGATCCGCGGGCCGAGTCGATCTGGAAGGAACGATGAGCGGCGCGCATGAGCGGAGCGTGCGCCGCCGGGGTGGGGCACCCTCCGGTGCCGACGTGGCATCAGCCCGGGGCGGCTTGCTCAAATACGTCGCGCCGCGGGACATCCCCGACTCACAGGACCTCTTGACGGGCGCCGCGCTCGAGGACGTGCTCAACGCGGGGAGGGAACCCGACTTCTCGCTCATCGCGGTCGGCGACCTGATGCTCGGCGGTCGTGCCAAGAGCGTGATCGCAGCGCGCGGAAGCGACTATCCGTTTGAAGCGGTCTTGCCCCTGTTGCGGCGGGCGCCCATCGTGCTCGCCAACCTTGAGGGCCCTTTCGCCCGCATCGCGGGACGCAAGCAGCGCAACCACTCCTACCGCGTGAACCCGGCGCTTGCCGCCGCGCTGCCCGAGGCAGGAATCAACCTGGTCACGCTGGCCAACAATCACCTGCTCGACTGCGGACGAGCGGGAGTCCGGGAAACCCTCGAAGCGCTCGAGCGGGCGGAGGTGGCGGTGGTGGGCGCTGGTATCGACGAGCCAGCGGCGCATCGGGCGGTCATTCGGGAGGCAGGCCGCTTACGCATCGGCGTGCTCGGCTACTACTGGAATCGCCGCTGCGCGGCGACCACGACGCGGCCGGGGAGCGCCATGGATCCGCCCGCCGCCCTGGCCGCGGATATCGGTGGGCTGCGGCCGCGCGTCGATCGCGTCGTCGTCACCTTTCATTGGGGCGTCCCCTACGAGCGGCAGCCGTCGCCCGCCGATCGAGCCAAAGCGCGATTCGCCATCGATTGCGGGGCCGACGTGGTGATCGGGCATCATCCGCATGTCGTCCAGCCCGTCGAGATCTACGCCGGCCGCCCGATCTTCTACAGCGTGGGCAATTTCGCCTTCGGGTCGGGGAACAGCCGGGCGGAGGGGTTGCTGATCGGAGTGCGCTTCGATCTCCACGAGACCAGCGTCGAGGCCTACCCGCTGTACGTGAAGAATCGCGACGCGCGCGTGAATTACCAACCGAAGGTGCTCGCGGGTCGCGGGGCGGAGCGCGTGCTGAGGCACTTCGTGGAGATGTCGGGGGCGAGCGGCGAGCTGCTCGAGGTCCAGGAGGTCCGCGTGCGGCTGAGGCTGCCGCGAGCCGCTGGTGAGGGACGCGCCCATGGCTAAGAGCCCCGGACAGCCGGTGAAGGGCGCGCCGCTCGGCTCCTGGACGCACTATTTGTTGCCGCTGTTGCGGCCGTATCGGGTCGCGTTAAGCGGGGCGATCGTGGCGATGGTGTTGGACGCCGTGCTGACGGTCTTCCGTCCCTGGCCCTTGAAGGTCGTCATCGATCTGGTCCTCTCGAACCGGCACAGTCGCGTGCCCTTGCTGGGCGGCTGGCTGGAAGCGGCGCGCCCGGATCCGATGTCCATCCTGTATGGCGCATGCGCCGCGACGTTGCTGATCGCGCTCAGCACGGGCCTCCTCACCTACGGCTACACCCGCGCCCTCGGCGACATCGGACAGCGCTTCGTGTTCGTGCTGCGCCGCAACCTGTTTGCCCATATGCAACGCCTGTCACTGCGGTTTCACGACCGCCAGCGCACTGGCGACCTGATCACCCGGCTGACCTCCGACATTCAGGCGCTCCGCGACGTCGTGAGCAACGGCTCCATGCTGCTGATCAGCAACGGCTGCCTGTTGGTCGGCATGGTGGTCATGATGGTGTGGCTCAACTGGCAGTTCGCGCTCGCGGCGCTGTCCGTGGCGCCCCTGTTGTTCTGGACCGTGTTCCGCTACACGAATCGCATCAAGGCCGCGGCGCGCGATGCGCGGGCGAGCGATGGCCTGCTCGCATCGGTGGCGCAGGAGACGCTCACGTCGATCCGCATCGTCCAGGGTTTGGCTCAGGAAGAGCAGCAGAGCGAACGCTTCGAGGTGCAGAATGCGGGGAGCTTGCGGGCCTACTTGGAAGGCATCCGCTATCAAGCCCGGGTGGCGCCCCAGGTCGACCTGCTGGCCGCGCTGGGGCTTGCGGTAGTCATGTGGTATGGGGCGACTCGGGTGCGCGCCGGTATTCTGACGACGGGCGACGTGGTCGTGTTCTTCGCGTACGTGACGAACCTCTATAGCCCGATGAAAGCGCTGTCGCGGTTGTCGGCGTCGTTCGCTCGTGCTGGGGTCGCGGCCGAGCGGATTGCGGATATCCTGCGGGTTCGTAGCGAGGTGAGCGAGGCCCCAGACGCCAGGCCCGCGCCCCGCTTCGCCGGTCGGATCGAATTCCGGGATGTCTCGTTCGAATACACACCCGGCCAGCCGGTGCTCTCCCGCCTCAACCTCATGATCGAGCCGGGAACCACGCTGGCGATCGTCGGCGCGACGGGAGCGGGCAAGAGCACGCTGGTGAGCCTCATCCCCAGGCTGTACGACCCCACCGCGGGGGGCGTGGCGATCGACGGCACAGACGTGCGCGGCTACACCGTCCAGTCGCTGCGAGACCAGATCAGTCTCGTCCTCCAGGACTCACTGCTCTTCAGCGGGACTATTCGCGAAAATGTCGCGTTCGGCCGACCGGAAGCGAGCGAGGCGGAGATCCGCCGCGCCGCCCAACTGGCCAACGCCGAGGAATTCATCCTGCAGCTCCCAGACGGCTACGACTCGGTCGTGGCCGAACGGGGCTCCACGTTGTCCGGCGGTCAGAAACAGCGGATCGCGATCGCCCGGGCGATTCTGCGGGATGCGCCGATTCTAATTCTCGACGAGCCGACGAGCGGGCTCGATGCCGTGTCGGAGCACGTCGTCCTGACCGCCCTGGAGGTGGCGGCGGCAGGTCGCACCACGCTCACGATCGCGCACCGTTTGAAGACGGTCCGCTTCGCGGACCACATCATCGTCCTGGAGCGCGGGCAAATTGTGGAAGCAGGGACCCACGCCGAACTCCTGCACCGTCAGGGACGCTACGCGGCCCTCTGCGAGCTGCAGCTGGGCATCGACTGACGGCGCGCCCCCTTTCTCAAATCCCGGAGGTTTTCCCGTGACGCGGTTCCTTCTCTACGCAGCCGTCAGCCTTGGCGCCGCCCTTCCCATTTGCGCCCAGGGGACACCGGGTGCGGCGTCAGCCAATCAGGGTCAAGACACCACCGCCCAGCAGGCCGTTCGGCAAGCGGAGCGTGATCGCCGCGAAGCGATGCTGCGGGGTGACGTTCAGGCCCTCGGCGGCCTCCTGGCCGAGGATTACGTCGGTACGGGGGCGCGCGGCCGGGTCAGAACCAAGGCCGAGGTCTTGGCGCAGTACCGCTCGGGTGCCGTGAAGTACGAGTCCATCAACGAAGACGACGTAAAGATCCGGATCTATGGCAGCGCCGCCGTCGTCACCGGTCGGACGCGGTCCAAGGGCAAAGAAGAGGGCAAGAGCTTCGGCGGCGAGCACCGCTTCACCCGCGTCTGGGTGGCGCGGCAGGGACGCTGGCAGCTTGTCGATTGGCACTCGAGCCGAATTGGTTAATGGCAGTTGACGCCCGCCGGAGGGAGGCCGGCATGACCCTGCCCGTGGTCCTGGTCGGTGCGCTCCTCGGCACGAGTGTGTTGACGAGCGGGGTGCCCGCCTCTGGCGTCGCCCAGCGGCCGCGCGTCCGCGATCTCGGCATCGTCGTCGGCGTCCTACCGCCGGGACCACTCGATGCCATCACGGACGTCGCCGGCGTGCGCGTAGGACACACCACGATCGCCCGCGCTGACTCGATCAACACCGGCGTCACCGCCGTGCTGCCGCACGCCGGCAACCTGTTCCGGGACAAGGTGCCGGCGGCGATCGTCGTGGGCAACGGGTTCGGCAAGCTGATGGGCTCGACCCAAGTGAACGAGCTCGGCGAGCTCGAGTCGCCCGTGGTGCTGACCAACACCCTGGGCGTGCCGCGTGCCGCTGACGCGGTCCTGTCGTATGTGCTCGGCTTCCCGGGCAACGAGGACGTCCGCTCGGCGAATCCCGTCGTCGCCGAGACCAATGACGGCTTCCTGAACGACATCCGGGCGCGGCCCGTCACCGAGCAGGAGGTGTTGCGGGCGATTCGCAGCGCGTCGCCCGGGCCGGTGGCTGAGGGTGCGGTGGGCGCCGGTCGCGGCACGGTGGCGTTCGGCTGGAAAGGCGGGATCGGCACCGCGAGCCGCCGGCTGCCGGCGCCACTCGGCGGGTGGACCGTGGGCGTGCTCGTGCAGAGCAACTTCGGCGGCGTATTGACCATGGCGGGCGCGCCCGTGGGACGGGAGCTTGGTCAGTACTATCTCAAGGGGGAGACGGGGGACGGGAGCATCGTCATGGTCGTGGCCACGGACGCCCCGCTCGATCATCGCCAGCTGGAGCGCCTCGCGAAGCGAGCGCTGGCCGGGCTCGCCCGGACCGGGAGCAGCATGACGAACGGCAGCGGCGACTATGTCATCGCCTTCTCCACGGCCCGCGTGAAACCGCGCGAGGGCCCGCCGGCGCGGGGGCGGATGGTGGACACAGTCACGGTCGTGGCGAACGACGCCGTATCCCCCCTCTTCGAAGCCGGCATCGAGGCGACGGAAGAGGCGATCTACAATTCCCTACTACAGGCGGAAACGGTGCATGGGTATCGCGGCACGGTGCGCGCGCTGCCGCTCGACTCGACGGTCGCGATTCTCAAACGCTTCGGAGCGATCCACCCCTGATCTAGAGCAGCGACCGGAGGCGCAGCCGACGCAGCGGGCTGCTCGCTCCGGCCCGCCCACCAGCCGCGCCCCGGGCTCTTGCGCAGCAGCGGTCCCTTGTGAAATTGTTCACAATATGCGAAAGATCTCGGACAGCACGGTCCGGCGCCTCTCGCTCTATCTCCAATTCCTCGAGCAGTTCGCCGCCCAGGGCGAGACGACCATCTCTTCCGCCGCATTGGCCCGTCGCGGCGGCACCACGTCGGCGCAGGTGCGCAAGGACCTTTCCTTCTTTGGCTCGTTCGGCAAGCGCGGCCTCGGGTACTCGGTCCCAGAGCTCGCCGCCAAGATCCGCGACATCATGGGCCTGCGGCGCCAGTACCGCGTGGTGCTGGTCGGGGCGGGGCGCATTGGCAGCGCGCTGATTCAGTATCCCGGTTTCGCGCAGCGTGGCTTCCACGTCACCGCGATCTATGACAAGGATCCCAAGAAGGTCGGCTCGCGCTGGAACGGGCTCGTGGTGCGCGACGTGCGCCACCTCGAAGCGGATCTCGAGCGCGAGCCCACCGATATCGCGATCGTGGTGACGCCGGCCGAGGCGGCGCAGGACGTGGTGGACCGGCTGGTCGAGGCGGGGGTGAAGGCGATCTTGAACTTCGCGCCGGTGCAGCTCGCGGTCCCGCACGACGTCGTGGTGAAGTCGGTCAACATGGCGCTCGAGCTCGAGACGCTCAGCTTCGCGCTGGCTAACCGGTAGCCGGGCGCAAGCGCGGGGAGGCCACTCAGTCAACTGGGGAGATCGGTTATGCGTCTGGGGAGATCGGTCATGCGTCGCTGGCCCGTGGTCGGGCTCATCGCGGGACTCGCGCTGGGCGCGTGCGACGGTGGTCGGATGCCCGAACCCAGTCGTGCCCTCGACGCGGCGCACGCGGTGGCGCTTACCGATAGCGTGCGCGCATTCGTGGGGACCGTGGCACGAGGGGTGTCGCGAGATGGTCCGGCGGCCTGGCGCGGATATTTCGAGGACAGCCCAGCGTTCTTCATGGCCTCCGAGGGCCAGCTGGTGTTCCCGACGAGCGACTCGGCGACGCGCGCGATTCGGGGCCTGGCGCAGCGCATCGCCAGCATCGAGCTGCGCTGGGGGGAGGGGCTGCGGGTGGATCCGCTCGGGCCGGGGCTCGCGGTGGTGGCGGCACCGTATACCGAGGTGCAGGTCGATAAGGCGGGCCGCAGAGTCGAGGAGGCGGGCTTCTTTACGGGCATCGCGGAGCATCGCGGCGTGGGCTGGCAATTCCGCGACGCCCACTGGTCGGTGGCCGGCCCGCCGTCCCGCGTCCCGTGAGCGCCCCACAGGTGCCCGCGCCCCGGCAGGGGACTGAGGACTGATGATCCGCCGCTGTGACGACGGCGACTTTGAGCTGATTTGGAGCATCATCAACGACGGCGCGCAGGCCTACCAAGGCATCATCCCCGCCGATCGCTGGACCGACCCGTACATGTCCCGACAGCAATTGCAGGGTGAAATCACTGAGGGCGTTCTGTTCTGGGGCTACGAGGAGCGTGGAACGCTGACGGGCGTCATGGCCTTGCAGCAGGTGCAGGATGTGACCCTCATTCGCCACGCCTATGTGCGCACCCGGAGCCAGAAGCGAGGGATCGGAGCCCAGTTACTGTCGCACTTGCGGGAGCTGGCGAGCGGTCCGGTGTTGATTGGCACGTGGGCTGACGCGAGTTGGGCGATCCGGTTTTACGAGCGGTACGGCTTTCGCGTCGTGAGTCCCGAGGAGAAGACCCGGCTCCTCAAGAAGTATTGGACCATACCCGAACGCCAGATTGAAAGCTCGGTGGTTCTCGCCGATCCGCAGTGGCAGGAGACTCACCGCGATCACGCCTAACGCGCTCGGCTCGTTATAAGGCGAGAGAAACCCAGCACGCGATCGCCCGCTCCGGCTGCCGACGCCAGAGGAGCGGGCGACGGTCGGCCGGTCGACGGCGGTGTTAGATTCTCGCCCATGACGCGCGTGCGTGTGACGTCGGAGATCGGCCCCTTGCGGGCCGTTCTCGTGCATACCCCGGGGCGCGAGCTCGTGGCCGTCACCCCGGGAAACCGCGCCGACTATCTCTACGACGACATCATCGATCTCGAGCTCGCCGAGCGCGAACACCAGCGCTTTGTGGCCGTGCTGGAGCGCTTCGCCCAGGTGTACGAGGTGCGCACGCTCCTGACCGAGCTGGTGGCGCGACCGGACGTGCGGGAATTCCTGGTGACCCGAGCGCTGGAGGTGGTGCCCTCGGACGCGCTCGCGAAGCAGCTGACGGCGCTCGCCCCCGAGGCGCTCGTGGCGCTGATGGTGGAGGGCGCGGTGGAGGAGGCGGGTCCCATCGCCCGGGCCCTGAACGAGACGGGCTACGCCCTGCCGCCCCTGCCCAATCTGTTTTTCACGCGCGACGTTGGGATCGTGATCGGCGAGCACTCGATCATCGGCTCGATGCGCTACGGGGTGCGCTGGACGGAGGAGCTGTTGGTGAAAGCGCTGTTCCGCTACCACCCCTGCCTCGAGAACGCCGGGATCCTGTACGACGGCTCCGAGGAAAAGCGCAACAACTATACGCTCGAGGGTGGGGACGTGCACCCGCTGCGGCCGGACTTGGTGCTCCTGGGATTCAGCGAGCGCTCCACCCCGGCGGCGCTCGACCACTTGTGCGACTTGGTCTTCGAGCGCTGCGCCGTCACGGACGCCCTCGTGGTGGTGCTGCCGACGGAGCACACGGCCATCCATCTCGATATGATCTTCACGCAACTCGACCGCGAGTTGTGCTGCATCTACCCGCCGCATTTCGTCGGGGCGGAGCGACTCGCCGTGCTGCATCGCCGCAAGAAATCCGCCGGCGTCAAGGAGATGCCGAACCTGTTCGCGGCGCTGCAGGCGGTGGGCCATCCGCTGGAGCCGGTGTTTTGCGGTGGCTCGAGCCGCGCGCTCCAGGAGCGGGAGCAGTGGTCCTCGGCCTGCAACTTTTTCGCCGTGCGCCCGGGGGTCGTGATGACCTATGCGCGCAACGAGGCGACGCTGGGCGAGCTGGCGCACGCGGGGTTCGCCGTGGTGCCGGCCGCGAACCTGCTCACGGGCGAGACGCTGGCCGACGACCGGCGCGCGGTGATCACACTGGAGGGGAGCGAGCTGGTGCGCGGCGGCGGCGGGCCTCGCTGCATGACGCTGCCGCTGCGGCGGGACGACCTCTGAGCGGCGTCGTCGCTTATCCATCGGCGAGCCTGGCCCAGCGCGCGGTCGCCTATCTCGAGACCGGCCCGGCGGCAAGCGGGGCGCTGGTGCGCGACGTGTTGGGGCTGGCCCGCACGCCGCGCGGCATGGCGGAGCGGCTCGCGGCGACGCTGCTCGCGGCGGACGCCCGGGTGGCCCGCACGCCCGACGGACGCTGGACGCTCGCGCCGGGCGACCCCAGTCCGGCCCTCGACGCCTGTCGCTTCGCGGTGGTGGACGTCGAGGCAACGGGCCCGAGCCCAGCCCAAGGCGGCCGCATCATCGAGCTCGCCGTGGTGGAGCTCGCCGCCGACGGCCCGCGGTTGGCGCTCGAGACCCTGGTGCAGCCCGGCCAAGCGATCGCGCCGGCGGTGGCCCGGCTCACCGGGATCAGCGACGCGGTCGTGCGCGACGCCCCGCGCTTCGGGGCGGTCGCGGACCGCTTGGTGGACGCGCTCAGCGGCCGAGTGTTTGTGGCGCACCACGTGCAGTTCGACTGGGGGCTCGTCGCAGGGGAGCTGGCGCGGTCGCGCGCGCTGCTCCTGGCGGGGCCGCGGCTCTGCACGGTGCGGCTGGCGCGCCGGCTCTTGCCCCCGCTCGCGAGCCGCACGCTCGATGCCCTGGCGCGCTATTTCGGGTTCGCGATCGTGGGGCGGCATCGGGCCGCTCCCGACGCTTGGGCGGCGGCGCGCATCCTCGCCGAATTGCTGGGGCTGGCGCGGGCGCGGGGCGCCACGACGCTGGCCGACTTGCTGGCCCTGCGGGCGGCCCGCCCCGGGCGCCGCGGCGGCGCTCTCCCCCCGGCTCCCGCCCCCGCCCCCGCGCCCGCCGCCACGTCCGCATCGTGACCACCACGACGTTTCGGGTGGGGCGGTTGACGTGTCACGCGCTCGAGGGCGGCCGCCAGCATCTCGACGGCGGCGCCATGTTCGGCGTCGTCCCCAAGCCGTTGTGGGCGCGCCGCGCCGCGCCCGACGAGCGCAACCGCATTCCGTTGGCGCTGCGCTGCCTCCTTGTGGAGCACGACGCGGGCCTCGTGCTCGTGGACACCGGGCTCGGGAACAAGGAATCGGCCAAGTTCACCGACATCTACGGTGTGGAGAACGCGGGCCGTGACGGGCGCACCCAGCTCGAGGACGCACTCGCCGAGCTGGGGCACGTCCCTGAGGACGTGCGCTGGGTGCTCAACACCCATCTGCATTTCGATCACGCCGGCGGCAACACCTACCGCGATCTCGCGGGCGCGGTGCGCTTGAGTTTCCCGCAGGCCCGCCACGTGGTGCAGCAGGGCGAGCTCGACTTCGCCCGGCACCCCAACGAGCGCACCGGGGCGAGTTACCTGCCGCCCAACTTCGAGCCCGTCCCGTTCACGCTCGTCGCGGGGGAGGCGGAGGTGGTGCCTGGGATCCGCTGTCTCCCGACCCCGGGACACGTGCCGTTCCACCAGTCCATCCTGGTCGAGAGCGGCGGGGAGCGCGCCTGTTTTCTGGCCGACGTCGTGCCGACGACGGCGCATCTGCCGCTGCCCTGGATCATGGGCTACGATGTCGAGCCGCTGGTGACGCTCGAGTCGAAGCGGCGGCTCTACGCGCGGGCCGAGGCGGAGGGGTGGCTGCTCGTCTTCGAGCACGACCCCGCCGTGGTGGCGGGGCGGTTGGGGCGTGATGGGGCGGGGTTCGGCCTTGTGGCTCCGCTCGGGGTCGGCTAATTTAGGCGCCGACAACACGGTAAGCGGGCGCCGCTCGGCGCCTCACCCGCTCTGCCTCTCCGCCTGACGCGCGGCGGAGAGAGCTCCAGGGTTCCGAAGCAGCGCCTCGCCGACACACGAGGTGTCCCGGCGAGGAGGGCGGATTCCGGGGCGGTCTGGAATCCGCTTTTCATTTGTGCGCGGAGGAGAACAGCACCTGGCGATCGAAAGCACCAACAACAAGGCGCCGCGCATCCGGGTCAACCGGCAGATCCGGATCAGTCCCATCCGGGTGATC
>WNFJ01141140.1_pt1 | contig 15210 bp, 14 predicted proteins | sample 5400461 | NCBI WGS metagenome assembly WNFJ01 (sample SAMN13153349, study PRJNA577476) | soil metagenome | isolation source: 115 cm saprolite on Douglas fir-dominated hillslope | place: USA:California | collected 2013-09-17 | reverse complement strand
GATTTTCATGCTGATTGGAATCATCTGGCTGTACAACGCGACCGGCACATTCGATTTGCCAACGATCCAGACATTGTTGCACACGCCAGCATCGCAAGGCGGCCTTGAGCTCGCGCCACCAACCGAAATGATCCTCTTCCTGGCATTTTTCGTGGCGTTCGCCGTCAAGGTCCCGCTCTTCCCGTTGCACACGTGGCTGCCGGACGCACACGTGGAAGCGCCGACGGCGGGTTCTGTGATGCTGGCGGGCGTGCTGCTGAAGATGGGCACCTACGGCATGATGCGCTTTTGCTTGCCGCTTTTTCCGGAGGCTTCGCGGCGCGCGGCGGGCTGGGTAGCCGCGCTGGCGATCATCGGAATTATTTACGGCGCGCTCGTGGCAATGGTGCAGCCGAACCTGAAAAAGCTGGTGGCGTATTCGTCGGTGAGCCACCTGGGCTTCGTGGTGCTGGGCATTTTCGCATTCCATAACATTTCCATGCAGGGCGCGGTTTACCAGATGCTGGCGCACGGCATCTCGACCGGCGCGCTCTTCCTGCTGGTAGGCATGCTGTATGACCGGCGGCACACGTTTGAGATCAGCGAGTACGGCGGACTGGCCACGCCGATGCCAAAGCTGGCGGCGTTTTTCCTGTTTGTGGCGCTGTCGTCGCTGGGCCTGCCGATGCTCAACGGATTTGTGGGTGAATACTTGATCCTGCTGGGCACTTACCAGAGGCATTGGCAATGGGCTTCGTGGGCCGCGCTTGGCGTGATTCTATCCGCATGCTACCTGCTGTGGTCTTACCAGCGAGTGTTTTTCGGCGAGATCACGCGGGAGAAAAACCGAGCGCTCCCCGACGCTTCCGCGCGTGAGAAGTGGATCCTAACGACGATGGCGCTCGTCACGCTGTGGATGGGCATTGGATCAACGTTTATCACGAAGCGGACCGCCGCTGCCGCGCAAGACGTGATCGATCAGGTCGAACCGCAGCGGCCGTATGAAGCGGCTGTGCCGAAGTTTGTCACGCCAAGTGGCGCTCCGCCGCTGGCAAAGAATAATTCAGCGAGCGTTACGGAAACCGTGTCAAGCGAAAGGCTGGGAATCCGCTAAATGCTTCCGCGCACGATTGACATTTATCGCGTGCTTCCGGAACTGGTGTGGTGCGGCTTTGGCGTGCTGCTGATGCTGATGCAGCCGTTCGTGCGCACCCGGCACTTTTTCACGTTTCTTGCGTTGATCGGGACGCTGGCGGGAACCGCTGCGTCCGTCAGCGCGGCAATGCATGCGGGACCGGGCTTCGGCGGGTTGGTGCAGTCCGATTCGTTCAGTTTTTTCTTCCGGCTGCTGGTGGGCACGGTGACGTTTCTGGTGGCGATGGCCGCGGGACCGTACCTGGAGCGGGAGCGGCTTCCTTTCGCGGAATTTTATGCGCTGCTGCTGTTTGCGACGGCCGGGATGGGCGTGCTGGCTTCGGCGCAGGAACTGCTCACCGCGTTCATCGGACTGGAGATGAGTTCGATTTCGAGCTACGTGCTGGCGGGATACCGCCGCGATGCGCTGAAGTCCGGCGAATCGGCGATGAAGTATTTCCTGCTAGGCTCGTTTGCGACAGCGTTCTTTCTGTATGGGATTGCGCTGGTGTACGGGTCGACGGGCACGACTATGCTGGACAAGATGGCCGCGGCCGACACGTCAAGCACGCTGCTGAAGATGGGCCTCGCGATGATCTTGATTGGGTTGGGTTTCAAGGTGGCGGCGGCGCCCTTCCAGGTGTGGACTCCGGATGTTTACGAGGGCGCGCCAACGCCGGTCACGGCACTGTTTTCGGCGGGACCGAAGGCCGCGGCGTTTGCTCTGCTGCTGCGCATTTTTGCGACGGTGCCTGCGGCCACGCATTTTTGGTTCTGGGCTTTCTGGGCGCTTGCGGCGCTGACGATGTTTGCCGGGAACCTGGGCGCGCTAGTGCAGACGAACGTCAAGCGGCTTCTGGCGTACAGTTCGATCGCGCATGCCGGCTATATTTTGGTGGCGTTCGCCGCGGTCACTTCCATGGCGCAGGGCGAGGGCGGCTCGGCCAATGCGGCGCCGGCTTATGCCGCGGTGCTGTTTTATCTGCTGAGCTACGCGCTGGTGAAGCTAGGAGCGTTCACGATCGTTTCGCAACTGGGCGGCCCGGGCGAGAAAAATCTCTCGCTGGACGACTATGCGGGGCTTTCGCAAAGGCAGCCGTGGGTAGCGGCGGCGCTCAGCGTGTACTTGCTGTCGCTGCTGGGGCTGCCGGTTACGGCGGGCTTTTTCGGGAAGTTTTACATTTTCAAGGCAGCGGTGAATTCGCATTTGCTGTGGCTCGCGGTGTTAATGGCGATCAATAGCGTGATCGGGGCTTACTACTACCTGCGCGTGATCGTGGTGATGTACATGCGCGAGTCCAGCGCGGAAGCAGCGGCGCTCGGGCCGGTGCCGTTCCCGATCGGGGTGAACGTGGTGCTTCTGCTCACGGTCGCAGGCACCATTTTGTTCGGCGTGTATCCGAATCCGGTGATCCGGTTCATTCTGCAGCCGACGCTGCTGGGACACTAGGCCGCAGAAACGAAGTCAAAACTCCTCCTATCCAAGTGTTGCCGAATAGGCATCAGCCCCCTATCCCCCGGCAATTTGCATGGATATCAAAACAAAGGGCTTACAAAGTTTGCAATTCGTAAGTGATTGATTCTAAAGCGTGCGCTCTTGGGTTGATCAAACAGGGCAACGGCGAAACCGCGGTCCAAAAAAGGAAAAAGCGGGAGCAAACTCCCGCACTCTAAACACAGTTATCTACAGGATTAATTATAGTACAGACTAAGGCCGTGTCAAGGAAAATCTTTGGGATGATTGGCAATCGGGTAGGGCTGCGAGAGGACCAGAGGCGACGCGCAGGAAAAGGAAAACGGCCCGGGGGCTTGAGCCGAACGGGCCGTCTTTCGTGATTGTAGTTCTTCAATTCCTACTGACCTTCTTATTTGACCTTAAGAATGATCATGAGGAAGGTGAACAGAACAAGCGTTTCAACGAAGGCCAAGCTCAATAGCATTGGAGTGAAAATATTCTTTGCGGCTCCGGGATTGCGGGCGATGCCTTCCAGTGCCGCGGCACCAATTCTGCCCTGCGCGAGTCCGCAGCCAAAGGCGGCGATACCCATGCCAAACGCGGCAGCAATCCAGAGTGCGGCGTGCCCTCCTGCAGCAGCACCACCGGTCTCCTGCGCAAACGCGGCCGGAGCGAACAACACTACGACAATCATTCCAATCAAAAACGTGCTGCTCTTCCTCATCACTTCCTCCTTATGAATCGCCGCCAGGAGGTGGTTCCCGGACACCGTGCAGCCGGGCTCACACTGGAACGGCAGTCTGCCAGCAACCCACGCCGGCAAATATCGATTAATGCTCCTCGGCTGTCGCCATTCCGAGATACGACGCTGGCAAGACGGTAAAAAGAATCGTCTGCACGAACGCTACGAGGAGGTGCAAGGCAATGAAGAGCAACGGGATCAGCGCCGGAAATATGGCCACTACCATTCCCGCTACGGGGGACTTGTCCCATGTCAAAGTCGTAGCCTGAGTGAGCAATCCCAGAAACAAGACATAAATCATGTCGCTTGCAAAAATATTGGCGTAAAGCCGAACGGTCAGCGACAGAAGCCTTGCCAGGGTACTAATAATTTCAACGGGTAAAATAAGCCAGGCGATCCACCACTTCGTCCCTGCCGCGAAATGTTTGAGGTAAGTGAGAGCTCCGAGATGCCGGATCCCCTGCCAATTGAAATAGAGAAACGTAACCGTGGCACAAGCCAGAGGCACTGAGACGTTGGCCGTTGGGGCAGTAAACCAGGGAAAGAGGCTGAACAAATTCGAAAAAAGGATGAAGAGACTGACGCTCCCTACAAAATAAGTATAGGAACGCGCGTGAGTTCCGGCACTCTCATCAAGAATATCCTGTATTCCCAAGCGCATGGGATTGGTGATCAGCAATTCGGCGATCTGCTGCATCGCTCCGGGCTTATCGACGGAAAGGCGCGACTTGAGAACGATGGCGAGTATTGTTACCAAGCAGAGCACAAGCCCTGCCATAACAACATGCTGCGGGATGGGCAAGTCTGCGTTCTCAGGCTGAATGTGCAAAGCATGCAGAATCGCAATGGCCAGCGGGCCAAGCAAACGATTCACAAACAGAGTAATCGGGCTGATATTCTCTTCCATCTTTTGCGCGCCCCTGAAGGGCTCGACTCCTCATTCGGCCGACTGCAAGATTTCCCACACGCTTGCCGTAATTGTTGCGGCCGCAAATGCACATAACCCCAGAAAGATGCTTACGAGAGGAACTCGGAGATATTTAAAAATAACATACACGCTGACGCCTATCAACACGTAGCGGAAGGCCGCTGCAAGGTAGGTTGCTACAGGCTGGCGGGCATTGTCTGCGGTAGCGTGAGAGGCGGCAGCAGTGGTGAAGGCACTCAGTCCGCGCCTGAGCCAGCGGAAGTTGAGCGAGGCGAGGCCGGTGCCAAGTACGAGACCGGCGGCCCAATCCCAGTGGTGCAAGATACCAGCTAGAAGGCCCGCGGATATGCCAAAGCCAGGAATCAGGTAGGCGATTCGGCGTACGGTTCTTTCCCCCACCAGGGGAGCGGCTGATGGCTCAGGCGGCAGGGTCGTCATTGCCACTGCCCGAACCTTTGGGGCCAAACCTTCTTGCTATTTCGAGAATTCCGCCTGCGAAACCGAGTCCGCCGAACAGAACCATCAACCAAGGGCCGGTATGCAGCCATTTGTCTAGTACGTAGCCGATGAGCCCTCCTACGGCGACTGCCGCTACAAAAGTAAACGGTACCTCCATGGCGATAGCGAGTTGGTTCGATGAGCTCTGCACTTTGTGGAGTGGAGGCTTCGATGCCGGCTTATTGTCCGAAGGCATATTGGGCGAGCCGTGTGAACGGCTCAGGATACAACCCGGCGGCGAGGGTGACAAATACGGCGACGGCGAGAGCTACGGCCTGAGCGCTGGTCATGACCGGACGGGGCGCTTCGCCGGGCTGCTTGAGCCAGGCGTGGACGACGATGCGGAAGTAGTAGTAGAGCGCGGGAACGATGTAGAGGACGGCGAAGACGGCGAGCACGGGATGGTGCGTCTCGATGAGCGAAAGGAAAATGAAGTACTTGCCCATGAAGCCGGCGGTGGGCGGGATTCCGGCGAGCGAGAGCATGAAGATGAGAAGCAGGACGGCGGCAGCGGGGCTGCGCTGGTAGAGACCGTTCAGGTCCTCGAGTTCTTCGCCGATGATGCCCTTTTGGCGGAGCACGATGATTACAGCGAACGCGCCGGCAGTCATGAAGACGTAGGAGAGCAAGTAGTAGGCAATTCCCGTCGAAGCGGTTTTGGTGAGAGTTCCAGTTCTTTCGTCCCAGGAGAGGAGGCCGAGCAGGATGTAACCCACGTGCGAAATCGAGGAATAGGCGAGCAGACGTTTTACATTCGTCTGTGTCAGAGCGGCGAGGTTGCCCCAGGTGAGCGATGCAACGGCTACGCCGGCAATAAGATAAATCCACGTCTGGTGCGATGGCGCGAAAACCGAACCGAACAGCCGCAGGAGCAGCGCAAAACTAGCGGTCTTTGATGCCACGCTGACATAGGCTGTGACGGGCGTGGGAGCGCCTTCGTAAACGTCCGGCGCCCACTGATGAAAAGGCACGGCGGCGACCTTGAAAAACAATCCGACCACGACAAGAACGAAGGCGAGGATAGGAAGAAGCTGGAGAACGGCGGGGTCGAAGTGCAGCGCGATGGGGAGCCGTCTCGCCAACAACTCTCGCATCGGTTCGCCCTGAACTCCGGGGAGATGGCTGAGAGCAACAGCGTGCACCAAATTGTTGCGAAATGCCAATGCATTCGCGATAGCTTTGATGTTCGTGGCGGCGCTGAGGCCGTACAGAATCGAGAAGCCATAGGCCAGGATTCCGGAGCTGAAGGCGCCGAGCAGAACGTACTTTAGAGCGGCTTCATTGGAACGCTTTTCGCGGCGCAGGAAACCGGTGAGCACGTAAAAACTGAGAGCCATGGTTTCCAGACCGAGAAACAAGACGATCAGGTCCACACCGGAGGCCATGAACATCATTCCGACGCAGGCAAACAGCAGCAGGGCGTAGTATTCGCCCTCCTGCTCTTCTTCGATTTCCAGGTATTTCACGGAGAGGAGAATTACCAGAGCGGTGGCGGCCAGGAAGAGCGTGCCGAAAAAGATAAAGAAGGAATCGACCACAGCAGTTTGATGGAAACCGAAAACATCACCACGAACAACGACCGCTCCGCGGAGCTTCCATAGCGTGAAGGCGCTGAAAAGCGTGCCCGCCAGCGCCATTCCGGCATTCAAGTATTTTTCTTTGCGCTCGAGCCAGAAATCGATCAGCAGAATCCCCAGCCCAAAGAGCAGGAGCTCCATCTCCGGAAGAACGACGAGGCCGTCGCCCTGAAGATAATTGCGAATCGCGGTGATGAGAGGGATGTTCATGCGGGCGGGCTATTTCGCCTCCGCCGCGGCGGCGTGGAGCTCCGCCGGAGGCAATTTTGCGTGTTCCACTGGATAGAAGTTCGGGTTCACCTGCCTCACAATATTTTCCACGGGCTTTTCGATGAGGGCGAAGAACGGCTTCGGGTAGATGCCGATCCAGAACGCCAGAACGACGAGCGGCACGAGCGTGGCGTATTCACGCAAATTCAAGTCCGGCAAATGTTCGTTGGCGGAATTGGTCACAGAGCCAAACATCACGCGCTGGTAGAGCCACAGCAGGTACGCCGCGCCCAGTACGACGCCTAGCGAGCCCCAGGCGGCCCAGGCTTTGCTGACCTGAAATGCGCCCAACAAAATTGTTAACTCTCCGATGAAGCCGTTCAGCAGCGGCATGCCCAGCGAACTTAGGCTGATGATGAGGTAGACCGCGGCGAAATTGGGCATAGGCGTGGCGAGGCCGCCGAAATCAGAGATCAGGCGAGTGTGTCGCCGCTCATAGAGCACGCCCACGATCAAGAAGAGTGCGCCCGTGGAGATGCCGTGGTTGATCTGCTGGAGCACGCTGCCGGAGAGGCCGTTGGGCGTGAGCGCGAAAATTCCCAGCGTGCAGAAGCCGAGATGGCTTACCGAGCTGTAGGCGATGAGGCGCTTCATGTCTTTTTGCATGAGGCAAACGAGCGCGCCGTAAATGATGCCGACTAACGACAAGAAAATGACAATCTTGATGATGCGCGAACGCAACATGGGATCGGCAGGGAGCAATGGCAGCGAGAAACGGATGAAACCATACGTCCCCATTTTCAGCAAAACGCCAGCGAGGATGACGGAGCCGGCGGTGGGCGCTTCGGTGTGCGCGTCGGGAAGCCAGGTGTGGAACGGGAACATGGGAACTTTGATAGCAAACGCGAAGAAGAAGCCCCAGAACAACCACACTTTTAGCGGGTCAGAGAAATGTTGCGCGGCAGCGAGCAAAGTGGGTACATCGAAAGTGCGAGTCCCGCCCGCAGCTACTGGCGCATAAAAATAGAGCGCCAGAATCCCCAGGAGCATGACTACGGAACCGGCAAGCGTGTAAAGGAAAAATTTGATGGCGGCGTAGAGGCGGCGGTCGCTGCCCCAAACGCCGATCAAGAAGTACATCGGAACGAGCATCACTTCCCAGAAGACATAAAAGAGGAAGAAGTCTAGAGAAACGAAAACGCCGATCATCCCGGTCTGAAGCAGAAGCAGCAGAATGTAATATTCCTTGGTGCGCAGATGAATGGCGCTCCAGGAAGAGAGGATGGCGATCATGCCGAGAAAAGTAGTGAGCATGACGAGGAGCAGGCTGATGCCATCGATGCCGAGATGATATTTCGCGCCAATGGAGGGAATCCAATCCGCGGTTTCCTCGAAGGCGAAGCCGCCCCATCCGGGTTTGAACCATCGAATTAGCGGAAGCGAAACAAGAAAACCGAGAACGCCGAAGAGGTTGCCCGCGAGCTTATGCGCTTGCTCCATCTGGCGAGGAATGAACAGCAGCAGCAAAGCGCCTACGAGCGGCGTGAACAAGATCACGCTCAGGATGTGATTCGCAAAATAAGAGTCCATGCTCATCGCCTCTCAGCGCACGCCGCGCAGCAAAACCTGCATATGGTGGCCGTAATAGGCCAGAAGAACCACAAGCCCAACCAAAATCAGCATCGCGTAGCTCGAAAACATTCCGGTTTGCAAAAGCCGGACCGGAAAACTGAAAAGCTGCATCAGCTTGGCGCTGAGGTTGAGCAGGCCGTCGATGATCCACTTGTCCCACCACATGGACAGACTCGAAACGAAACGGGCGAGCCAGCCGGCGCCGTCCACGCCCAGCCCGTCAATCACGCTGGCGTCGAAGCGGCCGAGCAGAGTGCCGAGGTCCTTGGTGCGGTCCACGACGGCTGCGTCGTAGATCTCGTCGACGTAATATTTATGCGCGAGCAATTGGTAGAGTTTCGGCCACTTTGCCGCGAGCAGCTCCGGCGCAAATCGTTTGGTTCGATAAAACTCGTAGGCAAGCCAAATTCCAGCTGCGGCAATCGCGAGCGACGCTCCCATCAACAAAAGCTCTTTTAGGAGAGCATGATGCACGATATTAACCTCTCCCGTCTCGGGCAGGACGCCCTTCAGGATGGGTTCAAGAAACTTTTCGAAACGGTTCTCTCCGCCCAGCGCTTCGGGCCAGCCGATCCAGCCGCCAACGAGCGAGAGTCCAGCAAGAATCATGAGCGGGACCGTCATCGCCCGCGGCGATTCGTGGATATGATGCTCCACATGCTCGTCGGCGCGGCAGTGGCCGGAGAACGTCAGGAAGAACAGCCGTGACATGTAAAAAGCGGTTAGGCCCGCGGTGATAAAGCCGACGATCCACAGCAAGAAGAAGCGGTCGAAGGCCTGGCCGAGAATTTCATCTTTGCTGAAAAATCCGGCGAACGGAAAAATTCCGGCGATCGCCAAGGTCGCGACAGCAAAGGTCCTCGCGGTATTCGGAATCTTTTCCCATAGCCCACCCATCTTGCGTATGTCCTGCTCGCCAGACATGGCGTGAATCACGCTGCCTGCACCGAGGAACAAGAGCGCCTTGAAGAAAGCGTGGGTCATCAAGTGAAAAATACCCGCTGCGAACGCGCCTACGCCCAAGGCGAGGAACATGTACCCGAGCTGGCTGATCGTCGAATACGCCAGCACTTTCTTGATGTCGTTCTGGACCAGGGCCATGGAGGCGGCAAAAATCGCGGTAATCGCGCCGATTATGGCTACGACGTCTAAGGCAAAGGGCGCGAGCTGGTAGACCGCGTTCATGCGCACGACCATGTACACCCCTGCGGTCACCATCGTCGCCGCGTGAATCAGCGCGCTCACCGGCGTTGGACCTTCCATGGCGTCCGGAAGCCAAACGTAAAGAGGAATTTGCGCCGACTTCCCTACCGCTCCGACAAATAACAAAAGGGCGATGGCGGTTAGCACCGGAGAGCCATAGGCCAATGCGTGTGCGTCGACAGCGGCCTTCAGCGCTTGGAGAATTCCTGAAGCGCCTGCGGGCAAGCCTTGAGAGGTAAAGCAGATGGTACCGAGTGTGACGGCGGTCAGAAGGATGCCAAGGATAAAGCCCGCGTCACCGATGCGATTGACGATGAAAGCCTTTTTGCCGGCATCGGAGGCCGATTTCTTCAGGAAAAAGAAACCGATGAGGAGATAACTGCAGAGGCCAACGCCTTCCCAACCGACAAACATAAGGAGCATGTTGTTCGCAAGCACGAGCGTGAGCATGGCGAACATGAAAAGATTCATGTAGCCGAAGAAGCGATAGTAACCGCCTTCGTGCGCCATATAGCCGACGGAGTAGACATGGATGAGGAAGCCGACACCGGTGACGACCAGAACCATAACGCAGGAAAGCGGGTCGAGGAGGAATCCCCAATCGGCAACGAATCGTATGGCGTGTTCCCCGGTCATTTGCATCGGACCGGGCGTCAACCACTCAAACATGATTTGCTGCGCGACGCGATTCTCGGGCGCGACGGCCAACAATTGTGAGACTGCTCCGAGCGCGAATAGGAACGACAACCCCACGCTACCGACACAAAACGCGCTGACAGCGATATTCGGCAGGCGCTTGCCAATGAAAAGCATGAGCGCCGCGGTCGCCAGCGGAAACAGCGGGATCATCCAAAGATGATCGAGAAAATAACCCGTGGGCGTCATGCGAGTTTGATTTCTCTTTTCATAACGTCGCGCGTCACGCTACCACTTCAACAAATCCATTTCGTCTTCCAAAACCGTTTCGCGGTTGCGGAAAAACGCGATGATGATTCCTAGCCCCACGGCGGCTTCCGCGGCCGCATCGGCAATGATGAAGAGAGCGAATACCTGTCCCGCCACATCACCGTACAAACGGGAAAATGCGACGAGGTTGATGTTCACGGCATTCAGGATCAGCTCGATAGACATGAGCACGACGATTACGTTGCGCCTGGTGACGACCCCAATGACGCCGATGATGAAGAGCGCGAGACTCAGGAACAGGTAATTTTCTATCGGTAGCATCGCTACGCTAGGTCCTTTTCTTGGCCATGACCACGGCGCCAATCATGGCCACGAGCAACAATACGGAAGCAATCTCAAACGGCAGCAGATAGGATTCGAACAGGCTGTGCGCCACGGTTTCGGAATTGGGCGGCAAACTCACCGCAGCGGCCGCCGTCTGCACCGGCAAACCATGGCCGGGCATCTTGCCGGAAGACCAGAACATCAGGCCAACCTGGCCGGCCAGCGCCAGCGCAACGACGAGCCCCACCCACTTCTGCCGCGCAAACTGGATCTGCTGAAGCGCCACGTCCAAATTAACCAGCATAATCACGAAGACAAACAACACCATGATGCCGCCAACGTAGAGAATAATCTGAACGATGAACAAAAACTCCGCGCGCAACTGCAAGAAAATGCCGGCAGTCGCGAGCAGAGCAGTGATTAGAAATATGGCGCCATGGACGACGTTTCGCCGGGTCACCATGAGAACGGCGCTGGCCACGGCGATGATGGCGAAGAAATAGAATAGAACTTTATCCAGCATAAAAATCCGAAGCGGCATTGGGATCGTGCCGCGCGTCGCGATCTTTCTCGACAGCGAGAATCAGAAAAGCGGCCACAAGCGCAAACGCTGCCGCAGGAGTTGTAACCAGGAGCAGGCCCCATCCATGCAAATGAAAGACCTCTCCGGCGATCAGCGCCACGCCAACCAGCAGCACGTTGACAATGGACAGGGGGATCAGGAAATGCCAGCCCAGGCGCATCAACTGGTCGAAGCGGTACCTTGGCAACGTAAATCGCAGCCACATGAAAAGATAGATGTAGAGGCTGACTTTGAAAATGAACCAGAAGCCGCCGTGAATTCCGGCATAAAACGGTTTGGCAATCGGCACAACCACGGGTGCTAACAGCGCCAGCCCCAAAACAAAACACAATCCCGCCACCGCCAGCATGAACAACTGCTGAACGCGAGTCGGCTGCTTTGGCGCGCGCGCAACGCAATAGGCGCCGATGGCGACCATCAGAAGTGTTGGAACAAAGTCGAGAAAATTCAGCCAGCGAACGCCGGCGAAGGGCCGGAGCCAGCCGCCCAGAAACAAGGTGGTTGCCACGGAGGCCACAACGATCATGTTCGTGTATTCAGCGAGAAAATAGAGCGACCAGCGGAAACCGCTGAACTCCGTCATGTAGCCGGCGACGAGTTCGGACTCGGCTTCCGGTAAATCGAACGGCGCCCGGTTAGTCTCCGCAATGGAAGCGACGAGGTAGGTAAAAAAGGCTACTGGCGCCAGCATAACGAACCAAATGCCTTCGTTGCTCTGGGCTTCAACGATCGATTTGATATTCAGAGTGCCCGTGAACAAGAGCGCGCTGACCAGCGCCATCCCTGCGGCGGTCTCGTAGCTCACCAACTGCGCGGAACTGCGTAGTGCTCCCATCAGGGAATAGTGGCTGTTGGAAGCCCAGCCACCCAGGACGATGCCGAAAATTCCCATGGCGCTGATGCCCACAACAAAGAGGATGCCGATGTTGATGTCCTGAGCGATCTGAAATGCGGGCCCGATGGCCAGACCAGCCAGCGAAAGCAGGGCGGCGCCAACGGAAAGCACCGGCGCGAGCCAGAAGACGAGCTTGTCGGCGTTGTCCGGAATAATGTCTTCCTTGATGAGCAGTTTCACGGCGTCGGCGATCGGCTGCAGCAAACCGTGGGGCCCCACGCGCATGGGCCCGAGCCGCGCTTGCATGTCTGCCATAATTTTGCGTTCCACCAGCACGATGTAGCCGGCGACCAGCGGCAGGATAGCGACGACGGCTACGCCGCAGAGCAGAGGCGCCCAGTAGAGCTTCAAAAACTCGAGCGTTGCCTGTGAAATGGCCTGCATCAGCGATTTTTTTCTCCAGCGACCTTACCGGTCGACTCTTCTGCGACCTTACCGGTCGACTTCCCCAAGCACGATGTCAATCGTTCCAATGATGGCCACAACATCCGCGACGAGATGCCCCCGCACCATGCGGTCGAAAGCCTGCAAATTAATAAAGGAAGGCGGCCGAATGTGTACACGATACGGCATGACCGTGCCGTCGCTTACGATGTAATAACCGATTTCTCCCTTTGGCGCTTCAATCGCATGGTAGACCTCACCCGGCGGCGGCTTCAGCACTTTTCCTACCTTCGCAAGGATCGCGCCCGTGGGAATGTTCTCGATGGCTTGCAGGCAAATCAAGCGCGATTGGCGCATCGATCGTAGGTGTCTCCGGTGGTGCCGACGGGAATCTCAAATTTGTATTGATCGTAGGCCGCGTAAGGCGCAGCTTTGCGAATGTCCCATTTCACTCCGCTGGCGCGGAGCACCGGCCCGGTTACGCCAAAGGCGATGGCGTCGGCAGCCGTCAGAATACCCACGCCCTTGGTACGCCCGATCCAAATGCGATTTTGCGTGAGCAGAGTCTCGTATTCGACGATGCGCGATTCAAAATCCTTGCAGAACCGTTCTACTTCTTTTTCGAAAGTGTCGTAGGCCTCGTACTGCAGCCCGCCTATACGAAAAGCGTGCGTCGTCAGTCTCGCCCCGCAATACTTTTCAAAAATCTTCAGAATTTCTTCGCGCTCGCGGAAACAGTAGAAGAGCGGAGTGAGCGCGCCAATGTCCAAAGCGTGTGTGCCAAGCCACAAAAGGTGGCTGGCGATTCTCTGCAGCTCCGTGAGGATGGTTCGAATCACGCGCGCCCGCGGAGGCGCTTCCACAAGGAGCAATTTTTCGACCGCTTCGCAATATCCCAGGCCGCTGCTGACGGCGGCAACGTAATCCATGCGATCGACGTAGGGGGCAAACTGCTGATAGGTGCGGTTCTCCGCGATTTTCTCCACTCCCCGGTGCAAATACCCGATGACACACTCGGAGCCGATCACGCGCTCGCCATCGAGCTTCAGCTTGACGCGCAACACGCCGTGGGTGGACGGATGCTGGGGTCCCATGTTGATGACCAGCTCGTCCGCGCCCAATAACGTTTTGTGATCGTTTGTGGTATCGACGCTCAGAGTCGTTTTCCTTGTGCGGCTAGAATCGCCTCATTGACCGCTTTCAATTCCAAGATTTTCCCGTACCCAAGCGGTGTCCTGCTGCAAAATGTCGTAGTCCTTTCGCAGGGGATAGCCTTGCCATTCGTCCGGCAACAGAATGCGTTTCAAATCCGGGTGGCCGGAGAAGATAATTCCGAACATGTCAAAGGCTTCTCGTTCCGGCCAATTTGCCGCCGGCCAGACACCCACGACGCTGGGGACTTCTCCGGCGTCCGCAGCGTGCACCTTCAGCCGCAATCGCTCGTTTTTCGGGAATGAATACAGGTTGAGAACCACGTCAAAGCGCTTCTCGCGCTTCGGCCAATCCACCGCCGTCAAATCGGAGAGCATGTCGAATTTTTCTTCGTCGCGCAGATGCAGCGCAATCTCCGCCAGCTGGGCGCGCTCCACAATCAGAATGGCTTGCTTGCGGTCCTCGATGGCATCCACAAGGGCTGCGCCAAACTTGGCACGAAATCGCGTGACGAGTTCGTTCTGGAGAGGAGTCTGCAACACCACCGGTGGTTTTGGAGGCGCCGGAGCCGCGGGTTTCGGCGGAGCCGCAGGCGCGCCTGCGCCCGCGGGCTTTGCTGCGGGAGTAGAGACGGGGGATGCGCCGCCTGCGGGCTTTTCGCCTGGAGGCACTTGGGGCGGATTTGGTTCCTTAGGCTCGTCAGCCATGGACCGTGGGTACGATGGGCTGCACTGAACAGCTTACCATTCCTAAGCCGCAGCAGAGAAAGCAGCCAAAAATTGGACCGCCGCGTTTCTAACACACGCTGGAAAGCTAGTCAATCGGAACAACTTGCGAACGGAATGGCGAGATTCGGGGATGAAGGAGATTTACGGCTCACGCCCACTCAAGTGCACCCTTTTTGTACAGCCATAAGTACCCGATGAGCAGGATGCCAAGGAAAACAATCATCGAGGCCAAGGCAAACAGCCCCAAGTGCGCCGCAACCCAACCCTTGTACAGAATCGCCCAGGGAATGAGGAACATGGTCTCCACGTCAAAAATCACGAAGAGCATGGCCACGATGTAAAAGCGTACGGAATACCGCCCGCGGGCATCGCTCTCCGGGGGAATCCCGCACTCATAGGGCTTGAGCTTTGCACCGAACGATGTAGATGCCGGCCGGATAAACTTTGCCAGGACCAGCGTTACCGCGGGAAATGCGATAACTAAGACCGCGTAAACCAACACCGGAATGTATGCGCCCTGCATCGCTCCCTCACACGCAGCATCCTACCACCGTTGTCAATCCCGGATAGGGTCAGTTTCCGATTACCGCGTTTACCAGGCACTTGAGAAAATCACTTGTGTAAACGAATTCCCTCAGTCCGGCAATTGAATCTTGGAGTTCAAGACCTGGTTGTGGTAGCTTCGTGGAAAATCATGGGCACAACAAAAGAATGGGGTGAGGTTCTGTTCGCAGCAATCCTTTGGGGTGGTGGCATGCTCCTGTTCAGAAGGATGGAAGGAAAGATTCCGAAGGACGTGGTTTTAATTTATGCCCTTGGGGCCCTCTTGTTCGGCCTCGTCACGAGTTTTCCTCTCAAACGTGTTTTCAGCTTTCCCCT
>WNFJ01232544.1_pt2 | contig 15212 bp, 12 predicted proteins | sample 5400461 | NCBI WGS metagenome assembly WNFJ01 (sample SAMN13153349, study PRJNA577476) | soil metagenome | isolation source: 115 cm saprolite on Douglas fir-dominated hillslope | place: USA:California | collected 2013-09-17 | reverse complement strand
GTACTGCTCTGAACCGTAGCCGCGTTGACGAGGCTGTAATCACAGCCCTCGACGTTTGGATGGTTCGCGTCGCACGGAATCAGAATGAATGCGCGTTTATCGCCGTCGGGCAGAAATCGGTCACCGGTAATTTCTCCAAGATCGTTGATAGCAAACCCGCCTGCCGAATCCAGCTGAGAGCCGGGAATGACAAGTGTGTTCAAGTCGACCATAGGTCCGCCGTTCTCCCACAAGAATGCGTGCGTGGCAGTCCCCGAGAAGCATGAGGGCGTCGATTCTCCGACAACCTGACCAATTGAATTGAGGTCATGCGCGGCACTGCATTTGTCCCCGTCGACAGTTCCGAGGTTGGTTATCACTCCATCTTTCCAGAGGAATCCGAGGACGTGGTTGTCTTCGTTGGTGGAAAAGCCAACAACTTCTCCGGCATCGTTGATCCTGTTTGCTAATCCGAAATTGCCTCCAAGCGTGGCCATATCAGTAAGGACGCCGCGGTCCCACAAGAAGGCGTGGACGATGAAGTCCGACTTCGGCCCCGGGATCTTTATGGTGCCAGTCATCTGACCAAAGTTGTTAAGACCAGCGACAAAGCTATAGGGCCCTCCGAGGTTGCCAACGTCGACCATTTTGCCATGGTCCCAAAAAAACGCGTCTACGGTCGGAACGCCGGTGGCCGGATTCGGAATCGAATTGATGGTGGACTGGCCGGCCACCTGGCCGACTTCGTTTACGAACCAGGCAACGCTGTCGGATCCGCCCAACGTGCCCAGGTCCTGCATCTTTCCGTCCTGCCACAGAAAGGCGTGCGATTGTGTGGCTACGGGAAAGAAGTAGAACCCAGAAGTCTCGGCGATGAACTGTTGAGTGAAAGTGGTAGGGAAGGAATCGGGAATCGTATTCAGCGCGCCTCCGACCACCTGTCCCAGGTCATTGACAGCGTTCGCTGCGCTGACATTTCCACCGAAGGTTCCCAGGTTGACGATATTGCCATCCTTCCACAGAACAGCAGTCGTCTCCGGGAAGCCGGTCAGCGGATCGATGACGCCGTTTTCCGAAAGTCCGGCGGCCCACCCTTGGGAATTGATCCAAAAGGCGCCGCTGCTATTCACTCCGGGAAGCGCACCGAGATCTGTTAGGACACCGTTTAGCCTTTGAACCGGATGACTCACGAAACAGTCAAAGAAACAGAGGGCGCTGACCGTAGAGTTCAGGCAGTGAGAGAGACAAAAGGGGTCGGGAGTGGAAGTATCCGCTTGAGCGACAGCGGTTCCTTGAGAATTGATGATCTTGGAAGCGTCCCCTGCGAATGCAAAGGAGCTGGTCGGGCCACCGAGCGTCGGGATGTCGATCAGTATGTAGTGATGGTGTTGCGCTGTTTGATTTTGTGTCGAAGTGTTCTGCGCGGGCGACATTGGCGGCATCGCCAGGGCTGCCAATCCGACCACAAGCGCCGTTAAGAGCCTGATTTTGTGTTTCAACGTATCCTCCAACTAAGTTTCTTTCTGGGGAGCGAACGACTCGATTGGACCACATCCCTCACTCCGAGAATTTTTGTACGGGGCCACTCTGCGCTAAGGGGGGATTAGGCACAATGCAGGCGGCCTCACGGCTGGGTCACGCTTTCATCACCGCGCCAACCCTTTTGTTGGTAATGCGTTAGAGGAAAAGCCAATGGCACTCAGGTGCCCTCCTTCGAGCTAGGTCACCGAGTTCTCTGACACTTTTGGGATAAGATTACGTGACGTCTGGCGCAACAACCAGTTGACGGAGGTATCTTCCATGCGGGGAGCGGATCGGCCACCGCACCTTGCCCGCTTCGAGAGCTTTGAGCTCGATGTGCGCGCTGGAGAATTGCGCCCGCTCGATGGCGCCCCAGTTCGTCTACCCGAGCAGTCACTCCGCATCCTTGTCCTCCTCCTGGAGCATCCCGGCGAGGTCGTCCAGCGGGAGGAGATTCAAAAGAAGCTTTGGCCGAACGACACCATTGTCGAGTTCGAGCACAGCATCAGCGCCGCCATGAATCGGTTGCGCCAGGCATTGGGTGATTCCGCCGACAAGCCGAAGTACGTCGAAACTCTCGCCCGGCGCGGCTATCGCTGGATGGTGCCGGTGGAGTGGGCGGACGGAACCCCGGCGCTACAACCGGCCGATGTGTTTGTGGATTTCGACCACAGCCTGAACGCAGCCATCAACAAGCTGCGCCAGGCAGTCGATGATCAGGCAGACAATCCGCGCTTAGTGGCCGCGGATGGCGGGCTCGGAAACCGCTTTATCGCTGCCGTGGAGTACGTCAACGAAACCGAGAACTCGCTGAGGCGCGGCACCATCGTCGCGGCGGCTAGAGCGCGCCGGATCTCTGTCGTGCTGGTCGGTACGGCGATTTTGACACTGAGCGTCTCCGCGGCTTACTTTTTCTGGCGACAGTTTCGCAACCCCGTCTCGATCGCTTCGCAGAAGGTCATGTTAGCCGTCTTGCCCTTCGAGAACCTGAGCGGTAATCCTGATCAGGAATACTTCAGTGACGGCTTAACCGAGGAAGTGATCACGCAGCTGGGTGGACTTCAGCCGGAACAGCTGGGTGTGATCGCGCGAACATCGGTGGAGCGGTACAAGCACGGGGCGAAGCCGGTGGACCAGATTGGTCGCGAATTAGGCGTTCAGTATGTCCTGGAGGGGAGTCTTCGCCGGTCCGGCGATCAGGTCCGGGTTACCGCCCAGCTCATTCAGGTGAAAGACCAGACCCATCTGTGGGCCAAGACCTACGACGATCAAAAACTTCGGGACATCCTGGTGTTGCAGAGTGACCTAGCGCAGGAGGTCGCCAGGCAAGTCAATCTAGAACTCTCCCCAGCATACCGATCAAAGGTGTCGCGCGCACGGGCCGTTGCCCCTGAGGTACATGAAGCCTATCTCCACGGCCAATATTTTCTGAGCAAGAGAACAGCCAAGGACTTGGCGCGAGCCGTGGATTCGTTCCAGCAGGCTCTGCAGAAAGATTCGAACTATGCGCCAGCATATGCGGGTTTGGCGACCACGTACGTACTCCAGGGCTCAGAGCAAGCTCTTCCCGGGGAAACAATGGAGAAAGCGCGGGTGGCGGCGATCAAGGCGATTGACCTGGATAGTTCCCTGGCGGAACCTCGAGCTGTGCTGGCCCTCATCGTCCAGAACTATGATTGGAATTGGCCAGAGGCGGAGAGGCAATACAAACGGGCCATAGCCTTGAACCCAAGCTACTCTACGGCCCGGATGTGGTACTCTCTCGGACTGCTCTGCCGGGGACAATTCGACCAAGCCAACGCTGAATTGCAGCGGGCCCACCAGTGGGATCCGCTTTCTATCGTCATAGACATGAATCTCGGGTTTTTCTTGTGGGGCGAACGGCAGCCCGGAAAGGCAGTCGAGCGACTCAATAAAACACTCGACCTCGAACCGAACTTTGCGGCCGCGTACCTGACTCGCGGTCTGGCCTATGCGCAACTCGGCAAATTGAAAGAAACAACCGCTGCCTTTGAAACCGGGATACGACTGGACAACAGCCCCCGCACGCTGGCGTTATACGGAAATTCGCTGGCCCTATTAGGTCAGAGAGACAAAGCTCTGGGTTTGCTCGCAGAATTGAACGATCGCTCGCGGCGCGAGTATGTCAGTCCATGGTGCCGGGCCGTGGTTTATGCTGGCCTCGGGGAAAAAGATCTCGCATTTAAATGGCTTGACCTTGCATTTCAAGAGCGGTCTACAGACCTGCTTAGTCTCAAATTCGCGCCCCTTTACGATCGCCTGCTTCCCGATCCTCGCTTCGACAGTCTGGTACGCCGTGTGGGGTTTTGGTCAGACGCAAAGGGAGCAAAGGATTAGTTGTACCGGTCCCGACGTACCCCGGCCTGGACACATCCGGCGCCCGAGCCGCGCAGCGAAACGTAGAAGAGGTCGAATGCCTCCTTCAGCGGCGGCCAGGAAACGAATCAGCGAAGGCATGAAGCAGAGATGGGCAGCGAGAAAGGAAGCCGCATAGCGGGGCCGTTGTGCGGTTGCGGAGCCTGCGCAGAGAATCAAAAAAAGAACGATTGCGAGCGTGGTCTTCATTGTCATCCTCCTCGGCAGAGCGTTGCCGCTGCCCCCGAGATACGTGGGTCTACGATGGTCGGATCGTGCACCGGAACTCCGTTAACTTGCCGCCAGCTACCTGGGAAAAGAACTCCAGGGCCACGCCTTGCAAGCAGCAGCGCTCTGCCTCGTTGGCGTGGCCCTGGGATGAACCTGCCCCAATTGGGTTTTCCCGGTGTCTAGAGCTTGCAACCAAAAAAATCGCACTCCCTGTTGGGCTCGCAAACACCGAAGAAAGCAGAGCATTTGCAGCCCCCGTGACAGTCGGCCGAGGTGTTACAGAATCCACCGCAGTGAGGGTTCGAATGCTTGTCAGCACCGGCAGCAGCATGCGCTGCTAGCGCCAACACCGCGAGTAACGCGAAATTTCGGACTAACTTCAGAATCCACATACTTCCTCCTTATGACAGTTGTTCCTGATTTTCAGACGAACTTCCAGCGAACGTTCTCATCAAGACTTAGCCTTATTGAGTCTTGAGAGGCGCTCGCAGGAAACTTTGCCGTTTTGATTCGGCGGCCGGCTTGCTGATGGCCGCGATAACTTCTGCTTCCTCTGCGGCCGGAAGCTCGCCCATCCAGACTTTGGAGACTCGCCCTTGCTCATCGACCAGCATCAGAGTCGGAGTGGCTTGCACTTTCACCTGAGCTAACTCAATGCCCGGGACCACTTCGATCGTGAGCTGCTGGGTTTCCACGACCTGACGCACGACGGCCGGATCGTCCGGAAACACGGCGATGAGATGAGTGCCGATCTGGTTCGATTGTTCCAATTGGGCCAGCCTCCGGTAAAACGGCATGCTGTCCTCACAAAAGTGACATCCGTTTTTGAGAGCAAGAACCAGCGTGCGCTCATGTGCCTTCCAGCTGTACTCGTGCAGGCCAGAGAGTTGGTCGCCAACCTTGACCTCGTTCGGCCCCGGACCAGGGGTAGCGAACCGATCTTTGAGAAAAACCGATGCGATCACTACGGCCAACAAGATCACGACTACGTTGGCCGCTACCTCGACTTTGGACTTCATCATCGCTACCTCCGCGCCTTGAGTAAGGCAGAGTTATCTTTGAATTCCGCGGCGCTCGCCGACATCGCTCGCGCCGCGGAGTGGAACTATTTCGGCGCCGGAACTCCGAATCCGCGATTGCGGGAGCGAGTTCGATCTGTCATCTCACTCGGCGTCAAGTTCACTCGCGTTGATGACCCGTTCGCGGTAGGGATGGGCGCCGCACTGCTCTGAGCCTCCGCCGCGTCCACGAGGCTGTAATCACAGCCCTCGACGTTGGGATGATTTTCGTCGCAAGGGATCAGTAGGACTACACGAGAATTTCCGTCCGAAAGCACTCCCTGGCCCACGATCTCCCCGCTGTCATTGATGTTGTATGCGCCTATTTCGCAGCCGGGACACGAAAGCGTTATGCCGGACCCCGGGAGAACGAGGGTCTGCAACTCGACCATGGAGCCGTTTTCCCACAGAAAGGAGTGGTAGATCGGGCCATCGCACGAGTCGTCGAGGTTGAACTTATCAATGGCGGCGCATGGGACGGTGACTCCGACAGCCTGGTCTCTCGCGTTGACGCTGTACGCGGTGCCGGCTGTGTCCGCGTAGAGGAGCCCGAGATCCGTCATGACACCATCCTTCCAAAGAAAAGGATGGTGGAGCTGTTTTTGATTGCCCGGGGGGCACGCCGTACAAATCGACGTGACGTCCGACTTTCCAGAGACGTGGCCGGCGTTGGTTAGCCATTGCCCCGTGGTGTTAATTCCTCCCAACGAGCCGAGATCCGCGACCGTGCCTTTGTCCCACAAGAACGAATGCCAAGTCTTGTCGCCAGTGAGATTCATCGTCCCAAGCACTTGACCCCTTTCATTCAGCCAAGCGGCGATGCCAAAGGTTCCTCCAAACATATCGGGAGGGGCCCCCGCGACCAGATCGGTCATCTTGCCCTGCTGCCAAAGAAATGGGTGAACGGTAGGGCCACCGGTTACAGGGTTGACGTTGAAGTCCACGTCGCTGGCGCCCGCGACCTGTCCGTTCTCGTTTACGAGGAAGGCAGCGCTGTCCGGGCCGCCTAAGGTCCCCAAGTCCTGGAAGGTTCCGCCACGCCACAGAACTGCGTGAGATTCAGTTCCATTTCCAAAGAAGAAGAAGTCGTTATAGGGATGTCTGTTCGGGAATGGATCAGTGGTCAAGTTCAGGGCAGCTCCGACCACCTCGCCCCCGCTGTTGACTGCGCCCGCCGCGCTTTCATTGCCACCAAGTGTGCCCAGGTTGACAATCTGGCCGTCCTTCCATAAGACAGCCAGAAGCGTTGGGGAACCCGTCAGTGGATCGAGCGCATTGCCGACGGTGGATTGTCCGACGACAAACCCGTTGTCCGCGATCCAAAAGGCAAAGACGGACCATGCACAATCAAAGCACGGCGTTTGGGCGCCGACGGTTGGATTTTGGGGCAACACTCCGAGATTGGTCTGGACACCGTCCTGCCAACGAAAGGCGTAGTTGACCTGCGGGCCATCAAGCTGGAACGGATCGGGAATCGGGGTATCGCCACTCCCCAGCACTGCCCCTGCACTGTTGATGATCCTGTTGAAGGGAAAGAACGGGGGAGCACCTGGCCGGTCAATACTGCTCGTGGGCCCGCCGAACGTCCCCATTTGGATGAGTTTGTAATGATGGTGTTGCGCTGTTTGATTTTGTGGCGAAGTGTTCTGCGCCGACGACATTGGTGGCATCGCCAGGACTGCTAATCCGAAGGCTATCGCCCCCAGCATTGTGAGTTTGTCTTTCATCGTATCCTCCAACTGAGTTTCTTCTAGGGAGCGAACGGGCCGAGGGGACCACATCCCTCACTCCGAGAATTTTTGTACGGGGCCACTCTGCGCTAAGAGGGGATTAGGCACAATGCAGGCGGCCTCACGGCTGGGTCACGCTTTCATCACCGCGCCAACCCTTTTGTTGGTAACGCCTTACGGGAGAAAGCGACGGCACTCAGGTGCGCTGCTTCGAACTAGTTCACCAGGTTCTCTGACACTTTTTTGGGATAAGATTACGTGACGTCTGGCGCAACAACGAGTTGACGGAGGTATCTTCCAATGCCGGGAGCGGAACGACCACCGCACTTTGCCCGGTTTGAGAGCTTTGAGCTTGACGTGCGCGCGGGAGAATTGCGCCCGCTCGATGGCGGGCCCGTTCGTCTGCCCGAGCAGTCACTTCGCATCCTTATCCTCCTCATGGAACATCCCGGCGAGGTCGTCCAGCGGGAAGAGATTCAAAAGAAGCTTTGGCCGAACGACACCATTGTCGAGTTCGAGCACAGCATCAGCGCGGCTATGAATCGGTTGCGCCAGGCATTGGGTGATTACGCCGACAAGCCAAAGTACGTCGAAACTCTCGCCCGGCGCGGCTATCGCTGGATGGTGCCGGTGGAGTGGGTGGACGGCACCGCGGCGCTGCAGCCGTCCGCGGCTGCGGAAAAGAAAACTCCAGAATCACCTGATGGCAGACTGATCGGCAGAAAGGTCTCGCATTACCGTGTTCTACGGATCCTGGGCGGCGGCGGAATGGGGGTCGTGTATGAAGCGGAGGATCTGAAACTGGGCCGCCGCGTGGCGCTTAAATTTCTCCCGGAAGAACTGGGAAACGATCCGAAAATGGTGAAACGATTCGAGCAGGAAGCGCGTGCTGCCTCCGCGCTCGACCACCCCAATATTTGCGCGATTCATGAATTTGGGGAGCACGAGGGCCAGCCCTTCATCGTGATGCCGCTCCTGCAAGGCCAGACCTTGCGTGAGCGCATCGCCACCGGAGACCGGTTGGCGCTCGACAGGATACTGGATATCGCCATACAAATTGCCAATGGGCTGGATGCAGCGCATCAAAAAGGTATCATTCATCGAGACATCAAACCAGCAAATATCTTCATTACGGATCACGGCGAAGCAAAAATTCTGGATTTTGGTTTGGCGAAGGTCCTTGCCTACAAAGAACAAAATGAAGATGCGGGTGAAAATGACCACCAGCCGGCTTCGCTGCAGGCCCACGATACTTCCCTGCATGATTTGCACCTGACGCGAACCGGTCTGGCTCTGGGGACCGCAGCCTATATGTCTCCCGAACAGGTGCGCGGGGAAAAGCTGGACGCGCGCACGGACCTCTTTTCGTTTGGACTCGTGCTGTACGAAATGGCCGCCGGGCAACAGGCATTCACAGCCGGAACCGCTCCCATACTCCACGCTGCAATCCTGAATGGGACACCGAAACCTGTTCGAGAGCTGAATCCGGGGATTCCCTCCAACGTGGAGCGGATCATCAACACCGCCCTGGAGAAAGACCGCGAGTTGCGTTACCAATCCGCCGCAATGATGCGCGCCGATTTGGAATTGGAAGGCGACGCTTTGCGCCGTCAGACTGACACCGGAGGCATGAAATCCGGGAGAGTCGCCGCGGCCGGAGTCATTGCGTTGCTCGTGATCGCAGGATTTGTTTTCTGGACTCGGCCATCCCGCTCCCCTGCACTGGTTGAGCTGAAGCAGCGGCAACTCACTGCCAATTCCAGTGAGAACGCCGTCTCGGGCGGCTCCATTTCACCAGACGGCCGATACTTGGCCTACGCCGACTTGAAGGGAATTCACATTGGGCTCATCGAAACGGGTGAGACGCAAACTGTTCCCCAGCCGGACGGTTTTAAGGGAATGCAAGTAAACTGGGGTATTGCTACCAACTGGGTCCGCGATGGCACGAGGTTCATTGCAAACGCCAACGTGCCCGGGAAACCGTCGAGTATTTGGGTGGTCCCCATGGTAGGCGGACCGCCGCGCAAGCTACTCGATGATGCTTACGCATGGGCAGTTTCGCGGGACGGATCCTCGGTGGCCTTCACCGCCAAACCGGGAAGGGCCCGTTACCGGGAAATGTGGACGATGCGGCCGGATGGGGACCAAATCGCGAAGCTCTACGCGGGCGACGAGAATAATGGTTTCTGGGGTGCTGACTGGTCGCCCGATGGTCAACGACTGTCCTACCTCGGAATCCATCTCGCAGCCAACAAATCAGACGTGAACCTCGAAAGCCGCGACCTAAAAGGCAGCCCTGCCGTCGTCGTCGTGTCTGCGGAGCCGATGGACTGGACCTGGTTACCGGATGGGCGAATTATTTATATCAAACCTGAAACTAGCCCCCAGGCAGAGAGTTGTAACTTCTGGACAGTGCTTATCGACGACCGCACTGGACGGCCAGGCGGAATTCCGAGGCGTCTGACCAACTGGGCCGGATTCTGCATGGAAGATCCGAGTGCGACGGCGGATGGCAAGCGGGTCGCCTTTCGAAAGGTCTCTGAACAAGGCGCGGTATACGTCGCTGACCTTGAAGCGAATGGGATGCCCGTCACTATCTCAAGACACCTCACGCTTACCGAGGGTCAGAACTATCCAGCCGCATGGACAACCGATAGCAAGGCCGTGGTTTTCCGGTCCTATCGCGGCGGCCAGTGGACAATCTTCAAACAGACCGTTGACGAGGACGTGGCCGAACCTATCGTTACCGGGGCAGATGACGTGGGAGGAGCTGCAGCCACCGTTAGCCCGACTGGCGCCTGGCTTCTTTACCTAGCGACGGATGCTTCAGCTTCTGACCCGGCACAAAGGCGATTGATGCGGGTCCCGTTGACCGGGGGTTCGTCAGAGGTGGTGTTGACAGCACCCATTTACGGCGGACCGGCTTGCGCTAGATTCCACTCAAGTCTATGTATCATCGCCGAGCGCACTCCAGATCGCAAGCAACTCACCTTCACTGCGTTCGACCCAGAGAAAGGACGCGGGGGCGAGCTCGCCAGGTTTGCTACCGATCCCGCAAGCGGTGTTGAGTATGTTTGGGATCTCTCTCCCGACGGCACCCGTATAGCGATCCTCAAATACTCCGACGGACCAATTTACATTCTCCCATTGGACGACCGAGACTCTCAGGAGATCGCCGTGAAGGGCTGGAGCAGCTTATTGAGCTTGAATTGGGCCCCGGACGGAAAGTCCATCTACTCTTCCAGCCAGACGAAGCAAGGGTCGGTCCTTCTGCGCGTGGATCCGAAGGGCAGCGCCTCGGTTCTGTGGGAGCAGAACGGGAGCATCGCGCCGTGGAACCGACCGTTCGCTCTCAGACATTCCGCGCCCTTTGCGGTGCCGTCTCCGGACGGTCGCCATCTTGCGATTTATAGCTGGAGCTTCAGCGCCAACATGTGGATGCTGGAAAACTTTTGAAAGCACAGCACACGCGAGCATCTGTGCCGTCACTGCGCACAAAGAATTGCCGTTGAGCCTTCAGAACTTAAGCTGAACGTTTACCTGAATCATTCTCACGGAGGCGTCGCCTCCCAAGCCGGCCTCGTATGGCTGCGTGGCGGAATCGGCGCTGACATCGATGGGCCAGGCGCGTTGACCGCCCTCGCCTACACTACCGAACTTGACGTCCTGCATACGGTGGGAGGCTTCAGATGAAGCTGGTACTCAGCCATCTCCGACAACGGAGATTCGGACATTTGGGGAGCAGCCGCTGGACCAAAGCGGTTGCGGGCGGATGGTCGATCCGGAAGTAATGCAGATGGGGCACAGAGCGGATCCGTATTGGAAAGTCGGCAAACCCGATCAGTTGCGCGATGTGTTTCGAGTTTGTCATTGCGTAGTGTCCTTCGCCCATCAGCATCAAACTACACTGCCTTGCAGGATCGCAGGTTTAGAGGGACACTTGTCCGGGCGCGGAGGCGCGCTGCTTGGCACGGAGGAATCATGCAGGCCTCGAAACCGGCTATTGGTTACACAGGCACGGGCGGACAGATCGTCGCCTGGGTTGCGCTCCTCTTTGTGTTGCTCTTTCTTTGTTTGCTCCCTTTCCTCATCGGGCATGTAACTTTCCCTGGCCTCGCTAAACTTTCACCGTCCTCGTTACTGTTTGGCCTTTGTGTTGCGGGTATGACGCTAACCGGTTTTACCCCGATGCTATCCGCACTCCTCGTCGTAGGCCTCTTTCCCGGAGCCGGTGGGGTTCGCCCCTTTCTGCGCCAAATAAAAACCTGGCGTGTCGGAATTGGTTGGTATGCGCTCGCGCTGTTTGGGCCGATGGTGCTGCTGGTAGTCGACACGGGGGTGAATATTCTCCTGGGTGGCGCAGCACCCAAACAATGGCTGGTTTTCCCATCGCCGGCTAACCCGGGACCGGGCGGACTGATTTTTCTTTGTGTGCAGTTGGTCTTAAGCTTCACCGAAGAGTTTGGATGGCGAGGTTTTGGTCAGCCGCGGCTGCAAGAGCGCTACGGCGCCCTTACGGCAAGCCTTCTGATCGGGCTGATTTGGGGTACGTATCACCTTTGGATCATGCCGATTTGTCCCCACTGCTTGAGTCTTACCGACGTGTTGGTGACGCAATACCTGCGGTTCATCGCGACGGCTGTCATCTATGGATGGATGTACAACAGCACGAAAGGGAGTCTCTTCCTTGTGATGCTGGCGCACGCGGGGCACAACCTATGGACCAACTTGCTGCCAGGGGTAGGGGGCAGTCCCGTACTCGTTGCTCTGAGCTACGTCGCAGTGGCCGTCGTTGTCGTCCTGATGACGGATTCGCGAACGTTGACCCGCGTCGCGAACCATATAGCGCCGATCAGCAAGAGTGAAGCTACTCCAAGACAGATCTAGATTTGGCACTTGCCCCGCACTCAGACGGATTGGGAGTGAGACGTTTTCGCGTCAATTGAGCGCCATGTGGCCGTATAACGCCGCCATGGAAGTGGTTGCATTCAGCATTTCGATTCGAGCTACCAAGTGATAACTCCTAACGAGTCGGCGAATCATTACGCGTGTTAAGGTTGATGGCATCTGGGCGGTTTCGAAACTCTGCGCGACTGGCTACGAGCGGCCTGCGAGCTTCGCCTGGAAAAGAACATGGAGCGCAGGAAATTTCTGGCCTTGGTGCGAACCTCGGCTTGCGCTGAGTAAAAGAGCCGAACAAGACAAGATATTCGCCATTGGCATGAAATTATGGACAATCTGTATACAAAAACATTGTTCAGTCTTGTCGCACTCTCTGTCGCCATGGGACTGTTGCTTTTTGTGCCGGCGGGAACGATTCAGTATTGGCAGGCATGGGTGTACCTCGCAATCTTTACGGGCGCATCGCTCCTTACCTCCCTCTATCTCCTAAAGAGAGATCCTGCGCTTCTCAAACGTCGTATGAGCGGCGGACCGACAGCAGAAAAGGAAACAACGCAAAAGATCATCATGCTATTTGCTTCAATCGGATTCATCGCACTTCTTGTCGTGCCGGCGCTGGATCATCGTTTCGGTTGGTCGACGGTATCTCCCTCTGTGGTGATGGCCGGAGACATTTTGGTTGCGATAGGGTTCTATTTCATTTTTCTCGTGTACAGGGAGAATACATTCACGTCGGCGACCATCCAAGTCGTTGAGAACCAGAAGGTCATCTCTACCGGGCCATATGCCCTGGTGCGTCACCCAATGTACGCAAGTGCGTTACTGTATCTTATCGGCACGCCGCTTGCGCTCGGCTCGTACTGGGGTCTCCTAGCATTCGTATTTATGGTGTCATTTCTTATATGGCGGCTCTTCGATGAAGAAAAGTTTCTTGCAAAGAATCTGCCTGAGTATAAGGAATACCAGGAAAAGATCCCGCATCGTCTTGTGCCGTATGTTTGGTGATCAATTGTCGTAAAACTGCGATACGAAAGGGTGCTGCTGCACAAAACCAAAGCAAGGCCATACAGCGTGCAAAAGCGAACTGCGTGGCGAGTGCGTGCTCGCGGACTTTAGACGGCGAGACTTTACATTTCTACCAGACCGCATAATCGTTCGAAGGCACTTTCAATTAACCACAAGTTGGCGGCGCGGGATAGCATGCGATGGAGGATTGAGACCTTTCACAAAATCCTGAAGTCTGGTTGTAAGGCAGAATCGAGACTAAGAACAGCAGTGCTGCAAGATGTCGGTTCTGCACCTTGATGAGGCCCGTTGCGCCCCGTTTTGAAACAGAGGGACTGAGGTTTTAAACTACAGCAAGGAGGATCCGATGAGCGTTGTATCTCCACTCCCGAAAGACAAAGCTGCTTCTGAGGTGCACGGCATTTACGATGCCTTGTCAAAGAAGTTCGGCAGGGTGCCGTCCATTTTTGGCGTAATGGCTCACCGGCCGGATGTCCTTGAGAAGTTTCTGCCGTTCTATTCGGCAGTGATGGAAGGCGGCACAGTCGAGCCGCGCTATAAGGAGTTGGCCTACCTGAAAACGGCGCTGATCAATGGCTGCGAATATTGAACACGCGCGCACACCGCTTCGGCGAAGCGGATTGGCATCACGGACGAGCAAATTCGCGCGCTGCTATTCTACGAGCGCAGCCCGTTGTTCGATGAGAAAGAGAAGGCCGTAATTCTGTACGCTGAACGTGTCACTCGGGGCGCGGCGGCGATCCGCGACGCTTCTCTCACGGAGCTGCGAAAGTTTTTTGATGAGGGGCAGATCGTCGAGCTGACACTGGTCATTTGCGAGGCGAATTTCACCAACCGCTTCAACGACGCCCTGCGCATCGTGCCGGACTTGGGGGGTTAAGCTGCCCCATTGCAACATCACTATTTCTTCGCCAGATCCTGGCCGATCACCACCTTGACGCGTTCCGCTAACCGGTTAACCGTTTCTTCCAACACCAAGAAATACGGCCTAAACAGAGAACGTTCTCGCAGAATTCAGTCACAGTCTGCCCGCTACGCTCCTGCTCGGATACCATCCTTCGCCACTTCGCCCATGCCTTCTTTGTGCGTTTGGCCATGTCGCAACATTGCGATGCGACAGAGTCTTTCATAAGATGGGCTCGTTTAACTCCTCGCATTGCCGGACAAGTGCCGATCGCTAGCCAGAAACGCTACGAGGAAGTTTGCGCGTGCGCTTCCCAGAAGCGGTGCTTGGCTGCAGAGGCCATCCGTACTAGACTCATATTGAAGAGTAGAGTGATGATAAAGGTTGGCGACAAAGTCGGTGCGGTTCTAAAGCACAAGGGCAGCGAGATCTGGTGGGTGAGCCCCGATCAGTCAGTCTACGAAGCGATTGAGAAGATGGCCGAAAAAGGGGTTGGCGCACTGCTCGTACTCTTGGACGGCAAGCTGGTGGGCGTCATCTCGGAACGTGATTATGCCCGGGCTGTGGTGCTCAAAGGAAGATCCTCGAAGGAAACCCGGGTCAAGGAAATCATGACGAGCCCGGTCATCTTCGTCACGTTGCAGCACACAATAGATGAGTGCATGACAATCATGACGAACCGTCGCATCCGCCATCTTCCGGTCATGGTTGATGAAAAGGTGGTGGGGATTCTCTCCATCGGCGACCTCGTGAAATGGATCATCTCTGAACAGGCGGGAACCATCCAGCAGTTGGAAGGCTATATCACTGGAAAGTACCCAGGGTAAAACCGCCATTCGCCAAATGCCCCGAATTAACCGCGGATTCGAAAGGTCTGGCCGGGCCCACAGGGGACGTCTCTAGAAACCTCCGGGGTCGTCCCGCTATAACAATGCCGCCATGCTCGCCAAGCAGCACGCGGATGCCCTGAGCGACAGGCGAATCCCTCCCTCTCCGCCAATCAAACTCACACAACTCGGTAGTGGTGCAGTTTGGCTGGAGCGGTTCTGTGGCACAGCTGCCCTCGGCTGTGCTTGCCCTTAAAAACGCAGGCGCGGGCGCCTGCGCCACATGTTGATCGGTAACAGCAACGGCCAAACTGCACCACTACCAAAATAGCTGGCGCTCCTCGACAACAGGCATACAATTAACCGTTTCTTAATATCGGCAGCGTATGCTGCTCGATGTTTCTTCCCGTTTGCTTTTTTGTAGGAACCTTCGTTTCGTGCCCGGTCCGACCGGGCGCGCGTCGAGACTGGGTCAGGCATCGGGACTTGCGACAGCGTAAAGAAACCAACTTCATTTTGGAGCAGGGAAAATGTTCAGCAAATTATCAACAAAAATTGCGGTTTTGATCTCTGTGATGCTCGTCGGTATAACCGTAGCCTCTGCCCAGGGCCAGGGGTCGATCGAAGGAACGGTAGCAGATCCGACCGGCGCCGTTGT
>WNFJ01611151.1_pt1 | contig 15221 bp, 15 predicted proteins | sample 5400461 | NCBI WGS metagenome assembly WNFJ01 (sample SAMN13153349, study PRJNA577476) | soil metagenome | isolation source: 115 cm saprolite on Douglas fir-dominated hillslope | place: USA:California | collected 2013-09-17 | reverse complement strand
TTGACTTCGGCCGCCGGGGGGTGCGATCGTGGCGCGCGGCGGGGGGCACGAGGCACGGGTTGGCGGCCGCGAAAGGGCTTTTGAAGTTCCTAGGCTCTCCACGCCGGCCGCACCCATCCGAATCGTTCATAGATCGAAATGGATCTATACAGGCAACGGGGCGTCTCTTCCCGACATATTCATAAGGAGCAGGATCATGTCACGCATTGTCGAATTCGCGAAAGCCGGCGGCCCGGAAGTCCTGGAATTCAAGGATATAGAAGTCCCTACGCCTGCAGACGACGAGGTCCGCATCCGGGTGAAGGCGATCGGTCTCAACCGTGCCGAAGCGATGTGGCGCGAGGATGCCTATATCGAGCCTGTCAAATTCCCCGCGCGCCTGGGCTACGAGGCCGTCGGCATCGTCGATGCCGTCGGCAGGAACGTCACCGAAGTTGCAGTTGGCGATGCGGTGAACACCATCCCGTCCTTCTCGATGAATCAATATGGCATGTACGGCGATGTCGTCCTTGCTCCCTCCTACGCCATCGTGAAGCACCCGCCTTCGCTCTCCTACGAGCAGGCGGCCTCCATCTGGATGATGTTCGTCACCGCCTACGGCGCGCTGATCGGGGACGCCAAGCTGACGGCGGAAGACGCGGTGATCATCCCCGCCGCGTCCAGCAGCGTTGCTCTTGCAGCCATCCAGATCGCCAACCTCGTCGGGGCGACGACAATCGCGCTTACCCGCACCGGCGCCAAGCGTCAGCAACTGCTCGACGCGGGCGCCAAGCACGTCATCGCCACCGAGGAACAGGATCTCGTCGCCGCAGTGATGAAGATCACGGACGGCAAGGGCGCGCGCGTGGTGTTCGATCCGGTCGGCGGCCCGACCCTGCCCAAGCTGATCTCCGCCATGTCGTTTCAGGGCATCCTGTACATCTATGGCGCGCTCAGCGACGAGGTAACACCGCTGCCGGTGCTCGACATGATCGCCAAGATGCCGGTCATCAAGGGGCACAATATCTGGCTGACCAGCGGCGATCCGGTTCGCCAGAAGGCCGCCGTCGACTTCATCCTGAAAGGCTTCGAGAGCGGCGCACTGAAGCCGATCATCGATCGCGTTTTCTCCTTCGACCAGATCGTCGAGGCGCACCGCTACATGGAAGCCAACGGCCAGTTCGGGAAGATCGTCGCCACGGTCTGAGACCAGCGGCCCCAGCGATCCGCTTCCAGCTCCAACGACGGATTCACCCTGCTCAAGTCCACGCTGAAGGAGCTCCGCGACCTCAAGAAGCACGGCGTCACGGACGAGGAGCTCAGGCGGGCCAAGGACCACCTCAAGGGCAGCCTCATGCTCTCGCTCGAGTCCACGTCGAGCCGGATGAACCGGCTGGCGAAGCACGAGATGCACCACGGGTCGTTCCTGACGATGGACCAGATGCTCGCCGCGATCGACGGGGTCCGCCACGAGGAGGTCCAGGCGCTCATCGCCGAGCTGCTCGACGAGGACCGCCTCGCGCTCACGACCCTCGGGCCCCTCGATCGCCGCGACCTCCCGCGCGAGCTGCTGCGGCATTGAGTTGGGGGGCCCCGAGATGGCCCCCCAAACCCCCCAACTCGGGTCGCGATCGAGCTCGACGCTCGATCGTTCCAGCAGCACGCCGAGATGGCCCCCCCAACCCCCCAACTCGCCTGGGCCCCGCGGCTCGCACGATCCCGGTCATTGAAGGGCTCGCCTCGCCCGTCGAACGGGCTCGGCTCGCACTTCCACTGCGGCATGTTTTGCTCTAAGGTGGGAGCGTGATCGACCGCTACACCCGCCCGGAGATGGGTCGCCTCTGGAGCGAAGAGTCCAAGTACCAGGCGTGGCTCAGGGTGGAGCTGGCGGTGTGCGAGGCTTACGCGCGGCGGGGCCGGATCCCCGCGGACGCGATGGCCCGGATCCGCCAGAAGGCGCGCGTCGACGTCGGCCGGATCCTCGCCATCCAGGAGCGCGTGAAGCACGAGATGATCGCGCTCCTGACGAGCCTCGAGGAGCAGCTCGGCCCCGATTCCCGGTTCGTCCACATCGGCCTCACCACGAGCGACGTCTGGGACACCGCCACCGCGCTCCAGCTCCGTGACGCGGCCGACCTGCTGATCGCCGGGCAGGAGCGGTTGCGGCAGACGCTCGCAGCGCTGGCCCTCCGTCACAAGGACACGCTCACGGTCGGGCGGACCCACGGGGTCCACGCCGAGCCGACGACGTTCGGCCTCAAGGCCGCGGTCTGGTACGCCGAGGCCGGCCGCAATCTCGAGCGCCTGGGTCGCGCCCGCGCCGCGATCGCGGTGGGCAAGCTCTCGGGCGCCGTCGGCAACTTCGCCCACGTGGAGCCCGAGCTCGAGGCCGAGGTGTGCCGCGAGCTCGGTCTCGAGGCGGCGCCCGTGTCCACCCAGATCGTCCAGCGCGACCGCCACGCGGAGTTCTGCGCGACGCTGGCGATCGCCGCGGCCTCGCTCGAGAAGATCGCGCTCGAGGTGCGGGGGCTCCAGCGCACCGAGGTCCTCGAGGCCCAGGAGCCCTTCGGCGAGGAACAGAAGGGCTCGAGCGCGATGCCCCACAAGCGGAACCCGGAGCTCAGCGAGCGCGTCTGCGGGCTCGCGCGCCTGGTCCGGTCGCACGCGCAGGCCGCGCTCGAGAACGTCGCGCTGTGGCACGAGCGGGACATCAGCCACTCCTCGGTCGAGCGGGTGATCCTGCCCGACGGGACGATCGTCCTCGACTACCTGCTGCACCTCACGACGCTCATCGTCGAGGGGCTCGAGGTGGACCCGGCGCGGATGGCGGAGAACCTCGAGCTGAGCCACGGGCTCGTCTACTCCCAGCGGGTGCTCCTCAAGCTCACGGACGCGGGGCTCCCGCGGCAGGTCGCGTACGAGATCGTCCAGCGCAACGCGATGCGCGCCTGGAAGGAGCGGCGCCCCTTCGGGGAGCTGCTCGCCGCCGACCCCGAGGTGACGGCGCACCTCGGGCCCGACGAGCTGAAGGGCTGCTTCGACCCCGCGTTCTATCTCCGCAACGTGGACGCCGTCTTCAAGCGGCTGGGACTGATCCCCTGACACCCGGAGGGCCCCACGTGAACGTCGAGACGCGCGAGAAGCTCTACGAGGGCAAGGCGAAGATCGTCTACGCGACCAGCCGGCCGGGCGTCGTCGTCCAGTTCTTCAAAGACGACGCCACGGCCTTCAACGCGCTGAAGAAGGGGACCATCGTCGGCAAGGGCGTCGTCAACAACCGGATGTCCGCGACGATGTTCGAGCGGCTCGAGCGGGCGCGGATCCCGACGCACTACCTCGGCACGCTCTCGGACCGCGAGATGCTCTGCCGCCGGCTCGACATCATCAAGATCGAGACGATCGTGCGCAACATCGTGGCCGGGAGCCTCGCCAAGCGGACCGGGCTCGAGGAGGGCACGCCGATCCGGCAGCCGATCGTCGAGCTCTACTACAAGTCCGATCCCCTCGGCGACCCGATGCTGAACGACGACCACGTGCGGATGCTCCGGCTCGCGACGCCGGCCGAGCTCGCGTGGATGCGGCGCACGGCGCTCCGGATCAACGCCGTGCTGCGGCCCCACATGCTGAAGCGCGGGCTCCTGCTCGTCGACTTCAAGCTCGAGTTCGGGCGGGCGGGGAAGACGCTCTACCTCGGCGACGAGATCTCGCCCGACACGTGCCGGCTCTGGGACCGGGAGACGCGCGAGAAGCTCGACAAGGACCGGTTCAGGCGCGACCTCGGCGGCGTCGAGGAGGCCTATCAGGAGGTCTACCGGAGGTTGGTCGAGGCGTGAAGGTCCGCGTCCTCGTCAGGCTCAAGCCCGGCATCCTCGACGTCCAGGGCGCGGCGGTGAAGCGGGCGCTCGCCGGGCTCGGGTTCGCCGAGCTCAGCGACCTCCGCGTCGGGAAGGTGATCGAGGTCGAGCTCCACGCCGCGTCGGCCGCCGACGCGCACGCGCGCGTCGGCGAGATGTGTCGCCAGCTCCTGGCCAACCCGATCCTGGAGGACTACACGATCGAGATGGCGGACGACCTTGCCCCGCGCGGGGCCGTTCGGTAAGATGAACGCGTGATGAGATTCGGCGTGGTCGTCTTTCCGGGCACGTGGAGCGACTGCGACTTCCACTACGTCATCTCCGAGGTCCTGCACCAGCCGGTGAAGTACGTCTGGCACCGGGAGCGCGACCTCCGTGACCTCGACTGCGTCGTCCTGCCGGGCGGGTTCTCGTACGGCGACTATCTCCGCGCGGGCGCCGTCGCCGGGCGCTCGCCGGTCGTCGAGGCGCTCCGCGAGTTCGTGGCGGGGGGCGGCACGGTCCTCGGCTCGTGCAACGGCTTCCAGATCCTCTGCGAGGCGGGGTTCCTGCCGGGGGCGCTCACGCGCAACGAGTGCCTGCAGTACCGCTGCCAGTCCACCCACCTCATCGTGGACAACGTCGAGACGCCGTTCACGCGGGGGCTCAGGCTCGGGCAGGTGCTCACGATGCCGATCTCCCACGGCGAGGGCAAGTACTACGCGGACCCCGAGACGCTGCGCGAGCTCCGGGCGAGGAACCAGGTGGTCTTCCGCTACGCAGAGGCCGACGGGCGCGTTACGCGGGCGTCGAATCCCAACGGCTCGCTCGAGAACATCGCGGGCATCGTGAGTCTGGAGGGTAACGTGCTCGGCCTCATGCCGCATCCCGAGCGCGCGGCCGAGACGGCGATGGGCGGCACGGACGGGCTCCAGCTGTTCCAGAGCCTCCTCGGCAGCCTCGTCGAGGACGGCAGCTTCCTCAAGCGGTAGCCGGGTGACGGGGGCCTCGCCCAAGGTCACGCTCGACCTCGCGAGGGAGTCCGGCCTCACCGCCGACGAGTACGATCGCATCCTGGCGCGGCTCGGCCGCGAGCCCACCTACACCGAGCTCGGCCTCTTCTCGGCGCTCTGGTCCGAGCACTGCGCCTACAAGCACTCGCGCGTCTTCCTCGCCCGGTTGCCGACCACGGGCGCGCGTGTGCTGCAGGGGCCGGGAGAAAACGCGGGGGCGATCGACATCGGCGACGGCTGGGCGGTCGTCTTCAAGATGGAGAGCCACAACCACCCGTCGTTCATCGAGCCCTTCCAGGGCGCGGCGACGGGCGTGGGCGGGATCCTCCGCGACATCTTCACGATGGGCGCCAGGCCCATCGCCATCCTCGACTCGCTCCGGTTCGGCGATCCGGCCGATCCGAAGACGCGGCGTCTCATCGAGGGCGTCGTGTCGGGGATCTCGTGGTACGGGAACTGTTTCGGCTGCCCGACGGTGGGCGGCGAGATCGCCTTCGCGCCCGAGTACGCGGGTAACCCGCTCGTCAACGTGATGTGCGTCGGCCTCGTGCGCGCCGACCGGATCTTCCGCGCCCGGGCCGAGGGGGTCGGCAACCCGGTCTTCTACGTCGGCAACAAGACCGGGCGCGACGGGATCCACGGCGCCACGATGGCGTCCGCGACCTTCGACGAGACGGCCGCGGAGCGCCGGCCGACGGTGCAGGTGGGCGACCCGTTCACCGAGAAGCTCCTGCTCGAGGCCTGCCTCGAGGCCATGGGCACCGGCGCGGTCGTGGGCATCCAGGACATGGGCGCCGCGGGGCTCGCGTGCTGCACGTCGGAGATGCCGGCGCGGGCGGGCACGGGGATGGACGTCGAGCTCGCGCGCGTGCCCCAGCGCGAGACGGCCATGACGCCCTACGAGATCCTCCTGTCGGAGTCGCAGGAGCGGATGCTCCTCGTCGCGGCGCGGGGCCGTGAGGAGGAGGTCACGCGGATCTTCGCCAAGTGGGAGCTCGACGCGGTCGAGATCGGGCGCGTGACGGCCGGCGGCACGCTGACCGCGCGCCTCGACGGCGAGGTGGTCGCCCACGTGCCGGTGGACCTCCTCGCCGACGGGCCGAAGTACACCAAGCCGGTCGCGCGTCCCGCCTGGCAGGACGAGGCCGAGCGGTTCGATCCGTTCACGCTCCCCGAGCCCGCCGACTATGCCGCGGCGCTGGTCGAGCTCTGCGGCTCGCCGACGCTCGCGTCGAAGGAGTGGACCTGCCGGCAGTACGACCAGCAGGTCGGAACCAACACGCTCGTCCTCCCGGGCTCCGACGCGGCGGTGCTGCGCGTGAAGGGGACGCGTCGGGCCCTCGCGCTGGCGACGGACGGCAACGGCCGGCAGGTGTTCCTCGACCCGCGGGTCGGCGCCGCCCTGGCGGTCTGCGAGGCGGCGCGCAACGTCTCCTGCGCCGGGGGCGAGCCCCTCGGGCTGACCGACTGCATGAACTTCGGCTCGCCGGAGCGCCCGGAGATCCTCTGGCAGTTCGCCGAGGCGATCGAGGGGATCGCCCTCGCCTGCCGCGCGCTCGAGATCCCGGTAGTGGGCGGCAACGTTTCCTTCTACAATGAAACCAGCGGCCAGGCGATCCTGCCGACGCCGATCATCGGGGTGGTCGGGCTCCTGGAGGACGCCGAGCGGCGGGCGACCCAGTGGTTCAAGGGCGCCGGACACCGCGTGGCGCTCCTCGGGCCGGACCGCGTGAGCCTCGGCGGGAGCGAGTACCTGTGGACGGCGCACCGGCGGCTCGCCGGGCGGCTCGCGCCGCTGGACCTCCCGCTGGAGCGCCGGATCCAGGGCGCCGTGCGGGCGGCGGTGAGGGCGGGGCTCGTGACCGCCGCCCACGACTGCTCGGAGGGCGGCGTCGCCGTGGCGCTCGCCGAGTGCTGCGTGACGGGGCGCGAGCCGGTCGGCTGCGAGGCGACGCTCGAGGGGGGCGGCCGCGCGGACCTCGTGCTCTTCGGCGAGGGGCCGTCGCGCGTCGTGGTCTCCGTGGAGGAGGCGCGAGCGCAGGAGTTCGAGGGCCTGATGGCGGAATCGGCCATCCCCTGGCGGTGGCTCGGGGCGACGGGGGGCGAGCGGCTCACCCTCCGCGTCGGGACGAAGACGATCGTCGACGTCGCGGTGGACCGCGTCGACCGCGCGTGGAGGAGCGGATTTGAACGTCACCTGGCGTGACGACGACCGATTCCACGACGAGTGCGGCCTCTTCGGGGTCTGGAATCACCCGGAGGCGGGCAACGTCACGTACCTCGGCCTCTACGCGCTCCAGCACCGCGGCCAGGAGTCGGCCGGCATCGCGGCGACCGACGGCGTCAGCTTCCACACCGAGAAGGCGATGGGGTGGGTGGCCGACGTCTTCTCGCCGGAGCGCCTGCGCCGCCTGCCCGGGCACCGCGCCATCGGCCACGTGCGCTACTCGACGTCGGGGAGCTCCAACCTCCGGAACGCCCAGCCGATCACCGCGAACACCGCGCGCGGGCCGATCGCGATCGCCCACAATGGCAACCTCACGAACGCCGAGACGCTCCGTCACGACATGGAGCGCGAGGGCGCGATCTTCCAGTCGAGCTCGGACACCGAGGTGATCCTGCACCTCCTGGCGCGCGCGCCCGCCGGGCCGCTCGAAACGCAGATCACGTGGGCGCTCCGGCGCGTGACGGGCGCCTACTCGCTCCTCATCCTGACCCCCGACGCCATGTACGCGATCCGCGACCCGTACGGCTTCCGCCCCCTCACGCTCGGCAGGCTCGGCGAGGCGCACATCGTCGCCTCGGAGACGTGCGCGCTCGACCTCATGGAGGCCCAGTGGGTGCGCGACGTCGAGCCGGGGGAGATCCTGATCGTGGCCGACGCGGGTCTCCGGTCGGTGCGGCCGTTCCCGCCCGCCGAGCGCCTCCAGTGCGTCTTCGAGTACGTCTACTTCGCGCGCCCCGACTCGATCCTCTGGGGGCGCAACGTGCACACCGTCCGCAAGGCGATGGGCCGGCAGCTCGCGCGCGAGTACCCGGTCGTGGCGGACATCGTCATCCCCGTGCCCGACTCCGGGGTGAGCGCGGCGCTCGGCTACTCCGAGGAGTCGGCCACGCCCTACGAGATGGGGCTGATCCGCAACCACTACGTCGGGCGGACCTTCATCGAGCCCAAGCAGGGGATCCGCCACTTCGGCGTCAAGGTCAAGCTCAACCCGATGCGCGAGATGCTCGAGGGCCGCCGTGTCGTCGTCGTGGACGACTCGATCGTGCGCGGCACGACGAGCCGGAAGATCGTCAAGATGATCCGGGGCGCCGGCGCGCGGGAGGTCCACATGCGCATCTCGTCGCCGCCGATCCAGTGGCCCTGCTACTACGGGATCGACACGCCGACGCGCAAGGAGCTGATCGCCTCGAGCCACGCGCCCGAGGAGATCCGGCGCTACCTCGGCGCCGACTCCCTCGGCTACCTCTCCCTCGACGGCATGCTCAAGTCCACGGGCGCCGACCCGGCCGCCTTCTGCCACGCGTGCTTCACCGGCGGCTACCGCGTCGGGATCGAGCCCGAGGCGACGGCCCAGCTCCGGCTCTTCGAAGGCTGAGTGCCCGTGAGCGGATCGCACGATCGAGCCGCGCCCCGGGTGTCCCGGGGCGTGAGCGAGCGTCCGGGGGGCATGGGGGGCCCGTCGCGGCCCCCCATGGAGTGAGGTGAAACCGCTCACCTACCGCGAGGCCGGCGTCGACATCGATGCCGGCGACGACGCGGTCCGCCGGATCGCGCCTCTCGCCAGAAAGACCCTCCGCCGCGAGGTCATCGGCGGCATCGGCGGATTCGCCGGCTTCGTGCGCGTCCCGCCGAGGCTCGTGGAGCCCGTGCTCGTGTCGTCCACCGACGGTGTCGGCACGAAGCTCAAGGTCGCGTTCATGACCGGTCGGCACGACACGGTCGGGATCGACCTCGTCGCGATGGGCGTCAACGACGTCCTGGTGCACGGCGCGGAGCCCCTCTACTTCCTCGACTACATCGGCACGGGGCGGCTCGATCCCGCGCAGGTCGAGGCGATCGTGAGCGGCGTGGTGCAGGGGTGCCTCGCGGCCGGCTGCGCCCTGATCGGCGGTGAGACCGCCGAGCTGCCGGGGTTCTACGCGCCGGGCGAGTACGATCTGGCGGGCTTCGCGGTGGGGATCGTCGAGCGGAAGAAGATCGTGGACGGCGCGGCGGTCAGGCCGGGCGACGTCGTGCTGGGGCTCCAGTCGTCGGGCCTCCACGCGAACGGCTACAGCCTCGCGCGCCGGGTCATCTTCGACGAGCTCCGGCTCCCGCTCGACTCGATCCTGCCGGGGACGGATCGCCGCGTGGGCGACGTGCTGCTGGAGCCTACGCGGATCTACGTGAAGCCGATCCTGGCGCTCCTGAAGCGTCTCCCGGTGCGGGCCATGGCCCACGTCACCGGAGGCGGGATCACGGGCAATCTTCCCCGCGTCCTCCCGAAGGGCTGCCGCGCGCGGATCTCGCGGAGCGCGTGGAAGATCCCGCCGGTGTTCGAGGCCATCCAGCGCGGCGGCCGGATCGGCGACGCGGAGATGTTCAGGACATTCAACATGGGGATCGGCTACGTGCTGGTGACGGCGCGGAAGCACGCCGACGAGGTCGTGCGGGTCCTCGGCGGCGGCGAGACCGTTCTGCCCATCGGCGAGATCGTGGCGGGCGCGCGCGGCGTGGAGCTCGTCGCGTGACGCGCGAGGACATCCGGCTGCGCGTGGGCGTGCTCGGCTCGGGGCGCGGCTCGAACCTCCAGGCGCTCCTCGACGCCGCGGCGCGCCCGGGCTACCCGGCGCGCGTCGTCGTCGTGGTCTCCGACAAGGAGCGGGCGCAGGCGCTCGAGCGCGCGCGGGCCCACGGCGTCGCGGCGGTGTGGCTCAACCCGAAGGACTTCGGCGACCGCGCGGCGTACGACGCGGCCCTCGGCCGGCTGCTCGAGGAGCACCGCGTGGGGCTCGTCTGCCTCGCGGGGTTCATGCGGATCCTCACGCCGGAGCTCGTCCGCGCCTTCGCCGGCCGCGTCCTGAACATCCACCCCTCGCTGCTCCCGGCCTTTCCGGGCCTGCACGCCCAGCGCCAGGCCCTCGACTACGGCGTCAAGGTCGCCGGCGCGACGGTCCACTTCGTCGACGAGGGCGTCGACACCGGACCGATCGCCCTGCAGGCGAGCGTGCCCGTCCAGCCCGACGACACGGAGGAGTCCTTGTCGGCCCGCATCCTCGCCGTGGAGCACCGCATCTATCCCGAGGCCGTCCGCCTCTTCGCCGAGGGCCGGTTGAGGCTCGCCGGCCGCAAGGTGATCGTGCGATGAGGGTCAGGCGCGCGCTCGTCTCGGTCCACGACAAGACCGGCGTCGTGGACTTCGCCCGCGGCCTCGCCGCGCTCGGAATCGAGCTCCTCTCCACCGGCGGGACGGCCCGGCTCCTGCGCGAGTCCGGGGTACGGGTGATCGACGTCAGCGACGTCACCGGCTTCCCCGAGATGCTGGACGGCCGGGTGAAGACGCTCCACCCGAAGATCCACGGCGGCATCCTCGCCCGCCGCGACGCGCCCACGCATCTCGAGGCGCTCGCGAAGCACGGCATCCCGCCGATCGACCTCGTCGTCGTCGCGCTCTATCCGTTCGAGGCCACGGTGGCCAAGCCGGGCGTGACGCTCGCCGAGGCGATCGAGCAGATCGACGTGGGCGGCCCGGCGATGATCCGGGCCGCGGCCAAGAACCACGCGGGCGTGGGCGTCGTGACGGATCCCGCCCAGTACGCGCTCGTGCTCGACGAGCTCAGGACCCGCGGGGGAGAGCTCTCGGACGCCACGCGCTACCGGCTCGCCCAGGAGGCCTTCAGGCGGACCGCCCAGTACGACGCGGCGATCGCGGCCTATCTCCGCGCGCCGGCGGCGACGGGCGCGGCGCCGGCGGCGTCGGACGAGCTGCCGGCGCGGCTGCGCCTCGACGCCGAGCGGGCGCTCGCCCTCCGCTACGGCGAGAACCCCCACCAGTCGGCCGCCTTCTACACGCCGCTCGACGGCCCGCGCGCGGGGCTCGCGCCGATGCGGCAGCTCCACGGCCCCGAGCTCGGCTACAACAACCTCCTCGACTTCTCGGCGGCCCTCGGCCTCCTCCTCGAGTTCGAGGAGCCCGCGGCCGTCGTCATCAAGCACACGAACCCGTGCGGCGTCGCGCTCGGCGCGAGCCCGGGCGAGGCGATGGCGCGCGCGAAGGCGTGCGACCCGGTCTCGATCTACGGCGGCATCGTCGGCGTCAACCGGACGCTCGACATGGCGGTCGTCCAGGAGCTCGGCGGGATCTTCGTCGAGATCCTCTTCGCCCCCGGCTACGCGCCCGACGCTCTCGAGGAGCTCCGGCGCACGAAGAAGAAGGCGCGGGTCTTCGAGGTGCCGTGCGACCGCGCGAGCCTGCCGCCGCGGGCGGTCGAGTACCGGAGCGTCTGGGGCGGGCTCCTCGCCCAGACGGCGGACCTGACCGACCTGGACCCGGACGCGCTCAAGACGGTCTCGAGACGGCAGCCGACGGCGGCCGAGCTCGCCGCGCTCACCTTCGCCTGGCGCGTCGCCAAGCACGCGAAGTCGAACGCGATCGTCCTCGCCACGCAGGGGCAGGTGGTGGGGGTCGGCGCCGGCCAGATGAACCGCGTGGACTCGGCGCGCCTCGCCGTCATGCGGGCGCAGGAGCTCGGGCTCGAGACGCGCGGCAGCGTCTGCGCCTCCGACGCCTTCTTCCCGTTCCGCGACGGCCTCGACGTGGTCGCGAAGGCGGGCGCGACGGCCGTGATCCATCCGGGCGGCTCGCTCCGTGACGAGGAGGTCGTGCGCGCGGCCGACGAGCACGGCATGGCGATGGTCCTGACGGGCATCCGGCACTTCCGCCACTAGCCGGGGGCGGGCGATGACCAAGCCGCATCCCGAGCGCGTCTACGGCATGCGGGAGCTCACGCGCATCCTCACCCTCACGCCGAAGCGCGCCGGCCAGCTCCGCCGGCTCGACCTCCTGCGCGGCGACTTCGGCTACACCTTCCGCGACCTCCTGGCGCTGCGGGCCGCGAGCGCGCTCCTCGACGCGGGCGCGTCGGTGCGGCAGATCAAGCAGGCGCTGGCCGCGCTCCGCCGTCAGGACCCGGGGCTCGAGCAGCCGCTCGCCGAGCTGCGCCTGGTCCTCGACGGCGAGCGGCTCCTCGCGGAGTCCGACCGCGTGAGGTTCGACCCGCGGAGCGGCCAGCTCGTGCTGGGGCTCGACTCCGGGGGCCTCGAGGCCGCCGCGACGGCGACACTCCGGACAGGACTCGTGAGGCCGCTCGCGCCGCCCGTCGAGCAGGCGGAGACGTGGTTCGAGCGCGCCAGCGAGTGGGACGGCGATCCCGCGCAGTGGGAGGACGCGATCGACGCGTACCGGCGTGTCGTGACGATCGACCCGACCTACGCCGCGGCGTGGAACAACCTCGGGCTCCTGCTCCACCGGATGGGGCGCCACCATCAGGCCGAGGAGGCGTACCGCGCGGCACTCGCGCAGGACCCGCGCTGCTGCGAGGCGGTCTACAATCTCGGCTCCCTGCACGAGGACCGCGGCGCCATCGAGGACGCGATCGAGGACTACAGAACGGCCCTCGACCTCTCGCCGGACTACGCCGACGCCCACTTCAACCTGGCCGGCGCCCTCTCGCGCGCCGGACGCGGCGACGAGGCGGTGCGGCACTGGCAGCGCTACCTCGAACTCGACGCGGGCAGCCCGTGGGCGCGGATCGCGCGGGCGCACCTCGAGCTGGTCGAGCCGCCCGAGAAGGGCGTGTCCGAATGATGGCAGGGCGAGCCGCAGGACGTCGCGGGGCTGGGGCCCCGCCGTCCGAGGCGAGCGAAAGATGAAGATCCTCCTCGTCGGCGGCGGCGGTCGCGAGCACGCGCTCGCGTGGAAGATCGCCCGGAGCCCGCTCGCCACCTCGATCGTCGCCGCGCCCGGCAACCCGGGGATCGCGCGCCACGCGCGGTGCGTGCCGGTGGCGGCCGACGCCGTCGCGGAGTTGGTGGCGCTCGCGATCAGCGAGCGCCCGGACCTGGTCGTCGTCGGGCCCGAGGCGCCGCTCGTCGCGGGGCTCGCCGACCGGCTCGTCGCGGCCGGCCTGGGCGTCTTCGGCCCGAGCGCGCGCGCGGCGGCGATCGAGGGCTCGAAGGCGTTCGCGAAGGACCTGATGGCGCGCCACGGGATCCCGACCGCCCGCTTCGGGACCTTCCAGACGCCCGAGAGCGCGCGGCGGTACTGCCGCGAGCTCGGCGCGCCGCTGGTCGTCAAGGCCGACGGTCTCGCCGCCGGCAAGGGCGCGATCGTCTGCCGGACGCTCGCCGAAGCGGACGACGCGGTGGCCGCGTGCATGGAGCGCCAGACCTTCGGCGCGGCCGGCGCCACGGTCGTCGTCGAAGAGTTGCTGACCGGCGAGGAGCTCTCGTACTTCGTTCTCGCGAACGGAGAGGAAGTGCTCCCATTCGGCGCGGCCCAGGACCACAAGACGGTCTTCGACGGCGACCGGGGCCCGAACACGGGCGGCATGGGCGCCTACTCGCCCGTGGCCTCGTTCGGTCCCGAACTCGAGCGGCGCGTGCTGGAGACGATCGTGCGACCGACCATCGCCGCGCTCGGCAAGGAAGGCGCGCCCTACCGCGGCGTCCTCTACGCCGGCCTCATGCTGACCGCCGAGGGGCCGAAGGTCATCGAGTTCAACTGCCGCTTCGGCGATCCCGAGTGTCAGGCGCTGATGCTGCGCGCCCCGGGCGATCTCCTGCCGCTGCTCCTCGCGGCCGCGCGGGGCGAGGCGTGGCCCGAGACGCGGCCGTGGCCCCCCGGCGCCTCGGTCTGCGTGACGGTGGCCTCGGGCGGCTATCCCGGCGGGTACCGGACGGGGATGCCCATCGAGGGCGTCGAGCGGGCCGAGGCGAAGCCCGGGGTGTCGGTCTTCCACTCGGGCACGACGCTCAGCGACGGCCGGCTCGTGACGGCGGGCGGCCGCGTGCTGGGCGTCACGGCGCTCGCCGACGATCTCACCGCGGCGATCGCCGCCGCGTACGCTGGCGTCGCGGAGATCCGCTTCGAGGGAATGCACTACCGCACCGACATCGGGAGGAGGGCGGTGCGAGCCGAAGCGCCGCCGCGGCGGTGAGGCGAGCGGTTCAATGGTTCGAAAGGAGACAGCCGTGAAGGGACCCGCGCGCGTCGGTATCGTGCTCGGCAGCGACTCGGACCTGGAGGTGATGCTCGAGGCGGTGAAGGTCCTCGACGCGCTCGAGGTCGGCAGCGAGGTCGTCGTCGCCTCCGCCCACCGCACGCCCGACCGCACGCGGGAGTACGCGACGACCGCCCACACGCGCGGGATCGGCGTGCTCATCGCCGGCGCGGGAGGCGCCGCGGCGCTCCCCGGCGTCCTCGCCTCGCTCTCGCCGCTGCCGGTGATCGGGGTGCCGCTCGCCGCCACGCCGCTCGGCGGCCTCGACGCGCTCCTCTCGATCGCCCAGATGCCGAAGGGCGTTCCCGTCGCGACGGTGGCGATCGGCGCGTGGGGGGCGGCGAACGCCGGGCTCCTCGCGGCCCAGATCCTCGCGTCCGGCGATCCGGCGCTCGCGAAGCGGGTCGCCGCCTACCGAGACAAGCTCGCCGCCGAGGTGGACGAGCGGGCGCGCCGGGTCGCGGATACGATGAAGCAGCGGGGGACGTGACGGCGCGGCCCACCCGCGTCGTCTCCGTGGACCCGCGGCGGCCCGACGCCGCGGCGCTCGACGATGCGGCGGCGGTCCTGCGCGACGGCGGGCTCGTCGCGTTTCCGACGGAGACCTTCTACGGTCTCGGCGCCCTGGCGCTCGACCGCACCGCCGTCCGGCGGATCTTCGACCTCAAGGGGAGGGCCGAGACGAAGCCACTCCTCGTCCTCGTGGACTCGCTCGCCATGGCCGCGCGCATCGGCGATGTCGGCCCCGCGGCGCGCGAGCTCGCCGCGCGTCACTGGCCGGGCGCCCTGACGCTGGTCGTCCCGGCGCGCGCGGGCGTGCCGAAGGACGTCACCGCCGGTACGGGGACGATCGGGGTGCGCGTCTCGCCTCATCCGGTGGCGCGCGGTCTGGTGGGGGCCGTCGGCGCGCCGGTCACGGCGCCGAGCGCCAACGCGAGCGGTGCGCCGCCCCCGACCACCGCCGAGGCGGTGCTGGCGTATTTTCGGGACCGGATCGAGCTCGTGCTCGACGGCGGGCCGACCTCGGGCGGCGAGCCCTCGACGGTCCTCGACACGACGACGGACCCGCCCCGGATCCTGAGACAGGGCGCAGTGGTCGTGCGAGCCGCAGGCCGTCGCGGGGCGGGGG
>WNFJ01217895.1_pt1 | contig 15224 bp, 9 predicted proteins | sample 5400461 | NCBI WGS metagenome assembly WNFJ01 (sample SAMN13153349, study PRJNA577476) | soil metagenome | isolation source: 115 cm saprolite on Douglas fir-dominated hillslope | place: USA:California | collected 2013-09-17 | reverse complement strand
CTCCCTGGTGCGGAGTACACTGGTTGAAATGCAAATTATTGGAGTCTCACGGATGGTGTATACCAACAGCGAGGCAGCATCGAAAAGAAGTGTCATTACTTCGGCTACCATCCCGCAGAGCGGGGACAGGCTCTGATCCCGCCAAGCGGGAGAAGGATCTGCTCCAGCCGGGCTTCGGGCGGAGCCGATTTCTCTCCCGCTAGGCGGGATTCGAAATGACACGGTCGTCGATTGTATGGAATAAACCAACTTTAAAACTGCTTTAGCCCGCCGTGGAAAACTATTTTAATTACTTCACCGACATCGAACTGCATTTCTGCCGTCGTCGCGGTTCGGGCCTACAGCTCTCCCCGTTGGATTGGACCCTGATGGAGACCTGGAAGGACGCCGGTATCCCACTGGAAGCCGTGCTGCGGGGTATTGACGCTACATTCGATCACTATGATCGCCGCCCTCCCAGAGCGAAATTCAAGAAGATTAACGGTCTGGCTTGGTGTGTTCAGGAGGTTCTCTCCGCCGCTCAAGAAATGAAAGAGGCGGCTGTCGGAGTCGCTCGTCCCGAAACTAAAATGATTCCTGGCATGGGTCCGGACGACGTCACTCGCTTCCTACGCCGCAACGGTGAGATCTTGCTGCAGGCCAAGACACAAGGCCCGGTCGAGTCCGTCGCCCGCGAGTGCTCCGCAGCGCTCGGCGAGATTGCGGACGGGCTGGAAGCCGCTTCGAGCCAGGCTTCCGGACCTCCGCGTCTAGAAGATCTGGAGCGCCATCTCACCATCCTGGAGGAGAAAATTCTCGCGGCCCTCACCATGACAGCCTCGGAGGCCGAGCTGGTCAGTCTGAATCGAGAGGCGGACCGCGAGATTGGTCCCTACCGCAGCAAGATGCCGGGATTCCAGATCGAGCAGCTCAAGAAACAATTTGTTCACAAGCGTTTGCTCGAAAAGGCTAAAATGCCACGTCTCAGTCTCTTTTACATGTGAATCTGACCATTGAAAAAATGGTATACGGCGGCGAGGGGTTGGCGCGCCTGCCGGACGGCAAAGCCGTCTTTCTGCCCTTTGTGCTTCCCGGCGAAGAGGTCACGGCCACGCTGGCGCGCGAGAAGAGCAGCTTCGCCCGCGCGGTGGCCGATCAGGTCGTCAAGCCTTCGGCACATCGGGTTGAGCCGAAGTGTCCTTACTTCGCCAGTTGCGGGGGATGCCACTACCAGCACAGCAGCTATTCCGCGCAGCTGGAGTTCAAACGCGCCATCCTGCGAGAAACCTTGCAGCGCAACGCCAAGTTTGAATGGAAGCACGAAATCAAGACCCACTCCGCCGACCAGTGGAATTACCGTAATCGCACGCGCATGAAGGTGCATGGCGGAACCGATTTTGCCATCGGCTATCACCGACTGGCCTCGCACGATCTTCTGCCGGTAAAGAATTGTCCGATCAGCTCGCCGGCCGTCAATCGCGTGTTACAGCACGTCTGGGAGATGGGCCAGCGGGGCAAGGTTCCCCCCGGTGTGACCGAGATCGAGTTCTTCGCCGATCACGCCGACGTGCGTATGCTCTTGGAGATCTATCATGCGGCCGGAGCGCCCGGCATTCGCGAGTTTGCGACTGAGCTCCACGCGCGTGCCGCCGATATCCGCGGCACCGCCATCTTCGCGGAGACCGCGAGCGGAGCGCGCAAAGCGCCGCAATTGAAAGAAATCCTGGGCAATCCTGCGCTGCAGTACCAGGTTGGCGAGGCCTCGTTCCGTGTGAGCGCGGGATCGTTCTTCCAAACCAACCGCCATCTGGTGCGCGAACTGGCGCAGACCGTCATCTCAGATTTTTTCGGCAAGATTGCGCTGGACCTGTACGCCGGCGTGGGCCTCTTTGCGAATCACTTGGCCAAGCGCTTTGAGCAAGTATTCGCCGTGGAATCGTCCCCGGCGTCGGCCGCCGATCTTCAGGCCAACGCCCTCAAGAATGTGGTTCCGGTGCGAGCCACCATTGAGCAATTCCTACCGCGCTGCCTGAACATGAACCCTGAGGTCGTGGTGGTAGATCCACCGCGGGCCGGCCTGGGCGCGCGAGCCAGCCAGCTGCTCTCGGCTCTGCGCGTGAAGCGGATCGTCTATGTGGCTTGTGATCCGGCAACGCTAGCTCGCGATGTGCGCTTCTTTCTCGATTTTGGCTACCAGGTGGAGCAGGTACACCTGATCGATCTCTTTCCGCAGACGTTTCATCTGGAAAGCGTGATCCAGCTGGGGCGCTAAGTTAGAGTAGATGGCCGGAGCATCGTGCGAGATCCGCCGCACGCTTGCAAGTGAAGATGACGAACAGCAAGACCGCGACGCGCCCTAGCCCTCGAGCACCCTTGGCTCTGGCCGCAGTGGCCTTCGCCGGCGGTATCTGGATGGCCGGCCATCTGCAGCCATCGGCGGCGCTCTGGGGTACAACGGCTGCTCTGCTGGTTGGTTGCACCATCGCCGCAGTCATTGACGCGAGTACCTGGCTGGCTCAGATGTGTGCCACGCTCGCCCTGGTTTGCGCTGGCGCATTTGCTTGCCTCGCTACTCCGACTCCCAGCGTCGTTGTTCCGCCGCCCGAGTTTATCACCGGTGACGCCGTAGAAATTGAAGGTCACGTTACGAGCGACGGCGCTCTGCTGCTGGGAAACGCTCCGCGCGAGCGCTTCGATCTGCAGATGGAGACCATCCGTGTTGGCGACCGGCGCTTCACCCAGCCTGTCGGCATTCGTGTCACGGTCTCTTCGCCAGGCTGGGAAGCAGAATCGGACGCGGCCGCCGCGGAATTCCCCCTGCTCGCATACGGCGATCGCGTTCGCATCAGCGCGCGACTCCGTCTGCCGCGCAACTTCCGCAATCCCGGAGCCTTCGACTACGAAGGATACTTACGCGGTTTGGGCATTTCTGTGTTGGCCTCGGCACGGGCTGAGAAGATTGAACTGTTGCCGGGACGGTCCGGGCGCCGGCTAGGCTTTTGGCGAAGCCGCATCCGGAGTAGCATTCTCGAGCACATCAGCAATGCGAAGACCGGGCTGTGGAGCCCTGAGGATGCTGCCTTGTTCGCAGCCATGATTGTGGGCAACGATTCTCTACTGCACCGCGATGTGCGCGAGGAATTCCAGGAGACCGGCGTTTACCACCTGCTGGTTGTCTCGGGGATGAACGTGGCTTTGCTGGCGCTGGCAGTGTTTTGGCTGGCGCGGCGGCTGCGCGCGCCTGAGTGGGCTGCCGCCTTGGTGACGATTGCTCTCTCCATCTTTTACGCGTACATCGCCGGAATGGGCGTGCCGATTCAGCGCGCCGTGCTGATGCTCTCCGTCTACCTCGCAGCGCGTTTGCTCTATCGCCGGCGCGCGGCACTGAATGCGACCGGTTTCGCCGCGCTGGCTGTACTGGTCGTGGCGCCAAGCGCGCTGTATGAGGCCGGATTCCAGCTTACTTTCCTGGCGTTACTGGCCATTTCCGGTATCAGCCTGCCCCTGCTGGAACGGACCTCGGAACCCGTGCGACGAGCACTGCAGCACTTCGGCTCCACGGCTTACGACCTAAGCCTGGAACCGCGGCTGGCCCAGTTCCGGCTCGATCTGCGACTAATCGCGGGAAGGGTGAGCGCGCTTGTCGGAGCGACCGTTGCACGCTGGCTGGTCATAGGCGCCGTGCGTGTGGCTCTGGCCGTGTACGAGTTGTTAGTAGTCTCGTCTATCACCCAAGCGGTGTTGGTTCTGCCCATGCGCGCCTACTTTCATCGCGCTGCCGTCGTTGGTTTGCCCGCGAACATTCTGGTGCTGCCGCTGGCGGGCATCATGCTCAATTCGGGAATTGCGGCGATCGCTCTCAGTTATGTTTCGCGCCCTTTCGCCCTTGGCGCTGCGTGGATCGCTGCAGGGGCGCTTCATTGGACGCTTCGCTGCTTGGGCTGGCTCGCGCACTTTCATATCACGCAGTGGCGCGTGCCCGATCCGAGATGGACGATCTCCGTGATCGCGGCCGCGGGAATCGTGCTCGTGTTCTTCGCGGTGCGACGACGTCGCAGCGTCGCTTGGGCAGGACTGGCATTTCTGTTCACGTCCGCGGCCGTCGTCGCCTTCTATGTTCCCGCGCCGCAACTGGAGCCGGGCAAACTGGAGATTACCGCAATCGATGTTGGCCAGGGCGATTCGTTGCTGGTCGTCTCTCCGCAAGGCCAGGTCATGCTTGTCGATGGAGGTGGCAGCATTGGTCCCATTCGCGGGGAGTTTGATTTCGGCGAAGATGTAGTTTCACCTTATCTTTGGTCGCGCGGCTTGGAGAAGCTGGATGTTGTAGCTCTCACCCATGCGCACGGCGATCATATTGGTGGTTTAAAGCGAGCGATCGAAAATTTTCATCCACGCGAACTCTGGGTAGGCATCAATCCCGAAACCGAAAGCCTCAATGACCTTTATCGGACTGCAGCGGCCGCCGGCCTTATGATCCGGCGGCACGTGACTGGTGACGCCTTCGATTGGGGTGGCGCTCACATTCGCGTGCTCTCGCCGCCAGCCGATTGGCATCCGAAGAACAGGCCCATGAACGATGATTCTCTCGCCTTTCTCATTGCCTACGGCAATACCAGCGCGTTGCTGGCCGGCGACCTTGAGAGGAAGATGGAGGAATTCATCGCCGAGGAGTCTCCGCGGGCCGATCTTCTCAAGGTCGCCCATCACGGTAGCGCGACCTCAACAACGCCGGAGCTGCTGGCGGCGGTTCAGCCGCGCTTCGCGGTCATCTCGGTTGGTTATCGCAATAGTTTTGGACATCCCAGGCCGATCGTTCTGGAGCGTCTGCGGCAGGCTCATGTGATCACCTACCGGACCGACACGCTCGGCGCGATTACTTTCTTGCTCGACGGCAAGCGGGTTGAGCCGCACGTGGTTTCGTCCGAACGCTGACCTAACCCGATTGAAGGGTGCCAAAGGCCAGAGGGTGGAGCTGCCTTTAGGCCTACGGTGAAGATTCTCAAAACTCTGGCTTCAGCCACCGAGGTGCAGGATTGCATAGCTGCGTCAACCTGGACGGGAATAACCGCACTGGCTAAAAGCCGATGTCTGCAATTCCCTAACCGCAGGCCTGAAGGCCTGACTAGCTGGTCGCAGTTGGATCCCGATGCTGCCGAACGTATTCGAGCGCAGGTTCTCTATCGCGAAACGCGCCGATGTGCATGGTCTTGCCGGGAATGTGGTCAAAGACATGGCGTGCGAACTCAGCGAGCGTCTGCTTGATGTCGTCATCCAGAGTTTCTGGCTCGTCGTGAATCACAGCCAGCACCTTGTGATCGATCTCGCCGTCCTCGATCTGTTCCATGAGACCGATCGCTTGGCAATTGAGAATCGTAGCCGTCTTGACCTGTCTTTTGGTCAAGACGAAGCAGTCCACGTTATCTCCATCTTCGGCCGTGGTGTTGAGGATGAATCCGTAGGGAAGTGGATAGGCGCGCGAGACGCGCTCGGTTGCCTTCAGCTCCAAGGTCTTTTCGTCATGAATGTGTTTCACGCAGGAGCCGGCCTCGTTTTCGATGAAGACCTTCACGACACCCTGATGTGTCGCCCCTACGGGGCTCAATTTCCTTTGCTGCCTACCCAGGGCTTACGCCCTGGGCTAACTCATGTCGCGCCTCCGGCGCTCTGACGATCGCAGCCTTTGCAGAAAAGTCGTTTTGAGGCCAGTCTCGAGTCAGTCGAGGTTGCTGGTTGATTCGGCAGGCCCACCAAAATCGTTCCGAATCCTTCTACTTCGCCGTTTCCTCGCTGCGGGTTCGATCACCCGATCACCCGATCGCCAGATCACCCGATTCTTCAATAGCTTTTCGGAAGACCCAGCACAAAGTGTCCGATGATGTTCCGCTGAATCTCAGATGTGCCGGCTTCGATCGTGTTGCCACGGGTACGCAGATATCCGTACGCCCAGGCGCCGTTGTCGACGGCGTGGGCATCGCCGCCTTCGAGCTGTCCGTAGGGTCCCAAAATTTCCTGCGCCACTTGCTGGAAGCGCTGGTTCAGCTCGCTCCAGAAAATTTTCTGAATGGAACCTTCGGGCCCCGGCACACCAGTAGCACTGATGCGGCTGAAGGCACGCATCTGGTTGGCTTTCATGATCTCGATTTCGGCATAGCATTGGGCCAGCTTCTGGCGGATGCCAGGGTCTTCCGCGGCAGGACGGCCGTCGCGTTTCGTGGTCCTTGCCAGCTCGATCAGCCGGTCCATGTTGCGGCGGTACGTCACCTGCAGTCCGGCGCCAAAAGTACCGCGCTCGTGCATGAGCGTGCCCATGGCGACGTTCCAGCCTTCGTTCACCTTGCCCACAACGTTCTCCACCGGCACGCGCACATCGTGGAAGAAAAGCTCGTTGAATTCGGTCTCACCGGTCATCTGGCGCAGCGGACGCACGTCGACGCCGTTCGACTTCATGTCTACCAGCAGCACGGTCAATCCTTTATGTTTCGCGACCGAGGGATCGGTACGCACCACCAGCTCGCACCAGTGCGCGGCCCAGCCGTAGCTGTTCCAAACTTTCTGTCCGTTGACCACGTAGTGGTCGCCGGCTGCGTCGTTCTGCAGGCGCGCTTCGCAACGGACGTTGGCCAAATCGGAGCCGGCATCGGGTTCCGAGAATCCCTGGCACCAGATTTCCTCCGCGCTGAGAATCTTTGAAAGATACCGCTTCTTTTGTGCCTCAGTCCCAAAAGCGATGATGGTGGGACCAATGATCCCCAGCCCCAGGACGTTTGCCAGCGGCGGCGCTCCGGCCAGCGCCATCTCCTGCCAGAAGATGACCTGCTCCATCAGACTGGCGCCACGGCCACCATACTCCTTCGGCCAGGAAATGCCGGCCCAGCCGCCGTCGTATAGCTTACGCTGCCAGCGCTTGAGATACTCGAAGCGGGTCTCCAGACTCTCCTCGCGATGCTCATTCCAGTCTTTGGGAGCGTTGGCAGCCAGCCAAGCTCTCAATTCATCGCGAAACTTAAGTTCATCAGCGCTCAGGTTCAGGTCCATAAGACTCCTTGCGAATGAATCTCATTCATTTCTGGCGGTCATAGTGTACATGGAAATCAGCGGTTAGATTAAGCATTCAGCAATCAGCACTCAGCATTCAGCCCTGAAGCACCTGACCGAAGTTGACAGCGCACCACGAGAATGGACATGCCGCAGGGTGGAATGCTGACTGCTGAGCGCTGAATGCTGAGTTTGGCCTACCGAAAATGCCGGGACCTTTAGGGTAAACAGCTGACATGCACTAACGTTTCCCCGGTGTAACTTGGGTTTAGTGGTTTTTCTGTGGTACTTTAGCCACTAATTGCGCGTGTAGACGGTCTCCCCCGACACTCGGTTCTTGTTCAGCGGTTGACTATGGCACTCGGGTTTGGATTCAACAAAGCAAAGGTTTTGGCGCAAGCGGAGAGGTGTGTCCAGCAGGGCAGACTGCCGAGCGCGATTACCGAATATGAAAAGATCATCAGGGAAGACCCGAAGGACCTGACGGTCCTCAACCAGATTGGTGATCTTTACGCGCGAGTCGGCGAACACGAGCAAGCGGTCAGCTGCTTCAAAAAGGTCGCTGATCATTACGCGCAAGACGGATTTACCGTCAAAGCCATTGCCATCTACAAAAAGCTGACCAAGCTCAGTCCGGGCAGCTATGAAATTATAAGCAAGCTGGCCGAGCTCTACAGCCAGCAAGGTCTCTTCAACGACGCCCGCGTGCAGTACATGCAGGTTGCGGATCACCTTCTGCGAACGGGCGACAATTCCCACGCAGCGCGGATTTTCCAACGGATTCTGGAGTTGGATCCGGAAAACACGGTTACCCAGACCAAACTTGCGGATCTGTTCATGAAGCTCGGCAAGAAAGCCGAAGCGCGCAACATCTATTACACCGCGGCGGAAGCGCTCTACGCGCGCGGCTCCTATGACGCCGCTAATGAGGCCCTCACCCGCGTCCTGGCCTTAGACCCGCACAACCAGCAGGCCGTATTGCTGCGCGGGATGATTGCGGCCGATAGCGGCGATAGCCCGGCTGCAGTTAAATATCTTGGCCAGGTTCACGATCTGGATTCGCGCCCGGACGGTCTGCGCGCTCTGCTGCGAGCCAAGATTCAATCCGGCAACGTGGACGGGGCCGAAGGCGTAGCCGCCAAGCTCCTTAGTGTTCACAAGGATCTCACCGGGATCACCGCTTTGGCCGAGTGGTATGTGGGCATGAATCAAATCGCCAGCGCGCTAAAACTTTACGATCGCTATGAAGACCGTTTTCTCGCCGGCGACCGCGCCCAGTTTCAAGCAACGCTCCAACCACTGATCGGCCGGATCAAGGATAATCCGGAAGCGCTGAACATCATGTCGCGTCTCATGCAGCGCGCGTCCGACACGTCGCACAGCGCGGAGCTCATGGAGATGCAAGCCCAGGCCAGTGCCCAAAAAGGCGATCTGCATCAAGCGCGCGACCTCTATCAGAAACTCTCCGAGATCGAGCCGGACAACGCTCTCCACAGCCAGAGCTACCGCCAGATCATTACCCGGCTGGGGGAAGATGCGGCCACCCGCGACCTGAGCCCGGAAGAGGCCGCCCGGGCTTTCATGCTCGAGGAGTTGGACGAGGGCACGGCGGTGCACCAGACGTACGATCCCCTCACCGAACAGGCCATTGAAGCCGCACTGACCGATGCCGAGCTGTACGTTTCATACAACGTTCCGGCCAAAGCCGTCCCGCCGCTAGAAGCCGTCTTGCCGATGGCGCCACGCGACGTTGCCGTGAACCAGCGGCTGGCCGTGCTCTATGGCCGCGGCGAACGCTACGCCGATGCCGCCCGGGTGTGCCAGGTCTTGAGCGACGTCTATCGCGAACTGGGACACGATAAGGACGCGGCCCGCTATCAGGAAGCGGCACGCAAGTATGGGCTGCGAGCTCCGGCCCCAGCTCCTTCCATGGCCGCCCGCGCCGCCGTCCCACAGGCGCCAGTGGCTCCGCCACCGCCCATGCCTATGGCTGTTGCGCCGCAAACGCACATCGACGAGATTCCCACGGACGAGGCGTCGTCGGTGCAGGAATTTACTTTCGATGTTCCCGATCATCTGATGACCGAAGCGGCTGCCGCGGCCGCGCCACCCTCAGAGCCGGCCCAGTCTTTCGCGGCGACCAACGTAACCAGCCACGGATCGACCGTACCGGTCGCAAAAGAACACGATTCCTCCAACGAGTGGGAGAGCATGCTCTCGGTCGATGAGAGTGAAGCTTCGTCGCAGGCGATCCCAGAAATGAACGTTGTGGTCCCGGTCGAGTTGGCGCCGGTAGCGCATGCCCCGAACACGATCGAGGCCGCGGCGGAAAAGATCAGCGAAATTCGTTTCTATATCGAGCAGCACATGTGGGATCTGGCCAAAAAGGCCATCCTTGACCTCACGGAGATCTCGCCGGATGCGCCTGAGGTTACGGAACTGATCGCCGCGGTTTCAGCGGGCCAATCCAAAACGGCAGCACATGCTCCCAGTCGCCCGGCGGCACCTCCGGTCTCAGCTTTTGAGCATTTGGAATCTTCGCCTCCACCAACCAAGGAGTTTCCACTCGAGATCGAAGACCACCTGGCGCCGGCCAACGAACCCGGGGCTGAGTTCAAGACGGCAAAGCCCGCGGCTGGTCCCGAGATCGAGTTGTCGGTCGAAGCTGGAGTAAGAAAGCCCGCCAAGCCTAAAGCCTCTCTGCCGAAAAACATCTTTGCTGAGCCAGCGCGGGGGTCCTCGCCGCGTCCAGTCGCGCCGCCACCGCCATCACTACCTTCGCCGAGCGTGCCGAAGAGAGCTCCAGCGAAGGCGCCCTTGGAAGAAGTCGTTCCGCAGTCGCCTGCGAGAGTCGCGCCGGCCGCTCAGACTGCACCGGCGCGCCTCGCGCAACCGGACCAGAATCCGCTGGACGAAATTCAGGATTTTCCTGCGCCTGCACCCAAATCTGCAAAGAGCGCCAAGAAGCCCACTACACCCGCGAAAGAGAAATCGACCGAGGACATCCTCTCCGACTTCGTGCTCGATCTGGAAAAGACCGACTTAGCTGATTTTGTACCGCGCGCCAAACCGGAGCTGGTTCCGCCGGAGCCGGTCGTGGCCGCCGCGCCGGTGGCATCGGCACCGTCAGCGCACCGTGCGCGCAAGAATGGCGACATGCAAGATGCCGAATCTGCGTCGGTGCTGAACAACATCCTGGCGGAGCTGCAGGAAGAAACCGCAGGAGACAGCGAACCGCAAGAGGATACAGAAACGCACTACAACCTTGGCATCGCGTTCAAAGAGATGGGACTCTTGGACGAAGCCATCGGTGAATTGCAAAAGGTATGTCACGCCGTGGATCGGGGCAGCGATTTTTCCCAACCGATCCAGGCCTACACCTGGCTGGCACAATGCCTGGTCGACAAAGGCGCGCCCGAAGCCGCCGTCCGGTGGTACCAACGAGCGCTGCATCTGCCTCGCCTGGATGACGGAAGTCGCTGCGCCATTTATTATGATCTGGCACAGGCGTACGAGGCCTCGGGCGACAAGAAGTCTGCTCTGGCCAACTTCATGGAAGTCTACGGCTCCAATATCGACTTCCGCGACGTGGCCAGCCGCATTAAGGCTCTCAAGTCCTAGGTAGTTACGTATCGCATCCAACTCTAAGTCCAGCATTTTGAAGCTTACCTCCACTAATCTCGCGACCCCGACAGGACCACAGTCGACTGACGAATACGCTGACGCGCCCGTCTGGCTGCAGCGTCTTTTTGCCGGCACCTACGTCTTGTTCTGCGTTGTTCTGGGACTGTGGCTAGTGGCCCTGCCCTGGGTTGGAAGATGGTTTGACGAAGGTTGGGTGGCGCACTGGCCCGAGCTCCAGCGGGTGCTGCGGCACGGCTTTGTGCGGGGCGCGGTGACCGGCCTGGGGTTGATCGACATCTGGCTGGGGATTTGGGAAGCTATCCACTATCGCGACCATCTGCCCGGGGCCCCCCCCACCAATGGAAACCTGCATGACCGACAACAAGAAAAATGATCCTGCGGCGGCTCACCCGCTGAGCGCCGCGCCCCTGGCTTATCTCAACTCGGATTTCCTGAATAGTCCCGATGGCCGCATTCTGCGCATCCTCGCCGAGTATGCTGAACCGCTGGCTCGGTTTCGCCGCGAGAAGATTCAGGATACCGTCGTGTTCTTCGGCTCGGCCCGCTTCGGGGGGATGGATGAAGCACAACAAAAGCTGACGACCCTGCAGAGTCCAGTCACTTCTGCTACGAACCATCCTGGCGTCTCCGGCGTCGAGGGCTCAGATGAACTCCAAGCCATGGCGAAGCGGGCCAACGCCGGGGTGCAGATGGCCCGCTATTACGAAGATGCCCGGCAGATCGCTCACATGCTCACCGACTGGACGATGACCCTGCCGGGGAAACGCTCTCGTTTTGTCGTCACCTCGGGCGGTGGCCCCGGCATCATGGAGGCAGCCAATCGCGGCGCTCGCGATGCCGGCGGCAAAACCATCGGCCTGAACATCCACTTGCCCTTGGAACAGTTTCCCAATCCGTACATCACGCCGGAACTCAACTTCGAGTTTCACTACTTCTTCATGCGCAAGTACTGGTTCGCGTACCTCGCGAAGGCGCTCGTGGTCTTTCCCGGTGGCTTCGGCACGCTCGACGAATTGTTCGAAATCCTCACTCTCGCGCAAACGCAAAAGCTAGCCAAAAAGATTCTAGTTATCGTCTACGGCAGAGAATACTGGAACAAGGTCTTGAACTTGCACGTGCTGGTCGAGGCCGGGGCCATCTCCCCCGACGATCTCAAACTCTTTTGCATGTGCGACTCGCCCCAAGAAGCCTTCGAGACCTTGAAAGAGGGGTTAACCCGCCTGCACCTCCAGCCCCAGGCCGCCAAGCCCGCGGTGGAAGAAGGTCCGGAGATCGCCAAGACGTTGCCGTAGAGATATGGATCGCTGCGCGTCGTGCTGCTGGTGCTGGCCATCCCCGCCGTGTCTTATCTCATCCGCAAGCGGATCTATGTTCCCTGGTACATGGTCTTGTTCCTGGTCGTGGCGGTGATTTTCTCTTACGTCCCCATGAGATCCCAGGTGTCTAAGAGCGTCACAACTTTTTATGAGATCTGCTTCACCGCCGCCCTGGTCAGCATCGGCATTAACGCGAACCCTCTCCATGTGCTCAAGCGACTGTTCAAGCCACTGGTTCTCATCATGCTGGTTTTCACGCTGGACCTTGGTCTGTGGTGGTTCACGCACGGCCTGATCCACTACTAAAGCAATTCCATAATTGCTGTCCCGATTCGGTATGGAGAAACCGGAGCAGCACACACGTGGCCGCAGAAAACAAGCCCGAGGGCCAGAGGGTGGAGCAGGCCTTCAGGCCTGCGGTTAAGCTGATCAAAAAATGCCGGCTTTAGCCCCTGAGGTATAGCCTGAACTCCTCTTCAACCTGGACGCGGGTACCGCGGCGGCTGAAGCCGATTTCCTGCAACTCCCTTAGCGCAGGCCTAAATAAAGGCCTGCTCCACCCTCTCCACGCGGCAACATGGGTCACCGGCTACAGCAATTGTCAAATCCGCTTTAACCCGTGCTCTCTCGAGGGCGTGCCGGCTGTCCATAACGAGGGCAAATCCCCGGGAGAGCTATCAAGGTGCGACCGTTCGTTTTCGAACAGTAACTCGCGCAAAGCGAACGGAGACTCAGCAGGGCGACAAGCCCCGCTAGAGCTTTTCCATCGCTTAATTCAATCACTTACCTGACTTCGGCGGTTTGGCCAACGATGTGCTGCCCCAGGATCTTGGTCTACGATCTTCGCGCGTTGAATCTTCGGATTTGGACCGGCCAGGGAACCTGTTGCCTGCCGTTCCCGTATTTGTGCTCAAGCGTTCATGACACGTCGTCTAGCAAGTGCAGTCTCGTTGAAATCAGAAGCAATCAAGGGAGGGCAGTGATGGAAGTTTTCTGGCAGAACTTGCGCTACGGATTCAGAGTGCTGGCCAAGAGCCCGGGATTCGCTGGGATGGCCATCTTAACGCTGGCCATCGGCATCGGGGCGAACACCTCCATTTTCACGGTGCTGAATTCGGTGCTGCTGCGGCCTCTGCCCTATCATGAGCCGGACCGCCTGTTGATCGTCAGCGAGCGCGACTCGAAGTTCGAAGACGAATCGGTAGCCTACCAGAATTTTACGGACTGGAAGGCGCAGAACCACAGCTTTGACGATCTGGCCATGTTTCGCCGCCGCGATTACACCATCACCGGCGACCGCGGCCCCGAGCACATTGACGGTCGCGAGATCTCGGCCGGATTCTTCACCCTGCTGGGCGTGCATCCCGTGCTCGGCCGCGATATTCGTCCCGAAGAAGACCGCGAAGGCTCTGCACCGGTCGTTCTGCTTAGTTACGGCTTATGGCAGCGCCGCTTTGGCGGAAGCGACGACGTTATCGGTAAGACCATCCGTTTGACTGCCGGCATCAATGACCGCAACTACACCGTAGTGGGCGTGGCTCCTAAGGATTTCTGGTTTTATACTCCGACCGACGTCTACGTCGCTATCGGCGCCACCAACGAGATGTGGTTGAATGTGCGCATGGAACGTGAGGGCGCACGGGCTATCGGGCGCCTGAAACCGGGCGTGAGCGCGGCGCAGGCGCGAGCCGATCTGGGAACCATCGCCAAGCAGCTCGCCGACGCATATCCGGAAGTCAACGCCGGCCACGGCGTCTCGCTGGTTCCAATGCTCGATTACACCGTCTCCGATATTCGCGGCACGCTCAGGCTTCTGTTTGGAGCCGTCGCATTCCTGCTTTTGATCGCCTGCGTTAACGTAGCCAATCTGCTCTTGAGCCGTGTGGCGCCCCGCCAGCGTGAGCTGGCGATCCGCACTGCTCTGGGCGCTTCCCGACGGCGGGTTGCCGCGCAGCTGCTCACCGAAAGCGTGCTTCTATCTCTTCTGGGAGGAATCGCAGGGCTGGCCGTGGCGTGGGTCGGAACTCGAGCCCTGCTGAAAGCCGTGCCGCAAAGCCTGCCACGCATGGAGACTATCGGCATCGATCAGAATGTGGCGCTTTTCCTCCTCGTCATGTGCGTGGCGACGGGAATTCTCTTCGGCCTGGCTCCGGTGTGGCAATCGCTGCGCAGTAACGTCAACATCACCCTCAAAGAGGGCAGCCGCGGTTCCGGTGGAGCGAAACATCATCGCCTGCAAAGTGTGCTGGTAGTTTCCGAGCTGGCGCTGGCTCTCGTGCTGCTGGTCTGCTCGGGCCTGACCATTCGCACCATGAATAAGCTAGGCAAGGTCGATCCCGGATTCCGGCCGGACAATGTCGTCACCTTTACGCTTGGCTTCTCCCGCCTGCATTACGATGAGCCCGCCAAGATCCGCACACTGTTCAAGAATGTGATTGACCGGCTCGAGAGCGCTGCCGGCATTGAAGCAGCCGCCTCCACCACCGACCTGATGATGGAGGATGACAGTGAAGCCCCGTTTTACGTTGTGGAACGGCCTAAGCCCGATCCCAAGGATTACGCCTGGGCGGTGTTCTACCTCACCAGCCCTAAATACCTCCAGACTATGGGAATCCGCCTGCTGCGCGGGCGCTTCTTCACCGAACAAGACGACCTGAGCCGGCCCAACGTGATGGTGATCGACGAAGAACTGGCGCGCACCGTATTTCCCAACCAGGACCCAATCGGTCAGCATCTGATTATTCCTTTCCCTGGCGCCGAGCAGCCCCGCGAGATAGTCGGCATCGTCCAGCATGTGAAGCATTGGGGTCTGGCCCAGGATGCGACCGCTACCATTCGTTCGGAGTTCTACATGCCCACGGCGCAGATTCCCGACAAGATCTACTCGCTGGTCAGCGGGATGAATTTTGCAGTCCGCACCCGGCTCAATCCCGAAGCAGCCCGCACGGCAATCGCCAACGAGCTCAAGGCCCTCGATTCGGACATGCCGGTGTACAACGTGCAAACCATGAACGAGATCATCCGCACCTCGCTGGCGCGCGAACGCTTTGCTACCATGCTGTTGGCCTTGTTCGCCGGCGCGGCCCTTCTGTTGGGAGCCAGCGGGACATATGGCGTGCTGTCCTACGCCGTGAGCCAGCGCACGCATGAAATGGGTGTGCGCATGGCGCTGGGCGCGAACACGCCGGATATTCTGCGACTGGTACTGACCCGCGGCGCACGGCTGATCGTCGTCGGGATCGCGAT
>WNFJ01521092.1_pt1 | contig 15225 bp, 15 predicted proteins | sample 5400461 | NCBI WGS metagenome assembly WNFJ01 (sample SAMN13153349, study PRJNA577476) | soil metagenome | isolation source: 115 cm saprolite on Douglas fir-dominated hillslope | place: USA:California | collected 2013-09-17 | reverse complement strand
TACCCTCACCGCCGATATCGAGCACATCAAGTACACTGCCGTGGTGAAGGATACTTCGGCCGAGACCGGCCAGATTTTCGTGCGGCGGGATCAAAAGATGCGCATCGATTTTCAAAAGCCCGATCCACGAACCATCCTCCGAAACGGCGACTCGCTCTTCATTTTCACGCCTAAGATCAATCGCGTCGAGGAATACAACATCGGAAAGCACCGCGCGTTTGCCGACCAGTATTTGGCGCTGGGATTCGGAACGAAAGGCGATACGCTCAGAAAGAATTACGTTCTGACACTGATCGGAGAGGAAGAGTTCGACAGCCGCAAGACCGTCGTGCTGGAGCTGACGCCGAGATCCGACCAGGCGCGCAGCCAGATCGCGAGAATTCGAATGTGGATCGACGAAGCATCTTGGCTGCCGGTACAGCAGAAATTTTTCGAGACCAGTTCCGACGACTACTTCCTATCTCATTACACCCACATGATGAAGAATCTGAAGATCGGCGATGCGAAGTTCAAGCCCGATTGGCCAAAGAGTGTAAAGGTTGAAAAGCCCCGAGGGTAATTTTTAGACTGCTAGAATCTGCTGATTCTCGCCGGCATGCTGATTTTCACACACTCAAAAGAAGATAAGCTAGTTACCGCCGGCGGCGCGCTCCTGCGCCAGCAACTGTTCCTTGCGCGAGAGTCCCCAGCGATACCCGGCAAGCGTACCGTCCTCGCGAATGACGCGATGGCACGGTACCACGATGGAGACGGGATTTGTGGCGCAAGCTCTCGCCACAGCCCGCACGGCCTTGGGCTGGCCGAGGGATCGCGCGACTTGCGAGTACGTGCGCGTCCTGCCGCGTGGAATCCGCTGCAGTTCCTGCCAAACGCGGCGCTGAAACGCCGTCGCCTGCAGGTCGAGCGGGAGTTCCAATCGAGGCTGTTTGCCTTCGATCCGCTGCACAATCTCCCGCACCCAGCGCTGGAATGAATCCGTGGCGGGCGCAATCTCCGCCCGCGGATATTCTTCGCGCAACTCGGCGATCATGGGATTCTCCGCATCGCCGAAATAAACGGCCGAGACGCCGCGCTCCGTCGCGGCAACCAGAACTTTCCCCAGTGGCGATTTCGCAATTGTGTATTCGATTTTCATACCCTGCCCTCCCTTTCGATAAGTCCCCGGCGTCATGCCCAGCTGTGCGTTGCTGCGCTCGTAGACGCGGCTGGATGATCCATAGCCTGTTTCGTAAAGCGCACCGGCAATGCTCTTGCCCGCGCGGAGCATTGCTTTGAAACGCTTGATGCGCAGCGCTTCGGCAAGCTCACGCGGCCTTAGTCCCGTTACCTGCAGGAACGCGCGCCGCAGCGTCGCTTGGGTGGTTCCGAGCGTCCTGGCCAGAGCTCCCAAACGAACGCCCTCTTCGGTAGACTCGGCGAGATGACTGGCGGCGCGCTGCACCAGCGCCACCGGCCCCGCAATTTCATTCGGGCGGCAGCGCAGACATGGCCGGTAACCTTGCTTTTCCGCTTCTTCCCGTGTGCGGAAGAAAGTGACGTTCCTCCGCAAGGGCCGGCGTGCCGGGCACGAAGGGCGGCAATAGATATGTGTCGAGCGCACCGCAAGCACGAAGCTCCCATCGGCTCGGGAATCGCGTGCCAACGTGGCCTGCCAGTACCGCGCTGCCGCGTGCGCCGAGATGCTCTGTACGAATTTGGTTTGTGTGTGCCTCATGTTCAACACGCTAAAAGTAGCGCAAGCGGAAACGCAAATCTATCCGGAAAGATTCGGCAAAGTGCGGAAGGCGGGGCCGGCGAAAATACGGAACGATCACACTTCGCCGGGCGCGGGAACCGGAACTGTGACTGGCGCCGGCGCCCGGTGCGGCGCGGTAATCACCAGAATTACCGCCGTGAGGATGACCGCGGCGGCAATAACGGTGCGCAGCGTGATGCTCTCCCCCGCGATCAGCCAGCCCAGGAACAGCGCCACGACGGGATTCACAAACGCATACGTCCCCACACGCGCGGCGGTGCTCTTGTGAAGAATGTAGATGTAGGCGCTAAAGCCGATACCCGACCCAAATACGATCAGGTAAGCAAGTGCAAGCCAGGAGCGCAGCGAGATCGCGCCAAGATGCAGCCCGCGGAATTCTCCAGCAAACAGCCCGGCGATCAGTAGAATTGCCCCACCCGCGAAGCTTTGCATCGCCACGCCCAGTATCGGGGAACTGGGCATCCCACCGTGTTTTGCATAGAGCGAACCACAGGCCCAAGCCAGGGAGGCGACCACCAGCACGGCAGCGCCTCGCGGATCGACGCGCTCTAAACCTCCCAGATGGACAGGCCCGACAAGCAACGCGAACCCTGCAAATCCCATCAGGAGCCCCATAGCCACTCTGGGAACGGGCTTCACGCCGCCGGGGCGGAGCCAGTCCACGATCACCAACCAGAGCGATACCGTAGCCACCAGCAGCGCCGCGATGCCGGAGGGCACGGTCTGTTCCGCCCAACTGACGCCGCCATTGCCGATAAACAGCAGTAGGACGCCGGTGACCATGGCCGTCCGCCACTGGGCGGCAGTAGGCTTGATCCCGGTCTTTCTGCGAAGGATGGGGTAGAGGAACAGGCCGACGGTAATGTGACGGAGTCCCGCCAGGATCAGCGGTGGAAATGATTCGATCCCAATCCGGATCGCTAAATAAGTTGAGCCCCAGACGACGTAGACAGCAGCAAAGGCCATCAATACCAGAGTTGTCGTGCGGGCAGAAGGGTGCGGCAAGGGCGCGGGATTTCGCGTAGTGGGCTGGGTTTCGACTGTTGTCGTGGACATATTTCTTTTCCTGACCTGCCTTCCTATAAATAGCGGTAAAAGGAAGAGGTGTCGAGCACCATATTGGTAGAGCATTTTTCGAAGCAATCCACAGAATGTTGTATGACGGTTCCGGTACCATTACTAAGTGTTTGAGGTTAAGACACTTCCGCTGTTTTCCACAGGTTGACGCCGGCTGCCACCAGTGCCATCTTAGCGCTCCACACCCTACATGTGTGGACGGGGAAATTCCAGAAAGTTAGTTTGGCAGTTCAGTTTGTTGGGCCGTAGCCAGCGACAGTGAAGTAGCGTCTCTGAGGGCTAGATGAGCGCGACGAAGCGCGTCACTCCATTCGAATCTTGGCCGGCCGAACCAGCAGCGCAAGCTCGCCAAGCTGTTGCGCCGCCGCAGTCGCTCCCGGATGCGCCGCGTGTACCTGCGCTCCGCCTGGCGCCGCTTCTGGTTCCGGTGCAGCCTCGGCGTTTCGTCCGAGTACCAACGTATGCCGTCGGCGTGCATCCAGAACATCGGGAATACCCTCGTGCTACCCTGAACCTCGCCCTGCGCCTTCGCGGCGCTGGCGGAGTGCCCGAGGAATCTCCCAGAACCCTTGTCACTCGCGACATCAGCTCCACCGGCGTCTATTTCCTGTGCCCCAGGCGTCTGACGGTTGGCAGCTCGATCGAGCTTGAAATCGTGCTGGTCAGCAAACCCCTGGGCCTCGGAAACGTGGTCGTTGCGACGATGGCACATGTGTGCCGAACAGAGGCCGCTGCCATGCCCGGCTGGTATGGCATCGCCGCAGCCTTCGATGATGTCCAGTTTGACCGCGACGATCACATCCCTTCCCGCTTTCTGAAACCTTAGGTCTCGCGCTCCCGTTCTTTTCCGAACTATCCGCAAAGCTGCTCCCGCCATCGCTCTACGGGGATCGACGTTCACCCAGTTTCTGCTACTCTGAGGAAGATGGCCGCACAACCTAAACTCAGCGTCGAAGGAGTTCTCTTCGACTGGGATGGCACACTCGTCAATTCCTATCACGCCGATACATCCGCGTACTTGGCGATGTTCAAGGAGATGGGCATCTCTTGGGGAATCGAAGAGCTCGAGAAAAATTACTCCCCGAACTGGTATCAGGTTTATCGCGCTGCGAGGTTGCCGCGGAAGCGCTGGGAAGACGCGGACTGCGCTTGGCGTGCGCACTATGCGAAGCACCGGCCGAAGCTGATGGCGGGTGCGCGTCGGGTCCTGGCAAAATTGGGAGACGCGCATCATCTTGGCCTGGTCACCAGTGGCGATCGCGACCGGGTCATTCGTCAGTTGCGCGAGTTTCGTCTGACAACGCTATTCACCGCGCGCGTTTGCAGCGGAGATACCCTGCGCAAGAAGCCCCATCCGGAGCCGTTGCGCCTGGCTTTGCGGCAGATGGAGTTGCATCCCTGCGCGTGCGTCTACGTAGGCGACGCGCCGCAGGATGTGGAGATGGCCCGGCGCGCCGGGGTGCGTGCGATTGGCGTGCTTGGCCCCTTCCCCACGGAAAAACGTCTGCGCGCGGCCCGGCCGGAGTTTCTGATTGGCTCGATCGAAGAATTGCCGGATATTTTGAAGAGACTGCGCCGCTGAAGGTCCGGTTAGCTTAGCGGCCGCGCTTATGGTTTCGGAGAAGTTGTAGGAGTCTGCGGCGCCGACGCTTGCGTCGCGCCGGGAACGGGTTTGAAGTCCATCCACTTGATGACCAGACGAACAGGAATCTCCAGCCCCTTCAGGTTCAGCGTGCCATCCGAGCGCGAGTAGCTCGGGAACCAGTATTTTCCGTCGACATTTTCGCGATAGGTTTCGAACAGACTGAAAGGCAGATCCGCGATCGTGTGCACGTCGCCCTGATCGGTAACCCACTTCCCGTAGGTTTTCACGACTTCCAGATATTTCGCATCCACCCACACGATGCCGTCGAAATAGGCCTTGATGCGTTCGACCATTCTTGGCTTGGCCTGAAAGATGTAGCAGTCGATTTCGTCCACCTGTTCCTTGCCCAGGTATTTCAGGTCGTATTTCGCAAGCTGGCTGGAAGTGAGCGGAAACGCGGGGATGCGCTGAAGGCCTTCAAGATCTTCCGACCGGAGAAAGAGATGTTGCAGCGTGGAGCGAGGCTTTTCGACTACCTTTTCGAATAGCTTTCCATCCGCGTCCCGGCCCGGTTGAGTCACCAGCACGAATTCCCCCGCGGGCTGCCCGTCCGCGCCGAACTCCTGGATTCGAATCGTTTTCCGGTAGGTAAAGTGTGTGCGCACGAGGATGTACTCCTCTTCTTTTTGGGAAAAGCGCTTCACGATTTCAGCCTCGGGAAGCGACGGCGGCGCCTCCGGCGTCGATTCATTTCCGATGCGCGTGACATGATGCTCCCGCGGCGGAGCGATCGGCCCCTGCGGAGCATCCTGCGCGCGCAGCGGCGATCCTTGAATAGCGGCCAGGATTAGTAAAACAAAGATGGGTAAGCTGAATGAGATAGCTTTGTAGCAACGCAATTGTCTGGCCTGGCTCATAGAAAATTGGATGCGCGCAGTTCGTCCTTGGGCAGCCTCGCTCGCACTGCCGAAGCAAGAGTTTAGCGCACTCCGGGCACGCGGCCCTAGCAGGACGAACCGGATGGAGCGGCCGAGGAAGAAATCCCAGCTCTCTGCTACAATTTTGACGATTCGTGAGCGACGCAAAACTAGCCAAGCGGTACTTCGTGTCCGGAATGGTCCAGGGCGTGGGCTTTCGTTATTTCGCGCAAGACGCCGCGGAAAAGCTGCAAGTGAGTGGCTACGTGAGAAATCTTCGGGACGGCCGCGTGGAAGTGTTTGCCATGGGTGCGCCGCAGCAGCACTTGGAATTTCGTGCCCTGCTGAAACGCGGACCGCGTTTCTCCAGCATCAGTGAAGTTCAGGAAGAGGCCGCCACTCCGGATCCGCAGTATGAGGGTGGATTCGTGATCAATCCCAGCGCTTGAACGCGACGAACAAGAGCGAATAGAGAGATGGGGTGACGTTCGAATGAACGATTTGAAGAAGCTGATCCGCGAAGTGCCGGATTACCCGAAGCCGGGGATTCTCTTTTACGACCTGACCACGCTGCTGAAAGACAAGCAGGGTTTTCACCTGTTGATTGACAGGCTCTGCGAGCACTACAACGGTCACACCATTGACGTGGTAGTGGGTATTGAAGCGCGCGGCTTCATTTTTGCTCCCGCCTTGGCGTACCGGCTTGGCGCAGGTTTCGTTCCCGTTCGAAAGCCGAAGAAGCTCCCCGCGAAGACCGCCAGCGTCACTTACTCCCTGGAATACGGCACGGACTCGCTCGAAATCCACGAAGACGCCGTGAAGCCCGGCCAACGTGTGATCATTTGCGATGACCTGCTCGCCGCGACCGCCAAGCTCGTCCAGCAACTCGGCGGCACGGTCGAAGGCGCCGCCTTCGCCGTCGAGCTCACTTTCCTCAACGGCCGCAGCAAACTGAACGGCCTCGATGTCTTCTCACTCATTCAGTACGACAAATAGGAAAGCGCAGGCGCTGATTCTGGGTCCGCACGGGAAAGAACTTACTTTCATCGCGCGCGTGCATTCCGCTGCCTGAGGGCCTCGAACAGAACAACTCCGGCCGCAACGGAAACGTTGAGGGATTTTACGGGGCCGGTGGTCGGCAGCGAAACAACGAAATCGCACCGCTTGCGCGTCAGCACATGCAAGCCTTGGCCCTCGCTGCCGAGGACAATCCCCACCTGCGAGGTGTAGTCCGCTTCAGTGTAATTCTTGTCTCCCCGCTCATCGAGGCCCACGAGCCAGTAGCCCGCTTCTTTCAACTCCTCCATTGTCCGCACGAGATTGGTCACCTTCGCGACCGGCAGATGCGCCAGCGCTCCTGCGGATGCTCGCGCGACGGTATCGGTAAGCCCCGCCGCGCGCCGTTCCGGAATCACCACGCCGTGCGCGCCCGCGGCCAGCGCCGTTCGAATGATCGCGCCCAGATTGTGCGGATCTTCGACTCCATCCAGCAAAACGATCAGCCCCAACCGGCCGTGGCCGGCATTGCCATGCGCCAGAATGTCTTCCAGAGTCGCCGCCGCACGCGCCGCCGCCAATGCCACCACTCCCTGGTGATCCTTCGAATTGGCCAACCGGTCGATCTGCCCGCGGTCCTCGAACCGCACCGGAACGCCCTGCTTACGCGCCAGTTGCACGATTTCTTCGACCCGCGTGTCCTGCCTCCCCTTCGCGATCGCGATGCGCTCGATGGGGCGCCGTGCTTCCAGCGCTTCCTTCACGGTGTGTATGCCAGTCAGCTTGTCCATGGAAAACACAGTTTACAGATGCGCGTCCGCGGTTGAAAGCACCGGCGGTCGGTGGGACAGGCATTCCTGCCTGTTCACACTCTTCCGCGGTATGCTCTGCGCCTCTGCCGCAATGGCTAATCCAATGCCGAACAAAACTCGAGAATCCTTGTGCGAGCGGATTTTACCGGCACGGCGAAAGAAAGCGCCGCAGCCTCGTCGAGCAGCAAAATCACCCTGTCGAGTTCCCCCTCCCCGGCGCGCCCCGCCAGCGCCAGCCGGATGGGATGAAACAGCTCGCGCCCGCGCAATTCCATGCCCTCTTTCAGTGCCGCGACAATCTCCTTGAATCTTTCCGACGTCAGCGGCGCCCCATCCAGAAGCAGCAGCGCCACTTGCCGGAGCACGCCCCTCGCCGCATAGCGCGAGAGCACCACGTGGCTTTCCACCTTGGAAATGATTTCGCGCGCGTCGTACTGAAAGACCAAGCCAAGCAGATCCACCAGCGCAGCGCGGTCGCTGGCGTGTCCTCCAAGCATCGAAGCGGCGCGTTCGCACCACGCCTGCTGTTCAAGCGAAGGCTCTGCAGTCAGCCAGCCGCGCTCGCGGAGGATGGCGACAACCTCGGCGGCATTGAAGGGATTCGCGGCGGCAACCGGAGCGCCAGTAGGATCGGCAGGCAGCATCAACTGGATTGTAGCGTAGGGGCGCTCGCTGCGGCGGGCTGCGCCCCTGTGAGCACAACCCGGCAACTCAGCGGGAAGTGAGTGTGGCAACGACATGCGCCGCGATCGCTTCCCCGCGGCCGATGGCGTCAACGCCTTCATTGGTCTTGGCTTTCAGATGAATCTTTTCGGCGCCGAGGCTCAGCGCTCTTGCCAGCGCCTCGCGCATTTTCGGGAAATACGGGCCCAGTTTGGGCTTTTCCGTAATGACCACCGCATCGACGTGCTCGATCGCGAAATGCTTTTCATCCAGCAGCTTTTTTGCATGTTCCAGAAAGAGCATGCTGTTCGCGCCCTTCCACTTTGCATCGCTGTCTGGAAAATGCGTCCCGATATCGCCGAGGCCTGCCGCACCCAACAGCGCATCGCAAAGCGCGTGCGCCAATACGTCCCCGTCCGAATGCCCAACGGGTCCTTTGTCAGAGGGCAGCTCAATCCCGCCTACGATGAGTTTCCGTCCCTCCGCCAGGCGATGCAAGTCATAGCCGATTCCGCAGCGTGTGCTCATGCCTTCTTGCGCTCGCGTTCCAGATAAAAGCGGGCCAATTCCATATCCGCCGGCTTGGTGATTTTCATATTCCGCTCGGAGCCCAGCACCACGTGCACATCGTGACCCATGCGCTCGACCAGCCCCGCCTCATCCGAAGCCTTGACGCCATCGGTTTCGGCGCGCGCAAAAGCCTCTTTCAGAAGTTTCGCCGAAAACGCCTGCGGCGTCTGCGCCAGCACCACGCGTTCGCGCGGGACCGTGCCCGTAATCAACGCCACGTCCTCCGGCAGACTGGCGCGCTTTACTTCCTTGACCGTGTCCATCGCCGGGATGCCCAGAATCGCGGCCTCGCATCGCCGCGCTTCTTCGATCACGCGCGCGATCTGCTCCGTCGTCACGAAGGGCCGCACCGCGTCATGCACCAGCACGATTTCCGTGTCGTTCGCCACCGCGCGCAGCGCCGCGGCCACCGAATCCTGCCGCGAATCGCCGCCCTTGACCACCCGCACCGCCTGTTTGAATTTTTCCTGCTTGATCCGTTCCTCGAGCCGCGCTACTTCATCCCCCCGCGTCGCCACAATGATGTCCGTAACCTGCGGGCAAGCCGCGATCCGCCGCAGGCTGAGGATCACGATCGGCGTTCCGTCCAGCTCCAGAAACTGCTTGGGCATTTCCGCGCCCATGCGCGTTCCCAGTCCGGCCGCGGGGAGAATGGCAGCGATTCGGCTCATGTTTGGAGCGATTCCGCCCGGACACTTCAAGGCGCGGACTCGCAAACTTCAGAGTGTACCCCAAGCAGGGGCGCCGAGAGAAACCACGGTTTAGCCGACGTACAGCCGCGGAACGCGCTGGCTCACGCCGCACAGCAGATCCGAGGTAACCGTGCCGATGCCGCGTGCCACGCGATTCGCCGGCAGTATTTCCTTGCCGTCCGTTCCGTAGACCGTCGCCACATCGCCGATCTCCGCGCCCTCCACGTCCGTGACATCGATCATCGTCACGTCCATCGAGATGATGCCGACGATCGGCACGAGCTTTCCGCGCAGCAGCACGTTGCCGCGATTTCCCAGCGAACGGTGGATTCCGTCTCCGTACCCCGCGGCCAGCACGCCGATGCGCGTCGGCCGCTTGGCCACAAACGTCGCGTTGTAGCCCACTCCCCCGCCCTGCGGAACATTGCGCAGGCTGATGATCCTCGAGCGCAGGCTCATCACCGGCTTCAGCGGCAGCCGTGCTTCGGCCTCTTCGCGCTTTTCCATGGGATCGTAGCCCGGATGGTAGCCATACAGAATCGCTCCGGGCCGCACCATGTCCGCCCAGGTCTCTGGCCGCGTCACGATCGCCGCGCTGTTCGCCAGGTGCACGACGCCCGGATCGATTCCCAGGGCGCGCAGGCGCTCGAGCGCGGCGTAAAAACGTTTTTCTTGTTCACATGTCTGCTGGCCAACGGCGGTATCCGTGAAAACTTCCGATGAAGCAAAGTGCGAAAAAATGCCGGTAAGCTGCAGATGCTTGCACTTCCCCAATTGCCGCGCAAAGCACTCCACGTCGCCGGAAGCGATGCCCAAGCGGTTCATTCCCGTATCAATCTTCAAGTGGAACGGCACGGGCTTCTTGCCGCCGCGGCGCGCCGCCGCCCGATTCAGTAACGTCAATTGTTCGCAGCGATGGATCACCGCCGTGAGGTCGTGCTCCACCAGCCGCGATTCTTCTCCCGGCACGAAACTCGTGAGCACCAGGATCGGCTTTCGGACACCGGCTTGGCGAATGGCAATGCCCTCGTCCGTGCAGGTGACCCCAAACCAGTCCGAGCCGGCCTTCTCCAGCGCCTTTGCCACTTCCGGGCCACCGTGCCCGTAGCCATTGCCCTTGACGATGGAGAGAATCTTGCGCGGCGATTTGCGCTTCTCTCGCGGCGGATTAACGTATTTGCGTATCGCTTCCAGATTGTACGCCAGCGCGCCCAGCGAAACTTCCGCCCACACCGGACGTCGCACTTCTTTGCGGGGACTCTTCTGTCTGCCTGCCATGGGCCTCCCGAATAAAATAGTTTACGCCATTCGCGCGGCCTCGGCCCACAGCCAGATGGGCTGCCACGTGAAAGACAACACCCTCCCGTACCGCAAGCAGATGGCCCTTCCCACCCCCCGAGGGGACATTTTTATCGAGGTAGGAAAGGGGACATTTTGAAAGAGGTTTGACACCGCTGTTTTTTTCTCTTGACAGGCTGCTACTTCTCTGGTACTCTAACATCTGGGTACATCTGTTGTTAATCCCGTAGGCTCGGTCAGTTTCCATCCCCACTGCAAACAGACAAGGCAATTGCACAATTTTGGTGCAGCATAAGCCCCTTTGGAATCAACACTTAGAGAGGCTGTAGAAATGTTCATTCTAAACAACTTAAAACCCTTTAGAATGAGCACTCATCAAAAAGTGGAGGGCTACCAGCTCATTTTGCACAATTTTGGTGCAATGTAAGCCCCTTTAGAATCAACACTTACGGAATCTCATGTAAGTGTTGCAAACAAAAGACTTACGGAAACTCTAACTCCTTTAGATGCAACACTTACAAAAAACATAGGGGGTGGGGGAGGGTGTTATGGTTAACCAGGAATCCGACGAGAATTCCTGGCCTAAGCAACCATCGGGAGCCGACCGAAGGTTCCAACCTTGTCGGAAAGGATCTCTCTTCGTTCTCCAAAAGGGAATCTATCCTGAGAACCCCGCTGCGGCGGGCAACCCAAAGTGTGGGCAAACCGCCGCGCTGTGGCAACGATTACATGTCCTCCGGCGTGAATTGCGAGAAGGCGTCCGGCGCGGCTTCCTCGAACCGCGTGAATCGGCTGCGGAACACGAATTTCACCATGTCAGTTGGGCCGTTGCGCTGCTTGGCGATTCTAAGCTCCGTCTCCTCTCTCTCTTCGGGCGTCGCGCCCGCTTTGAAGAAATGCGGCCGGTAGATGAACATCACCACGTCGGAGTCCTGTTCGATCGCCCCCGACTCGCGCAAATCCGAAAGTTGCGGCCCGCGTTCGTCGCGCTCCGGCGCGCGCGTGAGCTGGCTGAGCACCAGCACGGGAATCTGCAGCTCTTTGGCGAGGCCTTTCAGTCCCCGCGAGATGCTGGACACTTCTTCCTGCCGGTTCCCAAACCTGCCTCGCGCCGTGATGAGCTGGAGATAATCCACCACCAGCATCGACAATCCTTTTTCCCGCTTCAGCCGCCGCGCCTTGGCCCCAATTTCCAGCACGCTAATCGAGCCGGCGTCGTCGATCCACAGCGGCGCGGATGAAATTGTTCCCAGTGATTCCGTCATCCGCCGCCAGTCTTCCCGGCTCAAATGGCCGGTGCGGAACTTGTGCGCGTCAATCTGCGCGACGGACGCCACCAGCCGCTGCAGCAGCGATTCCTTGGACATTTCCAGGCTGAACATGGCCACCGGGTGCCCGCCGCGTATGGCGATGTTTTCCATCAGATTCAGCGCCAGCGCCGTTTTCCCCTGCGAAGGGCGCGACGCCAGAATCAGCAGCTCGGAGGGCTGCAGCCCCGAAGTGAGCTTATCCAGTTCCGTGTAACCCGTCGGGATTCCGGTGATGCTTTTCCCTTCCTTGAAGATTCTTTCCAGGCGCTCGAAATTGTCGCGCACGATGTCCTTTACGGGGATCAATCCAGCCCGCACGCGGTCTTCGGCCAGCGCAAAAATCGAAGATTCCGCGTTATCCAGAATCGCGTCGGCGCCGTCCTCACCCTCGAACGCGTGCTGCTGAATATTGTGCGTGGTGTGAATCAGGTTGCGCAGGATCGCTTTTTCCTTGACGATGCGCGCGTAGTGCTCGATGTTCGAAACCTTCGGCATGCCATCCGCCAGCGACGCCAGGTACGGCGCGCCGCCGGAGGCTTCCAGTTCGCCCTTGCGGTTCAGCTCCTCGCTCAGCGTCACCAGGTCGATGGCCTGCTGGCCCTCCCCCAGCGCGATCATTTGCGTGAAGACGCGCCGGTGCTGGTCCAGAAAAAAATCCTCCGGACGGAGATGCTCGATCGCCGGGTTCAGCGCGTTGTTATCCAGCAAAATCGCCCCAAGAACGGAGCGCTCGGCATCCAGGTTCTTCGGTAAAGGTTTCTCGAGTGTCGTGTCAACAGGCATTTGTATTCGCTTTAGTTTCGCCTATAGCTGTTTTTGTATCACGATCTCCACCGGAGGGCAAGCGCAGAATTTTTTATTCCCGGTACGAACGCCACCTTGTTCAAAACGATGTCGCATTGTGCGTGGAAGAACTGCACCGGTCAATCAGAGTGGGTGTGGAATACGCGAGCATCCTGTTGAAATTAATTCAGTATGGTTCGATGTTGGGCGACATTATGTTCGATGGCCCCGAGAGCCCTGTTTGATAGCAATTCAGCCGAGCTTTCGGATTGAGATTGAGGTGGTAGGGCTCGGGACATCGATTTACGCTTACTCTCTGCAGCAAGAGAGAGGTTCCGCCGCAACCGCTCGGACAACTGTCGTAACTAAGCGCCAGCAACCGTCCCCTAGGGGTTCTCACGATCGCACCGGCAACACGGGAATCGTAGCCTAGAACATTGTACACGACGCGAAACGGCTGGCCGTGCGATTGCGCTTTTAGGGCACATTGACTCGCCGCTGCAGCATCTTGGCCGACTTTCACCCGGCCGCAATTTACACCTCGCCAGCCGGCCAGTAGCGGGTTCGCCAATCCATCGCGTCGCCCAGCACTGGAACTAGCAATGGACCCGGAATGCCCATCAAATCGAGAACAAAGATGCACAGAAAGAGAAGAAGCACTCCGACGATACGGAAAATCCTACGTCGCCAGGGTTTGTTGTTTGTCTGCATGCGTCAGCCGCAGCAATACTAAGCCTTGCTCACCGAGTCGGCAAGTTGACTTAAATAAGTATGGGCGCAGCAGGCTGCGCCCCAGCATGTGTCGGTTTGCGCGAGACCTGCATCAAAGTTCAGGGCGTGAATCCGGAATAAGAACGGAGAGTCTCAATGGCAAAGATGAAAGTGGCACAAGTGCCGAAACCCGGAGCGGATTTTGAAATTGTCGAACGCGAAATCCCGAACCCGGGCGCCGGGCACGTGCGCATTCGCGTGCAGGCTTGCGGCATCTGCCATAGCGACAGCCTCGTAAAAGAAGGACACTGGCCTGGCATTCAATATCCCCGCGTTCCCGGACACGAAGTTGCCGGTGTGATTGCCGAGCTGGGTGCTGGCGTCACCGCCTGGAAAATAGGCCAGCGCGTCGGCGTCGGCTGGCACGGCGGGCAGGACGGCACTTGTATCGCCTGCCGCCGCGGAGATTTTGCCAATTGCCTCAACCTGAAAATTTCAGGAATCAGCTATGACGGCGGCTATCAGGAATACATGATCGCCCCGGTCGAAGCGCTCGCGGCAATTCCGGAAAGCCTCGATGCCGCTGAGGCCGGCCCGCTCCTCTGCGCGGGTATCACCACTTTCAATGCGCTGCGCCACAGCGGCGCGCTGCCCGGAGACCTCGTCGCCGTACAAGGCATCGGCGGCCTGGGGCATCTTGGAATTCAATTTGCGAGCAAATTTGGATACAAGGTGGCCGCCATCGGCCGCGGCCCCCAAAATGCTGCGCTGGCGAAGAAGTTCGGCGCGAGCCTTTACATCGACAGCAAAGCCACCAACGCCGCGGAAGAGCTTCAAAAACTCGGCGGCGCCCGCGTGATTCTGGCCACGGCGCCGGACTCAAAATCCATGTCCGAACTCGTCGATGGTCTCGGCTTGAACGGAACGCTGCTGGTCGTCGGCGCTGGACAAGGCCCGATCGAAGTTTCGCCAATCCAACTGATCATGGGACGAAAAAGAGTCCAGGGCTGGCCCGGCGGCATTCCCACGGATTCGGAAGACACCCTGCGCTTCGCCGAAATGGCAGGCGTCCGCCCCATGATCGAAAAATACCCCCTGGAAAAAGCCGCCGAAGCCTACGCCCGCATGATGAGCGGCAAAGCCGAATTCCGCGTCGTCCTGACGATGTAATTCCACAATCCGAGTTGTTCATAAGACGGAAGTGCAGCCCAAAAAATGTAGGGGCGCCCCGACCCGGTCGGGGCGCCCCTGTTGAGAAAACCTCTGATCGAAGGAATTCCTACGCTTCCTTCTCGACCGTCACCTTGATCTGCGCCGTGACGTCGCGGAACACCTTGATGGTCACCGGAAACTCTCCGATGGTCTTGAGGGGCTCGCCAAGCTGTGCCTGGCGCTTATCGATCTTGAAGCCCTGCGCCGCCAGTCCTTCCGCGATGTCGGCGGAGGTAACCGAACCAAACATTTGATCGTTCTCCCCGGTCTTGCGCGTGAACTTCAGCGCAACGCCGTTCAGCAGCTCGGCTTGCTTCTGCGCGGCTGCCAGCTCCGTGGCGGTTTTCTTGGCCAGCGAAGTGCGAATCCGCTCGATGGCCTTCAAATTGCCCGCCGTTGCCTCGCGCATAGCCCGGCTTCACGGTGACCACGTCGCCTCGGCTGCCAAGCTTGTCGATGTCTTCCTGAAGAATAATTTGCATGTCTTCTCTCTCAGCTCCTGTTTCTTTACCCCCGTGGGGGTTTACGCCTTTGGCGCTTCGGCGGCTGGCGCCGGTGTCACCGTGGCCAGCGCTGGTGTCCCATGCGAGGGCCCGGCATGAGCCGCTCCTGGCACGACCACGCGCGGCGCCTGCGTGCCCGCCGCGCTGCCCGCAAATGGCATCAGAGCGATGTTGCGCGCCCGCTTGATGGCCACGCCCAGCCAGCGCTGGTGGCGCGCGCAAACGCCCGTCATCCGGCGGGGCAGAATCTTCCCGCGCTCCTGCACGAACTGCGACAGGATGTCCGCGCGCTTGTAGTCGATGAAGTCCATCTTCTCGACGCAGAACTTGCACACCTTC
>WNFJ01341282.1_pt3 | contig 15226 bp, 13 predicted proteins | sample 5400461 | NCBI WGS metagenome assembly WNFJ01 (sample SAMN13153349, study PRJNA577476) | soil metagenome | isolation source: 115 cm saprolite on Douglas fir-dominated hillslope | place: USA:California | collected 2013-09-17 | reverse complement strand
CGTGTTCCGATGATCGTCACCAACACCGGGGGAAACCCTGAGCTGGTCGCGGACGGCGAGCGAGGACTCGTCGTTTCGGTGCGTCAGCCGTCCGAGCTTGGGGCGGCGATGGTCAAACTGCTCGAGAACCCCAGCACCTGTCGCCGAATGGGGGAAGCCGGACGCCAATTCATTGAAAAGGAGATGGGCCTGTCTCGAATGGTTCTTGCGCACGATCTCCTTTACCGCTCGCTGCTTCACGAAGCGCCCGAAGCCGTCCTCGTCGGTCGCGTCAATGGATGAGTTGTCCTCTACGGTGATGAAAATGATCCAACCCGCAGGAATTCGAGAATGAGCCTGAACGTCACTCCTTATTTGAAGGGTCTCGCGACGTTCATCCCCGGTTTTTATCCGTACGTCGTTTCTTTGTTGCGTCCGGGCAAAACCGGAGGCACCGACTCCGCCCGGTACTGCTACTCTGTTTGGTTAAGACACCTGACCTTTGCCTTTGCCAACCAGTTGCCGACCAGACCCCAAACTGTCGCCGAGCTGGGCCCGGGGGATTCTCTGGGGACGGGTATCGCCGCGTTGTTGCCTGGCGCTCAAACCTACCATGCATTCGATGTTGTCGAGTACGCGACGAACGAGCGCAATCAGAGGATGGTCGAGGAGCTGGCCGAGCTGTTTCTCAAGCGCGAGCCAATCCCCGGAGATTCGGAGTTCCCCGATCTGCATCCTCGTCTGACTTCGTATGATTTCCCCAGGCACGTCCTTCCCGACAGCCGTCTGCGCAGCGCGCTGACCAAGACCCGCATTGAATCCATCAAGCGGGCTCTGGCGAAGCCGAAGTCGCCCAACGAAGTACGCGTCCAGTACTGCGTCCCCTGGGACGATCCAAACGTCATCCAGACCCATTCGGTGGATTTCATTCTCTCGCAAGCCGCGATGGAGCATGTCGAGGATCTGCGGCGGACCTACTTTACGCTCGCCCGCTGGCTCAAGCCGACCGGGTTTATCTCGGAGACGATTGACTTCCGCTCCCATGGCACCTCGAGTCACTGGAATGGCCATTGGTCCTACTCCGATTGGGAGTGGAAGGTGGTGCATGGAAGGCGGCCGTATTTGCTCAACCGGCAACCGAGGTCAGCTCATCTTTCCTTGCTTGCCGAGGCGGGCTTCCACGTTGTCGGCGAAGATCCGATACGAGGCTCCGGGGGCGTTCAACGAAATCAGCTGGCGCGCCGCTTTCGACAGTTGTCCGAAGAGGACGTGGCGACCGCCAGCACCTTCATCCAGGCAACGCCGCCCCGGGTGGGCGTTGGCTCGACCTGAGCGAACGAAATGAGCTCGGTGGCGGCGATGATTCCCGTGGATCTCTCTCGTTTTGGGCGGCGCAAGGGCTGGCTCTTTCATCACGGCTGGACCCTCGCCGATCGCCTGGGTTACTTCGCTGGTCTGCGAGGCGTCGATTGGATCCAGGTCCGAAGGCTGGTGTTTGTCTGCCGCGGAAACATCTGCCGAAGCGCTTATGCCGAGCACCGCGCTCGTTCCATGGGTTTGAAGGCGACATCCTTCGGCATTCACGCGGGGCCGGGGCGAGAAGCCGATGCAATGGCGATCACCGTCGCGAGCAAGCGAGGCATCGATCTGCGTGCTCATCGCGCCCGGTCGTCGCGTGGATTTACGGCGCAGATCGGCGATCTTTTGATCCCGATGGAGCCATCCCAAATGAAGCCCCTTCGGGCCATCGATCGAACGGGGCAGGTGCAGCTGACGCTGCTGGGCATCTGGTGCTCTCCCCGTCGACCCTACCTTCAAGATCCCTACGGTTTGGGTGCGGCGTATTTCGATCATTGTTTCGCAATCATCGACCAGGCGCTGATAACCATGCGCCAGCGCATGGCGGCAGCGCTCGCCGCCGGTGGTCGCAGCCAAGCGGCGCTTCCGTGAATGCGCGGAGCGAGCAGGCAGTGTTGGTGGTCCAGGCGGAAACCCTCGGCTCGCTGGCGGTCATTCGTTCGCTGGGGCGGGCAGGGTACAACGTGCACGCCTGCTCCACGCAGGCAGATGCCCTGGGTTTGACGTCGCGGTTCGCGGCGAAGGGAGTTGTTTGTCCGGACTACCAATCGGCGAGCTTCCTGGGATGGTTGCGCGGCTATTTAAAGGCGCATTTAATCTCCGCGATCGTGCCGTCGGAAAGCCTTCTTCTGGCGATGCGCCCATGTTTTGACGAGTTCTCCCATCTGCTCTGCGGTTGCCAGGAAGAGGACGCACTCTACGCGGGACTGAGCAAGTTCGACCTGTTCAGCACGCTGATGCAAACGGGCTCGGCGGGAAATCACCTTCCGCCGGCGCTCTTGATCGAGGACACCAGCAGCCTGCCGGGGGTGAGCGAACTGAGCCGTCTACCGCGGCCGCTTTACCTCAAGGTGGACGGGAGCTACGCGAAGCAATGCGACGGCGGCAGCGTCACCAAAGCGGAATCGCCGGAGGAAGCCCAGGCGGTCCTTCGAGCGCTGGCGCCGAGGTTCAAAAAGGCAGTCGTTCAGGGCTTCATTCCAGGACGGGGCGTAGGCGCCTTTTTCCTGCTTCATCGCGGAGAGCTCCTCGCGGAATTCATGCACCTTCGGCTGCACGAGATCCCGCACACCGGCGGAGCCTCCTCGCTGCGCGCGAGTTGGAGTCACCCCTCGATTCGAAGCGACGCGCTGGCCAAGCTTCGCTGCATGCGGTGGGAAGGCGTGGCAATGATGGAGTATCGCTGGGATCCGCGGAGCGACGAGTTCCATCTCCTCGAAATGAACGGTCGGTTCTGGGGGTCGCTTCATCTGCCGCTTTGGGCCGGGGTGGACTTTCCGCGGCTGCTCCTTGATGCATTTTACGGTTTCGCCCCGGACGCAGTCCTCGACTACCCGCTCGGCGTTCGTTGCCGACACACCTTCCCCGGAGAATTGCAGTACCTCTGGTCGAGGCTCAGAGATTCCAACCTGGCCCTGGGTCCGAAGCTCTGGTCGGTGCTGGAGTTCTTCCTCCTCGGAGCGAACCCGAAGGTCCATTCAGACCTGTTCTTTCCGGGTGACCGGGCGCTCTATTTCAGGAGCTTGGCTTGTACATCGCGTTTCATAGAAGGGTTCATTGCCCGCCGCACGCGGCGCAGGAAAGATCGGAATGCCCTCCAACAAGTCTAAGAAACTGAAACTGATTCTGGCAGCGGGCAAGTACCTCGGCCTTTTTTCACTGGCGAGCCTGCTCACCCGGAAGCGCCTGCGAATCGTTTGCTATCACGGAACCGCGATTGCCAACGAGGCGGACTTTCGATCGGACCTGTTTATTGCCGCCGCGACCTTCGAGCAGCGGCTGCAATACATCGTGCGAAAGGGGTTCGTTGTCCTGAGCCTGGAGAATGCGGTGAACCGGCTGCAGGCTGGAAGGCTTCCGCCCAACGCGCTGGTGATCACGATTGACGATGGTTTCTACGGCACCTACAAAGAGGCGATCCAGCTGCTGAAAAAATATCAGCTGCCCGCGACCCTCTACGTCACCACCTACTATTCACAACATCAGAACCCGGTTTTTAGATTGGTGATCCAATACATCTTCTGGGCAACCCAAAAGAAAACCTTGGATCTCGACCGCCTTGGAATTGAAGCGTTTCGGGGCGAAGTTGCGGTGAGCAGCCAGCCCGACGACCCAACCTTGTGGAGGATCATCGACTACGGTGAAACGCGGCTGGATGAGGCTGGCCGTCGCCAGCTCACCGCGCTATTGGCGTCTCTTCTTCGGGTAGACCTCGAGGAACTGGAGAAGAATCGATATCTCAGCCTGATGAACGAAGAGGAGATCCGCGAGGCGAGCAAGGCCGGGATCGATATTCAGCTACATACGCATCGTCACCGGTTTCCGATCGATGAGGCGAGCGCGAAGCGCGAGATCCTGGACAACCGCGCGGTTCTCGAGCCGGTCGTCGGCAAGCGCCTTCGGCACCTTTGCTATCCGAGTGGCTTCTGGTCTGAGCGCCACTGGCCGTGGCTTGAAGATCTCGACATTCAAACGGCGACTACCTGTGACGTCGGGTTCAATGATCCGCGAACGCACCCTTTCGCGCTCAAGCGCGTCTTCGACTCCTCGGTCGTCTCCTGGACAGAATTCGAGGGCGAATTGAGCGGCTACCTGGAGATCCTGCGCGGTGTGCGCTCGAGGCTTGGGCACCTGCGCGGCCCTCGTCGAGTGGACTCAGCGCAAGTCGCCGGCTGAACGCCGCGCCTGCAGTTATCCCTTACCTGCGCTGATGTCGTGCGACTAGATGAGCGCCTGACCCATCAGCGCGCACTGATTTCGAGACTCGACTCGAAACTGCGGGAGTCGAGTCGGTTGATATCACTGATTCGGAGCGTCGGCCGCTCGCTAAGCCCGCTCGCACAGCTGCCGTCAAGGCAGGCCAATTTCAAAATCGGAATACGGCGAGAAGACGCGCCGTTCGAGCAACCTTCCATGTTAAAAGTGTTGTTCATTAGTAATCACTCCAACCTTTATCCGGAATTTTCCCCCAAAGGAGTCCAAGTAGATGGCACGGACAAACTGGCTTGCACCTTTGACGTTGCTGGTCTGCATTACCGCATTTTCTGGCGCATCATTGGCGGACCCGCAGCAGGGAGGCTGGATTCCGGACCAATTATTCCCATGGGACAACTGGTGGAATGCGGATGTCAGTGGCGTTCCGGTCGATTGGCAGTCGGATGACCTTCTTTCTGCGGCTGGCCGGTGGAGGCAATGGCATCCGGATGTAGGGGGGATCTTCTGGGACGACTTGGGCGAGCGAAACTGGGGGATGCCATACATCACCGTGGACTGGTGGCAGGACAGGGTCCCGGTGGAGTTTTTTTGGCCGTCCATCAGCGACGGCGTCGATCACAGCACCCAACAGAGCTACCCCTTTTACCCGATTCCGATTGAAGCGATCTGGAATTCACATTGGATCCAGGGAGGACTTCCCGGATACATCGATGACCGGCAGGAAGATCGGCACATGTTGATCGTGGACCGGGACAACAATTACCTCTACGAGCTCTACAACGTCTGGTTCGATCGGGACGCCTGGACCTGGCGGGCTGGCTGTGGGGCATTTTTTGATATGAATAGAAACGACCGCCGTCCGGATGGCTGGCCCAGCGCGGACGAATCCGGCATGTCAATTCTCGCCGGCAACCTTCGCTACGATGAAGTCTATGGCCCCAATGAAATCCAACACGCGCTTCGCATCTCGGTGCCGGATTCCAACAACTACGTTTATCCCGCTTCCAACGGAGAGCGCTGGAGTCCAGGAGCAATGCCGCTTGGCGCCAGGCTTCGGCTGAAGGCCGACTTCGACATTTCAGGCTATGCACCGGAGGTGCAGAAGATCTTCAGAGGGTTGAAACGGTACGGTGCGATCGCTGCGACCGTGGCATTCGGCAACTACATACTGGTCGGCGGCACGTACGATGTGCGGTGGAGCAATGACATCATGAATCCGGCGTTTCATTCGCTGACCGTCAATGATTTCGAAGTGCTGCAGTTGGGTTGGTCGCCTTAATCGCAGCATCAGAGCGTTCAGATTTGCAGGGCCCGGCGCGCCGTCTTTCGACGGCGCGCCGTCGTTTTGTAAGTGGGGGACGGACCCTTCAGATCGGTGGGAACTGTCCAAAAAAGGGCTCGAGAGCCTACCTAGGCGCCTGGGCAATGCCCATATTCCGCCCCGCAAATGACCCAAGGCGATGCAGGTGCTGTCGCGGCTCCGTCAGCCGCAGAGTACCCCCAGGACAAGAAAAGCGGGATCGAAGACGCGCGCACTCGTGAAGTGCGATCTAGCCTGAGCGAGCGAGAGATCCATGAGTGGTGGGAGGCCGATTACCTGAATTCGGACCTCAACCGATTCTATGACCAGGTCTTCGACCGCATCATCCAGACTCTGGCGCCGATGCCGGGTGAGACGCTGCTCGATGCGGGCTGCGGCTACGGCTTCCACGCGGTGCGTCTGGCCCGGAGGGGTGTTCAGGTCACCGGGGTTGACTTCTCCGAGGTCGCCCTTCGCCGGAGCGCGGCGACGATCGAGCAGGCCGGTCTGAGCGGGCGCATCCGGGTGCAGCGCGGGGATTTGCTGGACCTCCCGTTCGTGAATGAAACCTTCGACTATGTGCATTGCTGGGGGGTGTTGATGCATGTGCCGCAAGTTGACGCGGCGCTCACTGAGCTCATTCGGGTCCTGAAGCCGGGTGGCAAGCTGGTACTGATGGAGAACAACGCCAGCTCCTTGCACGTCCAGATGAAGAGCCTGGCCCGTCTGGTCAAGCGCCGTCTCGGGCGACCAGGCAAGCAGAGGGCGCTCACCCCGTGGGGATGCGAAGAGTGGGAACTGAAGGGAACGCATCGGTTCCTGGTGCGTGCATCCAACATCGATTCTCTGGTGCGTTTCTGCGCCGACCGGAGGCTGCAGCTGACAGACCGCTTCGCCGGTCAATTCACCGAGCTCTATGCGACGCTGCCCGGGCGCTTCCTCAAGCGAGTGACCTACAAGCTCAACGAGCTCTGGTTCAAATCGGTGCGTCGACCCGCGCTGGCGCTGGGGAACATCCTCGTGTTCCAGAAGAAATAATGCTCCGAGAGCTTGACGCCTACTTTGAGGGGATCGTGGAAGCCGAGCCCGGCAATGACCGTGCTCAGCAAATCGAATGGCGCAGGTCGTGCTTCGAGTCAGGTGCTCGATACGCGGATTTCGTAGAGGAGCACGAGTTTTCAGTTGCGGGTAAGCGCGTCCTGGATCTCGCCTGCGCGTGGGGCGGGCACGCTCTTGCGTTCGCGAATCGAGGCGCCCAGGTGGTCGGCGCCGATCTCAATCATCACCAGTTTTCTTCGCTCAACCGATTTGCGCTCACGCAGGGAATGTCCCTCTCGCTTGCGCAGTCAAGCTGCGAACAATTACCGTTTGCCGCCGGGATCTTTGATCTGGTGCTGGCATTCGAGCTGGTTGAACACATTCCGTCTCCCGAGGCCCTGGCGGCGGAGGTCTGGAGAGTGTTGCGCCCGGGGGGAATCTGCCTCCTCTCGACCCCGGCGCGATTGCTCTCCGTGGTCTGGGGAGAGCCGCACTACCAGGTCAAAGGGCTGCCGCTGCTGCCGTTCCGCATGCAGCGTTGGGTAGCGACAAAGCTGCTCGGAAGATCATACCCATATCCGATCACTCGACAGTACTTGAGGGCCGATCAGGTGATCGCGCCCTTTGTTTCGGTTGGTTTCAAAGGTCGCCCGATTGTGCGCGGACGTCGCGCAGGACAGCTCCAGGGAACGGTTCTGCGCCGGGTTGCGGAGCAGCTACTTTGGAGCTTCATCGTCCTACGAAAGTAGCTCTTTTGCTGACCGCGCGGGTCGTCAGGGACCGACGTAGATCCCGATCGCTCCAGGGTAGCCGCCTCCACCATGGAACGCCACGAGCAGGCGGCGGCTTCCGCCAAAGTTATCGCTCTGGATGTCCGGAACCCCGCCCTGCGTCAGAGCGAGCCCGAAAACGCGATAGTCGTAAGGCGTGTAAATGTTCCCGTTAAGTCTGGCCATGCCTCCATAGCCGTATCCGATCCAAAGCGAGCCGTCGGTGCTGTCGCGTTCGAGGCCGACGGCGTGTCCGCGGGGATCGACGATCCCTTCATCCGGTCGAAACTCGGTCGGACGGCCGGGGGTGTAGTGGGCGAGGCCATTATTGGTAAACGAGCCGATCCAGACGCTGCCATCGGGCATCACCGCCATGTCCGCGACGTTGTCGTCTACCCTCTGGCTCGGCCTGGGGTAGAACGGTTCGGCAACGGCGTCTGGCCAGACGTCGATCCGATTGGCAATGCACGCAGCGGAAGAGCATTCCGTCTGACGGCCGGCCTCAAACCACCCCAGTGTTGCGTAGCGGAAGAGCGTCGACCGACCGACGCCGCCGAACCAGACATCTCCGTTGGGCAGCGGAGCCACTCCAAAATACTCGCCGGTAAACAGCCAAATGATAGGACAACCGGGCGATTCATCCGCACAGATGTTGATCGCCGGGTGGGAATGTTCCAGGACTCCCGAGCACGCGTATTGGCCGTCGCAGGTGGGATTGCCCACGTAGTCCGCTTTTCCCCAGGCGAAGCCATGGTTCGCTCCAAACCAGACGCTGTTGGTCGCGGCATGATAGGCAATCCGCCGAATCGTGCAGAGCTTTTCACGACCCGCCAGCTCATCCGCGATCAAGCCTGGGCCGGTGAAGATGTCGTAGTGGACGACCGAAATTCGATCGCCTGCTTGCAGCGTGACGCGATCCGCATCGCCGCTCTTGTAGATCGATGGATCGGGATGCGGGCTGTCCCAGTTGGATTCGCAGTCGGCCTGCCCTGGCCCGGGCGGCTTGCCTTCATAACCGACGAATACGGTTCCTGGTGGTCCTCCCGCGACGGACAGAACGCTGAGGTATTTGTCTCCGGGTGGGGCGCCTCCGTCCGGCATGTACCCATACGGACGCAGGCCATCGGCCATAGTGTATCGACGAAAGCGCGTCTCCTCCGGCTTCAAGAGGAAGAGGCCTTCCGTACCCCCGGCGACCCAGATGTTGCCGCTTGGGTCGGAGGTCACTCCGTTGACTGCCTGGGGTCCACCGTTTTGCGTACCGTAGAACGTCCAGCCTCCGGCGTCTGGGAAAGTGATGATCACGCCGCCATCGGTGCCGCCGTCGCCACCTCCATCTGGGAGGCCGCCGTCGGGGCTGCCGCTGTCGGGAGAGCCGCCATCGGGAGCGCCTCCGTCCGCCAATCCCCCGTCTGGCTGTCCGCCGTCCAGGTCGTTTCTATCTCCGGGGGGCGCGAGGATGGGATCGCCGCTGCGGCCGCACGCGCCGAAGAGGGCAATTGACGCCAGCACCGTCGCCGCAACGCCGAATTCGAGGGAGTGATTATTCCGCATGAGATCTGGTTTCGGACGGGCCCGGATAGCGACCTCGCAAGCCCGGTGCCATCGCAGACTCCGGCTGATGTGAGGAGAAAACCCCCGGAGTCGCTGGGGATTGGGAAACAAATTCCTCTCCGAAGGGTGTGCTTTGGCCCAACCAATGAAAAAAGGCGAAGGGAAGGGTGAAAGAATTACCGGGTAAACGCGACTTTCGCGTGCCGCCCGGAAATGGATTGACGGGAACTGGGGAGTTGCCGGAGCGAGCCGTCATGTCCATATCCGCCCTCCAGGAGAGCCACGACCATGCTCAGGACGAGCGAGGAGCCAGTCGGCGCCCCGACGACTGGGACGCTGAATCAGCGAGTCCGCCGATACTGGGACAGGGAACCGTGCGGCACCGGATCTGCGATCACCCTTCAGCTCGAGCCGCGCTCGTCGGGATGGTTCGAACAGGTCGTTTCACATCGGTACTCGATCGAACCGCACATTCCTTCTTTTGCCGAGTTCGGCCGCTACGCGGGGGCCCGGGTTCTGGAGATCGGCGTCGGCGCCGGAGCGGACCATCTCCAGTGGGCCAAGGCGGGGGCGGAATGTCACGGCGTGGATCTGTCCCCGATCTCCCTGGAAACAACCCGGGTCCACCTGGCTCTGCATGGGCTCACTTCCGAACTTCAATGCCTGGACGCCGAGAGTCTGACCTATCCCGATGATTGGTTTGACGTCGTTTACTCCTGGGGCGTCATCCATCACGCCGAGCATCCATCTCGGATCGTCGACCAGGTCTGGAGGGTGCTTAAGCCAGGAGGCCAATTTATCGGGATGATGTATGGCCGCTATTCCCTGGTCGTGCTCAAGCTTTGGGTTCGATACGCGCTGTTCAACTTGAAGCCGTGGCACAGCCTGAACGATGTGCTGTGGAAGCACATGGAGAGCATTGGAACGAAGGCATACACGCCATCGGAGCTGCGGCGCATGTTCAGCCGGTTCACCGAGGTAACGATCACTCCCATCCTCACCGCCTATGACCGGAAGTGGATTCCAAAACCATTCCATCCGCTGCTTCCGGAAAAAGCGGCGCGGTGAAGTAGCGATCTTCAGGAACGGCGAGAGGCGAGAAGCACTTTGCCTGCCTGGCTGATGCTCTCGCGGCTGACGAGCAAGAGCATCGTCCCGTAGACAATAATTCCGAACACGACGAGAAAGAGAAGTCCGGGAACGCCCGCCGACGTCAATCTGGGTGCGAGGAAAAACCCCGCTATGCCCATGATCGCGGAGCAGGCGGTCGGGGGTGCCAGGGCGCGCAATATGTCGCTCGGCCGCAGTTTGAGAATGCGCGAGACGACGAGACAATCGAGACTGACATTGATGAACGCGGTCACGATCTGCGCCGCTGCCACCCCGACGATGCCCCAGCGGGTTCCCAACCAAAGGACGGTCATGTCGGGCAACACCTTGACCAGGGCAAGCTTGGTGAGGATTTCCGGTCGATTGTTGGCTTTGTACAGCACGCCGGGGATGAAGCCGACGGACGAAACCGCGAGCGCGAGCGAGATCAGCTGCATCGCCGGGATCGAAGGTGCCCACCGGGCCGAGTAGGCGATGATGATGAACGGCGCGGTGACGATGGCCAGACCCACCCCGGCCGGAAAAATGATCAGCGACATATACCGAAGGTAGGAAATGAACGTGGCGCGCAGCTGCTCGGTGCTGGATTGCAGACGAGAAAAGAGGGGATGGGCGACCCGAGCGACGACGTTGTTCGTGCTGGCGAGCACCAATTCCGGGATCCGATAAGCCATCGTGTAATAGCCGAGCGCCTCTGCTCCAAGGATTCGACCGACGAAGAGCAGATCGACGTTGCTGAACAAGGCGCCAAGCAAGCTGATGGCCACGATGTGCATCCCAAAGACGGTCATCTCGCGGGCCACGCGAGAGTCGAACGCGAGGGTTGGGCGCCATCTGGCGAGCACCCATGCAAACACGGTCGCGGTGCCCTCGCCGACAATGTACCCGAGCACCAGGCTCCAGACCCCGAATCCGCGCCAGGCAAGGAATACCGAGATGATGCCCTTGATGAGGCTGCGGCCGAACTCGGGTAGCAGCCTTGCCTTGAACCGCAGCGCTCGCTGCAGCAGCGCGTCTGGCACGGCGCCTAACGCAGCGAGCGGCAGGGACAAGGCCAGCGCGCGGAACAAGGGTTTCACCTCAGGGGCTCTGAAAAACGCGGCGATGGAAGGCGCGGCGATCCAGGCCACTCCGAACAGAAGCGCCCCGGTGGCGATGTTCACGAGGAAAGCCGCGTTTGCCGCTTCCTGCAGCTTGTCGCGACGTGAAATCAGCGCGACGTCCATCCCGAACAGATTGAGAAGGCTCAGATACTGAAAGGCGATGATGCAATACCCGACGAGGCCGAACTGCGCTGGGAGCAGCAACCGGGCGAGAATCACCGTGGTGGCGAAGCTGAGGAGCTTCCCGGAGACGAAGGCGAGGTACGTCCACAGCGATCCGTGGATGGCTTCGCGCGAGAAGTTCACCGTTGGCTCGCCCGGCATGTCCGACTGAGATGGCGGTGTGGGATTCACGGTTGCGTCTGGCCCTCGAAAAATTTGGAAACTGAGCTTAGTGGGTATGAACGCTGAGGCTGACCTCTCCGGCGGAGGAATGGTGTCGCGCCATCCCCGCGCGCTCCTCTTCGATACCAAACATGCCGAGTATCATCGGCGCAATGGCGTCGAGCGGAAGCTTCGCCTGATGTACTCGATGTGCATGGTCTGGCGCGCGCAGCCAGAACATTCCATCGGGGTGATGCATCCCGCTCTTGATCCCTTCGATTTGATAAAAGATGTCGAAGAACCCGGCGGCTCGGTCGGTGGCCTTTGATTTCACGACGACGTCGCGCGAGAGCTGGTGCGTGATTCGGCATGAGCATGACAGCGAAGATGATTCGCGGCGAACGTTCATCACTTCGTCCCCGTTTATGGTCAGAGAGCGAAGCTGCTTTTCCGCTGCCAAAGCGGCGGCCTCGTCCTCGAGATAGACAAGGAATTCCTCGGCCATGATCGGCGCGACCTTGGACGGAGCGGTGACGCCCGCGAAAGAGAGGAACTCAGTAAAATCTCTCGGCCGGTAGATCACCTTGCCCCCATCGTCCTCGTACTTGAGACAAGGCTGCTGAGATAGGGCGGTGCAGAGAATCAGCGTCGCGTCGTTCGCGGCGAGCTTGAAAAACCTTTCCAGCAGGCGATCCATTTCTTGGTACCCGAAAAGGATGGCGTCTTTGAATTCGGCTTGCTCTTCGCGCGAGGGTTGGACCTTGAAGAGCTCGGGTCGCATGTTGCGCCAATAGAAGTGCTGAAAATGGGCAGTACTGTTCAGAAAGAAGGTTGAAAAATCAGGTCGGTAGGAGCGGTAGTGCCACTGAAAGAGATCGAATTGCAGCTTGTCCAGGAGGACGGCACGCTTCCAGCGCCGCCGGGTGCCGACGCGCTCGCCCACGAGTTGCTTGACGATCGCCAGCGTTGTTTCGACGGATAGGCCGTGCGATGCCATGAACTTTAAGAATCGAGCGTAGTCGCGAAGGCTCAGCGGTACCTCATCCTTCGAGGAATCGACCACATTGCGCTGCACGAACTCGAAGTAGGGCAGCAGCTCGCTTGGGTAGGGTTGCGATTCCGTCGTCCAGGGATCCGGAATGACCCAGCCACGCAGCGGTAGGTCGTGGCGAACATTCATGCTGCCGCAGATCCAGACCCGATGGCCGGTGTTGGAGAGGGTATCCCAGATGCACTCCTGCTCCAGCTGATGCCCGCGCCCGAGCTGGAAAATTCCGTGCTGGCGGTAGTTGAGCCCGGAATGGACGGTGATCCATTGAATCCACGGTTCCAGATAAGGCGCCCGTTCTTCCGGCTCGGTGACGTACACCTGCGCTTCGTCGTAGAAGCGCTTGAAGTTGGGCAGTTTACCGTCGGCGATGAACTGCTGGGTCAGGACCGGGCTGAGCTCGTTGAACTCGATGAGGATGACAGGACCGCTCGGTGGTTTGGCCATAAGGAGGCGACAAGGTGCTCACGCTGGATTCTCGATCCAAGCGGTCAGCACCGGAATCGGCCAATGGCACGCGTCGGGCATCTGTTCAAAACAGGTCTTTCGCCATCACTCGTGAATGGCGCTCAGCGGTCGGGCATCGCCCGCCCTGCCCAAGACCAGAGACTCGTACCAGTCCAGGTGGCCGCGCACCGAGCGCTTCAAATCGAATTTGTCGACCGCCCGACGGCGGGCGTTTTGCCCGAGCTCGAGTCGAAAGCTGGCGTCTTCGGTCAAGCGGTCCAGGGCAGCGGTCAACGCCGAAACGTCGCCGGGTTCGACCAGGATCCCGCTGCGTCCGTGCTCGATGAGCTCGGGGATGCCGCCCACCCTCGATGCAATCACCGCGCGCTCGCTCGCGATCGCTTCGGCGATCGTGAATCCGAATGCTTCCGCCCAGATCGCGGGGTGGACGAAGATGTCGGATTGATCGATGAGATCCTCGACGTCATCCCGCAACCCCAGAAATGAGACGCGGTCGCCGACGTTCGATCTGACCGCGAGCTCACCGAGCATCGAAGCCTGCGGACCATCCCCGACGATCGTCAATCGCGACGTGCGATCGCGCATCTGGGCGAACGCTCGAACCAGATATTCCACTCCTTTTTCGGGGATGAGGTAGGCGACGCAAATGATCCTCGCGCCCGAGCTCGAGGTGCCCCGCGGCCGGCGGGCTTGAAAGCGGCCGACATCCACGCCGTGATAGATGGTCTTTGCTTTTCGATCGGGCAGGGCAAAACGCCGCCGCTCCCGTTCCCGCACGTAATCCGTCACCGCGCAGACGCCGTCAATGCGATGCCCGATCAGCCGATAGGCCAACTGCCTGGGGATCGCTCCTCTCCAATTGCGCGGGCTCGGACGGCCGGGAATCGGGCCGGAGACCTGGTCGATCAAAATCACCCTCGCCGGCGCCGCAGCATAAGCCAAGAGGGAGCATCGCTCGAGGGCAGAAAACAGAGTCAGATTAATCAGGTGGTAGTTGGCCAGTCGCCGGATGGCCCGGGTCGGAGATCGCTTGAGACTTTCGAGGTCATTCCAGCCGACCCCGAGCTGCTTGAGCCTCGTCGCGAAAACTTCGTGAACTGGGCTAGAGCCAAAAAAGTCAACCTCATGGCCGCGCCCAAGCGCCTCGGCGCCGAAGGCCAGCGCCCAATCCTCCAAGGACCCCAGCTTCCGCGGGGCGAGATTCATCAGCAACGCGATTCGCATTGACGCTGGGCCGTTCCGAGGACCTCTTGGAAAGCGACGAACCTAGTCATCGTGCTCCCTGCTCGACAACTTGGGCAAGCGCACCCAGCCCGAGCTCGTCGATGGGCTCGCCGACCTCGCTCTCGGCCGGCGGGCATGTCGATCTTCACGGTGGCCGCGTTTGCACGTCGGGCCCTTCCAGGGTGAGCGCACGGGGTTGGGGTCCGATTGCGACTGTTCCGGAACCTAAAACTTGTTTCGGATGGCCGAAAATGTTCACCAGCCACGCGGAAGCAGTCCGCTTCCGCAGTGGCACGAGCCGGTGCCAGTTGGGTTCCCACACCTCGTACCCTTGGGCATCCAGAAGCTCCAACAATCGCGACACCGAGGAACCCGCGCGCTGGAGCGTCAGGGGTTGGAGCTCCACCAGCAGCATCGGGCGGTGTCGCGACAGTACCTCCGAAGCGCCGCGGAGAACGCGCTCTTCCAGACCCTCGACATCGATCTTGATGAAGTCGACCCGTCTGAGCGCCTGCTCGCGCACGAAGTGGTCGAGGGTTGAAACGGGAGTCTCTCGACCTCCGCCTTCAAGATATGCCGCTCCGGAATTTCCAGCCGGCCGCTGGATCCTCGCCCACCCGGGCACATCCGCGAGGCCCACGCGATGCGCTCGGATGCAGGTGAGCCCATTGAGGGCGATGTTGCGGGTCAGCCGGGCGTGGGTTTCTTCGGCCGGTTCGAAGGCATGGATCTCGCATCGTCCGCCCAGAGCCGACGCGATCATCATCGAGTAGTAGCCGATGTTGGCTCCGACATCGAGGATCACCGAGTCGGCGCGAATGAAACGAAGCGCGTGGTATAGCTCCCAGCGGTCGGCGATTCCCAACCAGAAGAGATCCTGCTGCATGAAGTCTGACGGATTCAGGATCCACTTCAGCCCCTGCCGCTGGACCTCGAACTCCTGATCGATGTTCACCTGCAGCAGTCTCCGAAGAGCGGCGTGCACCCGCCACTGACCGGGATGGTGCAGGGCCAG
>WNFJ01554482.1_pt1 | contig 15227 bp, 16 predicted proteins | sample 5400461 | NCBI WGS metagenome assembly WNFJ01 (sample SAMN13153349, study PRJNA577476) | soil metagenome | isolation source: 115 cm saprolite on Douglas fir-dominated hillslope | place: USA:California | collected 2013-09-17 | reverse complement strand
TAGTACCGCTGCCACTGACCGTACCGCTGGTCGCTATCCAGTTCGAAACCGTAACCGGAACGCCATCCGGGCTGCTGGCATTGCAAGTAATTGTTGCTGCGTCCCCGACCGCCAAGGTGGATGGACTGGCCGAGCAACTGATGGTCGGCGGATTCTTCGGGGGCAGTGGTTTCACTGTGTAATTGGCCGAGCAACTCGCTTCGTTGTTCTTCTTTGCCTTGGAATCCGTAGCGTGCACCGTGACGGTGTAACTGCCGGGCGCGGCGTTGGTGGTATCGATCTGAGCGGTCGCATCCTTCCCAGTCACCTGGCCACCATTGCCACTCCAGCTATAAGTGACGGCGTGTTTCGGATTGAAATTGCTGGCGCTGGCAGATACGGTAATTGGCTCGCCCACCATGACTTCCGCAGGCTGCACCGAACAAGTAACCGCGGGAGGCACTTCGGGAGCACCGCCCCAATCAAAGACTAAGCCCGTGCGCAGACGTACGCCTTCCAGAGTCGGACGCCGCAAGCTGGTGAATTGAGGCGCGACGTTATCCGCATAGTTATGGGCCGCCAGGACGTAGTCTGCTTCAAACAGGCGAAAAGATATCCGCTTACGAATGGGCAGGTCGATTCCACCGCCCAGGACCGCGCCGATTCCGTTGCTTGGATTAAGTCCGCTTACCGACAAGCGGTTGTAGCTCAGCAGGAGAAAAAAGTTGCCTCCATCCGTTCGCCAAATGAACCGGGGCCCGCCCGATCCCGTGGTGTCGTAATTTCCATCCCCCCAGTTATGTGCGAAGTCGAGTTCCAATCCCCAATGGGGATCAAAGTTGTAGGTCAGGGCACTCCCGAAACCTTTGGACATATCCGGAATCTTAAACGGGACAGGACTCAGCGGATTACCAAAGGGAGTGGGGACGCTGCCGCCGGGATGCAGCCATTGATAGCCGACAAACAGGTCCCACTTCGGGTTCGAATCGCTCTGCGCGACCGCAGGACTCGAGATTAAAATCAGTGCGAGCATCGTGAGCAGGCAGCTCACAGGAACAAAACTGACGCACAACCTGCGGCAACGTGACATGTAATCCTCCAATGGATGTGCTATTTGCCTGTACTATTTCAGACAGGCATCATGGGAAAAGGTTGACCCACTTCAAACTCGGGTTGCTCCCACGATGACTGGAACTGGTCTCAAGAATGTTCTCGGAGGGTAAGGGTTTCTTTAGGGCTAGAGCCTGAATTCTTTGATCGGTGACGGCATGGCTGAAAGCAGTCCGTTCCAAGACCATTCATGAGACCAGTGTCAGTTCTAGACTCAACGACCGAGGAAGTGGAATTCTACCGCACCGCAAGCTTAAAGCGAAAGAAGACTTCCTCGAAATTGCTGTAGTCATGTCGGCAAGCTTGGTACGTCTCAATTTGAAATTGGAATGGCGAAGCGCGGGCGATGCTTGCGCTCTTCAGGGAGCGCTCGATGCGGTAGTGTCCTGTTAACGAAGGACTCAAAGGAGCACAAGGAAATCCTCGGGGATTCATACCCTTGTGTGACTTCGTGTCCTTCGTGATTGATGAATTTAGGACACAACCCTCGCTCGCGCGACAGCGATCAGGCCCTCCCCGGACCTTGCTCCACACCGTCTTCGCCGCGTATCGTTGTGATTCTGCACAATCGGGGCTGTGCCTCAAGCCACCCGGAAGCTCCTCGGGTGGGACCGTAGAGATTAAACAAGGGAGAAAGCTGCAAGCAAAGCAAGGAGAGAATGAGCCAAGAGAAAGTATTGATCGTTGAAGACGAAGAGAACGAGCGTTCGGGATTGGCCGAACTGGTCTCGTCCTGGGGGTTTCGCGTGGAGACGGCCTGCGACGGAGCGGATGGTCTGGAGAAGGCGACCCAGTGGACTCCATCCATCGTGATCACTGACCTCAAGATGCCTCGCATGGGCGGCATTGAACTTCTCGGCCGCCTGGCGGAAGAGGCGCAAACCATTGCGGTAGTCCTGGTCACCGCGCAGGGAACTATCGACAGCGCCGTGCAGGCCATGCGCATGGGAGCGTACGACTATATTACCAAGCCCATCGACACGAACCGTCTGCGCACTATCCTCTCGAACGCCTCTGCACTGCTGGGGACGCGAGCAGAACTCGAAGCCACGCGACGCAAGCTGCGGGATGCGGGATCGCTGGGTCGTCTCAGCGGAGCGTCGCGCAAGATGCAGGAGATTTTCCGCCTCGTCGAAATGGTCGCGCCCAGCACGGCTTCGGTGCTGATTACTGGCGCCAGCGGCACTGGCAAAGAGCTGGTGGCGCGCACCATCCATGATCTCAGTCCCCGGAAGGACCGGACATTTGTTGCCATAAACTGCGCCGCTATTCCGGAAACCTTGATCGAAAGCGAAATTTTCGGCCATGAAAAGGGCGCGTTCACCGGCGCCATGGAACGACGTACTGGATGCTTTGAGCTGGCGGAAGGCGGAACGCTTCTTCTCGACGAGATCGGGGAGATGCCGGTCGCTACGCAGGCCAAGCTGCTGCGCGTGCTGGAAGACCACAAACTGCGCCGCCTGGGAAGCAAAGTCGAAACCGCCGTGGATGTGCGCGTCCTCGCCGCCACCAACAAGATTCCGGATGAGGCGGTGGCTCGCGGGGAATTGCGCAGCGATCTCTACTACCGCCTCAACGTCTTCAACATCCATATGCCCCCCCTGCGAGAGCACAAGGAAGACATTCCGGACCTGGTGCAACTGCTGCTCGGCGAGATGAGCGCCAAGCATTCCCGGAAGGTCGGTGCGGTCAGCGAGGCCGTGATCAACCTGTTCAACAACTACTCCTGGCCAGGAAACGTCCGAGAGTTGCGCAACTGTCTCGAGCGCGCCGTTATTGTCTGTGATGGAGGCATGATCGAAACCAAACATCTGCCCCCGGGCTTCGGTCAAGCCCCTTTACGGACGGCGGCAAACGATCCGGACGCTGTCCGCCTCGGGGTTGGTACGACCGTCGAAGAGGCAGAAAAAATGCTTATCCTGAAGACCCTCGAGGCAACCAGCAACAACAAGACCCGGGCTGCGGAAATTCTCGGAATAAGTCTGAAAACCCTTCATAATAAGCTGAAAGAATACGGCAACGCCAATTCCGATGCTGCGCCCGTTAAGGAGGAGTAATCGTCCAGTGGCTTGGGAGGCCTGCTGGAGGCTGTTACTGATGGAGACCGCCGGTTCGGCTCACGATTGGCGCCAGAAAGATCCAGTCAGTCGCATCAGCTAGCAGCCACTCGCCACTTGGTTTCCGTTCATGATGTTGCGTAAAACAATCATCGTGCTGGGTATCACTTTCATGGTCACGGTGATGGTGTCGGCTTTTTCCTATCTTTACATTTCGCAAATTCTTCGACAGCGCATCACCAACGCACACGAAACAGCCACGCGCCTGACCCAGCAGGCGGCCTACGCGGCGGAAAACGACGTCCCCGATTTCAGCAGCACACGTCTGGATACGACGAATCCCGTCGTCCTTCGTCAGGCTCTTATGGAGTATCTGCCAACCGACGTCAGCCTGAATAACATGCTGCAGTCCGACGTTGGGAACTGGCCGTTCATCTACGACGCCGCGATTGTGGGAACCGACGGTAAGGCATTGCTTCACACCAATGCCAGTCTGGTAGGGAAGACTGTTATCGCACGCCCGGATTTCCAGCGAGTCCTCGCCGCCCACTTCCGGGAGCAGCTTCGTCTGGTTTACAGCCCTGCCGCGGTTTACGACGTGAGCTTTCCGCTGCAGCTCAATGGCGCGCCTTTCGGCACCATCCGCATCGGTGTGTCCACGGTTTTCCTGAAAAGTGAACTAACTCCCCGTCTGATGCATGCTCTTTACTTCTCGATCGCCTCCATCTTCGCGTCGCTGGTTCTAGCCGCGGGGATCTCCAATCTGGCTCTCGGCCCTCTCCGGGAAATCAGCCGGAACCTGGACAGCGTAAGCGCGGGGCACGGAGACGAACTTTCCGGTGACGACTCTGGACACGATGAATATGGCTTGGTCACGTTGAAAATTGCCAACCTGGGCCGCCAGATGCGGGACACCAAGGAGATATTCTCCGCCCTCAAGGACAACGTGGACCAGCTCATGTCCAAATTGCAGGACGGGCTGGTACTTTTCTCACGCGATTCGCGCGTGGTGCTGGTGAGCGCGCCCGTCGAGCGTTTTCTTGGCCGTCCTCGCCGGGAATTACTCGGCCATACGGTGAAGGAGGTCTTCTCCGGCAACACCTTGCTGGGCACTGCAGTACTGGACGCTTTTGAGCGTAGTCGCCCGCTCGTGCAACGCGAATTTGGGGCCGCTGATGGAAGGCGGGTTCAGGTCTCGCTCGATTTTGTTCATGAGAAGAACACTCAGATCGGTGCTCTACTCATCATGCGCGACACTGAGTCGGTCCGCCGCATCGGAGATGAAATCGAAATGTCCCGCCGCATTTCTGCCAGCGGCCGCGTGACTGGCGGTGTGGCTCATGAAGTCAAGAATCCGATCAACGCCATTGTGCTGCATCTGCAACTTCTGCAGAATAAACTGGCGCAGGAGGACCCGGACACGCGCCGCCACGTGGACATCATCGGTAGCGAAATACATCGTCTTGACCGCGTGGTGCAGACGCTCGTCGACTTCATGCGGGCGCGGGAGTTACACCTTGAGGAACTGGACCTCCGCCGGTTGCTGGATGAAGTTGCGCTACTCGCCGCCCCGGATGCAGAACACCACGGCGTCACCATTGAACGTGCCTTGCCCGGTGAGCCTCTTCCCCTCAAGGTGGACACGGATTTGATGAAGCAGGCCTTGCTCAACGTGGTACTGAACGGAGTACAGGCTATGCCTCAAGGAGGTCTGCTCACAATCTCGGCGCACCGTGAAGACGATGTCGCCGTGGCCGAGGTCTGTGACCGGGGCAGCGGTATTCCGCACGATGTGCAGAACAAGATTTTTGAGCTTTACTTTACGACCAAGAAGGATGGCAGCGGCATTGGGCTGGCGCAGACGTACCAGATTCTGCAGTGGCATTACGGCTCTGTGGAATTTGAATCGACGGAAGGGGAAGGCACGACTTTTCGCTTCCGTATCCCGCTGGCATCTTCTGGTTTGGACACGATGGGCCACCCGGAAACTCCGACCCCAGCCATGTCCAAACCTGGCGCTTAAGTTCCCCCCCGTGCCTGCAACTGGGGGAAAAGACTTAAGTTTTAAGAATGCGTCTTGCTTGGTCCTTCTGCATCTGAGAAGCGTAGAATCTAGTGAATCCGGCCGCCGGCCGCTTGGGATCCGGGTATGACTCTGGCCACAATTCTTTCGATCTGCATCTTTTGTTCCGCTGGAACAGGCGAGCCGATCCTCGCTTCGTTGAGCGCCGTTCCTCCCATCGCTGAGTCCCCATGGGCGCGTCCCGGCGGGCAGCAGACACCGGCGTCAAATCAAGACAACCCTTCCAGTTCGCAAAGCGTTCCCGCTTCACCGACGCCGGCGCCTTCCGTCTCATCACCGGCCCAGGTCTCCAGTGGGCAGGAAAAGACGAAAGCCACCAAACGCAACAGCAAAAAGACGAACTCAGCGAATGCCTCGCCGAACCCGTCGGCCAACTGCACTCCCGCCGCCGCGAGTAGTACTGCCGCTGCCGACGCGACTACAACCTCCAGCGCTCAAACCCCCGCCGCTCCAGCCAACGCCACTCCCGCCAACAGCGCGCCGACTCCGCCAAATTGTCCGCCAGAAAAAAAGATCGTCCACGAGGGTGGGACTACCGAACCGCCCATCCAGCTTCTCGGTGGCCCGGGCGGAGCGCAAGCTTCACAACAACGCGATACCACCGATCAATTGCTGGGATCGGTCCAAAATGATCTAAAGAAAGTTGCAGGACGCCAGCTCAATTCCAGCCAGCAAGAAATGGTGAATCAGATCCAGCAGTTCATCGAGCAATCCAAGGCGGCAGTTGCAACGGGCGACGTTGAGCGCGGACACAATCTGGCTATGAAGGCACATTTGCTCTCAGCGGAGTTAGTGAAGCCGTAACGCCCTAACGTCATTGCCTCGGTAAATGAATGTTGACTTGAACCTCTTCAGGCGGGGCCCTATCCTGGCAGCTGGTCAAATTTCCTTTTTCCGCTCCCATTCGCGATTCTTCTGTGCGAAAGCGTCGGGAACCCACCCGGACTTCCTAGCAATCCGGGTTCGCTCAAAGGCTTCGGCCCTGGACGTGTCGCCCGACAGTAACCGCGTACGATTTGCTGATCTTGGTTTCATATATCCCCAACTGAACCCCTTTGAGCTGGGCTGGTTCGTTCTTTCGCAAATCGTTTGCTAGGCTCTCCGCCTCTGGCAACGTGGATACACTCGCAATGACCGCGAACCAACTGGAATCAACTGATGATGAGTCAACACTTGATGTGCCTTTCTTCAGAGACTCTTGTAGCGACTTGGTCATTTGTACCTGCGAATAGTAGTTCAAATTCGCAACTGCCCAGTCCTGCACATCTGGTTCATATTTTCTTTGTCTTTTACTAGATCAATTGAGAGCTTGACGTATTCCAGAGCCAGCGATTTGTCGCGTTCCGCAGCTTGATATTTATATCCAATTACGCTAACCACAATTGGAACTGCTATCAAAGAGACAATCTTCGCAATCTTTTCGAAAGAGTCGAGAATCGCCGTGTTTAGCTCCGATAAGTCTAGCGATCGATCATTTCCCCTTGGCTCGCGCGGCATTCACTTTGGTCAGCAAGTCCTGCGTCATTGGCTGGAGCGGACCCTGGATCTTTACCGCCTCCGTCAGCACCTCGCGCGCCTCGGTAGTCTTACTTAGCTTGGCGTAGGCAAGACGACCGCGTACTGCTGGTCATCCTGTCCCTTGAGCAGCGCCGCGGCAGACTTCAATTCCGGGATTGCCGCCGCAGTCTTCTCCTGCTTCATGTAGGCGTAACCGAGAGTTGAATGAGCGACGCCGGCAGAGAGTTTGCGCGATTTATCGGCGTCGGGAGCGTCCGCTTTCGCCACGACCAGTGCCTTTTGAGCATAAGTGATCGCTTTTCCGACACCGCCCGGCTTCGGATCGTCCGAATAGAAACTGCCTAGCAGTAAGAGGGCCGGCAGCGAATTGGGATTGGATGCGAGCGTCTTCTCGCCAAAAGCCACCAGCCGCGCGGGGTCGTTCAATTGCCCCGGGCCCAGCGTGTACATGGCGTAGCTGGACACCTGATCCTGGAACTTCGACTCGGGAAACGCCGCAGTGAACTTTTCGATATCGGCCATGCGACTCTTCGGGTCGCTCTCGCTGGCGATGACGTTGAAGCCAGAGCTTTCAAGAAAGTCGCAGCTAGTCTGCACCGAATTCTTCTCCTCAGTTACCTGGCGCGCAAAATCTTCGGCGCTCATGTTTTCAGGCTTGGCGCGCTTGCCGATCGAGGTGCATACCTCCCCGCCTTTCGAAGCGTAGTCCACCAGCTTTGCATTGTTTTTCGCTTGTTGCGCAATGCTTGCCTGCGACACCAGGATATCTAGATTGTGCGGAGAGCCGGCCAGGGCCTTGTCTCCGTAGTCGAGCGCCTTTTGCAGGTCACCGGTCCCCTGGTAGGCCTGGGAAAGCTGCCAGTTTCCATAGGCCACGGCGGCGGGATTCTCCGAGAACTTCTTGACGAAGTCCTCGTATAGGGCCAGCTTCTTTTGCGGATCCTGCTCGCTCGTGATGGCTTGCAGGTTCTGATCTTCGGGAGTGCCTGCAGCGATCACAATGTGGTCCACTTGTGCGGTGGACTGGAGAATAGACAATCCTAAGAAGGAAATGACTACTACTACCAGCGACCCGGCGTAGCGTTTCATCGGTCACCTCCGGCGTGCGCGAGAATGAGATCTCAACTTTCCAGCAGCAGGCGAATCCTAGCGCTGAATGCGGGCGGAAGCAAGCGTGAGGACAAAAGGCCGCTCACCACCGAGACACAGAGGCACCGAGAACCACTCAAAACTTCACAGCTACAAATACATGTTTTCCATTCGGCACTCCTCAACCGAGCATCAACAATTTTTTCTCCGTGCTGGAGCTTACCCTGAGCGCTGCCGAAGGAGGTGAATGCTTTGCATCACTTCGGCTAAAGTGAAGGTATGCGTTCGATTCTCGGTCAGCGGCCGCTGCGTTTCGTGTTCGCCGCCAACGTGATCTCCATGTTGGGCAGCGGGATGAATTCGGCTGCCGTCGCCTGGTACATCCTCGAAGCCACCCACTCAGAAATCGCCCTGGGTACCTTCGCCGTGCTGCAGACGGTTCCCGCAATGCTGATGCTCCCCTTCACCGGAGTCATCATTGACCGAGAAGACCGCCGGCGCCTGGTCATGTGGCTGGATGCAGTACGCGCCATCATTATCGTCGCAGTTGCCATCCTCGCTTTTCGCGGACACGTACAAGTCTGGCAGCTTTACCTGATGAATACTCTGGTCGCGGCCGGCTTCTGGATGTTCTGGCCGACGATCACCGCGCTCATTCAGGAACTGACACCGGAAGGTGAGTTCGTGCAGTCCAATACTTTTCTATTGGCAGGCGTGCAAGGGGGATGGCTCATCGCCGGCGCGATCGTTGGATTCATGTACAACCATATCGGTCTCGGTGGCGTGCTCCTGATCGACGTTTCGACCTACGTCGTATCGTTCTTCTGCTACTTCGCGGTGCGCAAGGGTCGTCATGTCGTGTTGCGCCCTGACGAACTCCGGGCCGATCTCCTCGCCGCCGAGTCTCAGTTCTCGCGTTTCTGGCGTGAGATGCGCGAAGGCTTGCACTTTCTCCGCGATCATCGTGCCGTCGTACTGCTCGGCATTAGTTGGGCGCTGTTTCTCGGCGCCATGATCACAGGAGTCGTCGTCACTCCCTCGTTGAGCGAACGTGTTTTCCACGCCGGCGCCGTCGGCTACGGCTGGCTCAACGCCGGATGGGGCACTGGCGCTTTCCTCAGCGCTCTGTATGCTCCTGCCATCATCGCTGGCCTGGGTGGCCGCCGTTCGGTGGCATTTTCCATGGCGCTGTTGGCCGCGTGCGTAGTTTGCGCTCCCGTCTCGCGCTGGCTGGTCGCAGCAATCCTGTTGTATGGCGTGATGGGTTCCGCGCGCGGCGTCGGCGGCATCGCGATGAATACCAGCCTCATGGAGATGGTCCCGCCACATCTCATGGGACGGGTGCAAAATGCATTTTATTTTTTCGGGACGTTCCTGCAACTCGTGCTCGCCCTCGCCGTGGGTGCCGTTGCGCACAATGTCAGCCTGGTAGCAGCGTTTGCGATCTTGGCCTTCGTCTACGCCATGGCTTTTGTCGCTGCGAGTTGGCCAGTGGGAACCGGAGTCGCAGTGGGGGAAGCCAGCGTAGCAGAGAAATGAAAACAACTCACGTTAGTGCGCGTTTGGGGTTGAACTTTGCGCGCTTTGCCACTTTTCGTGAATCGCGACACTACGCGGCCCGGAACGAGAATGGAGTTTCGATATGAGCTTATCAGTCCTTGAACGGTGGTATGCGAGCCAATGCGACGGCGAGTGGGAACATGGCTATGGTGTGCGAATCGACACGCTGGACAACCCTGGCTGGCGCGTCCACATCGGATTGCACGGAACCAAGAAGCAGGATGCATCATTGGCAAGGGTCGCACTAACTCGGAGTCAAGACGATTGGATACTTTATTGGGTCGAGAAACAGGAATTTCAAGTTGCATGTGGTCCCAAGAACTTGTCAGAGGCGATTGATATCTTCGCCGGCTGGTTCGACTCAGAGTGATGAGCTTCCAGTTCGACAGGACCTGCGAAACCGCGATCAAAGTGACGGGAGCCAGCTCGAACTTGCAATCGGAAATTGATTTTTTTCTCCGCGTCTCGCGTCTCCGTGGTAAATGACCGTTCCCTGCTGATATTCTTTCCCATTCCAAGGAGCACTCATGTCCTCTGACCTGCAGGGCCGTAACGCCGTCGTCTTCGGAGTCGCCAACAAGCGCTCGATCGCCTGGTCCATCGCACAGGGACTCCACGCCGCCGGCATGAAGCTCGCCATCACCTATCAGAACGAGCGGCTGGAACTGGAAGCCAAGGACCTCATTCTCTCCCTGCCAGGAGCGGAGGCCTACATGTGCGATGTCTCCAAGGACGAAGACATCGAGCGCCTGTTCGCCACTCTCAAGGAACGCCATGGAAAACTGCATGCGCTGGTGCACTCCGTTGCTTACGCACCCGCTGAGGAACTCAAAGGCGACTTCGTCAACACTACGCGCGAAGGCTTTCGCATCGCGATGGATGTGAGCGTCTACTCGCTGGTCGCAGTCTCCCGCGCCGCAGCTCCGCTCATGGAAGACGGCGGCTCCATCCTCACTATGACGTATTACGCGTCCGAGAAAGTCGTGCCCCGCTACAACGTGATGGCCGTCGCCAAGGCTGGCCTGGAATCCTCGGTGCGCTATCTCGCTTACGAATTAGGCAAGAAGAAGATTCGCGTGAACGCCATCTCTGCCGGCCCCATCAAAACCCTCGCTGCGCGCGGCATCTCCGGGCTCGGAGACATGCTGAAATCCCACGCCGAACGTGCGCCCCTCGGGCGGAATGTAGACGTGAATGAAGTCGGTTCAACCGGAGTCTTCCTCGCCTCCGACGCGAGCTCGGGCATCACCGGCGAAGTTATCCACGTGGATTGCGGCTACAACATCATGGGGTTTTAGGTGATGTCCTCGAATCTGGAGATAACCGCGCAAGACCCCGTCCGACGTATTCAACGGATTCAGGCGATCACCATTGGCTGGATGAGCATCGAGGCAGGAGTGTCGCTGTGGGCTGCATGGCGGGCCAGAAGCCCAGCGCTGCTGGCGTTTGGTGGAGATAGTGCGATCGAGCTGCTGTCGGCCACAGTCGTGCTTTGGAGATTCCGACATCAGCTCTCCGACGAGCGCGCCGAGCGACGTGCTGTTCGGACCGCGGGCGTTCTGCTACTTGTCCTAGCCCTGTACGTCATTGTGGCCTCCGCGGCGGCGTTACTTGGTCACATCGAACCCGGATCAAGCTACGTGGGAATTATCGTTTTGATTGCCGCGTCAATGGTCATGCCTTGGCTGGCCCGGGAGAAGCGGCGCCTGTCCTCCGCCACGGGTAGCGCCGCACTGCGCGCCGACGCAGCCGAATCTATGTTGTGTGCTTATCTCTCGGTGATTGCTCTGGCGGGACTCGCGGGGCATGCCTTCTTCGGCATCGCGTGGGCAGACCCTGTGGCCGCTTTGGCCGTCGTCCCGCTGATCGTATGGGAAGCACGCCAGTCCATGCGTGGAAAGCCGTGTGGTTGTTGCTGATCTCCAGCTGAAGTTGCCCTGTATACTCCTTTGCCATGAAACCTGACGCTCGAATTCGGTCCTTGTGCCTGCTTAGCGCCATCGCAGTTTCGCTTCTATGTACTTCTCTTGGGGCGCGTGGCCAGTCCTCCCCATCCTCTCGCGCAGCAACGGTGTTCGACTCTATACCACAGGCAAAGAAGATCGATCAGGTGGCGATCTCTCCCGACGGAACTCATTTGGCCTACATCGCCAGCGACGAGCTCAGCGTGATTTCGATGAGCGGCGGTCCCAGTCGACCGATTGCGCTCGAGGGAAAGCTTCCGCTCCGCGAGGTCTCCTGGTCAGCAGATTCAAAGCAGGTCGTTTTCATCGCGGATTTGCCGGGCGACGCTCCCGCGGCTCAGATCTGGACCGCGACAATCGATGGCGGCTCTCCGGTAAAGCGAGCAGAGTTAAAAGGATATGTCGAGGATCCACGCTTTTCTCCGGATGGGTCCCGGCTTGCTGTCCTTTTTATCGAAGGCATGCCGCGCGTAGCAGGCCCACTTCAACCCATGACCCCGCTCGCCGGAGTCGTCGCCGAAAAGATTTACGAGCAGCGTCTTGCTGCCATCGATCTGAGCACAAACGCGCTCAAGCAAGTCACGCCTGCTGACTTGTACATCTATGAGTATGCCTGGACTCCTGACGGACAGGACTGGGTAGCAACAGCGGCCCATGGCTCCGGCGACGCCAATTGGTATGTCGCGCGGCTCTACCGCATCAACTCGCAGTCAGGAGAGATGCGGGAGATTTACGCCCCGAAGTGGCAGATTGCGGAACCGCGGGTCTCGCCCGACGGCAAGTACGTGGCGTTCATTGAAGGGCTGATGAGCGATGAGGGTGCAACCGGAGGCGACGTCCACGTCGTGCCTATCGCCGGTGGCGCGGCGCGGAATCTCACCCCTAATTTCAGAGGGTCTCCTTCTTCGTTGGCGTGGACGGAGCCGGGGGGCATCGCGTTCGTCCAAAATGTGGACGGACAATCGGGCCTCGGCTCGGTGAATCTTGAAGGTGCGGTGCGGCTCCTGTGGACAGGCGAAGAGTTTGTAGGGACAACAGCGTCCTTCTCCCGTGACGGAACGGTGACTGCCGTAATCCGTCAGTCCGCAAGCACTCCCCCCGAGGTTTGGGCTGGCCCGATCGGCCAATGGAAGCAGCTCACCACGCTCAACTCCGAGGTGAAGCCCGCATGGGGCGAGATGCGCAATTTCCATTGGACGAACGGAAGTACCCGGCTGCAAGGCTGGTTGATGCTGCCTAAGGACTTGGTCGTGGGCAAAACCTATCCTCTAGTAGTCAACGTGCATGGCGGGCCGTCCTCGGCGTGTACCTCGCACTGGGACGCAAAAATCATGGGTCCCGAGTCGGCCATGGGCTACTTCGCTTTCTGCCCGAACCCGAGAGGCAGTTATGGCCAGGGCGAGACATTCACCCAGGGCAACGTGAAGGACTTCGGCGGGGGTGACTTTCGCGACATCATGGCTGGCGTCGATGCGATCTCCAAGCAGTACCCGATCGATTCCAAGCGCATCGGCATTCGCGGACACAGCTACGGCGGGTACATGACCATGTGGGCTGAGACACAGACGCAGCGTTTTGCCGCAGCCGTGGCGGGCGCCGGCCTCTCCGATTGGCTCAGCTACTCTGGAGTGAACGATATCGACGAATGGATGATTCCGTTCTTTGGCGCATCGGTGTACGACGATCCCGCGGTGTACGCCAAGAGCGATCCGATGCACTTCGTGAAAAAAGTCAAGACGCCTACCCTAATTCTAGTTGGAGACAGTGATGGCGAAGTTCCGATGGAACAGTCGGTGGAATGGTGGCATGCGCTTAAGGCCCTCAAGGTACCCGTCCGGCTGGTTGTGTATCCCAATGAGGGACACATGTTGGTAAAACCTGCCGACGCCCGCGACTATTTCGTGCGTACGCTCGAATGGTTCGACGAATGGTTTGAAAAAAGTTCAGGGCGCTAGCGCGACTTGAGTGTTCGTGGGCTGGCCGGCATCATGCGATGAGCGGGGAATACGTGGGAAGCCGGACTCTCTGGCAAGCTTCTGGAAGTAGGTGCTAACGATATAATTTGAGCAGCATGAAGAACGGTCGCTTGACCCTCGCCTTTTTCGCCGCCGCCATCCTGTTCTCGATGGTGCGCGAATGGAGCGCACCGGTCGCCTGCGCACGATCAATTCTCATCCCTTTCTCCGTTACGCGCATACACGAGTAGCAATTACGGTGCGTGATGGAAGTACGGTTCGTATCAGAGCATCGCTTCAGCGATGCCGAAAGCTCTGCTGTGAATACGCCTTCAGGCACTGCTTACTCGAATCCCCTTCACTTTGGACTGTAGCTCATGATCTTGATCTTACGTCCGTTCTCGCTCACTCGCTCCAGAGAAATCTCTACATCCCGCTCCTGCTGCAAGCGGAGGAATTTTTCGCCCCACTCAATCAGCAGAACGCTGTCGTCAGTGCGCAGGTCATCCAGAGCGAGCGTTTCCAGTTCGCGTTGCGTGTCCACGCGATAAAGATCGATATGATAGAGATTCGCTCGCGGGCCGTGATACTCATGCACCAAGGTAAAGGTGGGACTGGTCACGTCTTCTTCCGCGGCTGCTTCAAACGCCGCCGCGATTCCCTTTACCAGCGTGGTCTTGCCGGCGCCGAGATCGCCGCGCAGGAGCACCAGCTTTGGCGGGGCAAGCATCTCAGCCAGCGTGCGACCTAAGGCGATTGTCTCTTCCGCTGATTCTGTGGTGATTTCGCGCGTCATCTCTCGTTTCGCGTCGTGTCGCAAGCGCATACCGCAAACACGCGTTGCAAACAGACGACCAGTATAACGAGAGTGCTTAGCGCTCCGCGGTCCCTGAATTCGCCGCGACTAGGGCATTAGTGCGTGGAGAATGCACTCGACTTCAAGCCCAGCTGACTCCGGTCCACTACGTGATCCAGCGAGGTGCGCAGGCGGCGGTGATCGTCATCCTCGAGCGCCACGAAGCGAAACGGCTGGAACACGCCATTTGTCGTCTTGTGCGTGGGGCTGAGGATTTCGGCCATACCGTGCACCGGGCCGGCTTGCGTGTGAAATGCAACTTCGACAAAATCACCCTGTCCGAGCGAATGGGACATATACAACAGGCCGCCAGTCACGGAAATGGTTTGGAGTTTAGCTTTAGTGCGCCGGCCATCTTCTAGACGAATCGCAGCCAGGACTGAATCGCCAAGCTGGACCCGGGCCGCGCGCCGCGAAGGGTGCGGTTGGGGGAAGTGGGTCATAAGCACATGCACTATCGCACCATCCCGTACCGGGTAATAGATTACCGAAGCAGTTGTCCGGATTCCGCGCGGGAAGCCTGATTCCGGCGGTCCAAGTACCTGTGCTGCGAAGGACATAGCGCGCATTAACTGTTGAGATACTGTCCGATAGTACAGCGGAGCGAGAAAGGTTGTTTTCTTGTTTTTCGCGCGATGCCGCACAGGCGCGATGCTGCCGCGGACAACCGACGGTATGATGCTTTACGATCTGTCACGGGACTTCTTGGAGGATGTGATGCGCTGTTTTTCAACTCTGGTCTTTGTAGTTCAATTGTTGGTTGCCACGACCCTTTCTTACGCACAATCCCCTTCGGTGGAGAATAAGGCTCCTCTCAGGGTAGCAATCGTCGGACTCGTTCACGGGCATGTTCATGGATTCCTGCAGCAGTCGCTCCACAGCTCAGAGATTCAAATCGTTGGGATCGCGGAGCAAGACCGGAAACTCGCGTTGCAATATGCAGCCCGCTATGGCTTTGAGAAGACCTTAATATTTGCGGATTTGGACGAGATGCTGCAAAAGACCCATCCCCAGGCCGTGCTGGTTTACACGAACACTTACGACCACCGGCGCGTG
>WNFJ01220510.1_pt1 | contig 15227 bp, 13 predicted proteins | sample 5400461 | NCBI WGS metagenome assembly WNFJ01 (sample SAMN13153349, study PRJNA577476) | soil metagenome | isolation source: 115 cm saprolite on Douglas fir-dominated hillslope | place: USA:California | collected 2013-09-17 | reverse complement strand
GGCCTGCGAAACACTCATAAAGAAAGACGATGCCGATGCCAGTTGGTGGGATCCGTCCGCCGTCGTGGTCAGTCTCTGGCACTGTGGCGGGAATTAAACCCTCCAAAACGGCATTTTCCCCTTGACTTGGAATTATACTCCGAGTAACATACGTGAAAGGTAATTATCCGTTTTGGAGTGCGGGAGCTCTGCTCCCGCTTTTTCATTTCCAGCTGATCCTGATGTCGCCGATTGGCCCCACCCTCCAAGAAACGCGAACCGGCAATTCCTGCGTTTCGGCACAATTCAGGTGGGACGCAACTTCTTTAGAATCAACACTTACGAATACCCTGTAAGTGTTGATTCTAAATGACTTACGAGAACACTAACTTCTTTAGATGCAACACTTACAAAAAACAGGGGGGAGGGTCCCGATTATGGTTAACTAGCTGCCTTTTTTACTGCCCAGCCGCCAACTCTCTCACCATCAAATACATCGCTACCAATCCCGCCAGCAACACGCCACTCTCGAGCGAGACCGAAATCCGATGCAACCGGCTGAACTCCGCCAGCAACGGACTATCCGCCGCCGTCGCTTGAATCGAACCCATCTGCACCCGCAGCGCCGCCATCTTCGGGCTAACCGTATGTTGCGACACCACCGTGAGCCCAATCATGAGCACAACAAACAGCGCCGCCGGTGTCGCCAAACTTGCAAACGTCCGCGTTCGCAACAGCCGAGCCAGGAGAATCACGATCCCGCACACCACCCCAATCATGTGCATCCACCACAATCCGTACCCGACCACCGCCCCCGCCTGGTCCCGGCTCGCCAAAATCCGAAACGCCCCCGGCGCCACCACAAAGCTCAAGAACACATCGCTCCCCAGCCACAGGCTCAAACCTAGAAACTCGATCGTACGAAGGAAGCTTGACATGGAGAGATTTTAGCTAGAATGGCTCTTGGCGTGGAAGCAAAAGATGGTGGGCGACAAAGGACTTGAACCTTTGACCTCTCCCGTGTGAGGGGAGCGCTCTAACCAACTGAGCTAGTCGCCCGTTTCATGTAGCCGCGACGCCGTGAAGCGTCATCTATTTGTAGCAGGAAGGACGCAGGTTTTCAACCAATGCCCGCCGCCACCTCCCCAGTCGTCTCGCAGCTTCAGCGCTCCATCGCGCGCGCCATCTACGGCAAGGAAGACGCCATCCAGCTCGCCCTCATCACGCTGCTCGCGCGCGGCCACTTGCTCATCGAAGACGTTCCCGGCGTCGGCAAGACTACTCTCGCACAGGCGCTCGCGAAATCCTTTCATTGCAGCTTTCAGCGCATCCAGTTCACGTCGGACCTGCTGCCCAGCGATGTTCTCGGCGTGAGCGTCTACAATCCCGAGTCGCGCGATTTTGAATTTCGTTCCGGCCCGATCTTCGCCAATGTCGTCCTCGCCGACGAAATCAATCGCACCACGCCGCGCACGCAATCCGCGCTTCTCGAAGCCATGAACGAAGCGCAGGTCACCGTCGACGGTAAAACGCTCCCGCTGCCGCAGCCGTTTCTCGTCATCGCCACGCAAAACCCTGTCGAGCATCACGGCACCTATCCTCTTCCGGAATCGCAGCTAGACCGTTTCTTGATGCGCATCAAAATGGGCTATCCCTCGCACGAAACGGAAAAGGAAATTCTGCGCAAGCGCGTTGGGGATAATCCTCTCGATTCGCTCGATCCGATCGCGGATGTCAGCGATGTGCTGGCCATGCAGGATGCCGTTGCGCACGTCAAGGTGGACTCCAGCCTGCACGATTACGCGCTCGAGATCGTCAACCGCACGCGCAAGAGTGAGCAGCTTGCCCTCGGCGTGAGCCCCCGCGGCACGCTCATGCTCCAGCGCGCCGCGCAAGCCCGCGCCTACCTCGATGGCCGCGACTATTGCCTGCCCGACGACTTCAAACAGCTCGCCGTCTCCGTTTTCTCCCATCGAGTCGTCGCCAGTTCGCGCCACGCCTCGCTTCAGAAAAAATCGGAAACCACCGATTCCGTTCTTCGCGATATCGTCGAATCCGTCCCCGTTCCCTTGTGATCGCCCCGCTGTGAGCGTGCAATCAACCATCTCGCAACTCTGGGCCAAGGCCGACCGCCCCGCCGTGCGCGCGTTCCTTCTCTCGATCACCGCGCTCACTGCGGCGCTCCTTTTGGCACTGTATTCCGGCGCCGCCGCGGAAATAGGCCAGCTCGCGCTCGCCAGCACTTCGGCCCTTGCCGCGCTCGCCATCGCCGGCTGGGTGGGCGTGACGCTCGTCCCCGTTCTCGCGAAGCGCACGCCGCTCCGCTGGATCGCCTACAAAATGGAGTACCGCATCACCCTCGAGGGTTGGATTTATCTCGGCGGGATCATTCTTGTGGCGCTCGCGGCGCTCAACACCGGCAACAATCTCCTCTTTCTGATTCTCGCCAGCCTCATCGCCCTCGTTTTGATGTCCGGCATTCTCTCTTCCATCACGCTCTCGGGCATCGGAATGCGCCTCGTGTTGCCCGAACATATTTTCGCCAGTCAGCCTGTTCGCGCTATGGTCGAACTTGAAAATGAAAAGCTGACGCTGCCTTCGTTTTCGTTGCGCGTCGAGGCCGCCAAAACAAACCAGGCACAGGCCGCTGCCATGCTCGAAACGCCGGTCTATTTTCCCTATCTCCCAAAACATGACCGTGTGCAGCAAACCATTCCCGTGACGTTCCCGCGACGCGGCGTCTATCGCCAGGAAGCTTTCCGGATCGTCACCCGTTTCCCCTTTGGCTTCCTGCGGAAAGCTCGCCAGCTGAACTTGAAAACCGAAGCGCTGGTCTATCCCTCCGTGGAACCGACCGCTGACTACCTCGAAATCCTTCCCGGCCTGCAGGGAGCCCTGGAAAGCGTCACCAAAGGCCGCGGTCAGGATCTCTATGCGCTGCGGGATTACCTCCCAACAGACAGTGCGCGCCACGTACACTGGAAAGCTTCCGCGCGCTCCGGCTCATTGATGGTCCGCGAATTTACCCGCGAAGACGACTGCCGCATCCTGCTCGTTCTCGATCCTCATCTGTCCGCCGAAGAATCCTCCAGCCGCAAGCCGGGAGTGTCTGCGACGAGCGAACGCTTCGAGCGTTCCGTCACGATCTGCGCCAGCCTGGCCTGGCAGGAGCGCCGGTGTGGAAACTCCTCTCGCTCCCGCCGACGAACTCATTTTCGCAATTCTCAAGCACCTGGCGATCGCGCAACCCCTGCCACCCGACCCCGGGCAATCGCTCATGGCCGATCTCGCGGCCTCCCCCGAACTTTTCAAAATCATCGTGACCAGCCAGCCCCACGGCTCCGTCCCCGCCTCCGTGTGGAGCTCGTCGTACGTCGTCTTTCTCGACCCCCCGGCCGGCTGAATTCTGCGGCCCTCCTTGTAGTGGCGCAGCATGCTGCGCCACTACCCCTGGAACTTCACCTCTCCGAGTGAAGTCAGGAGTTTAGCGTCACTCCACACACGCCGGAGTGATGCTGTGCGAGAATGTGCCTGCACCATGCTGAACGACCGCGAGCTGGCCACATTTCGCAAACAACTGCTCGGCTGGTTTCGCCAATTCCAGCGAGACTTGCCGTGGCGGCGAACGAAAGATCCCTACTGCATCTGGCTTTCGGAAATCATGCTCCAGCAAACCCGCGTCGCCGCCGCCATTCCTTACTACGAACGATTTCTGCAGCGCTTCCCGGACGTTCACGCGCTCGCCGCTGCGCCGCAGGAGGAAGTGCTGCTCCTCTGGTCGGGTCTCGGGTATTACAGTCGCGCGCGCCATCTGCAAAAAGCCGCGCAGCAAATCGTCGCGAAACATGGTGGGCAGTTTCCGATGCGCTGGGACGACACTCTCGCATTGCCGGGCATCGGAAACTACACCGCCGCGGCGATTCTAAGCATTGCCTTCGGAGAAAAACATGCCGTCCTCGATGGCAACGTCGCGCGTGTCCTTGCGCGTCTCGGCGCAATTCACGGCGACCTCCGCGAGTCGCAGCGCTGGCAAGAGTTACAGGAAACCGCGGATCGCTTGCTTGAGCCGAAATCACCGTGCGATTGGAATCAAGCGATGATGGAACTTGGTGCAACGCTGTGTACTCCAAAATCGCCGCAATGCCTCCTTTGCCCGGTCGCACAATCCTGCGAAGGACGCAGACTTGGCATCGCCGAATCCTTGCCCGAAAAACGGAGGAAGCGCGCCACGGTGCAAATAACTCTTGCCGCGGCGGTATTCGTAGACGAAAAGCGCCAAACTCTTCTGTTGCCGGCGCCGAAAAATACAAAAGAGAAATCCTCCGCCGATCACGTGCCAGCGCTGGTATCAAGAATGTGGCACTTTCCGACGCTCTCAGTGACAGGGGAACCGGCCGGGAAACTGAACGCGTTCCTCCGAAGACTTATGCCGGGCGTTCAGAGCCGCAAATGGAAACTCGTCCCGGCCGGCAAGGTTCGTCACGCGGTGACCTACCGCGCCATCACCCTCTTGCCGTTCCTCATCAACGTAAGAAAACTCCCCCGCGTCCCCGGCGCGAGGCAGGTTCCACTAGACAACATCTTCAGCCTGCCCGTTTCCAACCTCACCAGGAAAGTCGCCCGCGCCGCTCTGGCAGCGGCGGCTTCCGTTCCAGCCAAGCACTGAGAGTTATCCTTTCGTCTACTCTCGTTTTCGCCCCGGCCCGCAGGTGTTACGATAAAAAGTCCCATGGCCACGTCCATCGCATCTCCGAGTAAGCCCGCGCTGCCCGCCGAGCGTTTCTTCCGCACCTCGCTTTCACTGCTCATCCTCACTTCGACTGTCACGCTCGTGAGCACCGGCAAGCTCGACGTCATCACCAGTTTTGCCGCTCCGCTCATCGTGCTGTACAAGGGCTTCCGCTCGTGGCACGGACGCCCCGCCGAACTTTCGCAGCGCTCCGCAACCTGGTGCGTGCTCGCTTACCTGGCTTTCTTCCCCGTGGACGCCTTGTTTCTTTCGCGTTTCTCTGTTGGAAATTCGTCCAATCCGCCGCTATTCGCCGCGCTTCTGGGGGTGGTGCATTTTCTGATTTTCGTCACCGTCGTCCGCTTTTATAGCGCTGTCACGGACCGCGACGCGCTCTTTCTCTCGATGCTCTCTTTTGCTGGTATTCTCGCCGCAGCCGTTCTTACCGTCGATACCACCTTCCTGATTCTTTTTTTCATCTTTCTCCTGTTTGGTGTTTCCACTTTCGTCGGGATGGAATTACGCGGCGGAGCCGCCGGCGCGGTTTCGCCGCCACTCCATGTGCACCCCGAGCGCGATCGAAGATTGAATCGGGCGCTGAGTCTTTCCGCTCTCAGCGTGGCCACGGGATCCATCGTTTTAGGTAGCGTGCTGTTTTTCTTTTTTCCGCGTTTCAGCGCCGGGTATCTCGGGCGCACCAGCTTCAACACTTCGCTCATGTCCGGTTTCACGGAAAACGTCGAGCTCGGTCAAATCGGCGAGATCAAAAAGAATTCCGCAGTGGTCATGCGCGTGCAAACAGGAAAACCGATTGGTTACGACCGGCTGCGCTGGAGGGGCATCGCGCTTACGACTTTCGATGGGAGGCGGTGGACTTCTTCGGATCACAAGCCGCAAGAGCTGAAGCCCGGAGGGGATGGCTGGATTTACACCACGGATTCGAAACTGAAAGCGGATTCGGGTGAACCGGGCATGTTCTACACCGTGTACCTTGAACCTCTGGCCACCGATGCTATTTTCGTTCCCGGCAAGGTCACCCGTCTTCGCGGAAATTTTACCGGCGAAGGCGGAAACTCGTTTGCGGCGGTGCGCCGCACCTCTATCCTTCGGGATTTCACCGGCACCTTTTTGAATCCCTTCCACAATTACACTGCCGTACGGTATGCCGGTATTTCAAGCTTGCCTCCGCTCAATGCGGCCAAGCTCCGCGCGGCTTCGACAGATTATTCACCGGATATCACGGAAACGTACCTGCAGATCCCCGCGCTTGATCCGCGGATCCCCGAGCTTGCCAAACAAATCACGAAAAACGCCCGGACTCCTTTCGACAAGGCGGTGACGATCGAAAGCTACCTGCGCGACCGTTTCACGTACACCCTGAATCTGGCCGGGAAACCGGGAGACGATCCGCTCGCTCATTTTCTTTTCGAAACTCGCGCGGGCCACTGCGAATATTTTGCTTCGGCGATGACCATCATGCTGCGCACGCTGGGTATTCCTTCGCGTGAAGTCAATGGCTTCCTGCCGGGTGAGTACAACGACCTGGGTGGAGATTACATCGTCCGCGCAAGTGACGCGCACAGCTGGGTGGAGGTCTACTTTCCCGGCATGGACTGGCAAACATTCGATCCCACGCCGGCGGCTCCCGAGAACGAAACCGGCTTCCTCACGCGCCTGGGGCAGTTTGCCGACTGGATGGAGATCACCTGGAGCGAATGGGTAATCGGCTACGACTTCGCCCACCAATTGGTCCTGGCGCAGAATCTGCAGCGGGACTCGCGAAATTGGAGCGAATCCGCGCGCAATTGGTTCGAAAGCAAGCAGCAAGCGGGTAAGAAATGGATGAAGTCGCTGCAGCTTCAGCGCGGCATGCTGGGCTATATGCTGCCGGTCGCGCTGGTGCTCTTTCTGGCGGCTTTGCGCTTCAATGTTCTCGCTGAACTGAGCCGGCGCGTCCGTTTGTTCTTTCAATTGCGCGGATCCAAAGTGGTCCGCGCCGATCCCCAGCTTGCATCGCGGCTCTACGCGGAATTGCTTCGAATGCTCGCGCGCCGTGGACTGATGCGAAGCGTGTCGCAGACACCGTTCGAATTCGCGGCCGCCGTGCATTCGCCGAATCTCGCGCCCGCTGTGCGGGAATTCACGCAACTCTACGGCCAAGCGCGCTTCGGCGGCGCGCCTTGCGATACCACGCGCTTGCGCCAGCTCCTCGACCAGATTCGAACGGCATTGCGCGGGCGCTGAAGACAATTTACATCCTGCCAAGAAGGGGCGCACCCTGCTGCGCCCCTGCAAATACGCGAATGAACGGCGCATGTTACAATTGAAAATTGCGCAAAGGTACAAATTTACCGCCTATGACCAAGGTCGGATTCGTCAGCCTGGGATGCCCCAAGAACCTCGTGGACAGCGAGGTGATGATGGGTATTCTTGCGCGCGAAGGCTACGAACTGACGCCGCGCGCCGATGAAGCGGAAATCCTGGTCGTCAATACGTGCAGCTTTATTGAAGCGGCGCAAAAAGAGTCCGTGGACGCCGTTCTTGAAATGGCGGAGCACAAGAAATTCGGCGCGGCAAAAAAACTGATCGTGGCGGGCTGCCTGGTCGAACGGTATCGCGCGCAGATTCTGGAGCAGGTGCCGGAGGTGGACGCGGTCATCGGCACCGGCGAAGTCGAACGCATTATGGAAGCGGTGGAAGGCGATCTTCGCGTGCTCCCGGCGCAGCCGCCCGCATTTCTGTATCATGACCTGACTCCGCGCATCGTCACCACGCCGAAACATGCGGCGTACATCAAAATCGCGGAGGGCTGCGATCATCCCTGCACGTTCTGCATCATTCCGCAGCTTCGCGGCGCCTTTCGCAGCCGGCGATTCGAATCGGTGGTGCGAGAGGCGGAGAATTTAGCAAAGGCCGGGGCGCGGGAAGTCACGCTGATCGGGCAGGACACTACCTCTTACGGCGAAGATCTCGGCCTGCGTGACGGCCTCGCGCAACTCCTGGAAAAACTTGCGCAAACCAACGATTTGCTGTGGGTGCGATTTCTGTACGCCTATCCGAATCGTGTCACTCAGAAATTGCTCGACACCATCGCGGCGCATCCGCGGCTCGCCAAGTACATGGACATGCCGCTGCAGCACGCCAGCCGCAACGTGCTGGCGCGGATGAAGCGGGGTTCGAACGGCGACGCGTTCTTGAAATTGCTGGAGCGCATTCGAATGACGGTTCCGGGAGTTTCGCTGCGCACATCGTTTATCGTGGGCTTCCCGGGCGAAACCGAAGGCGATTTCGAGGAGCTGTGCGATTTCGTGAGGACCGCAAACCTCGATTGGATGGGCGTCTTCGAGTATTCCGACGTGGACAACGCGGGAAGCTACGCGCTGGATGAAAAAGTGGACGCGGAGACGATCAGCGATCGCCGCAACCGCTTAATGGCCATTCAGAAGAAAATCTCGCGAGAGAATCTGCGAGCGAAGTATTTGCGCGCAAAGCGGCGCGCGTCGAAGGACCGCACTTTCACGGCGCTGGTCGAAGGCCCTTCGAAAGACAATCCTCTCGTCTGGGAAGCGCGGCTCGAAGGCATGGCTCCGGAGATCGACGGGAGGCTGTACCTCACGGACATTGAATTGCCCGGCGGAGAAGTCGCGGAAGCCGGCGACATCGTCCGCGTTGAAATTACCAAGTCGGACGCGTACGACCTGGTCGGCCGCGTCGTCGAAATTCTGCCCCGGCCTGCGCAAGGGGCCGGCGCGGAGGCGGCGCCAATGCCACCGGTTGCGGCCGCCGAAAAACTTCATCGCATCGCCACCGGGGCACCCCTCCGCGTCCTGGCCTGAGCTATACTCTTCTTTCGAAGATAAGACTTCCCCGGCCTCCGTGATATCTGTGCGTGCGGATTGAAAGAACTTACACAGAGATCGCAGAGGACGCAGAGTTCACAGAGAAGAACGCACCATGAAACACAAATGCCCCATTTGCAAGACGGAGACTGACTCTGCGGTCCACGCGGACTTCCCTTTTTGCAGCGAGCGCTGCCGGGAACGGGACCTGGGCAACTGGGCCAGCGAGAAATATGTGGTGTCCGAACCGGTCTTCAATGAGGAAGACACCGGTGAAGGCGAGGGGAGTACCATCGTCCTTCCTTTGGACAACGATCTGGACAACCCGAATGACGCCGACCACTGAGGCCACGGCAGCACCCGCAGCACCGCCCAAGAAACCGCGGCTCGCGCTCGCGCTCGCCACGGCTCTTGGCATCGGCTACATTCCCAAGGCGCCAGGTACATTTGGGTCGCTTGTGGGTGTTGCGACCGCCTACCTCTCGGCTGTTTTTTTTCTGCGGCCCACGTCCTTTGGAGGATTGCTCCCTCTGCACCCCGATTCCGATGCGGTGCTAACGGATAACCACTTTCTCGTCCCAGGCAGTGACATTCACAACGCCATCCTGGCACTGCCGGTGTTCTGTGCCGTGGTCCTCCTCGTCCTTCTTGCGGCGATTGGAGTGTGGAGTGCTTCCCGGGCGGCCGCCTACGCGAGAATCGAAGACCCGCAATTTGTGGTTATTGATGAAGTCGCGGGACAGCACCTCGCTCTCCTGCTCCCGCTCGTTCCCATTGCTCTGCCGCATTTTATGGCGCACATGGACTTCTCCGACTTCGCGATTTTCTTTGCGCTAAGCCTGGTAAATTGGAAATATCTTTTGCTCGGTTTTATACTTTTTCGAGTGTTTGACATCTGGAAGCCATGGCCCATCCGCCGGCTGGAAAAACTGCCCGGGGGATGGGGAATCATGGCCGATGACTGGATGGCGGGCATCTACGCTGCAATTCTGCTGCGTGTCGCGTTACACTTTGGTCTGTTCACGTTTCACATTGGTCTGGTATGAAATTCGGCTTCGGCTCGTCGGCAGAAAAGAACGGCATTCCGCACATTGAGAGAGTTGCGCCCGCGGCGGCTATTCCGGGCGGAGAGATGACCATTCATGGGCGCGGGTTCGTCTCGGGCGCGCAGGCGCGCCCGGTGGTGCGCTTCGGCGAAGCCGAAGCCAGCATCGCGCTCGCCAGCGAGAATCGTCTGGTGGCGCGCGTTCCGGAAGGCGCAAACGGCGGAGTGGTGCGCGTCGCCACGGCCGGACACGAAAGCCAGCCGCACCCCGTACACATCGGCCTGCAGATCGCGGACAACCTTCATCCCGTGGCGAATCCCGCGGTCGATCTGGACGGCAACATTTACGTCACGTTTTCGGGCCCGCGGGGCCAGCGTGTTCCCGTTTCGCTTTACAAAATCACCGCGAATTACAGTGTGAAGCCGTTCATCACTTCGCTGATGAATCCCAGCGGCCTGGCGCTCGATCGCATGGGCAATCTGTTCGTCTCCTGCCGCAACGACGGCACGATTCATCGCATCACCCCCGATGGCCGCGCCGAGCAGTGGATTGAAGGCATGGGCGTCGCCACCGGCATCGCGTTCGACCCCAAGGGCAATCTGTACGTTGGCGACCGCAGCGGGACGGTTTTCAAGATCAGCCCGAGCCGCGAGATTTTTGTCTTCGCCACGCTCGAACCTTCCATCGCCGCGTATCACTTGGCGTTTCATCCCAGCGGCGATCTGTACGTTTCCGGGCCGACGACCTCCAGCTTCGACCGCATCCACAGGATCACGCAGGGCGGCGATGTGAGCGTTTTCTTCCGTGGCCTCGGGCGGCCGCAGGGCCTGGCATTGGATCGCGACGGAAATCTCTATGTGGCGGCCTCTTACGCCGGACGGCGCGGCATCGTGAGGATCACGCCGCAAGCTCAGGCCGATGTCGTGCTCAGCGGCTCCGGCATTGTGGGCATGGCGCTCCAGCCATCCGGCCGCGCGATTCTTGCCACCACAGACTCTTTGTTCACGCTCGATTGGGACGTGCGCGGCTTGCCATTGACCGGATAATTGAACAGATGAAAGCGGAAATCATTGCGGTCGGTTCGGAACTGCTGACTCCGGACCGTGTGGACACCAACTCGCTCTTCCTGACCGAAGAGCTGAACAAGCTCGGCATCGAAGTGGTGCGCAAATCGATCGTCGGGGACAATCGCGACTATTTGAGCGCCGCGTTCAAGGAAGCGCTGGAACGCGTCGAGCTGGTTATCGCGTCGGGCGGGCTGGGTCCTACAGAAGACGACCTGACGCGCGAAACCGTCGCGGAGCTTCTGGGCCGCAAGCTGCACCTTAACAACGAGATTCTCCGATACATCGAAGGTCGGTTCCGGCAGCTCGGCCGGGAGATGCCCGCGGTGAACGTGCGGCAGGCGATGGTGCCGGAAGGCGCGGAAGTGCTCGAAAATCCGCGCGGCTCAGCGCCGGGGCTATGGCTCGAAGACTCGGGGCGCTGCGTCGCGCTGTTACCAGGCCCTCCGCGCGAATTGAAGCCCATGTACCGGGAGCAGGTTTTGCCGCGGCTGCAGCGGCGCAGCTCCAACATCCGGATGTTTCACCGCGAACTGCGCGTCGCCGGCATGGGTGAATCGAGCGTCGAGCAGCGCATCAGGCCCATTTACACGCGTTATGCCGACCTGAACACCACGATTCTCGCCGCGCCGGGCGAAATTCAGATCCATTTGAGAGTGTGGACCGACGACGCGGCGCACGCGCAAAAAACGCTGGACGAAATCGTGCAGGGATTCGAGATCGCGCTGGCCGACCGCATTTTCTCGCAGGACGGTTCTTCGATGGAAGAAGTGGTGGCAGGCCTGCTGACGAGGAACAACTCCACCATCTCCGCCGCGGAAAGCTGCACGGGCGGCTTGCTCGCCCAGCGGCTGACGAGCATCGCCGGCAGCTCATCGTATTTCCTGGGCGGAGTGGTGAGCTACAGCAACGAACGGAAGACGGCCTGGGCGGATGTTCCGCCGGAACTCATCCAGTCCAAAGGCGCGGTCAGCAGTGAAGTGGCGATCGCCCTTGCCGACGGTATCCGCCGCCACGTCGGCAGCACGCTGGGCGTGGGCATCACGGGCATTGCGGGCCCAGGGGGCGGAACCGAGGAAAAGCCCGTGGGCACCGTACACATCGCTCTGTCGCATGCCGGTGGCGTGAAAGAGCGCGGCGTGCTCTTCCCCGGAGATCGCGAAGCTATCCGCTGGCACGCCTCGCAACTGGCGCTCGATCTAGTGCGCATCCATTTCCTCTACAACGGCGGGGAGCCGCCGGCACGCGCCACCAAGAGGTCCTGAATAGTGCGCTTGTTTGTCGCGCTGGAAATTCCCTTCGCGGTGCGGGAAAACCTCGCGGCCCTGCTCGAATCCCTTCGCGCGGTCTCATCGCAAACTCGCTGGGTGCGTCCGGAGAATCTTCACGTTACGCTGAAATTCATGGGTGAGGTGCCGGAGACAAAACTAGCAGCCACTCGCAGTGTGCTCGCCGGTGTGCGCTCCGATCAACCCGTAACAGTCGATTTTCGCGGACTGGGCTTCTTCCCCAACGAAAAACGCCCTCGCGTTTTCTGGGCCGGCATCGAGGCTTCGCCGAATCTGAAAACTCTGGCGGCCGATATCGAAAGCGTGGTGGAAAAACTTGGCATCCCGCGCGAACAGCGGCCTTTTTCGCCGCACCTGACGCTCGCACGGTTTGAGCCTCCCGGGCTGCCTGAAAAACTTCGCTCCGCGATCCAGGAGAACGCGGCGCGCGAGTTTGGTTCGCTCCGCACCAACCAATACCATCTGATCGAAAGCAAGTTGAAACCGTCCGGCGCGGAGTACACTACGCTCGAAAGTTTCCCGTTCGTGGCGGCGGAGGCCTAACGGAGCATGCTTGAGATTTCGATCACCGTCTTACTAATCCCTTTCGCCGCGTATCTTCTTGGCTCGATTCCCTTCGGGCTGCTCCTCGCGAAATTGTTTGGCGGCGCGGACGTGCGGAGAGCGGGCAGCGGCAACATCGGCGCAACCAACGTCGCGCGCGTTGCGGGGCCGCTGGCGGGGATTCTCACCCTGGCCTTCGACACCGGGAAGGGCGCGGCAGCCGTCTGGCTCGCCGGCCGTGTGACCAACGAAAGCGCCACCTGGATGATGGTCGCCGCTTTCGCTGTACTGCTCGGACACTGCTTCCCGGTATGGCTGAAGTTCAAGGGTGGCAAGGGCGTGGCCACTGCTCTTGGCGTGTTTCTTGCCCTCTGCCCCCTTGCAGCCGTCAGCGCGCTGTTGCTGTTCCTACTTTGCGTAGCCTACTGGCGCTATGTTTCGCTCGGTTCCATCGCGGCGGCCGCGGCCATGCCGCTGCTCATCTATTTTCTGTGGGCGCCACGTCATGCGCCGCCGATCATCGTCAACGTGGGAACGCTGGCCATCGCTCTGCTCGTGATTTACAAGCATGACGGCAACCTTCAACGTCTCGTGGAAGGCACCGAGCCGCGTTTTTCTTTCAGCAAGAAGAAGGAAGCGGAATGACGAGGATCGCCATCCTCGGCGCGGGCGGCTGGGGAACGGCGCTGGCAATCGTTCTTTCCCGCAGCCGCAAGCCCCACGAAATCTCGCTTTGGGTGCACAACGCCCGACTCGCCGAAGCGATTCGCCGCGACCGTGAAAATAAAACATATCTTCCCGGGTCGAAATTGTCTGAGGGCGTTCGAGTTCATCCTCAATTGGAAGCGGTGCTCACCGGCGCGCAGGTCATTCTCGGCGCCGTGCCCTCTGGCCATGCTCGCGCCGTTTACGCTTCCGCACTTCCGTTTGTCACGGCCAGCGCAAGTTTCGTCAGCGCCAGCAAGGGCCTTGAACCATCAACGCACCTGCGGATGAGCGAGGTGATCGCGCAAGTTGTCTCGCCGAAATTTGTGCCGCGCATCGCGGTGATTTCCGGACCGTCGTTCGCCGAGGAGGCCGCTCGCGGCGAACCTACTGCCGTCGTTCTGGCCTCGCAGGATGTCGCGCTCGGCGCCGAGCTGCAGGAAGAGTTTGCCGGGCCAGCGTTCCGTCTCTATACCAACGACGACGTTCTGGGGGTGGAACTCGCCGGGGCAATGAAGAATGTGATGGCTATCGCCGCGGGCGCGTGCCAGGGTCTCGGCCTCGGTTCGAATGCGGTGGCGGCGCTGATCACGCGCGGCCTTGCGGAAATGGCGCGTTTGGCAGTGGCACTGGGAGCGCGGCCGGAGACGCTCAGTGGTCTGGCGGGATTGGGCGATTTAGTTCTCACCTGCACGGGCTCGCTCAGCCGCAATCGATTCGTGGGAATCGAGCTGGGCAAAGGACGCACTCTGATTGAAATCCTCGCGAATATGCGCATGGTTGCGGAAGGCGTGAATACGGCCGCGCCGTTGCTGGCGCTGGCCCGCGAACACCGGATCGAAATGCCCATCACGGAACAAGTCGACGCTATTCTGCATGCGGGCAAGTCTCCCAAGGAGGCTATCCGGGACATCATGGAACGGCCGTTGAAGCGGGAATAAACGCGGGGCGCGAATATCAGCCGTCTTTCAGTCCTAAGTTGTCAGTAGGAAGTGGACGAACTGGGTTTGACGGTGCCCACGAACACGGTCTGCTGAATCGTCTCTGCTGTCGGACGTTCCTCGAAAGTCGGTAATACATTTCGGGTTTTGGTTGTCAGTTGGCAAGGAACTGAGATTGTTGTACCCGATTGCACCCACTGAATACTGGCAACTGATAACTGTCCACTTTTTCGGCCTCTAGTACCAAAGTTCCAGTTGCACATGCGCGACTCGGAGCGCTACCGGACCGCCTAAGTACCTCAAGTTCTCCTAGAATGAATAGTGGAGATGTCAGTGGACACCGAATCTCGTTGGGGACGTGTGCGCGCAGGGCGCGTGCGAATCCTTTGGCTCGTTCTGGGCGCGCTTTTGCTGGTCAGCGTGCTACCTATGGGTCTCTACCACCGCCAAGTATTGCAGCTCAGCCAGGAAAAGCTGGTGGATACCGAGCGCGTCCAGCAGACCGATCTGACCAGGTCGCTGGCGCAGGAAATCGAGTTGTTCGAATCCAACCTGACGCAACAGCTCCTGAGCGAGCGCCAGATTCTGGCGCTGACCGGCCTCATCGACAACGTCGAAGATTCCGCGGCAGAACCCAAGGTCACCCGCCTGCTGGAAAATTTTGTCGAAAGCAATCGCGATACGTTCATTTACCTGACGGCGGTCGGGAAGTCCGGAAAAGGCACGAGCGCGTCACAGGGAAATTTCCGGGCCGAGCAAGATCCGTTCGTGGCGAGAGCGCTGCAGCGGGCCTTCGTCACCTGCCTGCAATCGAAGCAACTGCAGGTGGTCAAGTTTCGCAGCGATCCTCTGGCAGTGGCTCCCCAAAACCGGCCGGCCTTCGTCGTGGCCGTGCCCTTGAAAGACGTGGACGACAACTTTACCGGAATGCTGGCCGCGGTCGTCTCCCTGGAATCCATCCTTCATCGTTTGCAGGAAGCCAGCGTGAGGGGACGCACCGTTTTTCTAGTGGATCACAACGGCCGCCTGGTGGCCCACCCGGAGACGAAAAACTTCGTTCCTGGCGCGGACGTCAGCAGCAATTCACTTGTG
>WNFJ01016642.1_pt1 | contig 15227 bp, 16 predicted proteins | sample 5400461 | NCBI WGS metagenome assembly WNFJ01 (sample SAMN13153349, study PRJNA577476) | soil metagenome | isolation source: 115 cm saprolite on Douglas fir-dominated hillslope | place: USA:California | collected 2013-09-17 | reverse complement strand
CTCGGCGTCCTCGATTTCATGAAGCGCACCTCCATCCTCAAATGCGGGCCCGACCAGCTGCGCGCGCTCGGTCCGGCCGCGATCGCGCTCGGCGAGGCCGAGGGTCTCGACGCGCATGCCCGCTCGGTGGCGATGCGCTTCAATCCGCGATGACCGGCTCCGATCCGGCCGGCGGCGGCAAATCGCCTGGCGACAAATCGCGTGGTGCCAAGTCGCCTGGCGCCAAGTCGCCTGGCGCCAAGTCGCCTGGCGACAAGTCGCAGCGTCTGGTGGCGGTGACGCTCGACGAAAAATCGATCGGCCGCTCCGGACCCGATGTCGAGCACGAGCGCGCGGTCGCGATCTACGACCTCATCGAGGAGAATACCTTCGCGCCGGTCGGCCAGGAGGGCGGTCCGTTCGCGCTGCATCTGAGCATCACCGGCAATCGGCTGGTGCTCGACATCAGGCATGCGGACGGCACCCCCGCCATGGCGCATCTGATGTCGCTCTCCCCGCTGCGGCGCATCGTGAAGGACTACTTCATGGTTTGCGACAGCTACTACGCGGCGATCCGCGCCGCGACGCCGGAGCGCATCGAAGCGCTCGACATGGGCCGCCGCTCGCTCCACGACGAAGGCTCGGAGCTCCTGATCGAGCGGCTCAAGCGCAAGGTGAAGGTCGATTTCGACACGGCGCGCCGCCTGTTCACGCTCATCTGCGTGCTGCACTGGAAGGGCTGAGGGTCGGCATGGCCGAGGCAACGCCGCCGCCGCGCCCGCAGGCCGTGCTGTTTGCCTGCGGGCTCAATTCGGTGCGCTCGCCGATGGCGGCCGCGCTGTTGCGGCAAATGCCTGGCGCCCCGCTCTACATCGCCTCGGCCGGTGTGCGCACGGCCGAGCTCGACCCGTTCGCGATCGCCGCCATGGCGGAGACCGGCATCGATATTGCCGGGCACCGGCCGATCACCTTCGAGGAGCTGGAGGATCTGGAAGGGCTGAACTTCGACCTGATCATCACGCTGTCGCCGGAAGCCCATCACAAGGCGCTCGCGCTGACCCATCGACTTGCCGCCGAAGTGGAATATTGGCCGACCGCCGACCCGGCCGATGTCGAGGGCAACCGCGCGCAGCGGCTCGATGCCTATCGCGCCGTCCGCGATCAGCTCATGGATCGCCTCAAGTCTCGCTTCCCGTAGCCCGGATGAAGCGCAGCGTAATCCGGGGCTGCTGTCCCGCATTGCGCTCCGCTCCGTGCGGGCTACGTCGCCCCCTGCGCAATTGTGAAATGCAGTTGTGAACGCGACCACCTTCCGCTAGGTTTCGCGCCGATTTGGGCGCCCATATGGGACCGCTTCGATCCCCAGCGGTGCCGGACGAAGACGCTGGGCGGCGTATGGCGAAGGAAGAGCTGCTGGAGTTTCCAGGTGTCGTGACGGAACTGCTCCCGAACGCCACCTTTCGGGTCAAGCTGGAAAACGAACACGAGATCATCGCTCACACCGCCGGCCGCATGCGCAAGAACCGGATCCGCGTGCTGGCCGGCGACAAGGTCCTGGTCGAGATGACGCCCTACGATCTGAGCAAAGGCCGCATCACCTACAGGTTCAAGTGAATTGTCGGTTCAAGTGAAATCCCTGGTTTGATCCGGAGCGCGATGCGCGCTCCGATCAGCATATTGCAGCGCAGACAGAGATGATCGGTCGCCCCAAGCTCGTCCTCGCCTCCGGCTCGCCGCGTCGCCTCGCGCTCGTCAATCAGGCCGGCATCGAGCCCGAGGCCTTGCGCCCGGCCGACCTCGACGAGACCCCGCTGCGCGGCGAGCTGCCGCGGGCCTGCGCCAACCGGCTGGCGCGTGCCAAAGCCGACGCGGCGCTCGAGATGGTGCGCATGGACGACGAGCTCAAGGGCGCCTACATCCTGTCCGCCGATACGGTGGTGGCCGTGGGCCGGCGCATTTTGCCGAAAGCGGAGCTGCTCGATCAGGCCGCGCAATGCCTGCGGCTCCTTTCGGGGCGCAATCACCGGGTCCACAGCGCGGTCTGCCTGGTGACCCCACGCGAAGCCTTCCGCCAGCGGCTGGTCGAGACCAGGGTGCGCTTCAAGCGGCTCTCGGATGAGGACATCGAGGCGTATCTCGCGTCCGGCGAATGGCGCGGCAAGGCCGGCGGCTACGCCGCCCAGGGCATTGCCGGCAGCTTCATCGTCAAGATCGTGGGCTCCTACAGCAATGTGGTGGGCCTGCCGCTCTACGAGACGACGACGCTGCTGGCGGGCGAGGGCTATCCGATCCGCTTCGGCTGGCTCAACGCGATCTGACGCGTGGAGCGAAATCGCGCTTAAGCCTTCGCAAACAAAGGACCCCGCAGACCCAAAACCTGATCCGAGAGTTGATCCAGGGTGGCATCCGGTTTTCGGTCCGAAAATGCAGCGGACCAAGGGCGTTGGATTGAGTCTGCGTATCGGCGGCATGAAAAGGAAAGCATGACAAAAGACGCCGCAAAAGACGACGCTAGAGGCGGCGCAAAGGACGCCGAGAAGGACGTACATGCGCCCCGCGCGCGGCGCTGCCCGATCTGCGGCAAGCCGGCCGTGGCGGAGTTCCGGGCGTTCTGCAGCCAACGCTGCGCCGACGTCGATCTCAACCGCTGGCTGTCGGGCGTCTACGCGGTGCCAGGCAAGGAGGACGAGGAGGAGGACGGCAGCGCCGCGCCGGAGCCGGACCGCGAAGCGTGAATGCCGATCGCGGATCGGCTGATAGCCCGACCGCCGCGTTCGCAGCTCGCCCGTCGCAATTCCGGCGGCCGCCGCTCTGACCACCCCTATTCTGGACAGCCCGCCATAGGGCCCCTATAACCCCCACGTTCCGCAGGGCGCGCCCCCGGCGGGCTCGGCGCCCAGGTAGCTCAGTTGGTAGAGCACTGCACTGCGGTGGTTCAATTCCGCCCCTGGGCACCAAAGATTAAAGAATATCATTTTATATCAATGGCTTAATTGCTAGTTTTGTCCAACCATCTTCAGCCTGGATTTGATCAGGGATCGAAGAATCGCGCTGGTTGTCGAAGGAATAACGGGCGTAGAGCGCAACCTTCATGGCACAAAGCTCACGGCGTTCATGTGTCAAGAGCGCCTCGTACCTCGGAGTCTGCCTTGGGCGGAAGAGGCCCGCGGCCATTTACTGATGGTCTGTTCGCTGGCGCCCATCAACGACTTGAGAACACTGAGATCGGGATTTACCCGACGGATCTTCGCCGCGGCGTCTCGAGTCGCCCGGCCAGAACAGTCGCGAGCGCTTCAGCTGATCGCCGTGAAAACCATGATGGCGCTGGTGGCGCCACCCGATCAATTTCTGCGATGATCCCTAGCCGCGCCGCTTTCGGGCGCGCCTCACGAAGAAAGAGCGCCCAAAGATCAGTACGACCACCGCCGCTGCCGCGACAAGATAGAGCATCTCCGTCGATCCATCGCCGCCATCGGGAGAAATTCCAAACAAGCGCTCTATCCAGTCCATGGTCATATCCTCTTGGTTGTTAGCTTGTACAACAAAACACGGGCTCGTTCCGTCTCACGGTGGAAGTCTTCGCATTGTTCGGGGCGTGATGCGACGTGCGGAGCGCAGAATAATTGACTGCAGTTCCGCAGGCCCCGTTTCATGGAGGTTGCTTCGGTTGACGAACGCCGGCTTTGATCTCGTCGCTCTGCCGCTGCCATGTGTAATTACACAACGGCGACGCGGCCGAAATGTTCAACGTGAGGCCGTTGGCGTCGAACACTACGCCAGTGACGATGTTGTTGTCCCATGACATCCAATTGTAGCCGCCGTTGATGCTACTACCAAAGCCATTGCCGGTGTCGTCGATGTGATCGGTTTGCACACACGTCGCGGCGAGAAATTCGTTCGTGCCCACATGGCTCCCAATTACGTGCCCCTACTTCTCACCGCTAGAACTGACAGCGCATATCCACCAATTTAAAATGATCGGTTGCGCGCTTCCTCCTCGGATTGGCAAGTCGCTCGACAACCGAACTCAAATTAATAATGGCGAACTCTTTTTCCGCATTATAAAATTGTATACGCTGCAAAGCATAGCACCGAAAAACATTCGCCGTAGACCGAGTATCGTCCAGACTATCGTTATATTTAGACTGGACTTGTGCGCTGATCGTTGCCGTTCCATCGAGAATAGCCTTATCTTTCTCGGCACTGAACCCAGCGTGAATAGCGCCAAGGCAATGAGCTATGACAGCGAATTGGGCCTTTAAGCTATGCGGGTCCAGACCTATTTTTGTCACCTGCTCGGTCAAGGATTGCTTGCAATCGACCTTGTTGGTCTCCGTGGATGAAATGACCTTTACACTTGCAGCCATTCCCGCCTGCCGGAATATCGGCCGGTCGAGACTATAATCGACGTCGGTGATTAAACGGTCATACGTGTCATTCCAATTCGTGAGCATTTGGTAATATGAAGTGAACCGTTGGCGATCGAGATCGAAGGCCGATTTGGACAGACCAACTTCGGTGCCGTCTTTCCTGTTTACAAAATCGCTGACCGCCGGGATAAACATGAGGGTCGCATACTGGCGTTGGCCAATTTCCGCGGCAGTTTCCTGGTAAACGGCTGTAGCGGCGGCAGCGGTGTCTGTGGCCGCTTGCACGCGCACGGAATTCAGCCAGCTTACGTATTGAAATGCGCTGGCAATTACGGTGGCAAGGAAAACAGTTGCAGCGCTTGCGACAAGCGACGGTATAAGCGCGCGAAGGGAAAATCCGGATTCCCCACGCAGTAGCGCAGCGGCACGCTTGAGCTGATCGCTGCCGATCCTGATATGGGATCTGCCGTCGCTTTCTCTTTCGACATCAACTGTAATGTCAGAAGAGGGGCTAGGTGAATCCGCTTTGGGGGAAGCTGGATGATCGGTCTTCATTTTGTTTACCATCACACTATAAGCTTTAATAGCCTTTGACTTCTAACGTGTCTTTCATGATTTCGGGATTGGGGGTACATTCTGAGGCGATCCCGAGAATATACCCCTATTCGTGCTCCCAATACACGCCATCATCCTTTTCGCCAAAGCGACGGATGCAAGAAGTAAGTATACTAGACAAGATCCGCGACGGCCGAAAACTCCATGCTTTACAAATCTCAAAACCAAAAACGATAATTTCCCATCTACTGTGCGCGTGGAGTGTGTCGTCAGCCACATTCCGCAGCTAGGGCTGCATTCAAGTCGGCGGTATCAGGGTATGGGCACTCCGCGTGTCAACGCGTTGTGGTCTTTGGTTTCGGCCCAGCGAAAGTTACCCGCCGCGTCGGTCAGGGCCAACGATTGCTTCAGCGCAGAGCTTTGGTTGCTGCCATATTGACCCAGTCGTGCAGGAATATTTGCTCAAAGTAGCGTGCTGCATCGGCATTGTAGATGATGAGCCCAGCATCGCGATTGTCGCCAGTGCCCATGGGTGACCAGTTCTGGCTGCTCACGACGACGGTCTGCGAATCAACGACCATGCCCTTGTTGTGGACATGCGGCTGGATGCGCAAGTGCTCGACCGCATCGATTCCCGCGTCTTGCAACCGCTCAATCCACATTTTGTCCTGGAACTCGCTCGTAATCAATCGGACGTCCACGTCGGCATTGATCAAGTCCGCCACTGCCGCGATCAGTTCCATGTGTGTCGGATTGCCCTTGTCCTGAGCAGGCAGAATGGTGTGTATATATTGTGTCTGCATGTAGAATCGTTGTTTCGCGCTTTTGATGAGATCAAGAATAGGCTTTCGATAGTCGTCGGGCGTTAGCAGTGGCTTTACCTTGATCGTGTCGGTGACGGTTTTCGCTGGAAAGAAGGTCTTGGGTGTACGCGCTGTGATTTGAATGAGCGCCTCCGGCGCGGGAATCTCCGGCGGCTCACCGGCGGCCATCACCGCGGCAGATGCGGCCGCCGGAGCGGCGGCGGCCTTTTTGGCTGTGGCGTAATCCTGAAGCAGATAGGTGCGAAATACCTTTGCCAGCTGGGGGCATTCACAAATGACGTGCCAATCGCGGTCTTGCGTATGAGCCGCGGCGACTAGAGCAGCTTGATCCGAAGGATCGAGCTTCGGTTGGTTCGACGTGTTCCAATTGCCGCTCGACAACCAAAATGCCTTGCTGTCCTTCACCGCGACCTTGATGTGATAGGAGGTCGGAAACGCCTCTGCTGGAGCTTCATGACCGAGCCCCGCTAGCGCCCAGGCAAAGCTCAGCCTTTTCTTGAGGGCGGCGGCCAAGTCATCGTGCGTGGTTTCGACGGTCTGCTCCCGCTTTTTTGGCGGCTCAGGGGGCGAGTCGAGAGTCAAGGTCAGCTTGTCGGAACCGCGCAGCGCGGCAATAAGGGCGGTCTCGATGTGCGGCGCCGTAAACTCGTACATTCCGACAATGAGATCTTGCGCAACATCGTGAAAAAACGTCTGCAGCTGCGCCCACCCTTGCTCGGGGCTGGCGTGCAGGACGAGCGTCATTTTTGCGGTAACGGGGGAGAGCGATGCGCCGGGGGGCGGTACATAATCGACATGAGGTTTGCGCGCGGCAGCAGCTAGTCCGGCGAGCATCGGCTCGGCTTCCTCGAACACAATCTCGCCAGGGACGTCCGGAACTGCCTCTTCCTCGCGAACCGTGCCTGACTGCGCTGCCAGGAGCATGCCGGTGCCCCCTGCCGGGCTCGGGCGTACCGGGCGAGGGTCGAGCCGCACATCAATCAAAACACCGCCGATATTTGCAGGCAGCGTGTTCTGCACGGTCAGTAAGTCGGCCCGATGCGCCAGCACGACGATGGCCCGCTGCCGCGTTATCCAATCGTTTTCGAAATGCCAACCAACGTAGGCTTTGGTCGCACCGGGAACTTGAAGTTTGCTCTTGTTGGCGTCCAGCACCGCCTGCGCGGCGTCGGGCGGGGGTAACGTTGTTGCACCGCCGCTGGGGCGCCGGGCCAGGGTGTAAGAGGCTGTGCGCAGGGTAGACGCAGTCTGCAACCATTCCGCGCGCTTGCGTTGATGGGTGACGGCATGACTGCGCGCGGCGAGACGCGATAGCCGCATGGGCGGACGGGTGTTCGCATCTACGAAGCCGCGCAGTGTACCTCGTCCCGACTGCGCCGGCTGACCCGGCAAATCAAGGATTTCAGGTTTGCCGAACCATCGCAGCTGCTGCATGGTCCCGAGCGCCGGATTGAGCCAGCTGATATAGCCGCCCGACAGAATCTCTCGCGGGCGCTTGATACGGCCGGTGAAGCTGTAGCGCACGCCCGGCGAAACGACGGGGTCGAAGAAATGTGGTGTGTAGAAATCGGAAACTAAGACTTCGTCGATCATGTAGGCATTGGCCGGGTCCTCGGACGGGTCTGCGACCTCGACCAGGTATTCGAACTTTTCCGTCGTCACATCCTGGACCTTGCCGGCCGCCACGGTGATACCCGACGACGGCACCAGCCGATTGCCGCTGGGATCGACCAGCATCTCCAGGCATTCGTGACTGGCGGTTAGCGACCAAGTGGGGCCGGCCTCAACCAGTGCATAGGGTTGCTGATGGTCGGTCAGATGAAGTCCGGCAGCCCCGTCCTGTCCAACGTCGTCCACAATGAAGATCGGCCACACGCCCGGCTCGATGGATTCCGGATCAGCGAGGGCCGTGACTGTCGCGGAAATGTTCCAAATATTTTGGAGATCCCGGCCCGCCTGGAGATTAAGTGCGCTAGCGATTTTTATGATGTCGTGAAGTCCAACCGCTTGCGATCGCGACGCGATTCCAACCCGCCTCGGGAGCATGATGCCAAACCCCTTATCTGTGATTTCAGGCTCCCGTGTGGAGTTTTGTCTTAATCGTGTCTGCCGCTCGGAGCGCAAGGGCAGCCACTGTCGAAGTCGGATTTGCAGTGGAGCCGGTCGGGAATGCGCTGCTGCCCAATACGAAGAGATTGGGGAAATCATGGCACCGACATTCGTCATTCACGACCGAATTGTCCCGCTTGGACCCCATTCGCGTCGTACCCATGATGTGACCGGAACCTCCGAAACTCAGCGACTTATCGTCTGGATCTGGCTGTAGTCGCTGGTGCTTATCGTCTATTCCCATTGCCGTGAAAACGGCTTTGTGCAATTCGACGATCTTCTTGAACGCGTTGCGGACATAATGTCGTTCATCATCAACCTTATAGTTGATCCGCGGCCGCTGAATGCCGAGATCATCCACTATTTTTTCGAGCGACGGATCATCATTCTTGAACGCTAGCGCAACGTAATTGTTTGCGTCGGGTAGCTGCTCGCATGCGCTGTTCAACGTGATATGTCGAAGGGACTGTTTGAGTGCCTTTTGCAGCCTTGCGCCCGTGTATTTTCTGTTGTGAACATAGTCCAGAATGGTTCCTGGCCACCAATCCCCCGCCGGGCTGGGATCGTAGCCAGGCTGGTCGACCGCGGGAATTTTGCCGCCCCGCGGCGCACCGGTTACGTTTGTCATCCATCCGTCGTTCTTCAACGAGGTTTTGAACGCCGAGTAGATTCCCCGAAAAGCCCCGTCCCTAAAATCCTCGATGTGAGAGGTTGTTTGCGGGCCCCGGAAGGGAAACAGGTCCATGGGAGCGATGGCGTAGGACTGCTTTATTGGGTGATCCATCAGATACTTGCCAAGGACGGGACTAAAATTATCCGGCCCGGAGCGCAACATGATCATCGGATTTTCAATCCCGTTGGCAGCGAGCACCACGATCTCCGCCGCGAATCCGTCCTCGCCGTCCTGTACACGTCTGGGCGGATCTTTGCTCTCATCCCATTTCCACCTGCGATAGTGCCCCCCCACCACTCTCTTGCTACTTTTGTCGAGCTCGAGATTGATCGCAACCGCTTGTGGGTACAGCCTAGCATAGCCGCCAGTCGCTCCATCCTTAACCAACGCCTTGTTCAGGTGCACTGTCGCGTCATACCGGGCTCCCGTCGGGCATAGTGGGACGCAAGAGGTGCGTCCGTCACAGGCTGGACGACCACCCTTATCTTCCGAAAGGATCGCATGCGGCACGGTGGTCACGTAGAGATCGATGTCTTCCGCCGGAATCCCGGCCACACCGGCAAGTCGACTGCTCAGCCTGACTGGGCGGGAACCATTGGTCCTGCCCGGAACCTTGGAACCTATCCTGTGGCTGACTTCCTTGTCGAGAAAACTCGGGACAAGCGATTTCATCGGATAGCCCTTGGCACTACGACCAAGATCCTTGTAAAGACGCCGATCAGGCTGATCTCCAGAGACCCCCATCTCCTGCTCCGCCTCGACGTAATACTTCTCGATTTCTTTGTAGCTGATCGGCCAGTCCTCGCCGACGTGATGTCTTTTCTTCATCTCGAAATCGCCGGGAATCATTCGGACGTAGATCCCCTGCCAATGCCACGTCGAGCCGCCCACCACTCGCTCGTAATAGCTTATGAACTTATCGCCTTTGTATTTATCGGGTGGGGGATAGACGTAATAGTTAGTGCCATCCGCGAGGTCCGCATTGACTCCATCAGGAGAGCTTCTAGGATTTGGTTGTGGCGCAAGAACATTGTCGCCGCAATACGGGGCGTCTGTCGCTTTGGAAGGCGACCCGATGAAGTTCTCGATCATCTCATCGCGGCCAGACCGGTCGGGAGCGAACCCCCCTGCCTCCAGGACGCATACTTTTTTTCCTGCCTTTGTGAGCTTGTAGGCGACGAGGGCTCCAGCTACGCCCGAGCCGACGATGACGACATCGTAGTGATCCGTAAATTCTCTAAGCATGGATTTTCTCCGCTCCCGGGGCCGGTTCAGATCGCGGAGCCCGCCCAGTAATTGCGCTTTCCGCCAGGCATCATCGGCGCATGTGCCTCCACCACCTTCCAAAGAAGTGCCTGTTCATATTGCTCCATAGTGCCGTAAATCCAGATTTGCGGACCGGTTCGAATTAACTGCCCCGAGCTCTGTTTCTTCAGCGGCTGCAGGAAAAACGCCGAGACGTACCAAAGGTAAATGACCTGCTCGGCCACAGCCCGAATGTCATCTGCGTCAGGTTCATTATTTTTCATGATTTGGTCGGCAACATCATCCGGCTTCGCCTGGCCGACGGCAGCATAAGCTTTATGCACCGCGAATAGACGTTTGAGCTTCGGGAAATAATCCGGCAGTTCGGAAAAACGCTTGAGGTACTGGGCCGCCAGCCGCTGCTGCAAGGGTCGCTGACCCGTTAAAGTCTCAGATACAGTAACGAAATCTGCCAGCTGGCCTTCGTCGAGCTCGGGAAGCGGGCTAACCTGCGCCTGCTGCACCCGGCATTGCTCATCGCCTTCTTCCCAACTCTCTGCGTGCGCAGCGCGCGGCTGCCCGCTACTGGCGGCGGTGATCCCCGTTACCGCAGCAAACCGGAGCAGCGCCCTTCTATCGAGAGCCGCCGAATTGTTGCTGGATGATTTCGCCGGGTCCCGTTCGTTCATGATCCCCTCCCTTTGGCCGGCTCGAACGGCAGAACCGTTTCGGTGGGTCTCTCAATCGCGTGATGTCACGCAGACCCTCTGCATCAGCCAAATGATCAGGCGGTAAATTCCGGAGCGGTGATTGTACTGAGGCCAACCCTGATTCAACGTGTAGCCAAGCTGAGAGGGAGCCGCAACCGAATTGTTGGACTTACATGTTCATTCAATATTTAAGTGTTTCGTCTCGGTCTCCGCATCAATCAAGGCGCTCAACTGGTGGCAATACTCATTGTTTATGAGGCATCGCGGTTTGATATGTAATCTAGGTGAGTAGGTATGTAGCTACCGAACCCGCTAAGCTGCTCATCGGCAATTAGCCAAAATCGGCGCACGCTGTAAGACCTGAATTTGACTGCCGCTGCGCCAGATGTTTCGCGCTATATGCGATGCCGTTTCAAACCACATCGGCGCCACGTTAGCGATTTGCTGCCGATGAGCCTCGCGGAATTAGCTTTCGATATCATCACCGTAAGTTCGCGTGTTGCTGGGCGCGCCTGCCTTTGCCATCGCGATCGACTGCGCAGCGCGTCGAGCGCAACCACGCAAAGGCCGGCCGCCAGCACGAACCAGCCGGGCCGTAGCGCAACGAGATCGTCGAGGTCGAAATTGAACGCCGCGTCCAACACCAGGAGCGGTGAGACGTCAAAAGCAATTCCGATGCCGATTGCTTCGCCGGCGAACGTCAGGACGGCAGCGGCGACCGTCAGTGCGAGCAACAGCCAAGTCTGCAGCTCACCTGACGCCGTCCACCACCAAGCGGCGAGACGATAACCGATCAGCCAGGTAAACAATCCAGCCGCGAAGGTCGGCACGGTTACGTCAAGCTTGGTCTGCTCGAAGAAGTGGACGAGCACAAACAGGGCGCTGACTTCCGCTTCCAAGGTGGCAGATCTGCGGATTTGGCCATTCCAACGAGTGACCTGAGCACATCCAATCGGCGATCGGCGCATCCACAGCGCCTTGCCGGATGGATTGGGATCATGACCACGGCCGGATCACGTCACTTGCGGTTCCGATTGCACCCTCCTCTGCCGCGCCTCGTAGGCCTTCAAGTGAACGTAGGCCAGCCGCAGCAGCGAAACATTGCCGGGCGGTGCGCCGGTGCCGCCTCCGCGCCGGATCAAGTCGCCGATGATGTGATCCGCCTCGATCGGAGCCTGGCGCTCGATGTCGCGCAGCATCGAGGCCGTGAGCGAGGAGCGTTCCGCGGTCAGCGCGGCACGGGATCGCTCCATTGAGGCGTCCCGCGGCGGATGCTGGTTGGCTCGCGCAACGGCGCGGCACTCGTCGAAGAGGCCGAGCACGAAATCCTGGCCGCCCGGTGATGCCACGATATCGCCGATCGTTGCGCGCATCAGACAGGTGCCGCCCGCGAGCGTAGCGAGGAACACCCACTTCTCCCACATCTCCTGCAGGATGTGCTCGCTGGCGCGGGCCTTGAATACGACGCCTGCCATTTCGTCGGCGATGGCGTCGATCCGGGCCGTTCGGCCGCCGTCGCGCTCCCCGAACGAGAGCTCATGATCGTTGTTCAGATGAACGATCGCGCGCTTCTGATCCAGCGTCGCCGCGATGATGCATTGCCCGCCGAGCACGCGCTCGCGGCGCAAGCGCGCGTCCAGGATGTCGAGGTGGCGCATGCCGTTGAGGAGCGGCAGGACCGCGGTTCGCGGCCCTACGGCCGGCGCGAAGGACGCGATGGCGTCGTCGAGATCGTAGGCCTTGCAGCTCAACAGAATGAGATCGAAATGATCGCTAAGCTTGTCGGCGAGGACCGTGGGCGGCGCCGGCACCGTCAGGTTGCCGGCCGCGCTCTTGATCTTGAGGCCCGCGCTCGCCAGCTCGGCGGCGCGCCGCGGACGGACCAGGAAGGTGACGTCCCGGCCGGCCTCGATCAGCCGGCCGCCAAAATAGCCGCCGATCGCGCCGGCACCGACCACGAGGATCCGCATATCGAACTCCTGCCGCTTTGCGCCGGGAGGATCTTATCCCGCCACTGTCCCGTCAGTTCGCGATGGTCGAGCGTCCGTTGCCCCAAGCGCCCGCCAGGATGGCGGTGACGACCGTCAGGCCGTGCAACACCTGGCCGAGCGCGATGGCGGCAAACAGCCAGGCCAGCGAGCCGGTGACGCGCAGCGCGAGCCAGCCGCCGCCGATCGCGACAAGCATGCGCAGGAATCCGGCGAACAGGGGCCAGAACAGCCGTCCCGCTCCCTGCGATGCGAAATAAAGCGCGAGACCGAGGCCGAAAAATCCATAGGCCGGCCCGACGATGCGCAGGTAGCGGCTGCCGGCCTCGATCACGCGCGGATCGCCGCTGAACAGTTCGGGCCAAGCCGTCGGCCAGAGCGCCGCCGCGACGCCGATCGCCTCGGTGATCGCGAAAGCGATGGCCCCGCCCGCGAAAGCGATGCGCAACGCCCGTTGGCTTTGGCCGGCGCCGATATTGGTGCCGACCATCGCGACCAGCGGCGCGCCGAGGCCGAAGACCAGGGGCACCAGGAGATATTCGAGCCGCGCGCCGGTGCCGTATCCGGCCACCGCCTCGGATCCGGCCGCGCTTGCGACCAGCGCGGTGGCGAGCGCGATGATCACGTTGGTCTGCAGGGAGGTGAGCGACGCGAAGGCTCCCACCCCGAGGATGGTGCGGAACAGCGGCCAGCGCGGACGCGACAGCCGCAAGCGCACGAGATTGCGCCCTGAGCGGATGTACCAGGCCAGGACCGCGGTTCCGGCCCCATAGAACAGGACCAGCGCCGCGCCACCCCCGGCGATGCCGAGCGCCGGGAACGGGCCGATGCCGAAAATCAGGCACGGCGAGAGCGGCACCAGGAAGATCACGCCGACGCAGATCACCAATGCCGGCACCAGCATGTTGCCGGTGCCGCGGATCGTGCTGGCAAGTCCGTTCATGGTCCACAGCAGGACGTTTCCGGCAAAGACGACGTTCGAATAGCTGAGCGCCGCATCGAGCTCGCCCCCGCTGCCGCCGAGCGCGCGGTAGATCGGCCGGCCCCATGCCAGCATGACGATGGAGAAGAAGGCGCCGAGCGCGATGTTGATGACGAGCGCATGCAGCACCAGGGCGTCGGCTTCCTCGCGCCGGCCGGCACCGAGCGCCCGCGCGATCGCAGACGAAATACCGCCCCCCATGGCGCCGGCGGAGATCATCTGCGTGAGCATCACGCCCGGAAAGACCAGCGCCATCCCGGCCAGCGCGTCGGTGCCGAGCCGCGACACGAACCAGGTCTCGATCAGCCCGGTCGCGGCCTGCGCCAGCATGACCAGCACATTGGGCCACGCCATGCGCAGCAGGGTCGGTATGATCCGTCCGTTGAGCTGGACGCGGGTGCGCGGATCGAGCCCGGCCGCCGGGATGTCGGTCGCGGCCGCGTTGCGTCCATGATGGTGCGCGGTTTCGCCAATGACCGCGACGCTCATTTCGCGCTCCGCTCGGGGCCGGCGCGTCGGCGCGCCGCCGAGACCGGCCGGCGCTTCGCGGACGCCCTTTCCGGATCGGCCGGCACGAATTTCCGCCGCGTGTGCGCGCCGGCCGCGGGGCCGGGCGCGTACATATATTCCGGCTCCTCGAGCGGCCGCCCGGTCATGCGGTCGACCAGCATGGGGTCGGCCTCGCGCCCGGTCCGCGCGTCGACCAGCAGCACGCTCGCCCCCTCCGGCGCAAAGTGCTTGTTGCCCCAGGCCAGGAGCGCGACGATCACCGGACGGAAATCGCGTCCGCGCGCGGTCAGCACATATTCGTCACGCGGCGGCCGTTCGCGGTAGCGCCGGCGCTGCAGCAACCCGGCTTCGACCAATGCATTAAGACGCCGCGTGAGCATATTGGGCGCAATGCCGAGACTCTTCTGGAATTGGTCGAAGCGGGTCAATCCATGCAAGGCGTCGCGCAGGATCAGGATGCTCCACCATTCGCCCACGCGCTCCAGGCTGCGGGCGACCGGGCACTGCATGTTGCCGAAGCTCTTGCGTTGCATTGACGCAATATGGGCCTGTTACTATTATCATGCAAGTAACTACCTGCGAGAGGTGACGTATGGCGGAACCCGATGAACGCGACCGTGACGACCGCCTTTATTTCGAGGATTTCCATGTCGGCCAGCGCTTCACCAGCGCGACCCACGTCATCGACACGGCGCAGATCAAGGCCTTCGCACGCCAGTTCGATCCGCAGCCGTTCCACCTCGATGAGGAGGCCGCCAAGGGCACCATGTTCGGCCGCTTGGTGGCGAGCGGATGGCACACCGCGGCCATCACCATGCGGTTGCAGGTCGAGTCAGGCTTGCCGATCGCCGGCGGCATGATCGGGGTCGGGGGCGAGATGAGCTGGCCGCGGCCGACGCTGCCGGGCGACGTCCTGCGCGTCGTGAGCGAAATCGTAGAGGTGACGCCGTCCCGGTCGCGCCCGGATCGAGGCGTGGTGCGTGTGCGCAGCGAAACCCGCAACCAGCGCAACGAGATCGTCCAGATTCTCGATGCGAAGCTTTTCGTGCCCCGCCGCACCCCGACGGCTCCGGGCTAAGGTGGACTTCGATCATTCGACGCGCCACGAAGGCCCCCATTGACAATCGGAAGATATTTCGATATTCGTTGAAATATGGAAAAGACAAATGCCGTGGTGGCCTTGGCGGCGCTGGCCCAGGACAGCCGCCTCGATGTGTTTCGCCTGCTGGTGCAGGCGGGGCCGCAAGGCCTGCCGGCCGGCCAGGTCGCGGTGGCCCTCGAT
>WNFJ01429350.1_pt2 | contig 15228 bp, 10 predicted proteins | sample 5400461 | NCBI WGS metagenome assembly WNFJ01 (sample SAMN13153349, study PRJNA577476) | soil metagenome | isolation source: 115 cm saprolite on Douglas fir-dominated hillslope | place: USA:California | collected 2013-09-17 | reverse complement strand
CAGACTTGCAGCGCGCTGCAATTCGCGCATGAACGCAACGTCATCCACCGCGACATCAAGCCGGCGAACTTGATGCTCACCGCCGACGATACCGTCAAGGTCACGGACTTCGGCACGGCGAAGATTTTGCAGTTCGGCACGGTGCAGCAAACGGCCCACGTTATGGGCACGCCCAGTTACATGTCGCCGGAGCAAGTGAAGGGCCGCGCCGTTGACGGCCGCAGCGACATTTTTTCTCTTGGCGTCCTGCTCTATGAAATGGTGACCGGAGAAAAACCCTTCCCGGGCCAGAATATCACCACGGTGATCTATAAGATCGTCAACGAAAGTCCCGTGCCGCCACGACAGATTGATCCCTCGATTCATCCGGGGATCAGCGCGGTGGTGATGAGAGCGCTGGAGAAAGAGCCCGACCAGAGATACCAGAGTTGCCGGGAAATGCTGGAAGACTTGCGGAATTACCGGACCATTGCGTCGAGCAGTGGCAACCCGCAATCGACGATGGTCATGGGTGGAGGCTCGCCTGCCGCGACCGTGATATCCGGAAATTCCGGTGGCCGTGGCATGACCGGTGAAGATCAAAACGTCTTTGCGACGGCGCGCTCCCTGAACGCGCGGGCATCGGCTCCCGGCCAAACTCCGGTGGTGCGGAGAACAGGAACGATCATGCCTGCTCCGGAACACCCGAAGAAGAAAAGTGTAGTTGGAACGGTTTTCGCGGCGTTGCTACTTCTCGGCGTGATTGTTTACGGGGCGAACAAGATCAAGCCCGTTTTCGAAGCGGCTCGCGAGCTTCGTGACCAACAGAAGAAGGGCGGCAGTTCGTCCGGTGTAGCGTCAGCGGGGACAGAGTCCGCGTCTGACGGCGGGGCGGCAAATCCAGCCGGGACGGGCGCTGCTCCGGAAACGAAAGACTCTGGCGCTGGTGCGAGCGGAGAGCGAAAATCGGGCGAGTCCAAGCCGGCGGAGATTGTTCCAGAGAAAGCGACGCCCAAGAAAACAGAAAATGCGATCAGCCCCAAAGCCGCGGAATACAAAGGCCGCATTGAAGAAGCCATTTCCGAGCGAGGATTGACCGGTCACGTGAAAGTTCAAGCCGCCGGGAGCACGCTAACGCTCGTGGGAAAGCTACGGCCAGCGGAACATGGCGCACTCTTGAAATTATTGCGGAACGCGCCCTCGGACGTGCGCGTCATCGACCACCTCGAATACGACGACACACCGGTGGCAGCAGGCAATACGGACGAGGGCTCGCACCCGGTTCCTGCGGCGGGGCGTGGGGCGATTCACGTCGTGACCGACGTGATCGGCGCCACGGCTGTGCTGCACGGGCCTGCAGGCCACGTTTTGAACAAGTGCGAAACGCCGTGCAGCTTCAACAATTTAGCACCGGCCCGTTACAGTCTTGAAGTGCAGAAGGATGGCTATCAATCCGTTCAGACGGCGCTACAGGTAAAGAGCGGCGACGCGCAAGACCAGAAGATCAAACTGGAATCGCTCGCTAAAGGCATCTTCATAAGCACGCAGCCGCCGGGAGCCGACGTGTTCATCAACGGAGCCAAACAGTCGGGACAGACGCCCGTAACGCTGCCGCTGGCACCTGGCCAATACAACCTCGTTTTGCGGATGCCGGGATATGAGGCGTACGCCGGAGGGATTCAGGTCAAGGACAATATTCAAACGCAGCTCACCGACGTGCCACTCAAGGAAAAGTCCGCAAGCCGCGTCGCTTGGGCGCAGGTGAATTCCACGCCAAGAGGCGCGGAAATTATATTGGACGGAACTTCCACTGGACAGTTCACACCTGCTCGCGTGCAGGTTCCTACTGGGGTACACACGGTAACGCTGCGGTTGAATGGATTTCAGCTGGCCAAGAGGACGTTCCAGGCAAGCGAAGGTGGCACTATTCCCCTTGAGGTGCCGCTCCAGAAATAGGCCGTGTGCATTGCCGAAATTAGCGTAGTTTTTGAGCTTGAAGACTTCCTAAACTTGCCAGGACGCCTACTCGAAACGTAACATTCTGTTACACGGAATTGACTCGAGTTCCAGGACTACCTTTGGATTATATTAAAAACAAAGGGTTTATTGGCATGGGATTCGGGCCGGAAGCGTGCTTTCTTCATTAGTAGGGACCACCTGCCCTTTAGAGGGGAAAGCGTGGGCCTTAGGTCGGCGCAATCGCCGCTAAAGGCGGCGTAAGCGGTCCGTAGAGAAGCAAGTGGAGAATGCTTGGTCAAGAGGGCCACATTACCGGTGCGGGAGAGACACGAGGCCCCGTTGAACGACCATCCTAACGTGACCCCGCGGACCTCGCTGCGTGCGCTGGTGAATGCGGTCGCGGGGGTTCCCGTGAGTCCCTCAGACCACCAGGCGATCGAAGTTCAACGCGCACTCCGAAATCTACACCTGCTGATCCGGTCGGAGCGTCTCTACGAGAAGGACCATCCGCGCAGGCTGGATAGCTTGGACAGCGCGTACGACTCGCTACGGAACGCCGCCGAAGTCCTGGGCGGCCTGGAGATTCGAGTGGAGCGCGGTGGACTCGTGGCGCCGAGGATTGGTGATGCACACCTGCCGGATGCCCGGGGCGAAATGCAGGCACTGGCGATAGACTTGCAGCGGTCCGGAATTCATTCGCTGGCGTTCTCGAAAAAATTCCATGTAGGTGAGCTGGACACTCTCACGCGACTGCTGAAGCCATCCTTGCTAAGATCGGAAGAGCCGGCGAAGGATGCAGGCAGTGCGTGGTGGCCGACGCGGCTTCTGGAGAACCGCGTGGAAGGGATTTCCGTGAATACCCAAACAGAACGCAGGGTGGACACGGTACTGGCGAGTCTCATCGCCGCGCTCGTGGCCTACGGTGGACATTCACCGCGCGAGACGACCGATGCGCCGATCCAGGCTCCGAACTTTGACGATCTAGTGGCGAGCCTGCGGCTCCTGGCGCGCTTGACTCCTCCTCTTGAAAGCGCGCGCGGTCTTTCCCCGGAAGAGGCGGCGCGTGCGATCCACGGGGCGATGGAAGAAGCCAGCCGCGACAGCGTCTGCATGCTGCTCAGTTCCGTCTCGCAATACGGACCGCGGGAAGGCGAACGTCCGCAGCCTTATTTGATGCGGCTCTCCGAAAATATTATTTTTGAATTCTTGAGCGCAGAATTTTCCAGCGGATCGCTTACGCCGTTATCCGTCAGGCCCACATTCGAACGCTTAGGCGATGTCATCGTGGAGGCCGGCGGATATTCTGGTCCTCACTCTTCTCAACATCTGTCGATGCTCGCGGTCACTTGGGCAACGGACAAGCATCGCGCACAACTCATCGATCGTTTCTGGTTGGAACTTCCGCCCCGCGAAAAATCGGCAGTCTTGCGCGGCTCGGATGTATGGTGCGTTCCGGTTGCGGCGCTGCGCCACACGCTCGGGCAGCTGGCCGATGCCGGCGCCGACGCGCCCCGCCGCGAAGCTCGCAACATCACTCTGAATTATGCGCGCCGCATCGAACATGCGGAGCCTTCGGCAAGGCGCGCCGTTGCCGCAGGATTGAATGAATTGACCTCGATCATCGAATCACTTTGGCCCAATCAATTGCCGGAAGACCTGAGCCGGGGCGCCATGAAGGCCCTGGACGTGGAGAAATCTCCGGAAACTGCCGCCCTGCTCGCTGCTTTTGTCGAGTCGCTGGGCCGCATCGCGGTAAATCGCGGCGACTACGCGGGTTTCGAATCCATTCTGATCGGTCTAGAGCGAGTGCCCCAAGACAAGGAACACGGCCACATGGCGGCGCTGGCCAACCGCCTGGTTGCGCAGGACCGCTGGCTTCTGCTGGTGGACGCGGCATTGGCCAACCGGGCCCTGGATCCCGTCTTGCCCCGCCTGCTGCAGCGCGATCCCGAGCGGCTGCTTGACCGCATGACCCTGCTGCTCACGGAGCCACGCGGCGCGGAAATGGTGCCGGCAATGGCCCGCCTTCTGCGAGCCATCGGCGTGCCCGTTCTGAATCTTCTTGAAACGCGGCTCTACGAAGCGCGCCGCCAGCGCGTGACCGCGGCAATCAAGCTGCTGGCTGCGGCGGACCCGGAGCGCCTGCTGCGTGGCCTGGCTCGCGCCATGGCCAGTTGGGAATGGAATCTTCAGGATTTGGCGATCAGCGAACTTTCGCGGCCATCTAATTCCGTGTCGGCCCAAAGCACCGCTTTCGTTTTCTCCGCGGTACTCTCTGACGCGCATCCTATGGTCGTTCCCATGATGATCGACCAACTCGGCCTGGCCCAGGAAACCACCGCCGTGCCGCAACTCATGGAAATCGCTGCCGGTGAACATGAAGTTCTGCGCGACCAGTTTGTGCGTATCAAGGCCATCGAGGCTCTCGGGCGCATGCGGGCCTATGAAGCCGCCGAACTTCTTCGTACGTTGGCGGAGGGCCGCGAGGGCCTCACGCATACTGAACCTGCGGGTTTGCGCGCCGCTGCCGAAGATGCGCTGGCGCTGCTCGAGAATCGGCCATCGTTCAAGCAGGCGGCGGCAGCTTTCGGAGCGCCGGCGCAATCCAGCTCCGGCTATGTCATCCCACGACGCTACGTTCGAGTTCCACTTGATTCACCGCTTCGCGCGCAGATCCAAGGCGCGCCGGCAGGCCTTGCCCGTGTAAAGACCATCAGCTTGGGCGGCGCTTACCTGGAGTCTCCCCGGAAACTCAGTATCGGCGACTCAATCAAGCTCGAGGTCCGCGCTGGTCTACGCAAGATTAATTTCACCGCCGTCGTCCGCAATATCGGTCCGGACGGCAGCGGGGTCGAATTCGTCCACATGCGCGACGAAGACCGCGAAAAACTCCGCAAACTCGTCCAGCGCCATCTCCGGCTCTAAGCAGCTCCTCTCCCACCTCGCCCTGATAGCTACTCCCATATCTCCTGGCCCAACCGCTGGTTCGGGATAGCGACAAGAAGCGACATTCCTGCCTTCCGCCTCCGTTTCGTACCTTGTCTCTTGCCAGGCCTCCCACTTTAGCTGATTCTGCGTTGGTCCTCGGTGCCTTGGGCGTCGTCAAGCCAATCCTTGGAGCGCCAATGGGTCTGCGGCCTCCTTCACGGTGCGTTGTAGGCGACAGCTGGGAAGTTTCCAGTTGAAAGCAAGGCTATATTGCAGTAAAAGCCGTGTATTCAATTGTTTTATCTGTTTCATTTGGAAATTGGCGGGGACAACCCGCCACCGCTAGGGGTAGCGGAAGTTTTTCGGGTGCACAACTAGGAGGAGTCATGCAACGCAGTCAGGGTGTGTTTGTGCTAAATGCTTCACGCTTACTGTTGGCCGGGATGATGCTGTGCTTGCTGGTGCTGGGCACCGCCAGAGTCACTTCGGCGCAAGGGGTGAATGCGTCGGCGCTTTCGGGAACAGTATCCGACCCTCAAGGATTGCCGGTCAAGGGCGCAAAGGTCACCATGACCAATGCAGGCACCGGCGCCCAGCGAACTTCCGTCACGGATGACGGCGGACGCTACAACCTCGTCGGCCTTCCTCCCGGCCAATACAAAATGACCGTCGATGGCGGCGCCAGCTTTGCGGTGTATGAGAATTCCTCGGTGATTCTGACTGTCGGCGAGGCCGCGACGCTCAATGTACAGCTCCAACTGGGCGGCCGACAGGATACTGTTAGGGTCACGGCGGAACCGGCCCTGGTGGAAACACAAAAGACGGACGTCTCCTTGACAATCGACTCTCATCAAATCAACAACCTCCCCTTCATTAACCACGACTATATCAAAGCCACACTCTTGAACTCGCAGGCAGCGCCCGACGACACACCTTCCATCGGCGCCGCCCCTACCAGCGGCCTCAACTTTGGCGGCCAGCGCGGCCGTTCCAACAATATCAACGTTGATGGCGCGGATGCCGGGGACAAGTCCGTGGGCGGCGTACGCTCCACGGTGTCGCAGGAAGCGGTGCAAGAGTTTAAGGTCATCACCAGCAATTACATGCCGGAATACGGCCGCGCCACCGGCGGCGTGGTCAACATCATCACAAAATCGGGCTCGAACGAAGTGCACGGCAACGTGTTCGGGTTTCTTCGTGCCACAGCGATTCAAGCGCGGGACCCATTCTCGGTGCGGGGGACCTTCAATCCGGCAACCGATTCAGTCACTCTCACTCCGGTGAAGCAGTCCTACACACGCGCGCAGGCCGGCGCCACGCTCGGAGGGCCGCTGCAGAAGGATAAAAGGATAAGACGTTCTATTTCTTTTCCTACGAAACCATCCGCGCTCAAGCGAGTGGATTTACCAGCATTGGACAAAACAATTTTGGTCTCGTGCCGGTCCCCGGCGCCAGCGTGTGCTCTTCGACACCCTTGCTTTTGACTGGGGGAACCAATGGGCAGGCGGCGTTCTACCCAGCGGTGATTGCGGCCAATGGCGGATGTGGAGCACCCAATGCTCTTGGCGCCGCTGCGATTCAGGGGGCCGCTTTGAGCGGCGCATCTTCGCAGGTAGCCCTGTTCGGCCATGCCTTGCCATTTCCGTTCAACTCATTCCCCGAAGACGGCGCATCCTGCGGCGGGGCACCATGCCTCCTGCCGGCTAGTTTCCACGGCCTCGTCTCCCTTCTCGGAAACTACCCGACCCGGGAAGGAACCAGTCTCTGGTCCCTGAGGCTCGATCACATCTGGAACACTAAGAACTCCACTTCTATTCGCGCCAGTGTCACGCCGTCGCTCATCACCGGGATCCAAGTAAATGCCCAGAATCAGAACTTTGGGCAGAATGCAGGGAATCGCACGTCCAACCAGCAAACGCGCGATCTTGCGATTGTAGGCCAACAGACGACTGCATTTACCAGGTCCCTGTTCAATGAGTTTCGCTTTCAGTTTGCGCGGCGTGGACTGCACTATGGTTTTTCGAACCTCCCGGGCGGGAGTGATCCGGCTGTTAACCTTACGGGATTTGCGTTTTTCGGCCGCGAGCCATTTACAACGGAAGATCGTGTGGAACGCCGGTTCCAGTGGGCTGACAACCTCACTTGGACCAAGGGAGCGCACACCTTCAAATTCGGCGGCGATGTGAATTTGATAAAAATCAACACGAATGCATCTCAGATTTTTACGCTGAACTACGGCGGCGTGTACACCTTCGGCAGCCTCTCTGCTGGCAACTTCGGTTTTCCATCTGCCTTTCCGTCGTTCAACGCCGTTCAGTCCTACGGCCTGGGGATTCCCACTACCTACTTCCAAGGCATCGGCAACTCAAACCGCCCGACGACGGATAAGTCGCTGGGAGTTTTTGCCCAGGACAGCTGGAAAATTAGCCAGAAGCTGACGCTCAATTACGGCGTGCGGTACGACATCGAATGGACGCCCATTTTCCCGCCAGCCACAGCACTCAGTGCAGCGGCAGCGCAAGCCCAAGGCGTCCTTCAGGGGATCCCGCTCAACACCAAGAACGTGCAGCCCCGCATCGGCCTTGCTTGGGATCCCTGGGGCAATGGTAAGACGGTGATTCGCGCCGGTTACGGAATCTTTTATGACAACCCGTCCCTCGCATTGGGGTTCCTTGCCAATGCATTCGACGGCGCGGAGTCTTCTTTGATTGAAGCTGGCGGCGGCGCCCCGTGTGTGCTTCCGGGAAACAGCTGCAACCTCGACAACGCACTCAATTTTTCGGCTCTCAATGCCACGAACATTTTTCAGGGTACGCTGACAGGGAATATCACCGGCTGCTCGACCGCAGTTCCAGCAACGATGTGCTATCTGGCTCAACAGCAGCGATTCAATTTCTTCCAACCCAATTCTCTCTTCACCGGTCAGCGCTACCTGGGATTTCCACTCGCTCCAGCCGTCGGGCCCCCCTTCGGCCCCGGGTATCCTCTGACGGTGGTGCCGTTTACGATTCCGGTGCAGAAGAATTTCAAGTTTGGTTACGCGCAGCAAGCCAACCTCACGATCGAGCGCGAAATCACCAAGGATTGGAAGATAAGCGCCGGGTACAACTACACGCACGGCGTGCATCTGGACCGTACCCGCAACCTCAATGTGACAAACCCCGCCTTGCTAGTCTCCAATGACAGCAACGCCGTCAAAGCTGGGCTTGTGACCACCGGAACGAATCCGCTCACCGTCACGGTCCCCGCCTCGGGGAATGTGAACGGTTGTGGAGCGGGCACGCTGGTGAATAACACGGCAGGCGGTGGAAGCGTCCTGATCAGCTCCCCGACGGTCCCGATCCTTGTTCCGGGCATCGTGGGTGAGGGATTCACAGGGCCAAATTGCGGTGGAACTCCCATCGGTTTGATCGGCACGCCCGCGGTGTTCAACTTCTTCCGGCCGTCGGGCCCGAACCCCTCATTTGGCGCTCTGGTCCCAGGCGGTTACGCCACGCTGGTCGGGTTGGCCCAAGCGGCAGGATTCCTCGCGCCTGGAACCGGCACTGTTCCCATCCCTTGGAGCGACGTAAGCCCACAGACTTCGTCGGGAAACTCCGTCTATCACGCCTTCACGCTCACTATGACGAAGCGTTTCTCACACGGCGTGGAATTGCTCTCCGGGTGGACCTACTCGCACACCATCGACGATTCGACGGATCTCTCAACGCTCCTGAACCCACAGGACAATAACAACCCCAACGGAGAACGAGGCAACTCTGATTTCGACCAACGGCACCGGTGGATAACCAGCGCAGTCTTCCAGAGCCCGTACCATCAGAGTGACCAAGGCTTCGGGAAGAAATTCCTTGCCGACTTCACGGTGGCCCCCATCATCGAAGTTGCTTCCGGCCGGCCCTACAATATTTTGATTGGCACAAATCCCAATCTGGACCTTGGCACAGCGACCAATCGCCCGGACGTATTTCCTTCCGGTAAGGTGCCGGCGGGCTTGCCTGTGGTCAATTCTCCGTTCGTGAAAGGCTTCGATTTCACGATTCCAACCCAATGTCTGGGTCCGACGAACAAGCCCTTCCCGATCGACTTCACCGTGCCGTCGCCGCCGTTTGGTTGCGTTGGCAATCTCGGGCGGAACGCCTTCACACGGCCAAGTTTTTTCCAGATCGACCTGCGAATTGCAAGGAAGTTCCCGGTCACGGAGCGGTTGAATCTCGAAGTGATCGCCGACGGCTTCAACATGCTCAATCGCTTTAACGTAAGCGATGTCAGCCCGCTCTGCGATCCCGTCTCGGGGACGTGCAACGCCGGACAGCCGAGCGCCGCTCACGATCCGCGGACCTTCCAGTTCGCCCTCAAGCTGAACTGGTAGCCCTCCAACATATTGAATTCGTCGTTAAAGGGGCGCCCGCCGTGGCGGACTGCGCCCCTTTTGTTTGGGCTGTTACGCTTTCAACTCTTGGTCTTCCCTCTTTTCGTCTCTTCAACTTTCAACTGTCGACCTCTGCTAAAGTAAGAAGACCGTTTCCCGTTGACGAATTGGAGAACGAATGAACGCGGTCCTGATTGGCGCGGTGATCCTTGTGGCCGTCCTGGTGCTCTGGCAGGTGCTCCAAAGTTCACAGGGACGCCAGAAGAGCAGCGCCCTCGAATCCCAGATGAACGAACTGCGGCGCGACCTGCAGGCGATTGCAACCTCGCAAGCTTCGAGCACTGGACAATTGGAAGCCATCGCCAAAAACGTCGCGCAGCGCCTTGATAGCGTCGCCCCCGCATTGCAAGAGGCCATCAAAAGCTCCGCCCAGATCACCGGCCAAATTACCTCCGACGCGCAAACCAAGATGGCCGGCGAGCTCAAGAACACGCGCGATCAAATCAGCCAGATTCAGCTGCAGCTTGGGGAGGTGCAGCAGGCTGGGAAACAGATGTCCCAGACCGCGCAGACCCTGGAAGGCATTTTGGGAGGCGCCAAGTCCCGCGGCTCCTTGGGAGAAGTCACGCTCGAGCGTCTGCTCGAGGATTCCCTTCCTTCCTCGCAGTATGCGATGCAGCATCGCTTTTCAAGCGGAGAAACAGCGGACGCCGTGATCAAGCTCCGCGACAAAAAATTGATGGCTATCGATTCGAAATTCCCTCTTGATGCCTATCGCAGAATCAGCACTGAGGGTGAAGAAGCCCGCCGGACCTTCGCCACTGCGGTGAAAGGCCATGCCGACGCTATCTCCAAAAAATACATCGTGCCCGATGAAGGCACGCTGGACGTGGCGTTAATGTTCGTCCCTTCGGAAACCGTCTATTACGAACTGCTGCAGACGGCAGACAACAAGGGCCAGCCGCTCGACGCCTATTGCCGGGATCAACGCGTCATGGCCGTTTCGCCGAATACCCTGTACGCCCATCTTTGCGTGATCTCCATGGGCCTGCGGGGCATGCAGATGGAAGAAAACGCCAAGCGCCTCCTGGAAAGCCTCTCCGGGATGGAAAAGCAAATGGAAAAATTCGCCGACAAGTTCGCAACCCTGGGTAATCATTTGAAGAACGCCCAGCAAAGTTATAGCGAGTCTGACAAACTCTTCGAAAGGGCCCAGAATACTCTCAAGACCATGCTCGGCACGGGTCTTCCGGAGCTCCCTTTCGAGAATCCTCAGGGCACCCTCGCGCTCTCGCGCGAAGCCAGCGCCAAGAAAAGCGCCTGAGCCCGATTACTGGACGTTGCTACGAAGCTTCATTAGATTGTCAATCGCGCTATTTCACGGCCGAGATGCGATAAATCACGGCGGCGCCGTCATCGGAAACCAGCAGCGAACCGTCCGGCGCCACCGCCACTCCCGCAGGCCGGCCGTAGACTCCCGTTTTGGTCGGATCGGGAACCAGCCCATTCATAAACACCACAGGATCGGCGGAAGGCTTGCCGTCCTTGAAGGCAACAAAGGCGACTTGGTACCCCGATCGTGTGGAACGGTTCCATGAGCCATGTTCCGCCACGAATGCACCGCCGTGATAGCTTTCCGGGAATTGCTTCCCGGTATAAAACGCGAATTGGATCGGGGCCACATGTGGGCCAAGCAATACGTCGGGAATAATGGCTCGCGCGACGAGTTCGGGATGCTCTTGCTTCACGCGCGAATCGACATTGCTACCGATGTAGCTGTACGGCCAGCCATAGAATCCGCCGTCTTTTAACGAAGTAAGGTAATCGGGAGGGAGATCGTCGCCGAGGCGGTCGCGCTCATTGACCGTGGTCCAAAGCTCTCCCGTCACCGGTTCGAGCGTCAGCCCCACCGGATTCCTCAGCCCGGTTGCATAAAGACGCGCGTTGCGCCCGTCCGGATCGCAAATGGTCACGGCTGCGCGGCGCGGGTCTTCGCCCGTGTCGATATTCGAGTTGGACCCAACCGAGACGAACAGATGCTTGCCGTCGTCGGAAAAAGCCAGCGCGCGTGTGCTGTGTCCGCGCGTGGGCAAATCCATTAAATGTTGCTTTTCACCGAGCCGCTTGGAGGTCTTGGGGTCATAGCGGAACCGCGCGACTTCGTGCGTGTTCCCAACGTAAACGAAATCTTCGTGAAATACGATTCCGAACGGCTCATTCTGGCCGTCCACAAATATCTCCCTCTGCTGCGCTTTTCCCGTGTTTTGCGGATCGCGCATCACCACGATTTCCCCGGAGCCGGAATCCGCCAGAAAAATGTCTCCGTTCGGTGCCACCGTCAGCCAGCGCGGATACTTGAAATTCGTAGCGAACACATTGATGACAAATCCCTGCGGCACCTTGGGCAGAAATCCTGCGGGCGGCTTTTCTACCTCGGGTGGGTTTCCCGCCGACTTCGTCAGAAACGGCGCAGGCAGCTTCGGCTTCTGGCCGTGCGTGACCTGAGCCGGCGCCAAGGGCGCCAGGGCAAGGATAGAGGCCAACACAGAAGCATTTCGTGCGCTCATTCGGACTCCCTCTCAGAAAGAAATCTATTTCGTCCCGCTTAGTTTGACGCGCGTCGCGGAAGTTCGGTTATACAATGGCCACTACCAAGGACGCAGCGGGACTCTGCGAAACTTAGAAAATTTCTCCATCGGGAAGCCCGCTGTTCGCATCCAATGCGTCTGAACATTAGTAGGCTAGGAAGCGCGTTTGGAAGGAAAAATCATGCAAAGCCCTTATATCGGCCGCGGCGTCGCGCTTGTTTTGATCGTTGGCCTTGTTGGCTGGACCGCATTCCGCGCTCTTGGCTCGAGGCCTCCCGAAACCCCGAAGAATCCTTTTCCCGCACCCACAACCGATGGGCCGCTGGCTGCCGCCAAGAGCCAGCAAACCGCCGTTTTTGCCGGAGGCTGCTTTTGGGGCGTGCAGGCCGTCTTCCAGCATCTCAGTGGCGTCTCTTCCGCCACTTCCGGCTATGCGGGCGGCTTCGTCAAGTCGCCGTCCTACGAAAGTGTGAGTATGGGCGTAACCGGCCACGCCGAATCCGTCAGCGTCACCTACGATCCGTCGCAACTCACCTACGGCCAGCTGCTGATGGTTTTTCTCTTAGTCGCCCATGACCCCACGCAGTGGAATCGCCAAGGTCCGGATACCGGCTCGCAATACCGTTCTGCGATCTTCTACACCGGCGCGGAGCAGCAGCGCATTGCACAGGCTTACATTGCGCAGCTCGACGCCGCGAAGGTCTACTCCCGACCAATCGTCACGAAAGTTGAGCCCTTCAAGGCTTTCTATCGCGCCGAGAGCTATCATCAGGATTATCTCAAGAACAATCCCGATAATCCCTACGTCGTCTACAACGACCTGCCCAAACTTGAGAATTTGAAAAAAGATTTCCCCAACCTCTATCGGCCTTAGTACGCAGTCTTCCCTTTCATCGAGGCTATCTATTTGAGGACAACTTGTTTCATTCCCTGTGTCCTTGCGGTAGATTGTCACGGGGCGTTTTTCTGAGAGAATCCAATCCGGAAACACAATTCACCGCAAGGAGATCCATGATGAGATCATTCATTTGTGCCGCGCTGTTTTTATCGGCCACTGGTCTGGTTCTTGTGCAGGACAGTCGCGCGCAGGCTGCCGCAAAGCCCGTCACTGTTGACATCAAGAATGCACAAGGCCAGAGCGTCGGCACTGCGACTCTCACGCCCGCGGCCAAGGGCGTCAAAATAACCCTCGATATCAAGAATCTCCCGCCGGGTGAGCACTCCCTCCACATTCATCAGGTGGCCAAGTGTGAGCCTCCCGACTTCAAGTCCGCCGGACCGCATTTTGGCGGCGGACACGCCCACGAGGGAATGCCCGCTGGCGATATCCCGGACTTTGCTCTGATCGTTGCTGCGGACGGCACAGCCCACGCGAGCACCATCGCTCCCAATGTAACTCTCGGCACGGATGCTAACTCCGTCTTCAGCAATGGCGGGACCGCGATTGTCATTCACGCCGTAGCCGGCGGCACCGGCAGCGGTGCTCCCCCTCGCATCGCCTGCGGCGTCATCACCAAGCCCGAATAATTTTCGGCCTGCGCCATTTCGCAAATCTATTTCTTGTCCGGCCGTTCGGTCACGGCTTTGCCGCCGGCGCCCGGAAGCACTGCCTTCTTGCCTCCCGCTGCTTCGCCGTCGAATAACGCGGTGAGGCTCGGATAGCCATAGATGGTTGGCCCATGATTCTGCATGAGCCCGCCGGTATCCGCCGTTGGGCCGTAGTTGCTGTGCAAGTCCCTCCCCAGCATTCGCAGCATCGCCATCTGCTGGCCTCGATGGTGCGCCGTGTGCGCAATTCTGCGAACGACGACCCATGCCCGGGATCGCGGCACATCAAAAAATTTCGTTTCAGATTCCCACCAGGCGCCGTCTTTCGCTCGCAGCGCCGCGAGCCGTTTTCTGCTGTCTTCCGCGTAGCGCTTCATGAATTCCAATCGAGTCTCACTCGCGGGCAAGGGCGGGGCGCCAACGTCAATTCCGAGCATCCCGACGAACCACAGGTTCTCACTCACGCACTGATGCACCATCTGTTCGTGCACGCTACGTCCTCGCGGGTCCCCCGCGCGCGGCCGCGCTGGAAGATCCTCATCCCGGAATTCGCTCCACACGCTCACCACCTTGATGCGTTCGGTGTCGTACGTTTCAACAAGAAATTCGTATCCCATAAGCTCGTCCCCACTCGCGCATTCAGCGGACATTCTCTTTCCTGAAAATAACCGCGTCATTTTGATGCCCTCGATGGGGGTGCGGATACCATTGAAAGAAAACAAGCCCAACGGATACTATGCCCGTCTAAACGGGAAATCTTGCTTCCGGAGCAAACTATGAAAACTGCGAATCGCCGGGTGTTCCTCACTCAGGCGGCGACATTGAGTTGTGGCGTGTTGTGGAATAATTCAATGATGGCGAAGACTTTCGCGCTCGCCCCCGTGGCGCGAGTTTCCGAGTCTCAACTCTCCGGCAAGTCTCTTCTCGCCAAAATGAAATGGTTCAACGAGCCAGCCTCCGCGAAACAAACCGGCGAACAACTTGTCGTCACGACAAAACCCAAAACCGACTTCTGGCGGAAGACCTTCTACAACTACGTTACCGACAACGGCCATTTCTTCTTTCTGCCGGTCACCGGCGACTTCACGTTCGAAAGCCGCGTCGCCGGAAAATACGCGGCGCTCTACGATCAAGCTGGATTGATGGTTCGCATCGACTTCGGCAATTGGCTGAAGTGCGGCCTCGAGCTCGTTGACGGTATCGGCCATGCCAGCGTTGTTGTCACGCGCGAGTTTTCGGACTGGTCGACCGTGCGTGGCATCACCATGAAGGAACCACTGCGGTGGCGCATCGTGTGCAAAGGCTCTTCGCTGGAAGTTCTCTACTCCCTCGATGGGAACAATTTCACGTCCACGCGCCTCGGCTATCTGCCTTTACCAGCCACAGTCGATACCGGCATCATGTGCTGCTCGCCTGAGGGCACCGGCTTTGAATGCACGTTCGATGAAATCCGCCTCGCGCAATAATTTTGCACGGCCTCAGCGTGGCCACCGATCCGCACCAGGGGCCAGCTCCAGAAACTATTGACACTGGCGGATCAGAAGAGTATGTACACCTTTACGCGCGCTTTGCTGTTGCTCCCTCCCGTTTTCGGCGCGCGCACGTCCAAAACAATTTAGGAGGCCACTATGCCAAATGCTGTCCGCGCAATCCCTGAGGGGTATCACACCGTTACGCCCTATCTGACTTGTAAGAACTCAGCCCAGGCAATTGATTTTTACAAGTCCGTCTTCGGCGCCAAAGAAATTATGCGAATGGCCGGCCCTGACGGCAAAATCGGCCACGCCGAAATACAAATCGGCGACTCCCGTCTTATGTTGGCCGACGAGTTCCCCGGCATGTCCAGCGCGCCCACGC
>WNFJ01597094.1_pt2 | contig 15229 bp, 10 predicted proteins | sample 5400461 | NCBI WGS metagenome assembly WNFJ01 (sample SAMN13153349, study PRJNA577476) | soil metagenome | isolation source: 115 cm saprolite on Douglas fir-dominated hillslope | place: USA:California | collected 2013-09-17 | reverse complement strand
GTCAATGTGCCCGTGGGCTTCGCGATCATGGTTCTTTCCAGGGAATCGTGATCACGAGAGAGCCACGGGCACGTGCGTCAGGATATGGCGTCGCGGCTGTTCGCGCTGGAGGGCGCGGAGGTCGTTGAGGTGGATGCTGAAGCCGGGGGCAGCCGGACGGTGTGGGTGAGGCCGGCGGTCCCGGAGGCGGCGGCGTGCCCGGGCTGCGGGACGGTATCGGCGCACGTGAAGGGGTATGTGACCACGCGTCCGGCGGATCTTGGCTGTGGCCAGGGCCAGGTCGGCGTGGTGCAGGTTAAGCGGCGGCTGGAGTGCCGCGAGCCGTCCTGCCCGCGTAAGACGTTCACCGAGGCGGCCGCGGCGGTCCCGCCGCGCTGCCGGGTGACGGGACGGCTGCGTGAGCACGCGGCGGGCCTGGTCGCCGATGGGGGGCGCACGGTGGCGCAGGCGGCACGCGAGTGCGGCCTGTCCTGGCCGGTGGTGCATGCCGCGTTCGCCGCCCGCGCCGATCCGGTGTTAACGCAGCCACCGGCGCTGGTGGCGCACCTGGGGATCGATGAGCACCGCCGCGGCCGGCCCCGCTGGCTCACCGATGATGGCACCGGCGAATATGTGCTGCTCGCGGACCGGTGGCACACGTGCTTTTTTGACCTGTCCGGAGACCAGGGCCTCCTTGGCCAGGTGGAGGGGCGTACCGCGGATGACGCCGCGTACTGGCTGGCCCAGGCCAGCCCGGCGTGGCGGGACCGCATCGAGGTCGTGGCCATTGACATGTGCTCTATCTATAAGAGCGCGGTGCGCCGGATGCTGCCAGCCGCCCAGCTGGTGGTCGACCTGTTCCACGTCGTCCAGCTGGCCGTGAAGATGACCGGTGACGCGCGGCGGCGGGTAGTGCGGGGCAAGTACGGCCGCCGCGGCCGCTGCGGGGATGCCGAGTACGGCATCAAGAGCCTGCTGGTCCGCAACCTGGAGCACCTTTCCCCGGCCCAGTTCGCCAAGATCATCGACACCCTCAGCCGGGACACCGCAGGCCAGGAGCTCCTGGCCGCCTGGATCGCCAAGGAGAAACTCCGCGACGTCCTGAACCTGCGGGCCCGCGTCACCGGGTCGGCCCCGTGCGAGCGGGACGTCCGCGACCGGCTGTTCCGCTTCTATGACTGGTGCGCCGCCAACGACGACATCCCGGAACTGCTCACCCTGGCCCGCACCATCTCCACGTGGGAAAACGAGCTGGTCCGCGCGGTGCTGACCGGCGTGACGAACGCCAGGTCAGAGAGCTTGAACCGGATCGCCAAGCTGGAAGCCCGCCTGGCATACTCCTTCCGCAACCCCGCGAACCAGCGCCGCCGGGTCCGCATGGCCTGCACCCGCGGCACCCGGCGATCACAGAACGCACCCACCCGCCAGTCACACCCGGTCACCAGCCAGAAACACGACCCCGGCTAACTAACTTCGAAGAGCCGCGATTATCAAGAGCACTTCGCGTCGTTGGCTGCATAGCAGTTCCCGGTTACGGCTCGGCGGACAGTCGGGCGCGCTGTATGTTTATGCATCGCCGCGCTTGGGGTGAACATCCGCTTCTGCCGCGATGACGTGATGCCGTCAGCCTGTGGCCTGCTGGCAATGCGGTCTCGTGCGGGATGCAGCCCTCGTCACTGCCGAGCCCGATGGAATTGACGTGCGCTCAGGGCAGGCCGTTCCGTACGTTGGCTCGGTGATCAGGTATCAGTGGCGCGGCCCGTTTGCCAACGCCGAGGTCAATGCCTTGCATGCGGGAAGGCTTTGGCCACCAGCTGCTCGATGACGACTGGCAGGCGCAGCTGGAGCGGCACAGCCTGGGCTAGGTGTGCGCTCGGGACGGCAATGACCTGGCCGGGTTCGTCAACGTCGCGTGGGATGGGGCCCTTCACGCGTTCATCCTCGACACCCTGGTGGCCAGGCGCCTGCGGCGGCGGGGAGTGGGAACCAGGCTTATTGCCCTGGCCGCCGAGGAGGCCCGCGCTGCGGGCTGCGAGTGGCTTCACGTCGACTTCGCAGATCACCTGCGCGCGTTCTACCTCGGCGGATGCGGATTCAGGGCCACGAACGCCGGGCGCATCGCCCTGTGAGCGCAGCAGCCTGAAGCCGAGGCCGGGTCAGCTCGGCAGGCTCTCGGAGAATACGAACACCCGCTGCGGCCGGTCGCTTGTGCTCGCCATGAACATCTGGCACCTGGCGCCAGATCATCACCGAGCGCTCAGGGGGGCCAGCGGAGTGCCCGGACACCTCCAGCAGCCCCGGGCCGAGAAAGAACACCACCCCGGGATTATCCGGAGGCCGGACTCCCGGTAAATCGCCAAGCCCAGCACGTCTCGATAGAAACGGAGACTTCGGCCGAGGTCGGCAGGGCGCAGCAGAATCCGGCTGCTCAATACGTCCACGCCACCCATCCTGGCAGTCTGTAGGTGGCCGCTGACGACAAGGCCTCCACTGCCGAAGCCACGAAGCATCGCCGCCTTTGCCGCCGGTCTCTGTTTCCGGCCACGCTCTGGCCACGCTCTGGCCCGTCGGCGACAAACGCCGAGGGTAGGCGTCGTTCCGCAGGCCGATAGAGTCGACCGCTTCTGCCGCAGATGGGTCGTGCCCCCCGACTGCCGCTACGGCGGGCGCTATCCCATTGACTTGGCGCCGTCGAGAGACTCGCGGATGATGTCGGCATGGCCGGCGTGCTGGGCGGTCTCGGCGATCACGTGCAGCAGCACCCGGCGCGCTGACCAGCGGGCGCCGGGCTCAAACCAGGGCGCGGGGGGCAACGGACGGGCGGCATCGAGGTCGGGCAGCTGCGCCACGAGCTCCTCGGTTCGGTGCGCGACCTGCGCGTAGTTCTCCAGCAGGCCGGCCAGCGTCTCCCCGCCCAGCATCCGGAAGGCGGCCATCCAGTCGCGGGTGCTCGCTTCATCCCAGCTCATCGCGGAGGGGCCGTCGACGATGAACCGCATCCATTGCTGCTCGGTCAGCGCTACGTGCTTGATCAGGCCGCCCAGGGACAATTCGCTGGCCGTAGTCTGCTGTGCGGCCTGCTCGTCGGTCAGGCCGCGGGTGGTATGACGCAGGAAGTGACGTTGCCTGGCCAGGGATTGCAGCAGGTCGGCACGCTCGCTGGCCACAGGTTCCGGTGCGCTCATCAGCATCCGCCCTTCATCTCGTCCGTCTCGCACACAGAACGGTACGGCCAGGGGCTGACGGCCTCCCGGCCAGATTGCTGCCGATCGCAGCCGACCATCCGCTCACACCGCTGACCGCGAGCTGCCGCGGTCTCCCGCGGTCACTGTCGAGCCAGGCGCGCCAGACCACGAAGCACCTCGAGACCCTAGTACCGGGGGTGGGGGATGAGGTTGCCGAACTTCATGTGGAACCCTAAATAGACGCTGCTTGTTGGCTGGGCGGGAAGCGCGCTTCGACAATGAGGACGTTAGGTGAGTCCCCAAGTCTCCTCACAGGGAGTCCCGGATCACCGGCGGGCAGAGCACGCGCTCCACGCCGAACGCGACGTCCTGGTTCTCGATGCGTTCGAGCAACGACCGGGCTCCGCTCGCACCGATCGCGTAGTGCGGTAGAGCGATTGTGGTCAGCGGCGGCCGCAGGTGAGCGGCAATCACTTCCTGGTCGTCGAAGCCGACCACGGCCATGTCGCGCGGGATCTTGAGACCCGCTTCCTTCAGTCGGTCGTAGAGCCCCATCGCGACGCGGTCGTTGTAGCAGAAGACCGCCGTGGGCGGTTTGGCCAGCGAGAGCAGGTGCGAGCCGGCGCGGTATCCGCCTTCCTGTTCCGGGTAGGTGCGGAAAATCAGCTCAGGAGCCTCGTGGAGTCCGGCCTCACGCAGAGCTTCCGTGTACCCGCGCAGGCGTCCGACCGTTGCCGGGGCGTCCTCGGTCGAGTTGATGAATGCAATGCGGCGGTGGCCCTTGGCCAGCAACAGCGACGTCGCGGTGCGTCCGCCTTGCTCCTCGTCCGGGATCACCGAGTAGCTCGCGAGCCCGTCGGCGAAGCAGTTGACGAAGACGGTCGGTATTCGGGCCAGGGACGTCGGTGGCTCGACGCGCCTGTGGTACCAGGTCGAGTACAGGATCCCGGACGCGCGGTGGTCGACCATCATCTGGATGGCGCTGTCCCTCACCGCGGGCACCGCGTCGGTGTCCGCGACCAGCAGGGCGTATCCACGTTTCCATGCCTCTTGTTGTGCGCCGCGAATGATCTGCCCCGCGAACGGTGTCGTCGAGATCGCGTCCGAGACCAGGCCGATGAATCCCGACTGGCCGCTGACCAGGCTGCGAGCGGTGACGTTCGTGCGATAGCCGAGCTCGTTGATGGCCTGCTGCACGCGTTGTCGCGTGCCTTCGCCGATTCGGGCAGCCGTCTTGCCGTTGACGACGAGCGAAACAGTGGCCACCGACACCCCGGCGCGCATGGCCACGTCCCGAAGGGTCACCGGTCCGCCGTGATCGGGCGTCCTGGCGGAACGCCGCCGGGCGTCCTGGCCTGTCATCGCTTTTCTCCTCGGTTGCGGTCCGCGTGCATTGTCGTTCGTGGCTTCTAGCCCTTGGTGGCGCCGCTTTGGATGCCGTAGATGATTGCCTTGTTCAGCACGAGAAAGACAAGTAGAAGCGGGGTCACCGTGACGCAAACGGCAGCGAACGTCGCAGTCCAGTCGACGTTGCCCATATTGCCGATGTAATTCTGCAGGCCCAGCGGGATCGTCTTCAGCTGGTCGGAGAGCACAAACGTATTTGCGAAGATGAAATCATTCCATATGAAGATGCTGTTCACCAGCACAACCGTGACGATCGTGTTTACGGATACCGGCAGTGTGATCCTCCAGAAGATTCGGTACGGGCCGGCTCCGTCGATCGATGCAGCTTCGTATACCTCGCGGCCGATGAAGTCGAAGAAGGAACTGAACAGGTATACCGAGATAGGAAGCGAGAAGCCGGCAAGCGGGACGATCATGGACTGGTAGGTGTCGAGAAAGCCGACGGAGGAGTAGTCGACGAAGAGCGGGACGAGCGCGACTTGAACGGGCACGATTATGCCGAGCAGGAAGATTGATCTGACAACGCCACTCAATCGGAACCCGAGCACCTGCACGGCATAGGCAGCCATCATGCCCAGAGCCACGATGAGCAGATTCGCGCCGACGGTCACTACCAGGCTGTTGAGGATGTTGCGCCCGAGATTGCCGACCTGGAAGGCTCGGGCGTAGTTGGCGAAGGTGATTGACTTCGGGAGTGCGAAAGGGCTGCCCTCGGCGAAGTCTCTTTCGGTTCGCAAGCTGGTCAGGAACAGCCAGGCGAGCGGATAGACTTGGACAATGACGATGAACGTAAGCAGGATCTTCCAGAGCAGGTGAAAGCGGGCGGCCGGACGGCGCCGGCGTTGCCGCCGGTTGTCGCGGAAGACAGCCTCTGGCGGGCGTGGCACATGGCGCAGCAAGGTCGCACTCACGATTGCGCCCTCCGTTTGAACAGCAGGACGATGAGGCCGACGGCGACGAGGCTTTCGGCGACGACGAACACCGAGATGGCACTCGCGTACCCGTAGCTGGTGCTAGTGAAGGCCGACTTGTACATGTAGGTGGTCACCAGCTCCGAGGACTGTCCTGGGCCGCCGTTGGTCAGCAGGTAGGGAATGTCGAAGCCGCGCAGGCCGTAGGTGACGGCCATGATGACGCCTGTGAGCCATACCGGGCGTATATACGGGAAACGGATCTTGGTGAATATCTTCCAAGCCGACGCCCCGTCGATTCGGGCCGCCTCTTCGAGTTCCTTGGGCACCGCGAGCAGGGCGGCGTAGATGATCAACATGTACAGACCGCTGAACCGCCAGCCCTCGGGTGCGGACACCGCCACCAGCACCGTGTGCACATTGGACAGCCACGGCTGCGTGTAGTGGCCGAGCCCGACCCAGACCAGTAGCTGGTTCAGCAGGCCGCGCGGTTGAACGGAGTAGATGCGCTGAAACAGAAAGGCGATGGCAACGGTCGAAATGACGGCCGGCATAAGGTAGAGGGTCTTGACCAGCTCGCGGCCACGCCGAAGCGTCAGCAGAAGGTTCGCCACGATCAGCGCGCCGCCGAGCTGGATGACGATGCAGGTTGCGACGTAACCGATCGAGTTGCGGAACGCTGTCCAGAAGACGCTGTCATGCAACAGCATCTGGGTGTAGTTCGCCAGTCCGACGAACTTCATGGCCGAGATGCCATCCCAGCTGAAGAAGCTCAGGAACAACGACTGCAGGATCGGAAAGAGGACCGCGACGCCATAGATTGCCAGCGGAGGTAGCAGGAATACCGCGACGGACAGCCGGGATCTGCGCGGCAGCACGGCCGACCCGTGCGGGGAGGCTCTCATGGTCGACCTGGCCCGGGCCGCTGGCTGCTCACTTGAAGTACCTCGGCGCGTTTTGATTGATTGTGGTGTCGATCGTGCTGATGAACTGCTGCGGTGAGATATTGCCCTGTACGAGCAGGACGAGCTCCTGCTGCAGTCGGGTGTTGCTCGTCGGGTCGAGTTGGGTGTCCCAGGGCATCGCAAGCTTCGTGCCGGTGTTGTTCGCATCGTCAACCGCCTTCTTGTATAGCGGTGTCGCATTTGCAGGGATCGTGGTCGGCGCGTTCGTCGTCGGGGAGAGGTTTCCCAAGGCCGCGTACCGCGCCGGGTACCTGGTCAGCGCGAACTTCAGGAAGTCACGGACGAGCGGGTCGTAGGTCTTGGCGTTGACGGCCATGCCGATCCCGCTGGGGATGACGTACTCGTTCGCGGCCGTCGCTGATTGCGGCGTCGTCGGCAGCGTGAAGAAGTCGACATTGTCGCGTACTGTCGATGACAGTTTGGTGGTGGCCAGGCTGGACAGCTCCCAGGTGCCGATGTTGTACATCGCTGCCTTGCCCGAGGTAAAGAGCGCCTGCGCATCCGAGTAGCCGGTTGCGGAGAAGCCGGATTCGAAGCACTTCGCCGATCCCACCTGGCTGAGCCAGGTGACGGCGCTGGTACCGACCGGGTCACTGAGATGGGTTTTGGCCTTCTTAAGATTCGTTATGTAGGACGGGCCGGCCTGCCGGAACGGCACGTAGGCCATGTAACGCTCGAGTGGCCAGCCGTCTTGGCCATCGAGAGCAATCGGCGTGATGCCGGCCTTGCGCAGCGACGTGCACATCGCGGGAATGTCGTTGAGGCTGGTGGGTACGGTGACGCCGGCGCGCTTGAAGAGCGCCTTGTTGTACCAGAAGAACTCGAGCTGGTACTCGAAGGGAATCATGTAGAGACTGCCGTCGTCGAAGCGCTGGTAGTTCAGTGCATCCGGGCGGTACGAGTTGTACAGGCCGAGATCCTTGAGCAGCTTGTCGACGTTAACCATCCTGCCCTGCTTGGCAAGCTCCTGGGCGAACGGAGTCGCGTCGGTGTCGAACAGGTCCGGCAGCTTGTTCGCGGCGGCGAGCGTCTCGTATTTCTGAATGTAGGAGGGACGGTCAGGTGTGGATATCAACTTGAGTGAGAAACCTGGATGCGTCTTCGCGTACTCGGCCGCGAGCTGACTCATGACCGTTACCACTCCACCGTCCGCCGGGCGGGACAGCAGCCACGAGATCTGCCGTGGCTTGATCGCGCCGGCCGGGTTGACGTTCGCCCCCTTGCCGCCGGCAGTGCTGCAGGCCGCCAGAGCGAGCATGGTCATGGCCACGATCGTGGGTTTGAGGGACCTCTTCATTTGATTCTCCCTAGGACGGGCTTGGCTGTTCGAGCGGTGCCGGGTCAATCACGTCGATATATGCGCAGATCCGAAAAAGTCACCGAACCCTCGCCGACACACAGGCCGAGATAGCCCGCCCGGCGGTCATACATGCGGGCGCTCAGCACGACCTTCCGGTCGACGACGGCGATGCAGATGGAGTCATCGACCAGCAGGTCGATCTCGTGCCGGCCAGCTTCGAGCGCGCAGGGGCGTTCGAGCTCGATTGCGTACGGCTGGTCGCCTGATATCTGCCACTGCATCCCCCCGGTCCGGCGACGCGGCCACCGATCGAACACCACGCGGTGGCGTTTCGGCTCCAGCCGAAGCGCATAGGACTCGTCACCGTCGCGACTTGAGCGGATCAGCAGCCCGCACTCGGTCGCGCCCGCGGCGATGTCGATGGTCACGCGAGCAAGGAACTGGGAAGGCAGCGCGTGCCGGGAGACGAGTGCCTGGTAGCCGTCTGGTGCGGTCAGGGTGAGGCTGTCCGCCGCCCGTGCGGCCCCGTCGGTCGAGGCGTGGTCCACGAACGAGATGGGCTCTTGGCGGGTGAAGCTCTCTCGAATCTCGCGAGGAATCGAGAACGAAAGCGTTCCGTCCGGTTCCTGTTGCGCCTCGAGCACCGACATCGTGCCGGCCCATTGCCACGCGCCGTCGTCGAGGTCACCCTCCTTCGTCGCGATCCACCCGACGAAAAAGCGCCGGCCGTCTCGAGCCACGGACTTCGCCGCGTAGAACGCGCGGCCATCCCCCGTGTCCAGTTCTGGCACCAACCACGGGCCGTCGGACGTCCGAGCCATCCGGTATCGGGTGACGAAGCTCTCGGAGAACTCCGAGAACACCAGATACCACCAGTCCCCCCACCGGAACACCTCCGGGCACTCGAGCATGAGGTATCGGTGCGGGTCCCAGAACGGTTCGGCGGGCGACCAGGAAAGTAGGTCGTGGGACACGTACTGGGCAATCAGGCCACGACGCCTCGCGGGCCCGGTCGTGTGGCGCGCCGCGACGAGCATGTGCCACGGCTCATCCTCCGACGGCCGGAACACGAACGGGTCGCGCCAGTCACCGTCCTCGTACTGCGAGGGCGCCGCAAACGTGAGGTCCGGCCGCTTCTCCCACGACTTCATGCCATCCGAACTGATCGCGTGCATCACCAGCTGCTGCGGTGTCACGCCGTCTCGACCGATGTGCCGCGGGTTGTGCCCCGTGTAGAAGAGGTGGGCCTTGTCCCCGTCGATGACGACGCTGCCCGTGTACGCGTTCAAGTCGGAATGGTCGGTACCGCCGGCGGGGAGCCCGACACCCCCGTCCACGAACTCGACGAAGTCAGGCGTTCTCACCAGACCCCACGCTGTGCCGGATTCGGGCCCGTTCCGCAACTCGTGCAGGTAGTACAGCCAGAACTTCCCGTCCACCACAAGCGGAATGACGTCGCCGACCCAGCCGCAGCTGGGCCCGAACAAGACATGCTCGGCCAATATTGTTCCTCGTCCAGAGCTAGTTAAACGTTTGATGTGACGAAGCTAACACGATCGTACAGCGAGGTCAAACGTTTAACGTAAAGCGTTTAACGCAAACTAGCCCGGGCAGGCCGGGCAGGCCGGGCAGGCCGGGCAGGCCGGGCAGGCCGGGCAGGCCGGGCAGGCCGGGCAGGCCGGGCAGGCCGCACCGGTTGACGATCCGTTCGACACATCTCTCCCATAAGGTGATCAGATCCGGGGTTGGTGCCTCGGATGCCCGACGCGGTGGGGTGCGGTTTGCACACCCGCGACAGGAGTCGCGGGTAACGTGACGGCACGCGAACGGATCTGGATCGGGATCGACGTCGGCAAGACCGCGCATCCTGCCTGCGGTCAATGAATATGGCGGATCGTGTCCGGCGTGCGGCTGGACAACAGCCAGTGCGGCCGAGCAGGTCATGCTCCGCCAGGACTGCTAGCAGCCCGGACGTGAAGGAGTCACCTGCGCCGACCGTATCGACCACCAGGGTTCTCCGTGCGGCCACGTCCACGGTGCCGGCGCGCGTGACGGCGCGCGCCCCGTCGCCGCCTCGGGTCACCACGACGATCGACGGTCCTCAGCTCCAGCCACGCCTGGGGCCTGGGCGACGCGCGCCGCGTCGGAGCCGGGTACGGCCAGGAGATGTCCCCTCGCTCGCCTCCACCACGTCGGCTGCCGCGACCGTCTGCAGTACTCGCGAGCGAGTAGTGGATCGCCCGTGAGCTGCGGCCGGATGCTGGGGTCGTAGCTGATCGTTGCGCGGCCGCCCGACCGTTCGAGCTCGGCGTCCACCACGGAGGCCCCGGGTCGAGAACGGCCGCGACCGATCCGGCGTGCACCTCCGCGAAGTCGGCCGAGAGCGCCTTCGACGGCCGACGACCACCCGGCACGTGGAAGGTGTATGTGGCGGAGCCGGAGGCTCCGATCGTCACCTCAGCCCCGGACGTCGGAGCCGAACTTACCGTGCCGAGACGACGCGACGCCGCTCGCTGAAAGGTGCGCGCCGATCAGATGACCGAATGGATCGGTACCGAAGCGGGGATACAGGCTTGCGGGCAACCCGAGACGCTGCAGGACGATAGGGCCGTTCAACCAGGCGCGCCGTTCTGGGACGTTGGGCTGGTCACAGCATCTCCGTGCTCTGCGCAAATGGAGGTGCCATGTAGTGCCGGAACACGGGGACTCGCTGAGGTGCCGTCGGTGTCCTCGAGCGGCATCCACTCGAAGGCCTTTATCCGGGTTGACCCACCGGAGGAACAGATCCCGAACCCGGTGCTGCTTTCCGCCGGGAAGACCTGCTCCGTCAGGCACACCACCCCGTCCTGAACGAACACTTCAACCGATGCCCGGTCGACGAAGACCTGCACGCGCAGTACTCCATTGCGCGGGGAGACAGGCGCGCTGTCGATCGACGCGAACGATGCGTGGAAGTCCGTCTCGCCGGAGCGAGTGCGATCCACGCTCAGTCGTCCGCTCTGAATGTCGTATCTGAGTCGAGTCACTTGATCGACGCCGAGGAGAAGGTCGAGACCAAACCGGTTCGCATCGACCGGTTCGAAGGTGACGTCGAGACGGTATCGCGGACTACCCTCGAACGCCCGGATGCCGTCGAGGTCGAACGGATCGATCGCGAGCCCGGCCGCGACCTGTTCGAGTGCGCGCAGCTCTGCGATCGGCTGCTGGATCAATGTCACAGCTCCCTCGATCGTTGCCAGCGAAAGCTGGCGTGGCAGGGACATGGACCCTCGCCACGGTGAGGTGGGCACGCTGGCCGCGTAATCCCAGTTGCTCATCCACCCGATCAGAATGCGACGGCCGGCCGGCGCATTGTCGAAGCTGACTGCCGCGTACATGTCCGGCCCCCAGTCCAGGCGCCGGAAGTCGTCGGGCGAGGATGCCGTGAACCTGACGCCGTCGAAGTCGCCCAGGAGGTACCGCGTGGCCGACCCAGCGGCTTCACCGTCGGGATTGACGCTCACGACGAGAACCCAGCTGGTCCGGACGGGATCACCATCGACGGGCAGGACGAAGAGATCGGGACATTCCCACAGCCCCTCAGCAGAGTCGACCGGGCCGAACGTGCTGAGGTACGTCCAGCTTCTGAGATCGTCGGACCGGTAGCAGATCACCTGCCGCGCAACTGCCTCCACCGCCACCATCACCCAGTACCCCGATCCGTCGGCGGTCGGGTACCAGAAGACCTTCGGATCGCGGAACGCGGTAGACGCGCGGTCCAGGACGGGGTTGCCGGAGTGTTTCGTCCACGTCATGCCGGCGTCGGTGCTGAACGCCAGCGACTGCGCTTGCCTGCCGCCGGGATACGCGCTCGTGTAAATCGCTACGAGAGGTGGCTCATCTGCGACACCGAAACCCGACGAGTTCCGGTGATCGACGACGACCGATCCCGAAAATATCCCCTCTTCGTCTTCTCTGGCGATCGCGCCAGGATGCTCGATCCAGTGCACGAGATCCGAGCTGGACGCATGCCCCCAGCTCACATTGCCCCAGACGGGCGCCTCCGGGTTGTGCTGGAAGTACAGGTGGTACACGCCTTTGTAGTAGACGAGGCCGTTCGGGTCGTTCATCCAGTTGCGGCCCGGCGTGAAGTGGTAGCCGGGCCGGTACATATGGCCGCTCAGTTTGCAGGCCGATCGTCGAAGGTGAACTGGTCGGCGTTGATGTGCCCCCAGCCGCCGGTGTTGTTGTCGATGATCTGGATCTGGGCGCTCTGACCGATGAGGTCGGTGACGTCCCACGACGCCCACGCCAGGTGCTCGTTGTTCTGCCCGGTCGTAGTCCGTACGACCGTGCCGCCGACGACGAGGTTGACCGTCGTCTGCACATCGGGCTCGCCGACCGTGGCGCCGGGCCCGTTCGTGAACAGGATCTGATCGAGCATGAGATGACCCCACGCGCCGGTCGCGTTGTCGACGACCTGGATCTGGGCCGTGTGCCCGATGAGCGAGTGCACGTCCCAGCCGACCGGAACCATCGTGCCGCTGTTGTTTCCCGTGGCTGTGCGTTGGACGACGCCGTCGACGATCAGGTTGACCGCGGTCGCGCCCGATGAACCCCATGGGTGGTTGCCCCCCGCTATGAGGAAATCGATATAGTCCCGCGTGATCGTACTGGGGAGAGGAGATCGTCCCGGTCGAACTGTCACCGCCGTTCACGAAGGTGTCCAAGACCTTCGCCCCGACCTGGTTGGGCAGGCTCTCGGCGGTCGGTCCCTGGCCGGAGAAGCTGCCTGTCGCGGTCCATCCTGTCCCCCATGTGGTTCCTTCGAAGTCTGCGAAGAGGTCCGAGGGCCTCGGATGCTGCCCGCCACCGACCAGGAAGTTGATGAACGAATTGCTGACGGTGAAGCTCGGCGAGGGGAGGGGGCCAGTGCTGGAGTCGCCACCCAGGTAGCTGTTCACCAAGCCGTTGCCGAGGTATCCGGTGACCGGCTGCTGGTTGGGCAGGGTCCCGGCCGCGGGCCCCGAGCCGAACGCGGTGCCGGTGGCGGTCCAGCTTCCGTAACTCGCCGCTTCGAAGTCCTGGTACGGGGCAGCGGGGCTGGACGCGGTCGTGACATTCTCGAACTCCTTGATCGTCATGTTCGAGAACGTGGCCGAGCCGCCGTCGGTGTACAGGCTGATGCCCGAATCGCCCGGCTGGAAGAACACCTGGTTCGACAGAACGATCTTGCCGTTGTCGACGAACACTTCGACACTGGATCGGTCGACCAGGATCTTCAGGTGGACCGACGTTGCTGACCCGAAGGGTGCCTGCGACTGCTGGTACGAGCCGAAGGAGTAGGCCGACTGGTCGGAACCGGATCGATCCACATACACGTTGCCCTGATAGATACCGATATTGGTGTGGCGGGTTCTGTCGGCCGACATCCCCACCGAGATCCCGACGTTGTTGAGCTGGCTCCAACTGACATTGGCGTCCAGCTCGTACGCCGAGCCGTGGTAGCTCAGGTCGGTTGTGCCGTTCACCACGACATCCGCCGGCTGGATGGTCTTGGTGACGATGTTGTTGAGCGCGGAGACGGGCTGGGAGAGCAGGCTGTACGAACCGTCGCTCTGCCTGGCGAGATGAATCTCGCGCACGACCGACATCTGGCCGTTGTAGTTGTCGCTGATGTCGGTGGGAATCGTCCTGCCCGCGTAGTGCCAGTTGTTCATCCAGCCCATCGCGTAGCGGCTGGTGTCAGGGCTGGCAGCATTCGGCCAGCTCACCGCCGCGTACCAGTCCCACCCCCAGTCGAGCCATTGGGGGTTGACGGCGTCGGTAGTGAAGCTCGTCCCGTTCCAGGTGCCCGTCCAGTAGGCGTACGTGTCCGGCTGGCCGCTGTAGTCACCCTGCGTGCTCGCCCCGAGGACCCAGTGCGTGGTGCCGTCGTCGGCCTTGACCTGATACAGATCCGGGCACTCGAAGCCGCCGATGTTGGGCGTGGTGTACGTCATGTCGGACTGATGGGTCCAGCTCTTCAGGTTCGTCGACGTGTAGAAGCTCAGCTCCTGCTGACGCCCAATGACCGCGACCCAATCACTGTTCGCGCCGTCCCACACGATCTTTGGATCGCGGAACCAGTTGGAGTTACCGGGGTTCGTGATCACCGGAGAACCGTAGGCAGTGAAGGTGTTGCCGCCATCAGTCGAGTACCAGAGGTACTGCTCCTGCTGATAGGCGTTGCCGTTCGTAGGCTGAGTCGCGAGGACGATGATCGCGCCGGCGCCGAAACCGGCGGTATTGCTGGTGTCCACAACGCCCGAGCCCGTCCAGACCGGAAAGTTGGTTCCTCCTAACGGAATGGCGATGCCCTGATCGGTGAACACGACGTTGTCGGTGGTGGTGGCGTGACGCCAGCCCCCGGGGCTGTTGTTCGGATTGCTGTAGAGGTAGTACAGGTTGTACTTGCCATTGACATAGACGGGTCGCTGGGGATCGCTCAGCCAGTGGGCCGGCGGGGTCAGGTGGTATTGCGCCCGCAACGACTGATCAGGCGGATTGACTGCTCCCGCCCGACCCGCTGGCAGGGCGACCAGTCCGATGGCTGCCACGAGGAACGCCGTGGCTGTGCCCGCTCGCGCGATTGCCTTGACGTTCATCGGCGACCTCGCTTGATGAAGCGCGTAACTAACGCGCGTTAGTAGGGTGTTTGCAGAGTAGAACCGCCACGCAGTCGCTGGCAAGTGGCAGTTTCGCGATCAGGCGGAAGCGCGCTCGATGAGCGGTCCGGCCAGCGTCTGTCGCTCGCCAGCGACTCCCGCTGCCATCGACGCGAGCATGCGCACCGCCACGGCTCCCATATCGTCGAACGGCAGTGCCACGGTCGTCAGCGGTGGCCGCAGGAAGGAGGCGATGATCTCCTGATTGTCGTAGCCGACCACTCCGATGTCCTTCGGGATCCGCAATCCCCGTTCCTTGATGGCGTCGTAGGCCCCCATCGCCATGCGGTCCGTACCACAAAAGAACCCGGTCGGCGCATCCTCGAGTTCCAGAAGCTCGGCAGCACGCTGAAAGCCTCCCGTCGCGGTCGCATGGCCGGACACGATCAGCTGAGGATCGACCCGGATTCCGGCCTCGGCCAGCGCACGCTCGTAGCCCGCCTGACGGCCAACGGCGGCCGGAAGGCCCGGATCGAGGTTGATCAACGCGATGCGGCGATGGCCGGCCCCGATAAGCCGCCGCGTTCCCACATATCCGCCCTCGGCCTCGTCGGGAACGATGGACGGGAACGCTCGTGCGCGATCGAAGCAGTGCACAAGCACCGTCGGCACCTCGTTCGCGCTGTCCGGCAGCGCGATCTGCCGATGGGACAGCGTCGCGTAGATGACCCCCTCGACTCTGCGCCCGAGCAACATCTCGAAGGCTGCGGCCTCCATCACCGGATCTCCCTCGGAGGCGACGATGAGCAGTAGCTTCCCCTGCCGCCACGCCGCCTGCTGGGCACCGCGGATGATT
>WNFJ01174690.1_pt1 | contig 15235 bp, 16 predicted proteins | sample 5400461 | NCBI WGS metagenome assembly WNFJ01 (sample SAMN13153349, study PRJNA577476) | soil metagenome | isolation source: 115 cm saprolite on Douglas fir-dominated hillslope | place: USA:California | collected 2013-09-17 | reverse complement strand
CAGGCAGCGTCCGGTCGCGCCGCCGCCGGCCCGCCCGCTGCCTCGTGAGGGCGGCGTCTTCCGCCGCTTTCTCGACGGCTTCCGCTATCGGTAGCCTGCGCGAGCCGCGCGGCGCGTTCTGGTACCCGGTGGCCTGGCCGTGATCGCCGTCCACGCGGGCAACGGCGTCGTGGCCGACGAGAAGATCACTGTCGTGCTCCGGGACGCGGCTGACCTGACCGGCCGCCTGGACAGCGCGGGCTTCGTCGTCGAAGAGTGCATAACCCGCCCCGCGTACACCGACGAGTGGCCGACCGAGCGCATGTACGTGGTGGCACGCGCGTAGCCTCGCTCGTACCCACCGATGCGCACGGAGGAGAACGGATGGACAAGGACCAGGCACGGGCGCGCGTGCGTGCGGAGCGCGCCGAGGTGCAAAGACTGATCGAGGGCATCGAGGCGGCCGGGCAGCAGGACCGGGCCGAAGAAAGCGAGCCAGGAGACGTCTCCGACCGGGCGCAGCCCCTGGCCGCCGAGGGCGTGGGCCGCGCTCGACCGCGCTGAGCAGCGGCTGGACAACGGCACGTTCGGGCGGTCGATCCGCAGCGGGCTGCCGATCCCCGACGAGCGCCTGGAGGCCGACCCGGCGGCGGAACTCACCATCGAGGAGGCCCGGGCCCGCCCGTGAGGTCAGGCGGCCCGGTGCGGGCCGCTGTCGCACATCAGCCGGTTGCCGTCCGGTGGGTGACGACAGCCGCCAGCCGGGCGGTGGCAGCAGGCGGCGGGGTGGCGGCAGCAGGCAGCCGGGTGGCGGCGGCCGCGACGGACTCGTCGAGTTCGGCTTGCCAGAGCCATCCCTCGCCGTCTCTGAGCGCGATGCCGAGCAGCGCTCCCGCGCCTTTCAGTGACGCCCCGAGCACTCCCGCCACCCAGACGACGTTAACGATCAGCCGCACCGTGGGCGGGACGTTCTTGAAGGACGAGACGGCGAGGACCAAGCCGGCGCCGACGAGAAGGATCAGCAGTGTCAGCCACCAGAAATGCCTGAGCGAGGTGATCACGCGCCTGGCGACGTGCCGGGCCGCCACCAGGTAGTCGGACATGGTCAGGATGTCTTTCGCGGCCTTTTCCCCGGTCAGCAGCTCCCGCCAGATACGGCCCTGGATCCGGATCGGCCCGCGCGCGCCATTCCAGTCGGCCGGCGACCGTGGCCCCGTCGCCCACGTTCCCCACGCGCGCAGACCGTGGATCACGGCGTGGGCGGTGTGATCGGGCAGCAGGGTCTTCAGGACGCAGAGCCAACCCTCGATCGTGCCCAGCCGGCCCTCGCCGAGCAGCGCACGGAACTGCCGCCCGCTGTCCTGATCGCTTGCCGCCGCCGGCACGAGAGCAGTCTCGGCGAGGGCCCGCCCCAAGCCGTATGCTTTACCGAGCCGGAAGTTCGCGACGCTCAGCGCCTCAAGGAGCCGGCAGTGCAGGGTGAAGACACCGTCCAAGGTGGTCTCCGGGTCCCTGCCAGGGTTGGTCACGGCGTTGACCGTCGCCGCCAGCGCGTCACTGAGGGGCTGCGGCCCGGCGGGGAGGAGCGCGGTCACGTGTGTCTGGATCTGCTCACCAAGCCACTTCGACTGGGTGGCCGCAGAGAAAGCGGAACGCCCCGGTAAGCGCTCGCCCCGTACGGGATCGGTGACCGGCCCGTGCTGCAGCGGCGAGTGGAACAGCTCGGCCACCTGCCAGCCGAGGGCCACTGCGGTGCAGACACCGGCGTCACCGGAGGATGGAACCGCGAGGTCCGGCATTGGCGACCCCCCCGCGAATTGGCGCACCAAACGACTTCAAGAACTTGACACTCAAGACGACACGACAGATGGCAACCGGGACGTTACGAAACGATAACTGGCAAGAAAGTAAGATAGCTCTTACCCGGTCTGCGGCGGATGCCACACGATCCCATGCGGCAGCCGTTCGGTATCTTTGCCGGTAACCCCGGGCGCGATCGCGTACTAATTAGTCGAGGCCGTCCCGGTCGGCCCACGCGAGCAGCGTGTCGAGGGGGTAGGCGGCGTCGTCGATGCCGCGGTGCAGGTCGCCGAGTTTGGCGAACCGGGCGGGCACGGTGGCGATGGTGCATTCGCGTGGTTCGACGTCGTCGATCTCGTCCCAGGTGATCGGGGTGGACACGGTCGCCTCCGGCACACCGCGTACCGAGTAGGCGCTGGCGATCGTGTGGTCGCGGGCGTTCTGGTTGTAGTCGACGAACAGCTTGGCAGGGTCGCGGTCCTTGCGCCACCAGACGGTCGTCACCTCGCCTGGCGCGCGGCGCTCGACTTCGCGGGCGAAGGCGTGCGCGGCCCGCCGGACGTCGGCGAAGCCCCACCGTGGCTCGATCCTGACATAGACGTGCAGGCCGTTGCCGCCGGACGTCTTCGGCCAGCCGGCCGCGCCGAGTTCGTCGAGGATCTCGTGCACGACGTGGGCGACCCTGCGCACGGTGCCGAACCCGCAGCGGGGCATGGGGTCGAGGTCGATGCGCCACTCGTCCGGCCGTTCGGTGTCGGCCCGGCGCGAGTTCCACGGGTGGAACTCCACCGTGGACATCTGCACGGCCCACACCACCGCGGCCAGCTCGGTAACGCACAGTTCGTAGGCGTGCCTGCCGTAGCGAGGGAAGTCCACCCGCACCGTCTCCAGCCAGGCGGGCGCACCGTGCGGAACGCGTTTTTGGTGCACCTTCTCACCGGTCACCCCGGACGGGAAGCGATGCATCATGCAGGGCCGCTCGCGCAGCGCGCGCACGATTCCGTCGCCGACCGACATGTAGTAGCGGGCGAGGTCGAGCTTGGTCTCGCCGCGGGCCGGGAAGTAGACGCGGTCCGGGTTGGAGATACGCACCGTCCGGTTCCCGACCTCGAGCTGCACCTCCGCATCGGCCATACGCAGAACCTAACGCCCGGGCCGGCCACAGCGAACTCGAGGGACTTCCGCGTGCCCGCGGGCCGGCGCAGTGACGTAACACACACGCCATATCGCGTGTCAACGGGAACGAAAGAGGCCTGTCCGGTGGTCTAACGGTTATGAGCGATCGTAACGACACAGGACGAGGTGCCCGCCCGGCCAATCTCGTGCTCGTCGAGCGGTCCGGCGTCAAGCGGGAGATCCCGCAGGCGTCCACCGTCAAGGGGATGCTCGAGGCCGAGCACGCCATGCACCATCAGGGCCGCCAGCTGCGGGAGGTCAAGCTGGTCAGCAAGAACAAGGCCGTCGCCCGCTGGAGGGCCGACGAACTGCACTGGCGCCGGGTGGCGTGACCGCGTGCGGGCGCTGCGCCATCGCGGCCGCTGCGCGCCCACGATAGCGAGGCGCGGGCGCATCGAGGCGTCAGCGCGCCGGCGCGCTCGGGGAGGGCGCGCCGCGGCAGGAACCGGCGACCGGATCGGCTGAGCGAACCGTGTCAGACTGGGTGAATGGGCTTCTATGGGGAACAGATCCTGCCCCGCTTCACCGATCTGGCACTGCGCGGCCGCGAGTTCGCCAAGCTGCGCGCCCGGGTCGCCGCCGGGCTCAAGGGCGAGGTGCTTGAAGTCGGGTTCGGGTCGGGTCTGAACGTCCCGCACTACCCGCCCGGGCTCAAGCGGGTCCGCGCGGTCGATCCTGCGGCCATGGGGCGCAAGCTGGCCGCGAAGAGGGTCGCGGCGAGCGCGGTGCCGATCGAGTACGCCGGCACCGACGCCCAGGCACTCCCGCTCGAAGACGCGAGCGTCGACCACGCGCTGAGCACCTGGACGCTCTGCACGATCCCCGACGTGGACCTGGCGCTCGCCGAGATCTTCCGGGTGCTGCGTCCCGGTGGCGCTCTGCACTTCGTGGAGCACGGTCACTCGCCCGACGATACGGTGGCGCGCTGGCAGGACCGGCTCACCCCGCTCCAGCGCCGCGTCGCCGGAGGCTGTCACCTGGGCCGGCCCATCGACCGGCTGGTGGCGGGCGCCGGGTTCGAGCTGACCCGGCTGGACACCTTCTACATGAAGGGCCCGCGCACGTTCGGGTACACGTTCGAGGGTGTCGCGGCCAGACCACGCTGACAGCAGGGCGGTCGCCGTGATCGGCGGGCAATAGACGGTTCACTCTGCAAATATGGCGTTGTGACGCGAGAAGAGCATGGCGGTGCTCGCCCGTGCGCGCGGAGTCGGCGGTCATGACGGACCGGGCCACGCTGACCGCCATCTATCTGGACGAGGTGGCACGCCGCGGAACCCGGGGCAGCGAGTTACTCAGCGGCATGCCGAAGTCCGGCCCGCTCGAGGCCAAATACAAGCATGACTACCTGTCCAGGCCGCTCTTTATCGGGCACGCCGAGCGGGACCAGCTGAACACCGACCTGCAGCATCTGCGTACCGCACTCGTCAGCCTGCCCGACCGGCTGTACGGCGGCGACGTCGCGGCGTTCGCCACGGCCGTGGGCATGACGGACCGCCAGGTCGTGGCCGTGCTGCGCAGCCGGGCCGGGCAGGTCACCCAGTTGGCGCGCGCGGACATGTACCCGGAGCCGTCCGGCCTGCGCCTGCTCGAGTTCAACATGGGCAGCGGGATAGAAGGCACCGACAACGACGGCATCTGCCGGGCGATGCTGCGGCATCCGCTGCTGCGCGAGTTCGCCCGCACGCACCGGCTCGGCTACGTGGACACCATGCGCGCACAGGTCAGCATGATCTTCAGCGAGACGGGGTTCGAGCCTGGCTCGTTCCCGATGGTCGCGCTGACGGACTGGCCGGGCCACTACCCGCGGATCGGCACCTTCCTGCACAAGCTGGCCAGGCGCTGGCGCACGCTCGGGCTTGACGCGCACGCCTGCCACGTCGGGGAGCTGAAGGCGGCCGGCGGCCGGGTCCGGCTTCGCGGGCGGCCGGTGGACATCATCTTCCGGCTGTTCCTGATCGAGCACCTGCTCGAGCCGGAGGGACCGGCCCTGATGGACCCGGTGATCGACGCGGCCGCCCGCGGTGAGGTGGCGATGTTCACGCCGCTTGACTCCGAGCTTTTCGGCAGCAAGGCCACGCTCGCGATGGCGTCCGACGACGCCAACCGGCACCTGTTCACCGCGGCCGAGCGTGCTGCCTTCGACCGCATCCTGCCCTGGACCCGGATGGTCCGCCCCGGGCCGGTCACCCTGGAGGACGGCCGCACCGTCGACCTGCTCGACTACGCGACCGGTCACGCCGGCGACCTCGTGCTGAAGCCCACCCTCCTGCACGGCGGTCTCGGCGTGCTGCCCGGCTGGCACCGTGACACCAGCGCCGAGATCTGGCGCGACCGGCTGACCAGCGCGATGGGTGGCCCGTACGTGATACAGCGGCGGATCCGGCCGGTACCTGAACTGTGTCCAGGTGAGGACGGCGAACCGGTTGCCTGGGTCGTCACCTGGGGGGTTTTCACCCGCCCCACCGGCTACGGCGGCGTCTTCGCCCGCGCCTTCCCCGCAGACTCACAGCACGTCGTGCTCAGAGCGGGCACCGGCGCATTCGCTGGCTGCTGCCTGTCTGCCCGGCCCGGACCCGGGCCTGAGGCTCAGGCCTGAGCCTCAGGCCCGGGTCCGGGCTCGGCGAAGTCCGCGGCGGTCCCCACTTTGCGGGTGGGTGACAGGGCGATCCACACCACCGAGATGGGCATGCCGGCCGCGCAGACGAACAACGTCGGCCGCAGCCCAAGGCGCTCGCCGAGCAGGCCGGCCAGCACCGCGGAGAACGGCATCAGGGCACCGATCGCGAAACTGAAGCTCGCGTTCACCCGGCCCTGCAGCGACGCGGGCGTGGCGATCTGGCGCAGCGTCATCATCGCGATGTTCACCGCGACGATGCCGTATCCGGCCACGAAGTACACGCCGGTGAACAGCATCGTGCTCAGCGCGGCCGGCCCGGGTACCAGCGGGATGCCGAGAATGGCGAGTGCCGCCATGGCGTAGCCGGCGACCAGCATCCGCCCGTAGCCGAACCAGGCGACCGCCCGGCCGAGGGTGGCCGCGGCGGTCACCCCACCGACCCCGAACCAGGCGAGGACCAGCCCGATCGCGGCCGCTGACATGTGCATCTCGCGCGCCGCGTAGAGCACGAACAGGGTCAGCTGGAGCTGGGAGAAGAAGTTGAAGACCCCGGCCGAACCCGCGAGCGAGCGGAGCACCGGGTGACGGTAGATGAAGCGCAGGCCGGACCGGATCTCGCCGATCACGCCGCGGAGGCGGGCCGGGGCATTCGCGTCGCGGCCGCGACCCGGAGCGGGCTCGCGAGCGCGGATCCACAGCAGCGACGCGACGGAGACAACGAACGAGCCCGCGTCCACGAGCAGCGCGAACGGCGCTCCGAGCAGGTCCACGAGCGCGCCGCTGAGGGCAGGGCCGCCGACCTGGGAGACCGACGCCGTCGATTGCAGCCTGCTGTTGCCCGCGAGCAGCGCCTCGGCGCTGACCAGGCCCGGCAGGTAGGAGCGGTAGGCCACCTCGAAGACGACGGACAGGGCGCCCTCGGTGAGCGCCACGGCGTACATCACCGGCATGCTCAGCGATCCCGTCCAGGCCAGCACCGGGACCAGGGCGAGCGCGGCGGCCCGGCCCACATCCGCGGCGATCATCAAGACCCGCCTGCGCATCCGGTCGGCCATCACGCCGAAGAACAAGCTCGGACCGCAGTAGGCCAGCAGCCCCGCGCCCGTCATCAGCCCGACCTGGCCCGCGGTGGCGTGCAGGTAAAGCACGGCGGTGAGCGGCAGCGCCAGCTTGGTGACCTCGCTGCCGACCGACGAGACCCCCTGGCCGAGCCAGAGCTTGTTGAAGTCGGCGTGCCGCCGTAACGCGCCGGGCCGCGGCGGTGGCCGGGCAGGCGCCACAGCGGATTCCGCCGGCCGCGCCGCCTCCTCAGCCGCCACCGCCCACCCCGCTGGTTACCAACGTCTGCCTCATCTGCCCGAGGTCGAGACCAGTTCGCCAATGGCCTCGATGGACCTATCCGCACGTGCCAGGACGGCACGTGACGCGGCGGCCTTCGGCCTGTTACCGGGCCGGCCGGCGCGGCGGTGCAAACGTCAGGATACGACGCGGCGGGCGGCGGCACCCCGGGTACGGCCCGGCGGCCACGGTCAGGTGCTGCGGCGGGTGCCGCTGACGCCGCTACGAGCCATCCGGCCCGGTGGTCGCGTCGAGTTCGGCGCCGGACCCGTGGTCAAGCTCGGCGCGGGCGCGGGCACGGCGCTTGCCCTCGTGCATCGCCTGTACCCGGGCGACGGGGATCGCGCGGCCTTCCTCGATCAGGTCGGCGCTGAGCTGCTGCGGCGCGGGCATCAGGGCGGCCCACGGATCGCGGTCGCCGATCAGGCTCACCGCGGTACGCACGGTGAAGTCGGCCGGCTCGACGCGATCAAGCTCGTCCCAGGCCACGGGGAACGACACCGGCGCGCCCGGCCGGATCCGTGGGCTGTACGCCGCCGCCACGGTCGCTCCGCCGGCCCGGGTGGCGTCGAGGAACACCTTGCCCGCGCGCTCCTGAAGTACGTACGCGGTCGTCGCGAGCGCGGGGTCGAGACGCTCGGCGCGCGCGGCGAGCGCGCGGGTGGCCGCGGCCACGTCCTCGGCCGTCACCTGCCCGCCGACCGGCACGAACACGTGCACGCCCTTGGCGCCGCTGGTCTTGACCGCGCCCGCGAGGCCGGCCTCGGCCAGCGCCTGGCGGACGAGCTTGGCGGCGCCGACGGCCGCGCGGAACGCGCCAACGGACGGCGGGTCGATGTCGAGCACGAGGTAGGTGGGGTGACCCCAGTGGCCGACCAGGAACAGCGTCGGGTGGTATTCCACCGCTCGCTGGTTGGCGAACCACAGCAGCGTGCGGCGGTCGTTGCACAGCGCGTAGGACACCTCGCGCTTGGACGCCTCGGCCCACATCGGCACCGTCCGCACCCACGCCGGGGTGTATTTGGGCACGTTCTTCTGCATGAACGGCGCCTGGCCGCGGAGCACCCTGATCACCGACAGCGGCCGGTCCCGCAACTCGGGGATGATGCGGTCCCGCACCGCGTCCAGGTAGTCCACCAGATCCCGCTTGGTCGCCCCCGCCCCTTCGAACAGCGGCTGGCCGAGATTGGTCAGCGATACCCCGTCGCGCACCTCTTCGCTGCTCATCTGGCCACTTTCCCACCGATCCCGCCAGCAGGCGAGGGACCGGCGATCGCCCGGTGCGGCATGATGGCCGTCATGACCGTCGACGTTCGCCCCCAGGTGCTGGTGCGGCGCGCCCGCAAGGACGTCGCAGCCTACATGTTCGACCCACGCCGCGACCTGGAATGGACCGGCGGGATCACCGTCAGCCACGTCGTCACACAAGGCCCGGTCGGCGAGGGCACGACGGTGGAGCGGTCGGCACGCTTTCTCGGGCGGCGCTTCACCTACCGCTACGTCGTCACCAGTATCGACCCCGACCGAAGCATGGAAATGCGGGTGGACCGGCCCTTCCCCATGACGATCCGCTACGAGCTCGACGACGCCGACGGCGGGACGACGGCGGCGATCCACGCCACCGGGTCGCCCGGGCGGTTCTTCGGCTGGCTGACGCCGCTGATGAGGCGCCAGGTACGCGCGAGCATCGCCGGCGACCTCGCGCGGCTGCGGGACCGCCTGGAGTAGGCCGCCGCTCGCGGTCGGCCGCCCCGGGTCAGGCCGGCATCGCTACCCCCATGGTCGCCGGGCGGACGCCGCCGGCCCGCAGCCGTCACCTGTACAGATCCCGTTCGGCGGTGAAAGTCAGCGGCGGGGATCCCGGGGGTCGCGGCCGGCCGCTGGCCGGCGCCGGCCGGCGGTGCGGCAGGGACGCGCGGCGCCCGGGCCGGCCGCCACCAGATCGCCGGTGCAAACGCCAGACATCCATAACGGCTGCCGCATGGGATCCCTGCGCGGCAGCCGTTATGGATGATCTTGGTGTCCGGCGGCCAGCGGCGTGCGCCGGTCCTGGCAGGTGTCCCGCACCGGTGAATTTTGGGTGCGGGCCGGATCTGTATGGGTGAACGCACGACCCAGCGATCGAGGAGCCCAAGATGCAAGAACTGTCAGGAACGACGGCGCTCGTCACCGGCGCGAGCCGGGGCTTCGGCCGCGCCATCGCCATCGCCCTCGCGCAGGCCGGCGCGGACGTCGTCGGCGTCGCCCGCGACCGCGCCCGGCTCGAGGAACTGCGCGCGGAGATCGGCGGCACGTTCACGCCCGTCGCCGCCGACGCGGCCGACCCCACGGTGGCCGGCCAGCTGCTCGACGCCCACCGCCCGCGCACCCTCGTGCTCGCCGCCGGGGCGAGCCCGCTGTCGCGGCCGCTGCACGAGCACACCTGGCAGACGTTCGGCCGCAACTGGGAGGTCGACGTGCAGCAGGTGTTCGGATGGACACGCGAGACGCTGCTGCGGCCACTCGACCCGGGCAGCGTGGTCATCGCGTTCTCCAGCGGTGCGGCGCTGCGCGGCTCGCCCCTGTCCGGCGGCTACGCCGGATCCAAGGCCACGATCAGGTTCATCACGTCCTACGCCGCCGCCGAGTCCGGGCGCAGCGCGCTCGGCGTCAGGTACGTCTCCGTGCTCCCGCAGCTGACGCCCGCCACCGGCCTGGGCGCGGCCGCGGTCGCCGCCTACGCCGCCCGGCAGGGCGTCGACGTCGCCGCCTACCTGGCCGCCGCGGGCCCCGTCCTCACCCCCGAGCAGGTGGGCAAGGCCATCACCGAGATCGCCGCCGATCCCGGCCACGACCACGACGCCTACCTGCTCACAGCCGCCGGCCTCAGCGAGGTGAAGTAGTGCGTTCGCACCGCTGAGCTGGCACGTCGCCAACGCGGTGGCGGCCGCCGGAGCGGTGGCCGCCGCGCTCGCGCCCTCCAGGGCGGCGGTCAAAGGCCGCGCTCACAATGGACGTGAACGCTAAAGCCATTTATGCGAAAGTGTGTCACGCTAATCAAACCCCGGCACGGCAAGATGTGCCCCATGCCGGATACAAACGCTCCGCGAGCCGTGCGTGACGTGGCCGACGCCTACGTCTTCTCGCTCGCCGAACTTAATCCGCTGATCGCCACCCGTCTCGGCCTGCGCCGAGACGAGGATCGCCTGCCCGACCTGTCGCCAGCCGGGCAGCAGGCCAAGGATGAGCTGGCCCGCTTCACGCTCGAGCGGCTGGGTTCCGCCGAACGTGCGGCGCGGTCCGGGTCTGTGGCCGGGTCTGGGCCTGGGGCCGGCCCCGGGTCTGGGCCTGCGGCCGGGACCGCGGCCGGGGACGAGCGCCGGTGCGCACGGCTGCTGCGCGAGCGCCTCGCGTCCGCGCTCTCCCTGAGCGAGCAAGGGGAGCACCTGCGTGCCCTGTCGAACATCTTCGGCCCCGTGCAGCAGGTGCGCGGCGTGTTCATGATGATGCCGACCGCCACCGAGGACGACTGGGCGGTCGTCGCCAGACGGATGGCGCGGGTGGCGCAGGCGCTCGACGGCTACCGTGCCTCGCTGGCCGAGGGCGCCCGCCGCGGCCTGCTCGCGGCGCCACGGCAGGTGCGTACCGTCGTGGGCCAGCTTGAGGAGTGGCTGGCCACCGCGGATGGCCGCGGCTGGTTCGCCGACTTCGCGGCCGGCGCTCGTGTGCCGCCGGCGCTGCGGGCCCGCCTGGACGAGGCGGCCGTGGCCGCGACGGCGTCAATCGCGGACCTGCGCCACTGGCTGGCCACCGAGTATCTGCACTGCGCCCAGGGAGTACCCGACGGGGTCGGTGCGGAACGCTATCGCCTCTGCGCCCGCCGGTGGACGGGCGCCGACGTCGACCCGCGGGATGCCTACGCCTGGGGCTGGTCGGAGTACCGGTCACTGCGGGAAGAGATGCAAAGCGAGGCGCGGCGGGTGCTTCCCGGTGCCTCCACCCTTGGGGCCATGCGCCACCTGGACGAGGACAGCGAGGCGGTCGACGGGGTCGAGGAGATCCGGCTCCGGCTGCAGCAGATGATGGACGATGCGATCGCTGGTCTCGACGGATCCCATTTCGATCTCGCGGACCGGCTGAAGATCGTCGAAGCGCGCATCGCCCCGCCGGGGAGCGCCGCCGCGCCCTACTACACGCCGCCGTCGCAGGACTTCTCCCGCCCGGGCCAGACGTGGCTGCCGACGCTCGGCCGCACCAGGTTCCCCCTCTGGCGCCTGGTGAGCACGTGGTACCACGAGGGCGTCCCCGGCCACCACCTGCAACTGGGGCAGTGGATGCACCTGTCGGAGCGACTGTCGATGTACCAGACAAGCGTCGGCGGGGTGAGCGCCTGCACGGAGGGCTGGGCGCTCTACGCCGAGCGCCTGATGGATGAGCTCGGCTACCTGTCCGGCCCCGGGGCCAGGCTCGGTTATCTCGACGCCCAGATCATCCGGGCCATCCGGGTGGTGATCGACATCGGCATGCACCTGGAACTGAGGGTTCCCGGCGACTCGCCGCTCGGCGCGGGTGAGACGTGGACGGCGGACCTGGCCCGCGCGTTCTTCGCCGCGCACAGCGGTCGCGAGGCAGCGTTCGTCGACAGCGAGATCGTCCGCTATCTCGGTGCGCCCGGCCAGGCCATCAGCTACAAGCTGGGTGAGCGTGCCTGGCTGGCCGGGCGCACGGCCGCCCGCGCCGCCCGTGGTGACAGCTTCGACCTCAAGCCATGGCACATGGCCGCCCTGTCACTCGGCTCACTCGGGCTTGATGACCTCACCGAGGAGCTTGCATCCTTGTGACGCCGGCCAATGTGTTCCCGGTGTTTCATGGCCGGTTGCCGCTGGTCACCGCGGCGCAGCGCCGCGACGTTTCCTGGAAGAGTCATGCACACACCGGCCACGCGGCCCGCCGGGCCGGCTGACCTGCTCGCACGCGCGCTCGACGCCACCGGCGATCTCGTCGCGGGCGTACGAGATGACCAATGGGACGCGCCGACTCCCTGCACCGGCTGGAACGTCCGCGACCTGGTGAACCACGTCGTCGGCGGCAACCTTGCGTTCGCGAGCCTGCTGCGCGGCCAGCCGCCATCGCGGCCCCGCGCCGCCGATCACCTGGGCGGCGACCCCGCCGCGCGTACCAGCAGGCGAGCAGCGTGTTGCGGGACGCGTTCGCTCAGCCGGACGTGCTGTCCCTGATGTTCCCCTCACCGATCGGAACCGTGCCCGGGGTCGCCCTGCTGCACCTGCGCATCACGGAAATGCTCGTGCACGGCTGGGACCTCGCGCAGGCCACCGCGCAGCCCGCCCGGCTCCCCGACGACCTCGCCGAACAGGAACTGCGGTTCACGCGCGCCAAGCTCGGCGACATCCCCGCCGGTCGAAGCCCGTTCGCCCCGCCCCAGCCCGTCTCCGGCGACGCGCCCGCGATCGACCGCCTCGCCGCCTGCCTCGGCCGCCGCGTCACTCCTGGCGGTACGGCGCGAGCCTGACCCCGCCGGGGTGAGCGCGGGTTGAGCGGCGGCCGGCCCCGCCGGGGTGAGCGTGGGTTGAGCGGCGGCCGGCCCCGCCGGGGTGAGCGCGGGATGAGCGGCGGCCGACCCGCCGGGTGAGCGGGGTGAGCGGCGGCCGGCCCCGCCGGGGTGAGCGCGGGGTGAGCGGCGACATAGGTTGAAAATATGGACTATCGCACTTTGGGCCGCAGCGGCTGCGCGGTGTCGAGACCGACGAGCCGGGCGCGCATGCGCAACTCGACCGTTACACCGAGGCGGGCGGCACGTTCGTCGACACGGCCGACGTGTACGGCGACGGGAGGTCGGAGGAGATCATCGGCCGGTGGTTCGCCAGCCGGCCGGCCGAGACCACCGAACCGGTGGTGCTTGCCACCAAGGGCCGGTTCCCGCTCGATGATTCCCCGAACGGCGCCGGGCTGTCCGCGCGGCACCTGACCCGCGCGCTCGACGCGTCGTTGCGCCGCCTCGGGCTCGAGGCGGTTGACCTGTACCAGGTCCACGCGTTTGATCCGTGGACGCCGCTGGAGGAAACACTGCGCACGCTCGACGGGTTCGTCCGGGCCGGCAAGATCCGCTATTACGGGCTTTCGAACTTCACCGGCTGGCAGCTGACGAAGGCGGTGCACCTGGCCCGGGCGCTGAACGTCGCCGGGCCGGTGACGCTTCAGCCGCAGTACAGCCTGCTTGTGCGCGAGGTCGAGTGGGAGATCGTGCCCGCCGCGATGGACGCGGGCATGGGGCTGCTGCCCTGGAGTCCGCTCGGCGGCGGCTGGCTGTCGGGCAAGTACCGGCGCGGCGAGCGCCCAGCCGGCGCCACCCGCCTCGGCGAGGACCCGAACCGCGGCATGGAAGCCTATGACCGCCGGGGCATGCAGCGCACCTGGGACGTCATCGAGGCCGCGCAGAAGGTCGCGGGCGAACGCGGTGTGTCGATGGCCGAGATCGCGCTGGCGTGGCTGACCGACCGGCCCGGGGTGACCTCGACCATCCTGGGTACCCGCACGGCCGGACAGCTCGAGACCAACCTTCGCGCGGCTGACCTGCATCTCACCCCGGCGGAAACCGCGGCGCTCGACGCCGCGAGCGACCCGCGGGCTCCCGACTATCCGTATGGCGAGCTTGGTGTACAGCAGCGCGACCGCAGCCTCGCCGGTGGCCGATAGGGCGCCGTAGCCTCGCCGGTGGCCGCTGGCGGCGTAGCCGACCCGCACCGCGAAGAACCGGCGGGCAGTACTGGCGGAAGTTGCTGGCGGAATTCGTTGGCGGAATTCGTTGGCGAAAGTTTGCTGGCGAAAGTTGTTGGCGCAGGCGGTCGGCCGCACTCCCACCGCCGTCACGACAACAGCCGTGGCCTGCACCCTGTACGGCCACCCCGGCGTGTCCCTCGCCGGCGGGGTCCCGGTCAGCCAGATCGGCCTCGCCGCGGCGGAGAGCAGCGCCACCCCGCCGGCTGGTCACGCTCGCGCCTGGAGGGGTCGCCAACGCGCTGCTGCAGATCGTGCACGCGGGCAACTACCCCGCCGCCAAGTGCCACCCGGTGACAGCGGACTACCTGCAGATCTACCCGCCGAACCAGACAACGGCGATCCCCCTCGCCTTCACCGCCACGGCGTGCGCCAAGCCGGTCGGGCTCTTGACGGTCAGCGTCGTGCTGCCCGGAGCGGCCAGTTCGTGACCCCAGCCGCAGGGCACCTGGCGGGCCCGCCGAGACGGCGGGCCCACGCCAGGCGGCGCCTGTCGCTGGTTTGTTGATCGCGGTATTTTTGGCGAAAATGGGGCCCGCAGATGATCAACGCGCGGGTTTGATCTTGCGGTGAGCACACGCTCGCGGTCACTGGCGGCCCGCCAGGTGGCCAACCCGGCCCACCGGGGTCCCGATCCCCGCCCGGCGGCCCCGCTTCCATGATCGCGGTATTTTTGTCGCGGATGTAAACATTCCAAAATAAATTGCGTTTCCGGCGTGTCGTGTGCCAGGATTGCGTATGGGCGCGAATACAGAGCTTTTGAGGCTGATGGGCCCGCAGCTAGAGCTGGGGCTGCCGGCGCTGGATGAGAGAGCCCGGCGGCTGGTGCTGGGGATGGTGGCGCGGGCGGCCGGGGATGGCGGGACCGGCGCGGTGGCCAGGCTGACCGGGGCGTCGTGGCACACGGTCGCGGGCGGGGCGGCGGAGCTGGAGCCGGGGCAGGCCGCGGCGGAGGGGCGGGTGCGGCGGGCGGGCGGGGGCCGCAAGAAGCTGGCCGAGACTGACCCGGGGCTGGTGCCGGCGCTGCTGGCCCTGGTGGAGGATTCCACGCGGGGAGACCCGCAGTCGCCGCTGGTGTGGACGGCCAAAAGCGTGCAGAAGCTGGCCGGGGAGCTGACCGCGCAGGGGCACCGGTGCAGCCCGCAGACGGCCTGGCGGCTGCTGCACGATCAGGGGTTTTCCACCCAGTCCAGCGCCAGGGTCACCGAGGGCAAGCGGCACCCGGACCGGGATGCCCAGTTCCGGTACATCGCCGCCCAGGCGGCGGAGCACCTGGCGGCCGGGCAGCCGGTGATCAGCGTGGACGCCAGGAAGAAAGAGCTGGCCGGTGAGTTCGCGCAGGCCGGGCGGCAATGGCGGCCCATGGGCGACCCGGTGCAGGCCCGCAGCCACGACTGGCCGAAGACACCGGGCTGGCGATCACCTGCTGTCATTTCCCGCCCGGCACCTCTAAGAGGCCATCTCATCTAGGTGTGTCCTAGTTCCGGTTACGTAGAGTGAAGTTTTGCTTGCGACGTCCCACACTCTGGCGTTATCTCGTGCTATTGG
>WNFJ01186538.1_pt4 | contig 15236 bp, 15 predicted proteins | sample 5400461 | NCBI WGS metagenome assembly WNFJ01 (sample SAMN13153349, study PRJNA577476) | soil metagenome | isolation source: 115 cm saprolite on Douglas fir-dominated hillslope | place: USA:California | collected 2013-09-17 | reverse complement strand
CAGCAATTAGGCAAAACGGGCGACGAGATTCGTTTACTCACTGAAATCGAAAGGATCGTCACCGCGCATGGTCTCGTAGAATTTCGCGGCACGCTGAGCGTGCTCCTTGATCGCATGGAAAGCGCAGCGTTTGAGGTCGGCGTTTTCGGCAGAGTCAGCTCCGGCAAGTCGTCACTGCTCAATTACATTTTACAAACGGACGTGCTTCCGATTGGCGTCACGCCTGTGACTGCGATTCCAACGCGCATCAGCCATGGCCCAGTAGCAGAGGCGGAAATTGAATTCGCGGAAGCGCAGCCGCAAATCATTCCATTATCGGAGCTCTCGGAATTTGCGACCGAACAGAAAAATCCGGGGAACAAAAAGTATGTCACGCACATCTTCGTTAAGCTGCCGTCCGACCGCTTGGCAGAAGGCGTCACCTTTGTCGATACGCCAGGGCTTGACTCACTCGCAGTTGCTGGCGCTGAGGAAACGATTGCATATCTGCCGCGGTGTGATCTTGGCATTGTTTTGATCGACGCGAGTTCAGGCCTTACCCAGGATGATCTCATCGTCGTGCAGGCGCTCTATCAAGCGGGCGCGGGCGCCATGGTCCTCATCAGCAAAGCCGATCTATTTAGCCCTGAGGATCGAGAACAAATGATTGCATACGTAAAAGCGAACTTGCGCAGCCAGCTTCATGTTGAACCGCCTGTGCATGCCGTCAGTGTCTTCGGTGCGGACGCGGCGCTATGTGATCGCTGGTTTGAAAGCGAACTACGGCCGTTCCTCGCCCAACATCACGAGCTCGCTATCGCTTCGCAAAAACGCAAGATTGGCTGTTTGCGCGAAGCCGTCATCGGCACTTTGGAGCGCACGCTGCAAGCCGCGCCGGAAGCGGTTTCAGCGGAGAGTGCCATCGTATCTAACGAAGCCTTACGCAATGGCGACCGCATTTTGGAACGCGCACAAGGCGAATGCTTTTTCCTTTCCCGGAAAATTACAAAGATGCAGCGGGCGATCATCAATGTGGCTGCGCAGCACATTGGAGCCGCGTTGATTGAGTCTGACAATGTGGATACAGCGTCAATTTTTGCCGAAACGCTTACCCGAATGATTGCCGAACCGGTAGCCGCGACTCTGCGTTCAATCGAACAAACACGCGAGGCCTTGGCAAAGGCGATAGAATTCGCCGCATCGGCTTCCGGTCGGAGCGCTCCTGAGGAATTGCCGCAGCCGGCCGGCATGCCAATGGTGGACGTTGCCGAAATTTCTCAAAAGATTGTGATCGAAAAGCCCGCGATGCTTTCACTGCTTGGTAAGGGCATGCTGACATCGCATGTCAGGCGAAAGCTGGAGGCCGAATACGATCGCGCTTTGTTGGAATTTCTAAGCCTTTACGCAAATCGTCTCCGTCGCTGGATGGAGCAGAGCATCAGTGCACTGCGCACTGCGTTCACTGCATTCGCCGACATGCATCGCGCACAATTTGAGAATGCGCCCGCTTCTGGTTCGGCCGATACATCGGCCGTTCAACACGATCTTCGCATGTTGCGCGAATGGGGAACTACTGATCAGGAATCTGCGATTGGCAGCACATGAATTTCCGCGCGGGCTCGGCCTGCGATTGCTGTGCCGCTTCGGATTCGCGAAACCGAGGCACAGCGCGTTGACTTTGCACTAACGCGCGATGCAGATTGGAAATTGCGCGTTATTGACGTTAGAAGTTAATCCCTAATGGCGGAGCAAAGCGGGACCCAGACAATAACATCGACAAGCGATCAGCAGAAAAGCGTCCCGGTTGTCACGGTCGAGAGCTTTTACACTTCGCACGCGGAGAAGCTCCAGATGAAACTCGACGGTCCACGCGTGGGGTTTCATCGGAAAATTCGCGAGCCCACGATCAACCGTCCCGGTCTGGCGCTCTCGGGTTTCTATACTTATTTCGCGGAGAAACGGGTGCAGGTGCTTGGAGCGGCTGAGCACTCATATTTGAAGAGCCTGGCCCCAAGAGCGCGCGTGCAGCGGTTTCGCGCCTTGTGCGCGCGTAAGATTCCGTGCCTCGTTGTCTCGCGCGGATTCCATCTCGATCCTTCAGTGCTCGCCGTTGCAGCCGAAGAAAAAATCGCGGTGTTCCGTACGCCGATGATCACGATGAAGTTCATTAACGCGGCGACCATTGCTCTCGAAGTCGACTTTTCGCCAACGGTAACGGAGTTCGGCAGCATGGTGGACATTTTGGGAGTGGGCGTTTTGATTCGCGGCGCGAGTGGCATCGGCAAAAGTGAATGCGTGCTAGGGTTGATTGAGCGCGGCTATAGCCTCGTGGCTGATGACGTCACGCGGATCACTTCGTTCGAAGGGCGCGAGCTGATGGCGACAGCGCCGGAGCTCACTCGCAATCACATCGAGGTTCGCGGGATCGGGATCATTAACGTGGCTTCCGTTTTCGGCATCGGCAGTATTCGAATCGAGAAGCGGCTCGACCTTGTCGTGACACTCAAGGATTGGCAGGATGTCGAGGCGGTAGATCGGATCGGACTTGATCGGGAATTTTACGAAATTCTTGGGCTTCAGGTGCCGCATGTGACGATTCCCGTAAGACCAGGTCGCGACATGGCGCGTCTGATCGAAGTCGCGGCGATGGATCAAAAGTTGAAGGGCCTCGGTCAGAACACTGCCGTCGACTTCAACACTAAACTGATCAGTTTGATGGAGCAGAAGGAGTGACGTAATGGGCTTGTTGTATCGAAGAGCAAGTCGCGCAGCGCCCGGCGAGAAGATCGAGAAGGAAATTGCGATCGTGAATCGACTCGGTCTCCATGCGCGTCCAGCGGCGATGTTTGTGCGCATCGCGAGCCGTTATCGTTCGGAAATTTGGGTGTCGAAGGAAGGCGAAGAGGTCAATGGCAAAAGCATTATGGGCTTGATGATGCTGGCGGCCGGCCAAGGATCGAAGCTGCGCATTCGCTGCGAAGGACCGGATGCCGACCAGGCTATGGAGGAGCTCGAGGGATTAATCAACGCGCGCTTCAACGAGGATTGACTCGATTGATTGCGTAGGGAACGCGCTGCCTTCCTGAGAAAAGCTGACAGCTTGTGCTACAAAGTTTTCGCGAGTTGACATCGCCATTACTCTGGCAATTGGCATGAGCGACAAGACGCAGCAGGAAATCCGGTTTGAGGGAGCGGGTGTTTCACCGGGCACTGCTCATGGCAAAGTCCATGTCGTTCGGGACGACTTGGATGACGTGCCGCGTTATCGCATTGCGCCTTCCCAGGTCGCGGACGAAATTGGCCGGTTTGAAACGGCGCTCATTCGAACGCGCATGCAGATTCTTGAAATGCAGCAACGCATTGCGGAATCGATCGGAGCAAAAGACGCCGCAATCTTCGACGCTCATCTGCTCGTGGTCGAGGATCGCACCCTCATCGACGAAGTGCTGCGGAAACTGGAGACCGATCTTTGCAATGTCGAGTGGGTTTTTCAGGAAGTCGCCACGCGTTACGCTGAGACCCTGAATAAAATCGACGATCCCTATTTGCGCGAGCGCGCGCTCGATATCCAGGACGTGACGAAGCGGGTGATCCGCAACTTACTGGGAAAAGCTCCCAAGACATTTCTTGGCTTGAGCGAGCCGCACATTCTCATCGCCCACAATCTTACTCCCTCAGATACCGCAAGCATGAACCGGGAGCGGGTGCTCGGGATCGCGACTGATCTCGGTAGTCGCACGTCGCATACGGCGATCATGGCGCGCTCGCTCAATATCCCGGCGGTAGTCGGGTTGCACGATATCACTGCGAAGCTAGAGACTGGGCAGCACGTGCTCGTCGACGGGACAGGTGGCTTACTCATTGTCGATCCCACGCCGGAGACCCTTACACGATACGCGGAGATCGAATCAAGAAGGGTCAGAGTCGTGACGCAATTGAAAGAGCTGCGTGAGACCAGCTCGACCACGCGCGACGGCCGTCACATTGTCCTCTCGGCCAATATCGAACTTCCGGAAGATGTCGATGCAGTAGAAGCCAACGGCGCTGAGGGAATCGGACTTTATCGCACTGAGTTCCTTTATTTGAATCGCAACACTCTGCCGACGGAAGATGAACAGTACGAAACTTATAGAAAAGTGGCGGAGCGCGTGCGGCCCGATCCGCTGATTATTCGAACATTTGATCTCGGCGGCGACAAACTGGCCCCTGGCACGGTCGATATCACCGATGAGCTAAACCCGTTCCTTGGCTGGCGCGCGATCCGCTTTTGCCTCGAAAATGTCGACATCTTTAAAACGCAGTTGCGCGCTATTCTTCGCGCCAGCGCTGTCGGCAATGTAAAAATCATGTTTCCGATGATCTCCGGCTTGGATGAACTGCGCGGCGCGGTTGCCGTGCTCGCCGAGTGTAGGGAAGAACTGCACAGCTCGAAGATCGACATCGCCAAAGAGATTGAGGTTGGCGCAATGATCGAAATCCCAAGTGCCGCCATATCCGCGAACGTGCTCGCGCGCGAGGTCGATTTTTTCAGTATCGGAACAAATGATTTGATTCAGTACGCGCTCGCGGTCGATCGCGTGAACGAGAGGATCGCGTATCTTTACGAACCAACCCATCCGGCGGTACTGCGTTTGCTCAAAATGGTCGCCGATGCGGCGCATGCGAACGATATCTGGGTCGGTGTCTGTGGCGAGATGGCCGGAGATATCGCGCTGATCCCGCTTGAGTTGAGTGCGGGCGCGATGCTCGTGCCACGAGTGAAGCGCGCTGTGCAAAGTCTAGCCGTTCCCGAATGCCAGAAGCTGGTCGAGGAGGCACTCAAGCTCGATACCGGATCGGAAATTCTGGCGCGTTGCCTGGAATTGGCGGACAGGCGTTACGGCGATTTGCTTGGGTGAAGCCAGTGTTAAAAAAGTCACAACGTTACAAAAGTTACAAGAGGAGAATTTCTCATCAGGTTTTCACGATGTAACCTTTGTAACGCTTTCAACAGATTACTTATTCTTCCGCTTCCGTTTCCGGATCGGGCTTTAACCCTTCTTCCTCCATCTTGCGCAAGACGTCGCTCATATCGTCCACTTCGTCCCAGACGTCTTGACTCACATAAATGGGGGCTTTTTGCTGGGTAGCCATCGCGATGCAATCGCTCGGCCGTCCATCGAGCTCGATGATCTTTTTCTGGTGCAACTCATTCTCGACGCGAATGATGACTCGCGCGTAGTAGGTTGCGTTTTTCAGATCGTTAATAATCACTCGCTCGACCTGTGCGCCAAGGGCCGTCATCAAATGCCCCATCAGATCATGGGTGAGGGGACGTTCTTTGGTGATCTGACGCATGAACATGGTGATCGCGCTGCCCACCGTTTGATCGACATAAATGATGAACACCTTATCGTTATTTCCGATAAACACCGCGCACCCACCGCTCGTCGGCAATACTGCCCGCACTTGCACCTCAATCACCGTTTTGTTCATCACGTGAACGGTACCCGTGCAGGCATGAAAAACAAGCGACGCGGTTTCAGCGCCTCTCTGATGCGAAAATTTCTTTGAAGCAACCTTGCATGTTCGGCGTGCTGATTGAATATGCGCTTTGCGGTTGCGACCGCATAGCGAATCGAAATGAAAAGTGAATGGGACGTTGAGTCCGCCATCGCCACTTATAATGTGGAAGGATGGGGCAACGGTTACTTTACAGTTAACAGCTCGGGTAACGTCGAATCGAAGCCGTTACAGGAAAACGGCGGTTCAATCGTTCTCCTCGAGGTTGTTAATGAAGCGCGCGCGCGAAACCTTGGGTTTCCGCTCGTAATCCGATTTCCCGATTTGCTGCGGCACCGCGTCGAATCGGTTAATCGCGCCTTTCAGACCTCGACGACGGAGTTCGGTTATCGCAACGGGTATCGCGGCGTTTTTCCGATCAAGGTCAATCAGTTGCGCGAAGTGATCGAAGAAATCATCGACGCAGGCGAGCAATTTCACTTTGGCCTCGAAGCGGGCAGCAAACCGGAACTGGTTGCCGCGCTCGCGATGCAAAAGAACCCTGAGAGCTTGATCATCTGTAACGGCTACAAGGATCCAGCTTTCATTCGCATTGCACTTCTCGGTCGAAAACTCGGCAAATCGGTCGTCATTGTGGCCGAAAAGTTGGAAGAACTCGAGCAAACCATTCGCATTTCGAACGAGGTCGGCGTCGAACCGTTCATCGGTATTCGTGCTCGCTTGTATAGCAAAGGCTCTGGCAAATGGTCGCCGAGCGGCGGCGAAAACGCTAAATTCGGTCTCGACACAACCAGTCTCGTCGCCGCCAGTCATATGTTGAAAGAGGCCGGTCTGGCACATTGTCTCAAGCTCTTTCATTTCCATGTTGGATCACAGGTGCCGGACATCTCGACGATTAAGCGCGCGGTACGCGAAGGAGCGCGCTATTACGCCAAGCTTTGCAAGCTCGGACACCAGCTCGGCTATCTTGACGTCGGCGGCGGTCTTGGGGTTGATTACGACGGTTCGCGCAGCGATTTCGACAGTTCTACCAATTATTCGCTCCAGGAATACGCCAATGACGTCGTCTGGAACATCATGGACGTTTGCGATTCCGAAGGCGTGGCGCATCCCACCATTGTTAGCGAAAGCGGACGCGCAATTGTCGCGCACCATTCGGTGCTGGTAGTGGAAGCGTTCAGTTCCATCGAGAAAACTGCGCCCAAGCTTAAAGTCGAAGCCGGCGAAACGGACCACAAACTCGTCGCCGAGATTCTCGACGTGAAGCAGCGTTTGAAGCGTGGGAATCGCCTTGAGAGCCTGCATGACATCCAACAGATCAAGGAAGAAGCGCAACACACGTTCGATCTCGGCCTGCTCGATCTTGAATCGAAGGCGAAAATTGACACCGTTTATTGGCAGCTCGCGCATCAAATCGTCAACATGCATCGTGGGTTGCGCTACGTGCCGGACGAAGTGAAGGAGCTCGAAACTTCACTCGCCGACCAGTACATCTGTAACTTTTCGGTGTTCCAGTCGCTGCTCGATCACTGGGCGCTTGGCCAATTATTCCCCATCATGCCGATCCATCGCCTCAACACGCCGCCCGATCGCCAGGGAACGATCGTGGATATCACGTGCGATTCAGACGGCAAAGTCTCGAAGTTCATCGACCTCCAGGACGTGAAGGAAACGCTGCCGCTTCATCACATCACCCCCGGCGAAATCTATTATCTTGGCGTCTTTATGGTGGGTGCTTACCAGGATATCATGGGCGATCTGCACAATTTATTCGGCCGCGTCACGGAGGTACATGTTTTTCTTGATCCCGATGAAGAGTCGGGCTGGTACATCGAGGAAGTGATTGGGGGCAGCACCATCGGCGAAGTCCTTGCGATGACGCAGTGGGACAAAGTCGAGCTAATGCGGCTGCTCAAGTCACACGTCGACGCAGCGATAAAAACCGACTTTCTGAAGCCGAGCGACGCGATGAAACTTCTCACCGACTACGAACGTCTCCTTCAGGAATACACTTATCTAAGCCTCAACGGCACTAAAGCTCCGCCACAACCCGGCAACTGGCTGCCACTGAGCTAAATTTCCTGGAGCGGCCGCATCGTACTTCGTTGCGGCGTGGAAAATATGCGACGATCGGAGATCGCTAGAAATGTTTCCCCCCGAATGCTGGCTCAGCCTTCCCGCCGTGGCGGGCGCGCTCGAAGTTGAGCATTGCGAATTCTGACTGGCTTTCCACAACTTGTCATCCCGAGCGAAGTCGAGGAATCTCTTTAGGTGACGCAGTTTTCTCCAATAACGATTAAAGATGCATTGCAAAGCCCTGCTCCGATTGATGCGATCCGGGTCCAGGGCTGGGTGCGAACTCGCCGCGATTCGAAAGATTTTTCATTCATCGAACTGAATGATGGATCGTGTCTGCGCAATCTTCAGATCATCGCGAGAAACACACTGGCGAATTATGCCGCGTTGCAACGACTGACCACTGGTGCTTCCATTAGCGCGCGCGGGGCGCTGGTCGCTTCGCAAGGCAAAGGGCAAAAATGGGAAGTCATCGCCGACAAGATCGACATTGTCGGAACGGCCGATGATTCCTATCCGCTGCAGAAGAAAGGGCATACGCCAGAGTTTTTGCGCGAGATTGCGCATCTTCGTCCACGCTCGAATCTTTTTGGCTGCATCTTTCGGGTGCGGAGCCGACTGGCCTTGGCCATTCACCAATTTTTCCACGAGCGTGGTTTCGTTTACGTCCATACTCCAATCATTACCGGAAGCGATTGCGAAGGAGCAGGGGAATTGTTTCGCGTCAAAGACGCCACGAACGACGGACGGCGAAATCGATTATGCGAAAGACTTCTTCGCGCGCCCAACTTATTTGACCGTTAGCGGCCAGCTCGAAGCCGAAGCGTTGGCGCTAGCGCTGTCTAGAGTTTACACCTTTGGGCCGACATTCCGTGCCGAAAACTCGAACACTTCGCGGCACGCCAGCGAGTTCTGGATGATTGAGCCGGAAATGGCGTTTTGCGATTTGGACGGCAACATGGATCTCGCGGAAGAGATGGTAAAATATCTGATCATAGACATCCGCAAACACTGTCCTGAAGAGATGGAACTCTTCGCGAAGTTTGTGGACAAGGAATTGCTCGGGCGACTCGATTTCGTGGTCCAGCGACCATTTCAACGAATCACCTACAGCAATGCTGTCGATCTGTTAAGGAAGAGCGGTGAAAAATTCGAATTCCCCATCGACTACGGATTAAACCTGCAATCGGAACACGAACGGTGGCTGACTGAGAAACACTTCAAATGCCCGGTCACGGTTTTCAATTATCCGAAGGAGATCAAACCGTTCTACATGCGTTTGAACGACGACGGGAAGACGGTGACAGCAATGGATTTGCTAGTGCCGGGAATCGGCGAAATCGTTGGCGGCAGTCAGCGCGAAGAACGGCTCGAAGTGCTGGAGGAAAACATACGCCGACATCATCTCGATCCGGCCGATTACAAATGGTATCTGGATATTCGGCGCTACGGCACTGTCCCACATTCTGGATTTGGCCTCGGTTTCGAGCGGATGCTGATGTTCGTCACAGGCGCGTCGAACATCCGCGATGTCATTCCCTTCGCGCGAACCCCCGGCAGCGCCGAATTCTAAATTGTGGGCGAATCGTTCAGCCGAGTCTTCAAAACGAGCCCAGACAAAACTAAACCGAAGCACGCTTGACGGTTCTAATCATACGTGTATATACACGTATACGAACTTCTGCACGATCATTTGAACCATGCCAGACTTGCGCGTGTTCCGCGCTCCGCCGTGCCAGCCGGGCCGTTACGCAGCACTATGAGAGGCATTTCCGGGGAAGCGGTCTGCGCGCCACGCAATTCACGATTTTGGCAACGCTCGCACAAACCGGTCCGCTCTCCATCTCCGAGCTGTCGGACCGGCTCGGTCTTGACCGGACGACACTGTCGCGAAATTTGCGCTTGATCGAAGATAAAGGCTGGATCGCTGCGCTCGGGCACGATGATCAACGCGTCCGGAAGGTGGCGCTTACTCCCAAAGGGATGAGAAAGGCGGCGGCTACCTTGGCGTTTTGGAAGCGAGCAGATGCCAGCGTGGAACCGATCTTACGGCGGTTCGGTCTGCGGTCCCGTCCATTGGTGCGAGCCAACTAATTTTTTTTGCGATAAAAGATGTATATACACGAATGATTGAGAAAAATGCATGATTGACGGAGCTGCCGCCGTCTCGCCGCGGCCGCCCCGACAGACTGCACGAATAAAGAATGATCAAAGAGGAAGGAATTCCTTATGAACATTGACCTTATTGGTTCTATTGAATTAACGGCATCGGCCGCGATCGTGATTGCGGCTTTGTCGATCGGATTCGGTGCCAATGCGACAACACGATTTCGCGCCGCTATTGGTCTCAGCGCTTGGTTCGTTCTCGTAGTAATTTTGGCCGCCACGCGCGCCCTATATTATGAACATGGGCTAGGCGCGCCCGGCTTGGGCATCGCCGTCGCGCTGCCGATCGCGGTCCTCTGCATTGTTGTCGCGCGCGTACATTCGTTGCGCGAAGGCTTTAGTCGCGTGCCGCTGTGGTTACTGGCTGGCGTGCACACCGTTCGTGTGCTCGGGATCATGTTTGTCAGTCTTTACGCAGCCGGCCGTTTGCCAGCGCCGTTCGCTCCGGTTGCGGGCTGGGGCGACATTTTTGTCGGAGCAACCGCTTTGCCGGTCGCGTGGTTCGCGTACCGACGGCCCACAAATGCTCGACCGATCTTGTGGATCTGGAATGTTATCGGACTAGCGGATTTGATCGCTGCCGTCGGATTGGGAGTAATTTCCTCGCCCGGTCCACAGCGTTTGATCTTCGCTGAACCCAGCTCCGCCATCATGACAACCCTGCCGTGGCTCTTGATCCCCGGCTTTTTAGTCCCGCTATTGTTCGCGGTTCACATCGGCACTTTCGTTCGGCTGGCAAAGGACAAGAAGCCAGCACTCGAATAGCCTGCCCGTCGCCGAGGTGCCCCCTTGCTGACCGCGGATTACACGGATGAACGCAGATAACGTTCAGTGTTGATCCTGAACTCAAGACATTAGCCCTGTTTTTCTCTTATCCTCGTAAACTCGAGCTTGGAACCGCCGGGCTCTTGTAAAATCATTCGGTCCCCGGAGATTTCCATTTGATAAACCGAGGTGGCAAACGGCGTTTCGATTTTAATCCGGTTTTGGTCACCGAAGGTATATCTGCCCCGAACGTCACCGATAAGAACAGAGCCATTCGTGGAGAATTCCCAAACCATTGCGCTGGAACTCCAGGACAGGCGCCATTTACCGACAATGGTGGGATTCCCGCAGCCGGCCATCGCACACAGCAAAACTGTCGAAGCGATTATTATCCGTAACCGGGACTTATGTCGGGCAAAAATAAATGGCATGACAGCCGAGATTTTCTGTTCGGCCGGTGTGATTGACCAACGCTCAATCTAGCAACTTGTTTCGATGCTATAAAGCGTTTCTCTTCTCCCGGAGCCACTCCACCGCGCCGAGGTCGGAGAGCTCGCACCCGGGCCTACTCACATTTCCTTTTGAGCTATAAATTCTTTTGTTCAAGCGTGTATCTACACGCATGATGACTTGGATAACGTGATCAAGTCTTGTTTGCCGACCACCTTTTTTTGCGTCTGGAGATCGCCGCCAAAGCTGATTGATTGATTCGCCTCCCGTCTCATCAGCCCTCTCGGGCTTGCGCGGGCTCGGCGTCAGCGCGCTCTTTGCGGGTGCGAGCGGCACCGGCAAAACAATGGCCGCCGAAGTGCTGTCCAACGAATTGCGACTGGACCTTTACCGCATTGACCTCAGTTCTTGGTCAAATACATTGGCGAAACGGAGAAAAACCTGCGGCGTATGTTCGATGCAGCCGAGCAAGGCGGATCGATTCTGCTATTCGACGAAGCCGATACGCTGTGCGGCAAACGCGCTGAAGCGAAAGACAGCCATGATGTTCACATCTGTTGTGCTGATTCGATACGTTTTTATGTCGACAGCAAACATGCGCCGGCTTCGTCGATGAATGAACGTCAAATCCGGATAAAAATTCTGCTGAGGGCATAATTTAATGTCCAAACCGTTCTTTTCACGAATTTGACGAACATCGGAAAGAGCAGGAGCTCGAGAACTTTCGATACCATCTTTGTATCCACCGAGATCGTGTAGATTCGGCGATAAACGTCGATAAAGCCTTTGATGATCCATTCTATTTCACCATCCTTAACTGCTAGGCGCGAACGCTTCCATTCGCGTCTGCCTGATATCAGTGTTTTTGCATTGCGATGACTTCAATCTGCACCGAAGTGTCTGAGGCGGCTCGATTGTTGCGCGTTATCGTCAAACCGACATGCTGAACGTATCCGCGGTAATCGAGAATGAATGCGAAGGCCCAGGATGCTTTTGATACGCGATCGATAAAGTCGTCGTATTCTTCAAGTTTTTTTAGATCTTTCCTGAAGCGTTGCTTAAAGGAAACATAAAAGTGCTCCTGAATTGAATAGGCCAACGTGAGATAATTTAGGATTAGTCGATTCAGTTCCTCAGAAATATCGACATCTTCTGTGAAGCTTGCAGATAGTAACCTGTCTAGGTAATTCCTCCATTCCCTGTAATTCCGGGTAAGCATTCTGAATAGCGCAAGACGATCCCGCGCTTCAGTAAAGGGCGGCCGAAGCTTTTCAAACCCTGCAATTTCGTCTGCAGTAAGTACTCGAATCGATTCGAAATGATGCGTCGTGCTGTTAAAACTACCGAGGTGCAGAACAAACCTCGCCCCGCTCCAATCGCGGTGGCAGCACACTAATGCGCCGTCACTTCTTCTTCGATTCGTTTTTCGGCTCGCGCTTGGATTCCATCGGTTCCTTTGATGGTTTTGTCGCCTTTTTGGATTCGCCAGGGCGATATTCTTCCTGTTCTGCAGCGGCGAAAGCTTTTTCCAGGCCAACCATGTCTTCACCCGGGCGGAGTGTATCGAGAGCTTCGGCTTCTTTGCGCAGTTGCTCCTCGGTGTAGTTGGCGGCTTTGATCGAGAGACCGATGCGGCGCTCGAGTTTGTCCACCTTGATCACGCGCGCTTCGACTTCCTGGCCAACTTTAAGCACGTCTTTCACTTTGGCGACGTGATCTTCGCTCAACTGCGAGATGTGGACGAGCCCGTCGATATCGTCTTGCAACTGCACGAACGCGCCGAAGCTAGCGAGCTTGGTCACTTTGCCTTTCACCAGATCACCGATCTTGTATTTCTGATCGATGGTCTTCCAGGGATCTTCGGTGAGCTGTTTGATACCGAGGCTGATCCGCTGGTTTACTTTGTCGATGTCGATGACGACGGCTTCGACTTCGTCGCCTTTTTTAAAGACTTCGCTCAGGTGATTAACCTTGCGGGTCCAGCTCAAATCATCATGCCGTCAATCCCTTCGTCGAGTTCCACGAACGCGCCATAGGCAGTCATGTTGCGAATTTTGCCTTTCACAGTGCTGCCGATGGTGAATTTCTTCTCGATCTCGTCCCACGGATTCGGCTCGAGTTGGCGCAGGCCCAGCGAAATTTTCTGCTCTTCTTTGTTGACCCCGAGCACAACGGCTTCGACTTCCTGGCCGACAGTGAGGATGTCGGACGGGCGCATGATCCGCTTCGTCCACGAAAGTTCTGAAACATGGATAAGACCTTCTACGCCTTCCTCAACCTCAACAAACGCGCCGTAAGGAACAAGATTGGTGATTTTGCCTTTGATGCGCTGACCAGCCGGGAAACGCTCCTCGATCTGGTCCCACGGATTCTTCTGGGTCTGCTTGAGCCCTAACGAAACGCGCTCTTTTTCTTTGTTGATGTCGAGCACGATGACTTCCAACTGCTGCCCAACTTTCAGCAACTATGCCCGAGCCGGCCCCAGGTCATATCCGTGATGTGAAGCAAACCATCCATGCCATCGAGATCGATAAACGCGCCGAAGTCCGTAAGATTTTTGACGGTGCCAATCACCCGGTCGCCGACGTTCACGCCATCCATGAATTTTTGCCGCTTTTCGCTGCGCTCCTGCTCGATCACCTCGCGCCGGCTAAGCACGACGTTTTTGCGGTCGTCGTTAAGCTTGACGATTTTAAAATCGTACGTGTTGCCAACGAATTGCTGCAAATCTTTTGGCGGGACGACATCGATCTGAGATGCCGGCAAAAACGCCTCGACGCCGATGTTCACCATCAGGCCGCCTTTCACCACGGATTTTACCTTGCCTTTGATCAGGCCGTCCCCTTCGAAAACATGCACGATCTTGTTCCAGTTTTGGCGGTAAGCGGCTTTTTCCTTCGAGAGGACGACCATTCCCTCGTCGTTTTCGAGCCGCTCGAGCAACACGTCCACCTCGTCGCCCACTTCGGGCGAGTCGACGTCATCAAATTCCGTTATCGGAATGACGCCCTCGGATTTGTATCCGATGTCGACCAACACTTCGCGCGGCCGAACTTCCAGTATTCGTCCCTTGACGATGCTTCCCTCGCGGAAGTCCGGCATCGGCTTCGACATCACATCCTGCATTTGCACCATAAAATAAAAAGCTTCCTCGGTGCGCCCACTGTAGCGGCGGTCTATGACCGCCGAAATTTCCACGCAGTTTCAACCAGCGGAAACGGAGCGCCATAGTAGGCGTTTCCGCCGCGCAGGTCAACTGTCCCCGTGGGGCGAGACTCTGTAGAGCAAACTTATTTCGACGGCTCCGCAGAGCGTCGCTCTACCGAGCTTCCTTGAGCGCGCTTCGTTTCTCTCCATATTTGAACCACATGTCGATCTTGCGTCTGGCGTCCATATTCATTCTGCTTACACCAATATCGCTTCGCGCCGAACCTTCAGCCGCTGAACAAAAGGTATTGGAGGCAACCAGGTCACAGGAGTTAAGCGTCGTGCATCTGTGGGCGCCCTGGTGCTCGAATTGCCAGGCCGAATTGAAAGGCGGCGACTGGCTCAAGATAGTGAAGGACAATCCGCGGGTGCATTTTTATTTTGTTTCCGTTTGGAACGGCGGCGAGGATGGCCGAGCCATGCTGAAAAAATTTGACCTTGTCGATCAGCCAAACGTGACGATTCTGGCCGATCCCGGACCGCGCGGCAAAGATCACATCAAAGAATTTGCCGGTCTGCCGCTTTCGTGGATTCCAACAACTTGGGTTTATAAGGGCGGCGATCTTCGTTACGCGCTGAACTATGGCGAAATGCGCTTTCCAGTCTTGCAGCAATTTCTTGAGGACAGCAATTCCGAGTGGTCCCACAAAGGCGAGCTGTAGATCGAGTAGGTTAGAAATGACAGCGACCGCGGCTTTGTCGCCAAGCATTTCAAAAGCTGAAGTTCGCTCTCGCTGGAGGCGCGCAGCCGCTAATTCTTCTGCCTGTGCGAGTAATGAGCGAGGGCCGTTCCAATTTATTTTGGATACGGGTGCGGGCACTTCGCTGGTCTCATCGGAATTGGCGAAGGAGCTTCAACTAAAATCCTCGGATCGAAAGAAGGTCAAAGCGCAGGCGGAAAAGTTGCCGTTTCGCTCGCGCGCGTCGATTCGATTGCCATCGGAGAAATCAAATTAGAGTAGTCGATGTTGGCATTGTCGATCTTAGCCACATTACTAAGGCAATTAGCGCGAGGATTGATGGCGACCTGGGATACAATTTCTTGAGGCATTTCGGAATCACGATCAATTATCGCGATTACGAAATCTGCT
>WNFJ01263451.1_pt1 | contig 15238 bp, 14 predicted proteins | sample 5400461 | NCBI WGS metagenome assembly WNFJ01 (sample SAMN13153349, study PRJNA577476) | soil metagenome | isolation source: 115 cm saprolite on Douglas fir-dominated hillslope | place: USA:California | collected 2013-09-17 | reverse complement strand
GGCGGCGCTCCGGATGTACCAGACAACAAAGAAAGCGAGCGCGCCCGTTAACGCCATGGTTATCAGGATGTCAAAGCTCGCCGCGCGAGAAAAGATCATTGCGCCCAAACTCGACAGCCAAATCAAGGTGCTCCAACGGGCCAGGCTGTCGCGTCGTGGCTCAGTCCGCCGAGCTTCGCTGTTCACCGACGAACCGGCAGCGGTGCGAAGGCTCTCAATCGTACTTCCGATCCAATAAACGAAGACTCCCGTCAAGAGGCCGCTCAAGGCTGGACCAATTCGGGCCGCGTGCTCGCCCACGCCAAACACCCGATAGCCCGCCATCATCATCCAGTAAAGCAGCGAAGGTTTTTCGAACCACGTATGGCCGCCCAAGGTAGGCGTAAAAAAATCATGGCGCAGGAACATTTCGCGCGCCACTTCTGAATACAGGGGCTCGTCCGGCCCAGCCAGAGGCAACACAGTCAAACCCCAGAGATAAAAGCCGGCGATGCTGAGAAATAGAAGCAGCCAACCGCGCTTGGCAAGTTTAGATTGTCGCAAGTATAGTCCTCACGAATTGTTTAGAGGCGGGTGTTGCCCGCCGGCGGCCATTTTTCTTCCGACTATCTTTGACTAAGATTTGGCAAAGAGTCGAGTATGATCAAAAGTGGGCCGAGGTTCAAATCCGTCTTGAGATACTTCTCTGAAGCTGACAAGTAGGCGCAGCCAGAAGCAGCGGGCAGCTCCCGCTTCTAAACAAACAATAGTAACCCAATGACATTACGCACCGCAGTCATCGGCGTCGGACATCTTGGCGGACAGCACGCGCGCATTCACGCGACCCTGGCAAGCGAAGGAGTGTCGCAATTCCAGGTGGTCTGCGATGTTGATGAAGATCGTGGGCGAAAAGCCGCCGGCGAATGGGTCGTCAAACTAGTAACCGACTGGCGAGCGCTCATCGGCCGCGTTGATGCGGTAAGTCTGGCCGTACCGACTGAATCGCATTGCGAGATCGCGTGCGGTCTGCTTGAGGCCGGCATCCACGTGCTGGTTGAAAAGCCAATCTCGCGCACTCTCGAAGAAGCCGATCGCATGATTGCCGCCGGGAAGAAAGGCGGCGCGATTTTGCAAGTCGGCCACGCCGAGCGTTTCAATCCTGCCCTGGTGGCGCTGCGCCCACATGTCCGCAATCCTGTCTATTTCGAGATTCATCGTGTGGGCCAGTTCACAGCGCGCTCTTTGGACATCGATGTTGTGCTCGATTTGATGATTCATGATTTGGATATAGTGCAGTGGCTGGTCGGAGAAGATGTGGACGTTACTTCCCTTCACGCGGTCGGGATTCCGATTCTCACCGATCGCGTGGATGCCGCGAACGCGCGTCTCGAATTTGCCACCGGCGCCGTGGCGAACATCACCGCGTCACGGGTCGGCACGGAGAAGATTCGCAAGATGCGTTTCTTTCAGCCGCGCGATTACGTGGCGGTCGATTACACTACCAACCATGCATCGATTAGCAACCTTGCACCCTCAACCATCGGGCCCTGGCCGGGCGTGCAAACGCGCATCCTGGAAGTGCAGGACATCGAACCTCTGCGGGCCGAAATTGAATCATTCCTTCAAGCAGCGGCCGACGGCTCGCAACCGTTAGTCTCAGGCGAGGACGGACGGCGCGCGCTGGCTCTGGCCCTGCGTACTTTGCAGCAGATTCACGACCACACAGTGCAGTCCGGCGTAAGCGCTTTTCTCCGCAAAGCTTGAGGCAAACGGCAAAATCTTTGCTGGAGAACAAGCTTCCATCTCCAACTTGATCGCTGCTATTATCGCCACGGTTCCGGATTGGATATTGCGACGTGAAGTAATCAGATGACTGACGAAGAGCGACAACGCGCAATGGATTTCATCGTCGAACAGCAGGCGAAGTTCTCTGTCGATATTGAGCAGCTTAATGAGTCGTACCGTAAAGCTGAAGGTCGCTTTGATCGCGACGAGCGAATTCTGAAACTGATGATCAGGGCCGGAAGACGTGCGCGTCGGGAGATCCGTGAAAGGCACAAACAGTTTATGGATGAGATGCAAGTTATGAAAGAATTCCAGGCCCACAGTGATCGTCGCCTCGACGCTCTAATCGACATCGTCCGCGCCGATCGCAACGGCCCTGCATCGTAGTCCGCGCGCTTTTGTCGTAATATCCAACCGTGGCGGACGGTCCGACAACCAATCCCGAACCAAATATCTCAACCATGCTTCGCCGCCGGATCGAGGCCGGCGACTTCCCCTCCGCGGTTTATCTTGTCGCCGAACACGGCCGGACAAAATTCGCCGAAGCGCTCGGTGAAGCGGTGCGCGAGCCTGAATCCTACCCGGCTAAGCTGGAAACCATTTACGATCTCGCTTCGTTAACTAAACCTTTGGTGACCGGTTTGCTTTGCGCGCGACTGGTCGAATTAGGCGAACTAACAATCGACAGTTCAATCGGGCAATACCTGCCAGAGTTCGATCGTCCCGACAAGAATCAAATTACTATCCGCGAATTGCTGACGCACACGTCCGGCCTCCCGGCGTGGCGGCCGCTGTATATCCTCACCAACAACAGCGATGCCGCGCTGGCGGTGATCGCGAATGAGCCGCTTGAGTATCAGCCGGGCACTCGCGTTGTTTACAGCGATCTTGGTTTCATCGTCCTCGGCTTTCTGCTGCAAATACTGACTGGACTATCAATCGATCAACTTGCGCGGCGCGATGTCTTTGAGCGGTTACAATTACGGCAGACCTACTTTAATCCTGAGCAAGCAATGCGAACCGGCGTGGCCGCTTGCGAGATCGGCAATGCTTACGAACGTGATATGTGCGAACGCGATTCGTCCATCAATCGATACGACAGTTGGCGCCAGGGCGTTATCTGGGGCCAGGTCCACGACGGCAACGCATTCTTTCTGGGCGGCGCCGCCGGTCATGCCGGTTTGTTTTCCACTGCCGGCGAGACTCTGCGGCTGGCAAATCAATTCATTGGCGGGTGTTCTGAGTTGCTTTCGCAAGAAACATGTCGACTGTTCCGTCAAAACATGACTGAAGGACTGAACGAAGCCCGCTCGTTCGCCTGGCAACTGGCAGCTACGAAGGATTCCACCGCCGGACCTGCCTTACCGCCAGACGCCTTCGGCCACACCGGATTTACCGGCACAAGTTGCTGGCTCGACTCGCATCAGGAACGCGTCTTTATTCTGCTCACGAACCGCACGCACGCGCGCCAACTACCTTTCGCTAACATTAACGCCGTACGTCGCGACTTTCATACGCTGGCGGTAGAGGCTCTGCAAGAAAGCTGACGGCTAACGTTTTGGATCGATCAGGCAATCCTGGAAATGCAACGCGGCTCGCCGCGCGCCTGCGAGAGTTTTTTAGTCTCGAACGCAATGTTACCGCTGCGTCGAGCGCGGTCTTTCTGCTCGGTTTTGGTGAAGAGCTGTGGAAGAAGTTTCTGCCAAAGTATCTGGAAGCTCTGGGCGCCAGCACACCGGTGATTGGATTGTTTGGCACGGCCGAGGATTTTTTCGACGCCATCTATCAATATCCCGGCGGCTGGATTGCCGATCGTTTTGGCCGGCGACGGGCGTTTTTCTGCTTCATCGGACTCGCGTGTGTCGGCTACCTTTTCTATCTGTTCGGGCCGACCTGGCCGTTTGCTTTTGCCGGTCTGGCCTTCGCGATGGCGTGGCAAAGCATGGCCTCGCCCGCAATCTTTGCGGTGATTGGCGACTCTCTTCCCACGGAAAAACGTGCCATGGGCTTTACGATCCAGTCGATCTTAAAGCGTGTGCCGATCGTGATCGCCCCGGTGATCGGCGGTGTGATTATCGCGTCCCGAGGAATTATCGGTGGAGTCCATATCGGAATAATCATTACTCTGGCTCTGGTAGGGCTAACCGCACTTCTGATCCGACTCATAAATATCGCCCGCGTCGCGCACCACGAGACAAACATCTTCGGCGTTTGGAACTTTTTTCAAAAGGGTTTGAAGCGTCTTTTGATCTCCGATATTTTTATTCGCACGTGCGAGGGAATGGCGGACGTGCTAATCATTCTCTATGTTACTAACGTGCTGCATGTCAGCGTCGCCCGGTTTGGAATACTAATCGCGATTCATACGGTTACCACGCTGCTGATTTACGTGCCCGCGGCAAAAGCAGCCGAACGCGTCGGGGGCCGACCCTTTATCATCGCAACCTTCTGTGCCTTTGCGCTTTATCCGCTGGCCATAATTTCAGCCCACGACTTCACTGGACTGGTGATCGCTTTTATCATTGGCGGCTTGAGAGAGATTGGCGAGCCGGCCCGAAAGGCAATGATTCTGGATTTTGCGGAGCCAAAGGTCCGAGCGCGCAGTGTCGGTCTTTACTACCTGATGAGAAGCCTGGCCATCACTCCAGCCGCGGCGATTGGGGGGCTCCTCTGGAAAATCACACCCCAAACGCCGTTCGTGCTGGCCGGTGCGTTCGGCGTTACAGGAACCTTTATCTTCATTGCGACCGTGCGCGAGCAATCCGCGAATTAAGAGGGTACACAAACCAATTCATCAGTCGTCAGAGGAACGGTTGAATGCCCAGCCCAGATGATTCGCTCAAATTGACACAACCATACGTCCGTCTTTTCTTCTATACTGGTATCCCCCGCCCACCGCTCCCAAATTTCTCAAAGTTGAGGAGGACCTGTCTTGGAACAGGGCAAAGAGACAACGCGACGGCGAAACCGTATTCCGTTAACGCTGCCGATTCGCGTCTGCTATCGGGAGAGTGCTGGATACCAGTGGATGGAACAGTCACGGCTCGTGGACGTAAGTCACTTCGGCGCGGGTTTTACTTTGACGCGACCGGTCGAACCTGGACGTCTGATATTACTAAGCATTCCCCTGCCGCAACAACTTCGCTGTTTCGATCATGCTGAGCCTCAGTATTCCGTCTGGAGCCTGGTGCGCCATGCCTCCGCCATTCGAAAGGCGCAACACCAGCAGTCGGCCTTGTTTCGCGTCGGCGTTGCTTTCCTGGGGAAGCGGCCGCCAAGTGCGTATGAAGAAGATCCGACGATTAGATATGAACCGTTACCAAATAACGGCGGACAAACCACCATGTGGAAGGTGAGTGAGCGCCGCCCAGACAACCAACGAAGAGAAACACGACTCGTTATCCCGCTTGAGGTCCTGATTGAAGTACTCGATGAAAACGGCAGGCCCGTTCTACAGGAAAATACGGTTACTGAAACCATGAGCAGCCTGGGAACTTGTGTTCCTACCAGTCTCAGCGTTGGTGTCGGGCGCATTCTCCGCGTCACTAGCGCACGCGACCAGGTCTCGGTCTTCGCCGCGATCCGCTCTCGCAAGTTGGCGCCGGACGGTGTCCCCAGGCTGGGTCTCGAATTCCTCGGTGAGCGCTGGCCGTTACAACGAGGTTGAAGGCTTCTGTTTGCCGATAGTGCTAATCCTCCTTTTCCGGCGAAGCTTCTCGGTCAGATCCATTTCCAGACTTGACGGGCTACTTACTCGCCCTGGTTGCGGATCGCGTGGGCCGGCGATCTTTTGTTATCGCAATCTTCTGCGCGCCTTTGCGCTTTCATGCTCTGCGGGAAAACGGCATCGCGGTGACTGCGATTCATAGTCATATGCTTACGGAATCGCCCCGCTTGTTCTTCATGCACTTCTGGGCTAACGACGATGCGCTGAAGCTGGCGCGAGGCCTACGCGCAGCGCTCGATAAAACGAATTCCTCAAAATAGCCAGCGCATCCCGAACTAACGGCCACACTTTTTCCCTCATCCGCTTCGCTTTTGTAGTAAGATAAGCCGGCCCGCCCGGCTTGCTCCCCGTAATACGCGGAGAGATTCAAATCAAAATGCAGAGTTCTAATCGCAGAATCGCGATCGTGTTGCTGGTGGTGAGCGCGCTGGCTTCACCGCTTAACATCGCGCGCTTCGTTTTTGCCCAGGAGACGCGCGAGCGGCGAGCCGCAAACGAAAAGGAAGAAAAGACCCAACGCAACTGGCCGACTGACAACAACTCGGTCGTCAAGAAGGCAACGGAGTCAGATGAATCGAAGCTCTTAAGTGAACCGGTGATGCGCATCGCCCTGTCGACAGGTACGCGGACAGTAACCATCTCGACCACCGCGCAGCTACTCAATGCTTCCGCACTCAATTCCGCGCCGCAATCGCTGGAAACCGCCCGGGTACGCATAGAGTCTCGACTGCTGTCTCCGCAACGTCCGAGTAATGATCGTCCCTACGAGGTTGAGCTGGCCCGATCAGTCTCGCGCGAGGACGCGGATCGACTAATCGAATCGGTGCAGAGTACGACCGGCGAGGTCCCTCAAGCTGTGGCAGATTCGTCCGGCAAGTTCCGCGTGATAATCGTCAAGCAATCCGGCGAAGAAGCAGAGGCGGTGTCTGCCAAACTGGAAGACGCCGGCTTTGAAGTGGTGACGTCGTTCAAGACGCCGGTAGGGGAAAACAATGGGCACGGCGCTGTCGATGGAAACCAATCAACCACCGCATCAAAGGACCCACCGAAGTCTGCTAACAAACTCAAACTAACTTCGCGTTCCAGTCTGCCGACCCGGGAGTTGCTCGCTTTTGCTCGCGGAGCGGACCCAGTGCTGCGTTCAAGCGCGCCCCTGGTTTTTGCTTCCAGCACCGGCGCCGCCGCGCCGGTACGTTTTAACGACAAGCCGTATCGCGGCAAGATTGAAGTGTTCGCAAATACGCGTGGGGCTTTGACCGTCGTCAATGTGATCGGCCTGGAAGACTATGTGCGCGGCGTAGTTCCCAACGAGCTGTCTCCGGGCGGCTATCCGGCGATCGAAGCGCTGAAAGCCCAGGCAATCGCGGCCCGCACCTACGCGCTCCGAAACCGGGGACAGTTCTCGTCAGAAGGGTATGACCTGTTGCCAACGACGCGCTCGCAAGTTTATCGCGGACTGTCCAGCGAACATCCGCTGTCGTCCCGAGCGGTCGAGGAAACGCGCGGAATTGTCGCCACGTACAATGGTGAGCCCATTAACGCGCTCTATACTTCGACGTGTGGCGGACGCACCGAAGACTCGGAAAATATTTTCAACAACGCCGTGCCCTATCTCCGCGGACGCGAATGCGCCGCCGAAGGCAAAGCAGCTCTCGCACCCTTCATGATCAAGAGTTCGCGCGACCTGTTCGAGCTTAAGGACGAAAAGGATCTGATAGTCGCGCGTGACGTGGCGTTACTAGCGGTCAACGGAGTGTCTGTACCAACGAATAGAGTCTCGAGCGGCTGGCTGTCCGCGCGCGTCACCGAATCAGAAGTCCGGGAATGGCTGAGCACCACGGCTCGCCTCTCTCGCAACGCTTCGTTCAAGCCGCCGGACGAAGCGACAAAGCCGCCGGCTTTCAGCACGGCTCTGCTTTCGGCAGTCTTCGGCGACAGGCGCGCTGATACTCTTCTGAATAATGCGGACGTTGATTACGTTCTCGGGCTGCGTGAAGCCGAGCAGATTCAGGAATCAAATCGCGCCGATGTAGCTATGCTGCTGCGCGACGGACATCTTTTGCTCTTCGCTGATGCGACGCTGCGTCCAAAAGAGACGATGTCACGCGGGCGCGTGCTGCATGCAATCTCAAGCTTGCTCGAAGCGCGAGGACTGCTGGCAATACAGAAAGGAACGGCGCGGCCAACCGTTTCCGGCTCGCTGATTCTGCGTTCGAGCAGAGGAAAGGATCAGCCCATCGTCGTCGGTCGCGATGCTTTTTTGTTCCGTGACTTTGGCGAGAATACCTATCAAGTGAAGTCACTGGCCCTGGTGGGTGGCGAGCCGGCGACGTTCCACGTGGGCGCGAAGGGCGAAGTTGATTATCTGGAAGTCCGACCAGCGCCGAACGGCGCCTCAGCCGAACGCTTCTCGCCATTTACGAACTGGACCACGGAACTATCCGTGGGCGAAGTGCAAGCGCGCCTGGGACGATCTGTCCGCGGCGTCGGCTCGATTTCTGATCTGAGGATAGCTCGGCGCGGTTCTTCACGCCGGGTGATCGATCTCGAGGTTATTGGTTCACAGGGCGTCGGTCACGTTCGCGGTGGACGCGTTCGCTCGGCCCTGGGCCTGCGCGAACAGCTCTTTGTCATCGACCGCTTGTACGGCGAGAGCGGTCACGTCATTGGCTTTGTTTTCACCGGGCGCGGCTGGGGCCATGGCGTCGGCATGTGCCAGGTGGGCGCGTATGGACTGGCGCGACAAGGATTCACCGTTGACCAAATCCTGAAGGCTTACTACACCGGCATCGAACTCACAAGGCTTTCCTAAGCCACCGTCAAGCTTGCCCCGCGTCAACAATATAACCATGTCTAACTACGGACAATAGTGACGGTGCGCCGTCCGTAATCGATGCTGAGTCGGCAATCCCTTAGCATTTGGCCTCCAAGAATTGCTTCCTTTACATGCTTACTTGCCGCAACCGGCACTCTAATCCTGTTGCCAAGCCAATCAACCTCGACCGAATACGCATCCGCCAAAAACATTTCTCCGGTGACCGATTGAAATTCTTCAGGTCCTTCGAACCTGAGTTTGAGTTGGTTGGCAATTTGACTTGGGATGACCAGACTCCCGTTGAATCCGGTGTCCACCAGCAGTTCTATGCGCGTAGAGCCAACATCGAGTTCGACTACGGGCTCGTCGCTCAGATTGAAATACCCGTCTATCTGCATCACTGGCGAGGCGTCATTAGGCGGTGAGCGTAGGGAGAGCCGACACGTAGAAAGTACAGCATTCCTTGGTGTCCCGCCGCGCGAGCCTTGTTGGCGGCGGCAACCTCATCCTCACCTACAAAATGGTCGCCGGTCGTTAGCTCGATCGCAACAATTTCCCCCATGTGCTCAGGCTCGAGTTCGCCTGCCAACTCTTCCTTGTACGTTTGTTTAGCGCGATCAATTAACTCCAGCGTCTTCTTTCGGACACCCTCGATCACTCTGTCAATCGCCTCATCACAACAACCTACCCAATCGGCTTTGCCAAAGGGCGCGAATCCACCAGGGTTCGAAGAGAAATCACTCTCTTGAATTCTTACCTCCTCGCCGTGTTTTGGACAAACCCGTATGCTTTCGGGGAGAGTCTTCATGATTTCCCTCCATCTTGGAATCGCAGTAAAGTCACTTGGGTCTATACGTCTCCTAACCTGTGGCATCGGTAAAGTCTCCTCGAATGCTTTTTAGTCTGTTGGTATTTAGTCTGATAATAGTATAAGGACGCAATTTGTTCGAGCCAAATTGTACCGGCGGCCGTTGAAGCCAATGCCTTCCACCTACCTAGTCGTTGAGTTATTATCAGATTTCCTTGGAGAACCTAAATGCTTCCCGCAAACACCGTACTTCAGAATCGATATCGCATTGTCCGCCAATTGGGACGCGGCGGAATGGGAGCGGTTTACGAAGCCGTCGACCAGCGGCTCAGCAGCATCGTCGCGATAAAAGAAACTCTCGTGACTTCCGAAGACGCGCGCCGCGCCTTTGAGCGCGAAGCGAGTTTGCTCGCCAATCTGCGACACCGTTCACTGCCAAGCGTCACCGATCACTTTGCTGAAGGCGAAGGTCAATTCCTGGTGATGCAGTTCATTCCCGGAGAGGACCTGGCGCAACTTCTCGAACTTCGCCAAAGTGCGTTTTTGCCGGCGGACGTCGTGCGGTGGGCGGAAGAGATTCTCGGGGCTCTCGAGTACCTGCACTCGCACAATCCGCCGATACTTCATCGGGACATCAAACCGGCTAACCTGAAATTGACTCGCGAAGGCGAACTGTTTCTGATCGATTTTGGTCTGTCAAAAGGTGCTGCTGGACAGATGCAGACACTTTTGACCAGCCGCAGCGTGAAAGGTTACACGGCCGCATACGCGCCGCTCGAGCAGATTCACGGCGGCGGCACCGACCCGCGCAGTGATCTTTATTCGGTGGGCGCCGCGCTATATCACCTACTCACCTATGTTCCTCCGGCTGACGCTCCGACACGCTTCAATGCGCTCGACGATCTGCAACCCGATCCGATGTTGCCGGCCGATCAAATCAATTCGCAGGTGCCGCACGCGCTGGCCCAGGTTCTGACTCAGGCAATGGCGATGAACCGCCGCAACCGGCCCGCCAGTGCGGCGGACATGCGCCGCATGCTACGCGAGGCCTTACCTCGGCCGGCGCAAGAGGCTGTCACGGTGGTAAAAGAGTCGGCTCCCGCGAAGCCTCCGCTCGAAGACGCGGTTACGATGCAGAAACTGTCCACCCCGATCGAGCCCCGGGCCACGTTGCCTTCAGCTCCACCCATCCAGCCGACGGAGCCCGCTGCGACAACTCATCCGTCGCCGCCAACTCGATCGACAGACCCGCTCGACTCGGACGTTCCGTCCATGCGGCCGGTGGTTCCCATGCCTACCCTCGAAGAAGTGCCAAACTTGATCGATCGGTCTGCGCAGGTCCCTATGACTTCCGTTTTGCCGGCGATGTCCGAACCGGCAGCGGCAATTCCCCAGCCTGGCTACGCGCCGAAACGACGAAGGATTAGCACGCCGGTGCTGGTCGCCTTGATTTCCATACCGATTCTGTTCGTGTTGGCGATAGGTTCGATGGCAGTCATTCCGTTGCTCAGCAAACGCAGTATGGTTCCTGACCAGCCGTCCACCGCTATTGCTTCGGCGGCCGATCATCCGACGACCTCTAAACCTGCTGACGTGCCGACCAAAAAATTCTTCACCGGAGAGTTTGATACCGGCAAAGCGCTGGAACTGATCTATGGGAGCTATGATAGTCAAAAGAAATACTCAAAGTGGAAACTAACAAAGGAAGACATTCAGAGTCTGCCTTCCGAGGACCGCTCGACCGGTATTCAGCCAGGGACGGTGTACACGGCCGCAAATTTTGCGAAGCCATTTACTCAAGCCGGCGTCGCCCGATTCTTTGTTATTACTGAGACTGTTCCCGCCCATTACGATTGTCACGCCTGCGCCCCAATCATCGGTGGGGCCACCTTTTCGAAACAGGGCGACGCCTGGCAACTGGATACTCTAACTAAAGAAGTTTCCACCATGGGCAGTTGGGGTAGCGCTCCGGAGGGTAAACTGATCAAGATCGGATCAGAGCGTTACGGTGTGGTTTTTCAACCTGGCTATACAGGTCAGGGCATAACCAGCGAATCGGCCGTCGTTGTCGCGGAAACAACCGAGAATGTGCGCGAGGTTTTGGTCGTCGATGAATACAGCGTCGATAACAGCGGCACGTGCGGTGAAGGTCTGGCCACGTGCTATTCGTTCTCTTCGAAGTTGGAGTTCGTGGCCGGATCTAATCCTGAGTTCTATGACGCCAGGGTCACTACGAGCGGCACAAAGGAAGACAAGGACGGCAACGTTCGCCGCGCCAACGCCGTAAAGAAATACACGTTCGCTAAGGGCACGTACGTGCTTGCCAAATGAGTTTCAGGTACGGTTTCTCATGCGTCTGTCGCGCGCGCAAATCACCGGTGCGATTCTGCTACTCGCAGTCATCTGGCTCGTAATTGCGATTCGGCTTATCATCTCTCGCGGGTGACCAGCAGAGCCGAAACTTCCTCAACTAACAGCGGACAGGATTTCCGCGCTCCCAGCATTATTGCGATTGTCGGCCCGACCGCTTCCGGCAAAAGTGCGTTGGGAATCGAGCTGGCCCTGCGTCTGGGCGGAGAGATCATCAACTGCGACTCTGTTCAGGTCTACCGGGAGATCGAGGTCGCGACTGCCAAGGTTCCACCGTCAGAACGCCGTGGAGTTCCCCACCACCTGATCGATTTTGTTTCTCCGGACATCAATTACACGGCTGCCGATTGGGCACGAGCTGCCACGAAAAAGGTCGAAGAGATCGAAGCGCGTGGTCAAAGAGTCTTCCTCGTGGGCGGCACCGGATTTTACCTGCGAGCCCTGCGCCAGCCCTTCTTTCCGAGCCCGCTTACGGATGAAAAACTTCGGGCGCGTCTGACGCTGATACGCGAAACCCGCGGACCTGAGCATCTTCATCGAATCCTCGGCCGATTCGATCCGGCCGAGGCTAAAAAACTAAATCCCCGTGACTGGCCGCGCGTTCAGCGCGCGATTGAATTCTGTTTGCAAACCGGCGAACCCATTTCTCGCGAGCGGCCTTTGCAAATTGAACCAGCGGCACTGTCTGCGCGCCTTCGAATCATCGCCCTGAATCCGCCGCGGAAAGAACTCTATGCGCGGATAAATGAGCGGACCGAAAAGCATTTTGCCAACGGACTGGTTGGTGAAGTCGAACGGCTGTTGAGCAAAGGCGTGCCGGCAAATTCCAGCGCCCTGGGCGCGCACGGATATCGCCGAGTGGTTGAATATCTAAAGGGCCGCCGTGATCTGGAGAGTGCGATCGAGCAAACGAGGTTAGATGTGCGGCATTATGCGAAGCGTCAATTGACCTGGTTTCGTCACGAGCCCGGCGTCGAATGGATTGAAGGCTTTGGCGACGACCCGGCTGTGCAGGCAATGGCCCTTGAACTCTTGCAGGCTTGAGCCGCTTAACGCGGCGTTGGCGTTAGTCTGAGACCGTGACGCGATCGCCTTGCCCTTGAATCACGCGCAAGATGCGCGCGCTAACCATAAGACAAAACGCTTGTCACCTTTGAGCGCGTGGTGTACTCTGAGCCTTCGCCAAAGGGAGTTGTTTCTTACGAGGACGATCGTTTCGTGGACTCAAAGCCGGCGCCACAAAACATCCAGGATGGTTTTCTGAATCTCGCGCGGCGCGAGAAGACTACCGTTACAATCTATTTGGTGAATGGAGCCAAGCTGTTGGGCCGCATCAAGAGCTTCGACAAGTTTTCACTGATTATGGAAACCGGCGCGCAGGAACAATTGATCTTCAAGCACGCAATCTCGACCATCTCTCAGGCGCGACGCGCCACGGGCGAGCTTCGCGCCCCACATACGCCGCTGCCGAGCGTGCCCGGACAAACTGAAGAGACCTCCTCCTCTTGAAACCAGCCGGCGAAAATCCATTCATCGCAGAAATGCCCGGCGTTTTCATCACTTTTGAAGGAATTGACGGTTGCGGAAAGTCCACGCAACTGCGACTGCTGGCGAGTGAATTACGCGCGCGCGGTCTCAACGTCGTGGCCACGCGCGAACCGGGCGGCACACCCCTGGGCCAGAAGCTGCGTGCGGCCTTGTTGGATGTTCAGGAGCAGGTGGATCCGCTCGCGGAACTCTTCGTTTTTGCCGCTGACCGGGCGCAACATGTACGCAAGCATTTGCTGCCCGCGCTCGCGGCCGAACAGATCGTTTTGTCCGATCGCTATGCCGACGCGACCGTAGCTTATCAGGGCTCGGGCCGCGGATTCGAACCCGGTCTGATTCAGGAAATTGTGCAGTTAGCCACCGATGGTTTGCAGCCGGACCTGACGCTGTTGTTTGATTTGTCGGTGGCTGAGTCGGCGGTGCGAACCCGCCGCCGCGTCGCCGCTAAGAACACCGACCGTCTGGACATTGAGGACGCGCACTTTCATACGCGCGTGCGTGAAGCCTATCTGGAAATTGCCAGGGCCAATCCCGAGCGCATCCGGATTGTTGACGCCCGCGGATCGGTTCATCAGACCCACGCAGCGGTCATGGATATCGTATTGGCATTCCTGGAGGAGCGTGGGTTCATTAGGCCTGCGGGGCATTAGCCCGACCGTTAAGGAGGGCTCGGCAGCGTCGCATTTAGAGAGCCCTCCTTGACGGTCGGGCTAATGCCCCTCGCTTGCGAGCCGGTTTCTGAGGACGAACTTAATTATGTTTTCCAAACTTATCGGCAACGAAGAAGCCGGCGACACGCTGCGGCGCCTACTCAACAGCGGCCGCGTGCCGGGCTCGCTGCTTTTCACCGGCGAACAAGGCATCGGAAAGAAGTTGTTCGCGCTGGAGCTGGCCAAAGCTCTCAACTGTCGCAATCGCGTCGGGGTCGAGGCCTGCGACGAATGCTCGTCGTGCAAGCGAATCTCGCGATCCACGTTTCCGCCCTTCACCAGCGACGAGGACAACCGGGAGAGAATGATTTGGAGCGAGCACGCTGACGTAGCAATGGCGCGCCCTTTCAAAAACATAATCAGGGTGAAGGTGATGCGCGAGTTGGAGCGCGAAGCCAACTTTCGGCCCTTCGAAGGCGCCGCACGCGTCTTTATCATCGAAGATGCCGACAGCATGAATGATCAGGCAGCCAGTGCCCTGCTGAAAACCCTCGAAGAGCCAGCTCCGACTTCTCATCTGATTCTAACAACTGCAAACCCGACCGGGTTGTTGGCGACAATTCGTTCGCGTTGCCAGACGATTCGCTTCGGTCCCCTTCCCGCTGAGGCGATCGAAGAATTCCTAATCAGAAAAAAGAAGCTGCCGGCAGACGACGCCGGGCTACTGGCGCGCACGTCGCTGGGCAGCCTGGGCCGCGCGCTGGCGGGCGACCTGGAAGAGTATCGCGAGCGTCGTGCGGAAATGCTCTCTGTGTTGAATGCTCTGGTACTCACCGGCGATCGCGCGCAACTGATGCGCTGTGCTGAAGACCTGGCCGGGGCAAAGGACCGCGGCGAATACGAAGAGCGGCTCGACGTGCTCGAAGCTTTGATTCGTGATGCCTGGGCACTTAGGTTAGGCAGACCGGAAGCCACAATCGTGAACCGCGACTTGCTGAATCAACTGCAAAAGATCGCCGACGAATTGCCCAGCCGGCGCGCCGCGCAATGGCTCGCGCGCATCGAAGAAATGCGCGGCGAACTCGACGTCAACATCAACCGCAAGATCGCCAGCGATGCCCTGCTGGTTTCCATGGCCACAGCTTGACCTGCTGATAGACCGCTTAATTTGTATTGGCGAAAAGTCGCAAGAGCACTCAAGCCGGTCGTGTCCTAATTCAAGTTGTTCTCTGCTTTCCTCTGCCAAGACCTCGGATTCTTCTCTGCGGTTAATTGCCCAAACATCAAAGCTAACCGCAGAGGAACTCGGAGGATTCCACAGAGGGCCGCAGAGAAAATCGAAATGTGGGACACTACCCAAGCCCCACAAGACTCCGTGCGCTATTTCTTTCGCGGCATCGGAATCAGCATCGCGACTTCCCGCTTGTACTCCATGTAGGTGTCCCCGTAAAGGTTCGTCAAGTCGTGCTCCTCGATTTGCACCGCGATCAGGATATAAACCGTCGTCGCAACGGCAAAAACAAGATGACCCACAGTCATGCGCGGCGTTGCCCAAA
>WNFJ01048971.1_pt1 | contig 15238 bp, 10 predicted proteins | sample 5400461 | NCBI WGS metagenome assembly WNFJ01 (sample SAMN13153349, study PRJNA577476) | soil metagenome | isolation source: 115 cm saprolite on Douglas fir-dominated hillslope | place: USA:California | collected 2013-09-17 | reverse complement strand
ATCGATGAAAAAGGGAAGATCAAAAAAATCTTCAGCAAGGTCAAGCCCGAAGATCATGCTGAGGAAGTTTTGAATGCTTTCAGCGAGTGATCGTGCAAGTTTCCGAGAAACCACACTCTAGCCTAAGCCTGCCTTTTTTTCTTTCGCTCTGCCGCTCGGATGCGCTTTGGTTGACCGTTTCTTGCCTTTGGCAGATGGCTTCCTTCCGGGCATCAGGACGCCGACTGAGCTAAAGGAAGGGTTTAACTCAGGGCCGCCGCGTCTTCGTTTGCCCTGAGAGCCTTCCATTGCTTTAGCTAAATCTTCTGCGGCTTCATTCAGAAAATACATGCGTGTGTGGCTGACGACCTGAGTGCGAATCTCTCGAGACCACAACAACAGGTTCGCCAAAGCGTCGCAAACCTCATCTTTTGGAAGTTTGGTTACCTGAGCAATCTCTTTCTGGGTGCGCGCGCCGCAGCGAATGGCCTCGCGCACGCGGTCCGCCGGTGAAAGCTTGCGCAGCATTCGGGCAATGCGCCTCGCCGAAAAGCCTGACTTGGCATCAATAGTCACCCGCGATCGCCCCTCAACTGCCTGCGATCCGTGCTTAATGCGCGCGTTCTTGTATTCCCGCAGGGCCTGGCGGCTCTGGGCAATCTTCTGACGAATGCAGCGCTTGCAATACAGGTTCAGTCCATCTTTGCGTGCGCGGCAGATTCCAAACTCCGATAACGGGAGCGACTCTTCGCACCGTGGGCATTTTTTCAATTCAATCACGCTGACTTCCGCTAGTCTGCTCATCTTTGCGCTCCGTTGGGGGGACGATTTCTTCAACACGAGTTCTCAGAAACAAGACACCTTCCTCGCAGCCAGGCAAGCCGCCTTGCACCCTCGGTCCGTTCGAACCCTATGTGACTAAATGTTGGCGATGAACTCCGGATGTGAGCCGGAAAAAATCCGCCGACGATTGCCGCACCCGTCTGACGTTGCGCGGCATACCCTCACTGATCAACGCATGCGGAACGCAAAGCGTATCGAGGTTGGTCGCAGGAAAGGCTGACGTTATCTTGCGAGGTTAAATAATTGCCGCTGATTCAAACTGCCGTATTCGTCAACTCGATCGCCGATGCGTTCACCTCTATGAATAAGCAAGGGACTGGCATTATATGTATGAAGTTTTTTTTTGCAACCTCTTTCTCGTTTTTGTTTGGTCCAAGGCGCAAGTGTAATCATTTTGTGCAGCAAACTTCATCAAAGAAAAAGTTTTTCTTTCGCAACGTCTTCTAGAAAGAAAAGATACGGTACGTTGATTTTTGATTCACTGCAATCGCGATGCACACTTGCCTTGCTAAAATGTGAATCAGGAAAACGAAATTGATTCAATAAAAATGTGCCTTCGTCATCGCCAGAGAAAGCGTTCGCCGTATGTTTCGCGCAAAACCTTCGATGTCGTCAACTCTGGTCCAACTATTAGTTGATTTTGTCTTGCTGCCTGGTCATGCCAACTAAGTGAGAGCCGTTGCTGGTGACGTTGCAATCTTGATCCGCTGCGCAGATTGAGATCGATCAACACAACAATTCTTCTGCGCGAAGAACTTGTTCCATTCGGTCAATGATCTCCTCCGTGTGAAAGAGATTCCGGTCAAAGGTCCCTTGATCTGCGCGCGCGCTTCGGTATTTAATCGGGGCTTGCGCGCACCGTTACCACCAGCAATCCGCAGGCAGCGCCCAGTTCACCAAATCGGGCAAAGCTATGAAAAACCGGTCGTTCTGTGAATGCCGCTGAGCTGTGCAAAACGTGAGAACCCCCATTTCCAGAATAACTTGGCTTGAGCCTTCGCAAGGCTATGCACAGCTTTTCAACAGATTCTGTGGAAAACCGACCCGCAGTGCTTTTGATGGTCGGCAAGCGTCGGCGTCGAACTCGGGATTACTTTTGACGACGAACTTTTAGCCCCTCGCGATCCTTCAATCGGAAAACAAACTTCAGCCCCGACCAGACATCACTGACCGCGCAAATCTTAACGTCAACCAGACCGGCTGCAAGTCCAATCGTCTGTACGTTGTTGAATGATAGATCTGTGGTGACGCCTGAACTCTTCTTTGGCCAGGCCACCCAAATCATTCCGGCAGGCAATAGCCGTTCAGCGTACTCCGCAAACTTTTTCCGCAGATCCCTTCACTCTTAACAAACAACAGCAACACAGTCGAGCGACTTTTTTGATCGTGAGTTGACCTTGACGTTCTGCGGCAGTGTTAGTGCGTCAAAAAAAATCCACCGGCGCGTTGACCAACGCGATATTGAAGCCGGCTTTGATTCCCAGCTTCTTGACCAGCGGCGTTTTAGAATAACCGGCCATGCGAATGTTTAATCTACTTCAGCGTTTGACAGAAGCGGATCAATTCCCACTTTTGTGCTGTGCGATCTTTTCAAACTTGTACAAATCTTGTTCTTAGATCAAGTCTTCAATCGTTACTCGTTGATGATCAGTTCGCCGCCGAATTTGATTCCGCGCTTTTCGCGGCCTAGGGCGATTATGAACACACCGCCGACAAACACTGTAACGGCAGTGACTGACATCGCCATTGCATAGCTCATTCGTTCGGCAAAGACAGCTTCGATATAAGCAACAGAACCTGCTAACAGGACGCCACATTGGTAAGCAAAGCCCGGAAGAAAGCCGCGAACTGAATCCGGCGAGAGTTCAGACAGATGAGCGGGAATGATTCCCCAGGCACCCTGCACCATAAACTGTAAGAGGAAGGCCCCGACAATCAGCAGCCCCAGCGACGGCGCAAATGCCCATAGCGGAACCACCACAATCGCACACAGCAACGCAGTAATCATCGATCTACGACGCCCCCAACGGTCCGATATGTATCCGAACAGAACTCCGCCCAGGATCGCTCCAACCATCGATATTGCAGTGACCGAGATTCTCTGTCGCGGACTGAACCCCCACTGGCGCTCTAGAAATGTTGGATACATGTCCTGTGTACCGTGAGAAATAAAATTCATCATCATCAATAACAGCGTCAGATAGATGAAAAGCTTCCAATGTGAAGCAATGCTGCGCCCGAGTTGACCCCAACTATCGTGGCGCGTCTTTTTCCACACTTCCGATTCCTTGACCTTGAATCGAACGAAGAGCGCCAGTAATGCCGGTAACCCACCGATGAAGAACAGCGGCCGCCAGCCCCATCGCGGAAACACAAAGAAATAACAGACCGCGGCCAGCAAATAACCGGCAGCGTAGCCTTCCTGGAGCAGGCCTGAGAGCACGCCCCTCAATTTTGGCGGTACTTTCTCCATAGCCAGCGAGGCACCCACGCCCCACTCGCCACCCATCCCGATGCCGAACAGCGCCCGCAGCACCATGAAAGTCGCGTAATTGGGAGCCAACCCCGACAACACTTCGACCACCGAATAAAATACGAGGTCGAGCATCAGAGGCAGACGCCGGCCGTACCGGTCCGCCAGCAACCCGAAGATGAACGCGCCTACCGGCCGGAAACCGAGCGTGAGGGCCAGCGAAAGGGCGATTTCTTTGTCAGTGCGATGAAATTCTTTTGCAATGGCGGTCAGCGTGACGACCACCAGGAAGAAATCGAAGGCGTCCAGTGTCCATCCGAGAAAGCCGGCAAAGAGGGCAGCGCGGTGCCCTTCGGTTTGGTCTTCCGCATCTTTCATTTGGAAAAGGCCTCAGCAGTTCTGGCTTGACGAGCAAAAAAACGCGGCGATACTAATATCTGCGTCACCAGCGTTCAAGCTATTTGTTCCGGTTTGCATGTTGAGTTCCAAACCGAGGCCCCCGCTTCTTCCGTAAATCAGGTGCGGGAAAACGAATCGTTCACGAATAGCAACAGATTACTATGCTGATTAAGAAACCCGCCGACATAAGGTCGAGCGAGATCACGGACCAGAAAACCTACTTGAACCGCCGACTGTTCATGCGCGGTGCGATTCTGGCCGGCTCGGCTGCGGCAACCGGCTTTCTTTATCGCAAACTCAATCCGCCTCCAGCCGTAGTCGAAGAGCGTCCCAGGATTGCCGGTGTGGTCAAGCCGCCCTCTGATGAAGCCATTCGCAACGGCTTCAAAGTGAACGAACCGCTGACTTCGTTTGAAGACATCACGAACTACAACAATTTCTACGAATTCGACAGTGATAAGCGGGCCGTGGCCGTGCTGGCGCGCGGATTCGTGACTCGGCCGTGGACCGTTGAGGTCGGAGGTTTGGTAGCCAGGCCAAAGACCTTTGATATAGACGATCTGCTGAGGCTGGCGCCTCAGGAAGAAAGAATCTATCGCCATCGCTGTGTTGAGGGCTGGTCGATGGTGATTCCGTGGGTCGGATTTCCGCTGAACGCGCTTTTGAAACAGGTGGAACCGATGTCGTCAGCAAAATACGTTGCGTTCGAGACGCTTTATGATCGAAAGCGCATGCCTTATCCCTTCTCAAGCGGGCTCGACTGGCCTTATGTCGAGGGCCTGCGGCTCGATGAAGCGATGCATCCGCTGGCGATTCTGGCCAGCGGCCTTTACGGTCAGACTATGCCGCCGCAGGATGGCGCCCCAATTCGGATGGTCGTACCTTGGAAGTATGGTTTCAAAAGCATCAAGTCAATTGTAAAGATTACGCTGGTTGGCGATCTGCCGCCCACGACCTGGAACATCCAGGCCCCAAACGAGTACGGCTTCTATTCAAACGTGAATCCAAATGTCGATCATCCGCGCTGGAGCCAGCGAACTGAACACCGCATCGGCGAATTCACATCGCGAAACACTCTTTTGTTCAATGGTTATGCCGATCAGGTCGGACATCTTTATCAGGGGATGGATTTGAAAGCGAACTACTAACCGAGTCAGTTGTCAGGGGAAAAACCAAACACCTGACAACTAACCACTGACAACGGACAATTTGAGATGAAAGACACACGTTTCGCCAAACTCGTCCTTTTGATTAACGGCCTGGTGCCGCTGATATTGCTGTTGTGGGACGTCTACCGAAAGCAGGTGGGCGCGAATCCGTTGGAGTTCGTCACCCGTACGACCGGCATGCTGACGCTGCTCTTTTTGCTGATTTCGCTGGCAGTGACGCCTTTGCGAAGGATCACCGGGTTGAATTGGCTGGTCAGATTTCGGCGAATGCTGGGGTTATTCGCTTTCTTCTACGGCTCGCTACACCTGTTGACGTATGTTGCCTTTGACCGCTTCCTTCACTTCACGACGATACCGGGCGACGTTCTGAAACGTCCCTTCATCGCGATTGGCATGACAGCTTTCTTTCTCATGCTGCCGCTGGCGATTACGTCCACGGACAAGATGGTAAAGCGGCTGGGCGGCAAACGTTGGGCGCGTCTGCATAAGATTGTTTACCTGGCCGGCGTCCTCAGCGTGCTGCACTATTACATGCTGGTAAAGTCGGACGTGCGCCTGCCGCTGACGTTTGCGTTCGTATTGGCGCTGCTACTGGGATTTCGACTGTTCGTCAAGTACTACTCAGCCGGGCCAAGAATTCGCTCCAGCAGCATCGTCCCGCCACGCTGAAATCGGTTCTCTTGCATTCGATAAGACGGTCGGCTATCAGCGTCTCAGAAACCCGCGCATATGCAAGGGCGATATCCGATAATGAGTGCTTGCGAGTCCAGCCCTCCCTGACGGTCGGGCTTCTGACACGCTCCGGCCGGTCAAGTCAACCAGCCGTGGAGGATTGCGTTGTCGCACACGGATTGTTAATTTTCTCTCGTGCTCGATCCTACCAGACGCTTTTCGAACCGCGTACAAAACTATCTCAAGTACCGGCCCGGATATCCGCCTGCGATCCTCGCTTTGCTTGAGTCAGAATGCAGCCTGAAGTCCGAGTCTTTGATTGCCGAACCGGGATCCGGCACCGGCCTTTTGACGGAGCTCTTCCTGGAAAACGGCAACCAGGTTTTAGGCATCGAGCCGAACGCAGAAATGCGCGCAGCGGGCGAAAGAGCGCTGGCGAGGTATTCGAAGTTCTCCAGCATCAAGGCGACCGCGGAAGCCACCACACTCCCTAATCAGTCGGTCGATCTCATCGTGGCCGGCCAGGCGTTCCACTGGTTCGACCGTGAGAGCACCCAGAGGGAGTTCAGCCGAATTCTAAAACCAGCCGGTTGGGTGGTGCTTATCTGGAATGGCTTTTCTGCCGAGTCCAGTCTCTTGATGAGCGCTTATCAGAAACTGTTGTTGCGGCATGGCACGGATTACCTGGAAGTAAGTCGTGAACTGGATCACAGTGATATCGCGTCGTTCTTTGCGCCGGGCAGTTGCCGGCTGGCGCACTTCAATTTTCAGCAGGTCTTTGACTACGAAGGGCTAGAGGGCCGTCTGCTCTCGTCATCATTCGTGCCGGAACCAAATCACCCTAACTACGAACTCATGCGGCGCGACCTGCGCGATATTTTTAACGCCCATCAGAAGGATGGAAAGGTCGCGTTTGCATATAAGACGGAAGTTTATTACGGGCAGCTATCGGCAGGGTAGAAGGTAGTAGCGCAAACTTTAGTATGCGTATCTTATGTGGGACATAACAGACTCAAGTCTATGCAACTCGACCAGACTATTGCGTTGCCAGCGTAGCGATCCGGACCATTGCGTGGGAAAGATCCAAGCGAGTAAAAGCTCCCTGGGGATTGAAGGTTGTGCCACTCGTCGTTATCAAACCGCTTTGAACTGCAACCGCGACATAACCCCGCAGTGACGATGGAATTGAGGCTGCGTCCGTATAGGTCAGCGTGTAGGTTCCCGACTCCGCTTGCGGCCGCAGGCCCGCTGCGCGCACCAAAGCCATCACTGCCGTAAGTCTATCCACCGATAAATCTGGCTGGAAAGGACCGCCCGGACTGGCGTCCGGAAACAGCGATCCGTTGGACGACGCCTGCGCGCTTTCGACAAACAGCATAGTTGCACGGTCACGTACATCGGTATAGCTCGACTGGCCCGGGAGATACTGCGGCACACGTGCGCCCAGCACCAGCGCGCCGGCAAGATAGGCGCGCGTAATGGCAAAGTTCGGACGGAACCGTTGTCCGATCGGCGCCATTACCAATGAACGGAAGTTTTGATAGATCTCGGAAATCAACGAGCTGTCGAGAGAGCTTACGTCCGTCATCGGCGCGTAACGCGCACTAGTCAGCTCGAGTACGCCGCTGTAAGTCTGGGATGTGCCCGCTGGGCCGAGCGTGTTGCTAATCACCGCCTTCCACATCCCTGAAGTCGGCATATTGACGGCGACGCGCTGGCGGCGGCCTGTCAGTCCTGGCAAGTTGATGGTATTCGCGTAGGCCTGCTTCGTGTCCTGGGAGTCCAACAGTGTTAGCTCCAGATTGTTTGGACTCAGTAGACCGCCCCACGCGATCTGCACGGAGGCAAGCAAAGTGTTTGCCGGCAGCGTGATAGATGAATCGCTGTAAAGACCTGGCGTGACTGTGCCCGTAAAAACCTCCGGGGGGTTGCTAACGAATTGCACTTGCCCGCGGTTTACCGCACCGCGCCATTGCCCAAACCGTCGTTCCGGAAACGCTGCTTCCAAAACCGCCGCTTGGGCGTTCAGCATTCCGGCTCCAACTTCGTGCACATAGTATGGCGGCAAGGGCGTCGCCGTGCGCTGCAGGATGTCGCGTACCTGCGCGGGCGTAAGACTCGGATTCGCTTCCAACATCAACGCGATTACGCCTGCAACCTGCGGCGCTGAGAAACTGGTGCCGCTGGCGGTCGTGTAATAGGGAATTTCCGTGGGCGCCAACTGTTGGCTGTCGTTCGGCAGTCCGTTAGCGCCAATCACATTCAGCAGATTTGAGGCCCGCAAACTGACTGTGTTTACGCCCGGCGCAACCAGGGTCGGGCGAAACAGTGGGCTGCCAAAGTCACCGCGCGATGAAAAGCTCGCCAGCCGTCCCTGATTATCGGTAGCCCCAGTGCTAATGACCCACGGCGCAACTGAATAAGGATTCAACGAACCTGTGCCCGGGCCGGTGTTACCCGCTGAGAAAACCACATTCACGCCATTATCCGTCAACATCCTGGTAGCGATATTAACCGGATCGTTCGCGTCAAAGACCGTGTTAGCGGAGAAACTGCAATTCACGACGCGCACGTTAAAGCTGGAACCATTGGTGAGCAGGTAGTCGAGACCTGAAAGCACGAACAGAAGACTGGCATCGCCGGCACTGAGTCCCAAAATATTAGCCCCGGGCGCCACTCCGGCATATTTGCCGCCTGACTGTTGGCCGTTGCCGGCAATCACGCCCGAAACAAAAGTGCCATGACCGTACGCCTGATCAGTGTTCGAAAGATTAGGAGCGGCAATGGGATAGTCAAAACCAACGCCCAGGCTTTGGGTGTCCGCCAGCTTGATATTCTGCACCACGCGGCCGGCCAAATCGCCGTGGGTTCCGTCTACTCCCGTATCCAACACCGCCACGGTTATACCATGGCCGCTAACCGGCAAGCCTCTATTCGCTCTGGTTAAGTCAGTATTCCGGCGCACGAGTTCGACTCCTGTCAGGTTTCGCGCCGTCGAATCAAGATTCCACTGAAGTGTCCGATTGCTGTAGATCGAGCGCACTGCCGGCAGTTGCGAGATAGCGGTGATGCGCCGCTTAGTTGTGGTCACCGCAATCATTGGTAACGAGCGATAACGGGTTCCGCCTAAAACGCCAATACTCTGCAAGTCGGCGATGTCGGCGTCGCTCGGCAGATGATGATAGATGATGACGGCATCGACGTTGCTGTCGTCGGTCAGACGATTGAGAAGTACCGCGAGTTCCGGATCCAGGCTTTGCAAACCAGTAGCGGTTTTAGCGCCGTTGAGCACGGAAATAAGCGCGCCAACGCCGGTTTGCACGAAACTACTTGCAGCGCTAATCGTGATGCCGTCCGCGCCGGAAGCCGTGATGCCGTTAACGCCGCTAATCGTAATGGCGCTCGGTGTAACGGTGAAAACGATTCCATCTGCGCCGGTGGCGATGATTCCGTCCGAGCCATTAATGGTTACGGTGTTGTTGGCGCCGCTGGCGGTAATTCCGTCGGCGTGAACAATACCGCGAGTGTCAGCGCCGCTGGCCGTGATGCCGTTGGTACCCGTAGCGATTACATTGTCCGCTCCGCTGGCGGTAATTCCAGTGGGATTCCTGACGATTACTGAGTCAGCTTGATAAGTTCTGCCGTCCGCGCCGCTGATGGTGATGCCGTCAGCCCCGCTGGCCGTAATCCCGTCGGCGCGTGTGATCGTCGTTGAGTCGGCACCGGAGGCGGTGATGCCGTCGGCGCCACTGGCCGTGATGCCGTCAGCGCCCGAGGCGGTGATCCCGTCGGCCCCACTCGCGGTGATGCCGTTTGGCCCGAAAGCGAGAATCCCGTCGGCGCCGCTCGCGGTGATGCCGTTGGTGTTGAAGTAGTCAATGCCGTCAGCACCGCTCGCGGTGATGCCGTTTGATCCGGTAATCGTCAGCCCGGCCAGCACTGGAACACAGCTCAACAGCACCATTAGCGCCAGCGCGACCAATCGCCTAGATGTTCTGAAGAGATTGCGTATCATCAAGCACAAGCCAACGCCACGGTCGGGTCAAGACAGTGGCTTGTCTAAAAGTAAATCAGGCGAGGTGTAAATATCTAAACAAGACCGAGACGACGGCTGGATTCTATGTCACCGGCAAAGGTCAGTTTGTTGCGTTCGCCTTGCATTTTTATTCTTGGTCTCTCGGCCATTTTTTGAAGAGTTTCGCCCCTCCTCGCTCATGACGGCGGGCCCGTAGCTCGCCTCTAAACCTAATTGCCAACCAGGTCACGATAAGCCTTTTGCGTTTGCATTGCGGGCTCGACACCTAGCTCTTCCTGCAAAAGCCCGCGCAAGGTCTCGTATTGCTCCTTAACGGCCACTCGGTTGCCCACTGCGGCCTGCGTCCGCATCACCATGCAGTGAATGTCTTCGCGAAAAGGATCTTCACGCAGGATGCGTTGCGCCAGATCCATCGCGTGCAACCATTCCTGTTTCTTTTCGGCCACCGCGGCCAGCGATTCGAGCATGCGCAGATATTGCTCGCGATAATACGAACGTTGCTCGTCAACCCAGGGTTCATAGCTCCCCTGCATGAATTCGCCGCGATAGAGTGAGACTGCTCGCTCGTAACAGTCAATGCAGCGTGCAAAGTTACGCTCACGTCGGCCTGCTTCACCATCGGTGATCAGCCGGTCGAATTCTTCGGTATCAATTCGATAAGAAAACTCTGGATTAAGCTGATAGTCGCCGTCACGATACACCAGAAAGTTTTGCTTAAGCGGTTGGTTGCTGTTGAGCGCTTTGCGCACATGCGACATCGTCGGGTGGAAGTTCTTTTCCACCGTTTTGACGTCTGTTTCGCCCCAGAACGTATCAATGATTGCGTCCTTCGGCGTGCGATGATGGCGGCGAGAAGCAATAAAGCACAGAATGTCCCGCGCTCGCCGCGTGGTCCAGGCGTCGGCAGCGAACGGCCGCGCGATGTCTCGAACGATTTCGACCGGTCCCAGCATGTTAATGGTGAGATCGACCAGCGGTCTGGCAGTCAATACCGCCGTCTGAGCTACCGCAATCGGGGCGACCTCCGTCGGCGTCGCAAGGTGTTCGCGCAGATCAGGCGGCAGCAATTCCAGCGCGTCCTCACAAGCAAACAGCCCCGGATGAGAGACGAGTTGCTGGCGCAGCCAATATTCATAGTCATAACGAGCTGCCAGATCGAGCGCGCGACGCAGGTGTTCGAGCATTTGCGGTTCCCGCGCCGAATTCAGATCATAGACAGCCAGAGCCATCGATGCCTGGGCTTCGTAGTAATAGAGGCCATGCTGGTGGAAATACTCGAGCGCTCGATCCAGTTCGGCGCGCGCGTCATCCCTTTCCGGCTGCGCCAACAAGATCGTGGCCCGCGCCAGGGTTGCGGTGAAGTGACCGATGTCGTTTTTGTCGGCGGGCCGACGCTCAACCAGCCGGTCGATCTGGGCGCGAGCCCGCGCGATATCTCCGGCCTTCAAACTGAGAACAGCCTGTTCCTCGATCAATTCAACGCGCGCCAGATCGATCCCCGCCTCGTCATAGGATCGCGCGGCGCGCTCGTAAAATTCGGCAGCCCGCACCAGATCTCCTCGCTCGCGATAGAGATTGCCATAGGCTTCAAAGGTCTCGCCGCGCTGGCCGACCAGATTAAAAAGCTGGCAACGTTCCAGCGCGCGATCGAGATGCTGTTCGCAATCCTCCAACTCTCCACGGTAGAGATGACAGCGAGCAATATTCAGGTACGCCCAGGCTTCCTGCGGGATCGGCGATTCCGCTGCGTCCGCGCGCAACATGCGGCGCAACCAGCGCAGGGCTTCACCAAAATCGCCGCGCATCATCGCCGGCAATCCCAGATTGTGGGTAATCAAACGGATGTGATGTTCGTCGTTTTGTTCTTCGGCGGATTGAAGGGCGAGACGAAACTCACGTTCGGCTGCAGTCCATTCGCCCAGCGACACCAAACATAGACCTCTGGTGTTGCCACACTTTATGCGCACGACCGAGGTCGAATCAGTAAGCTCTACTGCCCGATCCAGATACTCAAAGGCCGAAAGCTGGTCACCGCGCCTGCGGGCGATCGTGGCCAGGGAATGCAGCGCTTCCGCTTCTCCCTCGCGGTCGGCTTTCTCGCGCAGGGCCGCGATAGCCCGCCGGAACAGGTTCTGCGCGCCATCGAATTCACCACGAAGCCTGGCTACTTCTCCTCGATAAGCGAGCGCGCGCGGGTGGGCTTCAAGAGCAGCCGCGGGCAACGCTTCACTAAGCGAAGCCAGCGAGCCAAGTTTGCCAGACGCGATCCAGGCGCTTCCGTGTTCCGCAATGATTTCCGCCGCGCGGTCAAAATTCTCAGCCTCCAGTAAATGACGTACGGCCTGCTCCCACGCCGCGCGATCGAGAAAATACTGGGCATAGCGGGCATGTTCGGCGCTAACGCCCGCCAGACCCGCTTCAGAGCGCAGGCGACGGCGCAGAAAGCTTTGAAACAAAGGATGCAGGCGATACTCTTCGCCGCGGCCATCGCCCGCCACCGTCATGAAAACGTTACCGCGCACCAGCGCCGGCAATACCGCCGAAGAAATGACCTCCGGAAACAGTCGCGCGCAGGTTTCGACTTCGATGCGATCCAGCAGGGCAATTCTCATCAGGTATTGCTGGACGTGGGGCGGCTCTGCGGCAAAGACTTCTTCGGCAAAGTACTCAAAGATATCGCGCTCTGACTGATGCAGCACGGCAAGGGGATCAGGCGCTTTTTCGTGCGCGCCGGAGGCCACCTGCCGCTGCGCGACCTGTCGCACCAATTGCAGCGCAGTAATCCATCCATGCGTGCGGGCGCCATATTCGCGTAACTGTTCAGTAGTCAGCGCCAGCCCGAATACTTTGCGAAACAATTCCTGCGTCTCTTCATCGGTGAACAGCAGATCGGTGCGATCGATGATGGCCAACGAATCCTGAGAGCGCAGCCGCGCCAGTGTCAGCGGCGGAATATCGCGCGAAATAACAATCACGTGCAGAACATCGGGAAGATAGGCAATCAGACGGTCCAGCACCGCGTGCACCGGTGTTTCGGTCCCCAGATGATGATAATCGTCGAGGACAACGATGAGTTTTTGTTCGACGCTCTCCAGAATTTCATTCAGCAGCACGTCCGCGGCGAGCTTGGGTTGTTGCGCCAGCTCCTGACTCTGTTGCAGGTAGGCGAACATCGTTTCGCCAAAGTTGTCGATGCGCTGCTGGATGCCATAGGTGAGATAGCCCAGGAACACCGTGGGGTCGGCGTCAGTGTGATCGAGTTGATACCAAACGTAGGGTCGCTCCTGTTTGCGAAGAAAGTCAGCAACCAGGGTCGTCTTTCCCGAGCCCGCATTTGCAGTTACCAGCGTCACCGGCAAAGCCAGATTGGCCTGCAGTCGTTCGATCAGGCGCGGGCGCGCCAGGATTTCCGGAGCCGACCGCGGCGGCAAGAGTTTAGTGCGTAAGAAGAAAGCGCCTGAGGGCGCAAATCCCGGCGTGTCAGCCGGCACTTCCTTCTTAGCTCCGGTTGGGCGTTCCTGCCTGGCCATTAGTATTCCCAGTGGAGATTTCAGACTGCTGCGGAGAGTAGCACAGCCGAAAGCGCGACTTCTATCGCCAGGCAGATAGTTCGCGGGCGTCGAGCGCCTGACAGCGTCAGCCACTTGATAAGGGGATGGATTTGGATCGGGCATCGCCTGTGAAAACTGTGACTGTTAAGTCTGGAAGTTAGGTGTTGGACCGGTCAGACATTTTAGTTCGCTCTGATTGATCGACAAGTAGTTATCGGCTACCGCTCGACCGGCTCGTCCCGGTGTGGCGGCAAAGTCAGCAATAGCTGCGGCGCGCCCGTTGGTCTGACGCCAGGCGACGCGGGCATGTTCTTCACCCAGGCCATAGCTCTCGAACAAAAGGATCGCTTCGTCGAGAGTGAAGGCCAGTTCAGTTTCGTCCATGACTCGCAACATTTGTTTTGAACGCAGCCGCCACAGGGGCGCGGGCGGCAGGCTGCGACAGGTGATCAGCAAATGAACATCGGCCGGCAAAAGCGGCATCAGCCGGCGAAAGAACGGAACCACCCAGTCGGCATCGTAAACCAGGTGCAGGTCTTCGATAATGATGAGCAACGGCTCAAATTTGCCTTCGCTCAGTTGAAAGACGAATGCCTCAGCCAGCAATTCAGCCCCGTCGCTCTCTACGGTTTCAGTGAGTTGCAACAGGCGAGCCTCATCCAACGAAGCTCGTTGTCGCCTGACCGTTTTCGAGAGGTATTGGCAAAACAGGCGCAGGTCACAGTCGGCGGCGTCCACTTTGTACCAGGCGGTGGGTCGCCCCGCCTGTCGCGCAAAATCCGCGGCCAGAGTGGTCTTGCCGGTGCCTGCCCGGCCGTTGATGATGGTCGCATTGTAAGAACCGAGGTTTTCTTTCAGCAATTTGCACAGGCGGGAGCGTGACGCCCGTGGCGACTGTTCGGGCACAGCAATCTTTTCGTGGATGAGGTGTCCTTCGTCTTTTTTCATAAGTAACGCGCTCATGGTCTCTAGTTGGAGTTTCTGGACTTCCGTCGTGGATCAATGCGCCCCAGAAGACAGGGCAAATTGTCGCAGGGCCCCCTTGAGGAATTCTTGAGTTTTGATTGCAATGGGCGAATCTGGGCCGAAAATTGTTGAATTTCTTGATTCGCCGGGATCGCCTTCTGGATTTGTTGTCAGACAACCAGAGCCGGAGTAAACTCTGCCTGCTTCCGAGACCGTTAGAGGAGACAATCAATGATTAAGATAGCTTCGAGCCTTATCATGCTACTTGTCGCAGCCACCGCGATTGCCGCGCAAATGCCAAGTGCCACTCCAACTGCAACCCCAGCGGTGACCGCTCCAGCCGCGCCTCAGGCCGCGCCACACACCAACTTGAAGGTTGGGCAAGCGGCGCCGGACTTTACCCTGGCCAGCACCATCGCGGGACCGGACGGGAGGTCAGTGAGGTACAAACTTAGCGACTTCAAGGGCAAGAAAAACGTAGTGCTGGCTTTCTATGTGCTGGCCTTTACCGGTGGTTGAACGAAGGAAATGAAGGCGTACCAGGCTGGTCTCGCCAAATTCGAAGCCACCGACACACAGGTTTTCGGCATCAGCGTCGACAGCGTTCCCGCCAACCGCGAGTTCGGCAAACAGAATGGCATCACTTTCCCGCTGCTAAGCGACTTCAAACGCACGGTGGTCAGGGACTACGGAATCTTCAACGAAGAGGGCGGCTATGGTAATCGCGCCACCTTTGTCATAGACAAGCAGGGGATCATTCAGCACATCGACGAAGGTAACGTGGCGATCGATCCTACGGCCGCGGCCGACGCGTGCAATATCCTGACGCATAAGAAAGCCACGCAGTAGATTGAAGCGCAGGCGCCAAAGCTGGGAACGCGGAGGTGCGGTAACAGACTCATTAACAGCAATCTGTATCGTGCGGGTTCCCGGCGGGGCAGCCTCGCTGGGGCGCTCGACTCGTCCACAGTGAGCGCGCACGCGAATGGGCCAATCTAAAATGATTTTGAGTACTTGTGGCGGGAGTGCGGACGAGACGTTCGCCCTCCCTGCAATAGGTTGGTTCGACTACGTAAGCTGCATGCTTACCTACCAGAGCGCTGCGCAACGGTCTCGCTATCGTCGCCGCAATTTTCCTGGACCCAGCTTG